>Ga0247735_1000284_pt1 | contig 21695 bp, 19 predicted proteins | sample UWRJL178409R2_FD_180934 | JGI IMG/M metagenome (GOLD analysis project Ga0247735, IMG submission 180934) | Plant litter microbial communities from Arlington Agricultural Research Station in Wisconsin, United States - UWRJ-L178-409R-2 | ecosystem: Environmental > Terrestrial > Plant litter >... | reverse complement strand
TGGCCGCCGATCAGGTCGCGGAGCGTGGCCGGGCCGACGAACGGCAGGAACAGATAGGGCCCCGGCCCGACCCCGTAATAAGCCAGCGTGTTGCCGAAGCCGTTGCTCCGATGCGGCAGTTTGACGGCGGGCGTGTTGGCCACATCGACCAGCCCGCCGATGCCGATCGTCGAGTTGGCGGCGAAGCGCACCAGCGTCTTGATCGCGCGGCCCGGCTTGAGCTGGAGCAGGTCGTTCAGGAAGACGATTGGTTCGCCCAGATTGCTCAGGACGTTGCGGATGCCCGACCGCACGGGTTTGGGCACGACGTGCTTGTAGGCCATCGCGGCCGGCCGGACGAATTTGCGGTCAGTGCTCTGAAATGCGGAGAACATGCGCCGATTGAAATTCTCCAGCGGATCGCCCGGGGTGCGCTCGATGCTGCCGACCGGCGCTGCCTCGATAGCCGGCGATGCCGTGGCAGGGTCGACCAGCGGATCGACCAAAGCGGGGTCGGTAGCGGGCTCGGTTGGGGCCGGGGCAACCGCCTCGCTGCGGATCCCGGGAGCCGTCGATAGCAGCGGCGCCGCTGGAGCGACCTGCACGATCGCCGTGGGCGGCACGGGCGGTGACGCGGACTCTTCCGGCGTCGCGCTCAGCAGCGCGACCGTGGGCAGGACGAGACCGAAGCTCAATTCTCGCCCTTGGCAGCCAGTTCGTCGAGATGGCGAATCAGCGCCTTCGCGCCGCCCGTTGCCAGCACCCGGGAGAAGTCGGACCGGCGGGTGGCAAGCTGGCTGATCGAATTGCGGTAATAGACGTCGATGATCTTCCACCCGCCGCCACCGGCACGCAGGCGATAGGCGATCGAGATCGGCGCCTCGCCGGTCTGTACCAGGTTGGTCTTTACCAGTTTGTCGGTCCCGCGCGTCTCCACCTTGGCGTCGACGGTGAATTTCTGGCCGGAGAAGGAATCGAAATTGGTGGCATATTGGCCGATCACCATCCGCCGGAACGCAGCAACGAGTGCGGTCTGGTCCGCTGGCGCGATGCCGTTCCAGCCGGCGCCGATGGTCAGTCGGGTCATCAGCGGCACGTCATAGACGCGGTCGACGACCGGGCCGATCGCCGTCGCACGGCCGCGCACGCCCATCGCCTTTCCGCCCTTCATGATCGAGACAAGGCCGTCGCACAGCGCCTGAACGGGCGCGCGCGCCGGATCATTGGCCTGTGCCAGGATGGCTGACGCCGGGGCGACCAGCGCCGCGATGATCAGGGAGGGGACCAGGGTTCGCATGTTCATTCCGTTCCGTTATGCCCCGCGGCGGATGTATCGGCGCTGCGCCGCAAAATCCACCCTTTGGACCGCGTCGTCCCATCGAAACGGCCATGATCTTGACATGTGTGCCGCTTTTACACCTTTTTCTTCCCTTACCGCGTCGCTATCTTCCTTTCATCACGACGAAAGATATCGTCGAACCGGGGGCTGGTGTGACACTAGTACAGGGCTGGACACGGGTTTGATGACCGCCGAAAAAAATGCTGCATTGCGGGTGATTCTGGCGAAACCAAGGGGTTTCTGCGCGGGAGTCGTGCGAGCGATCGACATCGTCGAGCGCGCACTCGATCTCCACGGCGCGCCGGTCTATGTCCGGCACGAGATCGTCCATAATCGGCATGTCGTGAACAAGCTGCGAAGCAAGGGCGCGATTTTCGTCGAGGAGCTAGCGGAAATTCCGGCTGGTGCACCGACCATCTTCAGCGCGCACGGCGTCGCCCGATCCGTACAGGACGAGGCGAAGCTGCGCGAATTGCCCGTACTCGATGCGACCTGCCCGCTGGTCACCAAGGTCCATGTGCAGGGCCGGCGCTACGCCAGGGCCGGGCGCACCCTGATCCTGATCGGTCATGCAGGGCACGCGGAGGTCGAGGGCACGATGGGGCAGGTCGATGCGCCGATCCATCTGGTCTCGACCGAAGCCGAAGTCGCGGCGCTGCCGGTCGCGATCGACACGCCGATCGCCTATGTCACCCAGACCACGCTCAGCGTCGACGATACCCGCAGTGTGATCGCCGCCCTCAACGAGCGGTTCAGCGATGTGCAGGGCCCGGACGTTTCCGACATTTGTTACGCCACCCAGAACCGCCAGACCGCCGTGCGCGATCTTGCGCTGGTCAGCGACTTGCTGATCGTCGTCGGCGCCGAGAACAGCTCCAATTCCAACCGGCTGCGCGAAATCGGGGTCGAAATGGGCGTGCCGAGCCATCTTGTGGCCGATGGCGACGGCGTCAATCCCGCGTGGCTGGACGGCGTCGATGCGGTTGGCATAACCGCCGGTGCGTCGGCGCCGGACGAACTGGTCGACGACGTCATTGCCGCCCTGGGCCGGCTTCGCCCGATCGAGGTCTCGCAGCTTGACGGCGTCGAGGAAAATATCGAGTTCAGCCTGCCGCCCGAACTGAGAAACGTAATGCCGCGCGCTGCAGCGGCCGAATAGGACGAGTCCATGAGCCTTCCGCTTCCCGCGCTTGCGCGCATCGGCGCCTATACTGTCAAGCAGCACATCAAGGGCGGGCGCTATCCGCTGGTGCTGATGCTCGAGCCGCTGCTGCGCTGCAATCTCGCTTGCCCCGGCTGTGGCAAGATCGATTATCCCGATGCAATCCTCAACCAGCGCCTGAGCTTCGACCAGTGCATGGAGGCGATCGACGAATGCGGCGCGCCGGCCGTATCGATCGCGGGCGGCGAGCCGCTGCTCCACCGCGACATGCCGAAGATCGTGAAAGGCTATATCGCGAAGAAGAAGTTCGTGATTCTGTGCACCAACGCGCTGCTGCTGAAGAAGAAGATCGACGATTATGCGCCGTCGCCCTTCTTCACCTGGTCGATCCATCTCGATGGCGACAAGGGCATGCACGACCACGCGGTCGACCAGGATGGCACCTATGAGGTCGCGATCGAGGCGATCGAGCTGGCCAAGTCCAAGGGCTTCCGCGTCCAGGTCAATTGCACGGTGTTCGACGGTGCGTCGTCAGAGCGGTTGGCGGGTTTCTTCGACGAGATGGAGAAGCGCGGCGTCGAGATCACCATCTCGCCCGGCTATGCTTATGAGCGCGCGGCCGACCAAGAGCATTTCTTCAACCGCACCCGCACCAAGCAGTTTTTCCGCGACGTGTTCGCGCGCGGCGACGGCGGCAAGAAATGGACCTTCACCAATTCGCCGCTGTTCCTCGACTTCCTGGCCGGCAACCAGAGCTATGAATGCACGCCTTGGTCGATGCCACTGCGCACCGTCTTCGGCTGGCAGAAGCCGTGCTACCTGGTCGGCGAAGGCTATGTGCAGAGCTTCAAGGAACTGATGGAAGGCACCGAGTGGGACGATTACGGCGTCGGCAAGTACGAGAAGTGCGCCGACTGCATGGTCCATTGCGGGTTCGAAGGCACCGCCGCGACCGATTCGATCCGCCACCCGCTCAAGATGTTCGCGATCGGCCGCAAGGGCGTGCGCACGACCGGGCCGATGGCGCCGGACATCGACCTCAGCAATCAGCGTCCGGCGCAAGACGTGCACTCATCGCATGTCGAGCGGGAACTGGAGATCATCCGCAAGGCCAACCCCAAGGCGGCCAAGCACGTCGCGAACGCGGCGTAAGGCGGCAAAGGCACGCCCGGCATCGCTGCCGGTGCGGATGAGGGCGGGCAGTTGACCCGGGTTCCGGGCGAGCGATGCCAGGACTGCGCCGAGTGCCATGCTGCCATCGGGGCGCATGCCGACCAGTGCTGCCGGTGGAAGTGTGTGGTCGGCGGTGTCGGAGATCGCCCTGACGATTGCGAACGGTAGTCCGTGCCGCGCCGCCACATGCGCGGCGATGTGGGATTCCATATCGACGGCGAGGGCGTTGGTTTCTGCGTAGAGCGCCTGCTTTTCGGCCACGCTTGCGACGATCGTATCGCTGCCGATGATCGAGCCGATATGAGCTCCGGCAAGTTGCTCGCGAAGCATCTCGACAACATCCGTTCCCCGGCTTTCGCCGGGGAAACGTTCTCCCAGAACCAGATCACCTGCCTTTAACCCCGGCGCCAGCGCGCCCGCCAGGCCGCATGACAAGACCATGGTAGCGTCTGCGACCGCCGCCTCGAGCTCCCGCTCAAGCCGAGCCCCGTCGCCGCCGCCGGCAACCACCGTCACGCCCGGCCCGCCCAGAATCGCAGCCTCCTTGCGAAGGCCGGTCGCGACGAGGATGGTCACATGCCGTACGCGACCTGGCGCGTGTTGGATCGCTTCAGGTTGCGATAGCGCGCCATCGCCCAGAGCGGGAAATATTTGGGGTAGCCGTGATAGCGGAGGTAAAAGACCCTCGGGAAACCGCCGCCGGTGTACATTTCCTGCCCCCAGAGCCCGTCGGCTTCCTGGTTTGCCGCAAGCCATTCGATCCCGCGCGCCACTGCCGGGGAATCGACGCCGCCCGCCGCCATCAGCCCGAGCAGCGCCCAGGCGGTTTGCGACGCGGTCGAGGGGGCAGGGGTGTAGCCGGCATAGTCCAGTGCGTAACTCTCGCAGTCCTCGCCCCAGCCACCGTCCGGGTTCTGAATCCGTGTGAGCCAGTCGACCGCCTTCGCGACGATCGGCTCTTCCGGGGCGAAGCCCGCTGCGTTGAGCGCGCACAGCACTGACCAGGTGCCATAGACATAGTTCACCCCCCAGCGGCCGAACCAGCTCCCGTCGGGCATCTGCTCCTTCGCCAGAAACTCCAGCGCCGCGCGCATCCGATCGCTGTCCCGCGACTCCCCAAGTTGCGCGAGCATCGACACGCAGCGCGCGCTGACATCCGACGTCGGCGGATCGAGCAGCGCGCCGTGATCGGCGAAGGGCAGGTTGTTGAGGTAATGATAGCTGTTGTCGGCATCGAACGCGCCCCAGCCGCCGTCACGGCTTTGCAGGCCGACGGTCCATTCGACGCCGCGGTCGATCGCCTCGCGATCATCGCCCGCCTTCGCGCGGTCCATTGCCATGACGACCACGGCGGTGTCGTCGAGATCGGGATAATGCGCGTTATTGTACTGGAAGGCCCAGCCGCCAGGGCGGACATCTGGCTTCTCTTCCGCCCAGTCGCCCTTCACATCGAGCACTTGCAGCGGCTTCAGCCAGTCCAGCCCACGCCCGGCGCGCGCTTCGGCATCCTCGCCGCCCGCTTCCAGCATCGCATGCGCGGCCAGCGCGGTGTCCCAGACCGGCGAGACGCAGGGCTGGCAATAAGCCTCGTCCTCGCGGATCACGAGCAGCTTCTCGACTGATTGGCGGGCGATCGCGCGCGCCGGATGATCCTCGGCATAGCCCAGGCAATCGAACATCATCACGCTGTTCGCCATGGCCGGATAGATCGCGCCGAGTCCGTCCTCGCCATTCAATCGTTCGACCACGAAATCGACACAGGCCTTGATCGCGCGGGCGCGAAGCTTCTTCGGCCACAGCCCGTTACCGGCCTTGAGCACCCGATCGAGCGCGTTGAAACCGTGGGTCCACAGCCATTTGGTATCGGCCGCCTTGGTGCCCGGGCGAATCTTCTCGCCAGTATAGAGTTCATCGACCTTCACCCCGAGCGGGTTGCGCGCCACTGGCTGGAGTGCGCCGAGCACGAGCAACGGCACCACCACGGTCCGCGCCCAATAAGACATCTTCGACAGGTGGATCGGAAACCAGCGCGGCAGCAGGATCAGCTCCGGCGGCATGGTCGGCACGGTCGACCAGGGGCCGGCCGCGAACAGCGCGAGCTGGATGCGCGTGAAGACGTTGACCGCGGCCGCACCACCCACCGCCAGGATCGCCGCGCGGGCCTTCGCCATATGGGGTGCATCGACCGGATCGCCGATCATCTTCAGCGCATAATAGGCCTTTACCGTGGCGCTGACATCGAACGCGCCGCCATGGAACAGCCCCCAGCCATGATGCTCGGCCGATTGGATGCGGCGCAGATACGTGGCGATCTTGGCTTCCAGCACGGCATCGACCGGTTCGCCGAGATAATGACGCAGCAGGATATACTCGGCCGGGATGGTCGCATCGGCCTCCAACTCGAACACCCAATGGCCGTCGTCGCGCTGCAGGCCCGCGAGCGCGGCGGTCGCGCGACCGACGGCGGCTTCGACCGTGGCGAGCGACATCGCCCTTGTCTCGATCTCGGAAAAGCTCTGGTGCATCCCTCTTCCTATCGCCCAAGCGCGAGGCGCGCCACGGTTTCCCCGGAGCGCAACGCACCCTCGATCGTGGCGGGGAGGCCGGTATCGGTCCAGTCGCCGGCAAGGAAGAGATTGCGCCAGCGCGTCGCGGCGGGCGGCCGCTTGGCATTCTGCTCGGGCGTGGCGGCGAAGGTGGCGCGCTTCTCCTTGACGATTTGCCAGGCCGGCATGGGCGCATCCAGGCTGAGTGCGGCGCAGATATCGGCCCAGAAGGTCCGCGCGAGCGCTTCGCGATCCATGTCGGCCAGCCGGTCGGCGGCGCTGACCGTGACGGAGAGGCGATCGGGAAAGGCGAACAGCCATTCGGCCGTGCCGCCGAACAGACCGAGCATCGGCGGCGCACCGGCGGGCGCGGGCAGGGCGAAATGGCCGTTGACGATGGCGCGGAACTGGTCGGGTGCCTGCAATTCGGGCACCAGCGCCGTCGCGACCCATGGCGGGACGGCGAGGATCACCGCCTCGTCCGATGCGACCGGCTCGAGCCCGGCACCCCAGTCGAGGCCGGTCACGCGGTCGCCATCATCCGCAATGGCGCGAAGCCGGCGCCCGAGCACCACCGCGCTTCCCCGCGCGGCGAGCCAGGCCAGCGCCGGATCGATAAACGCCGCGCCGAGGCTGGGCTCTGCCACGCGGGGCCGCATGGCGCGGCCGCCTTTGGCGATCGTCTCGCGCAGGAGATTGGCGGCGAGCGTCGCCGAGGATTCGCCGGGCGCGGTGTTGAGCGCGGCCAGCAGCACCGGCTCGAGAAGATGCGACCATGCTGGGCCGCTCGTGGCGATTCGCTGGTCGATGCGACCTTCGCGATTCGACAGCAGCTTTGCAAAGAGCAGATAATCGCTGATCCGACTGCCCGGTACGCGTCGTGCCGGCACCGCGACCCACCAGGGGATTGCGCCGTCATTGATCCGCACCGTCCAGCGTCTCGCGCCGTTCAGGTCGTGAAAGGTGAAATCGGCATGGTCCGGCCCGGCCAGCGGTGTCGTCGCGCCAACCGCGGAGCGGAATCGCGCGACCGCCGGATTGCCCGACAGGACGAGGTGATTGCCATTGTCGATCGTCAGGCCAAGTTGCGGATCATGATAGGAACGGCAGCGCCCACCCGCCTGCGCCGCGGAATCCGCGATCGAGACGGCCACGCCTGCATCGCGCAATGCCACGGCGGCGGATAAGCCCGCCAGACCCGCCCCGGCAATCGTCGCCCGCTCGAAACTCAACGCGTCAACCACAGTCGCCCCACGGCCCAGAGCAGCCCGAGCTTGGACACCTTCACCCGGTGACGCGGGGGTTTCCAGCCGACAGCCTCGGTCCTCTCAAGCACCTTGGCATAGGCAACCTCCATCAGGCGCGGCGCGATCAGATGCCCGCGAGGCCGGGTGGCGAGCAAGGCGTGGGCCCTGCGATAATGCTCGTGCGCAGTCGCGGCGACCGTGCGGCATGCGGCATCGATTCGAGGATCGGCCACGACTTCGAGCGGGGTAGTGAAGACAATTCCCGCGGCAGTGATCGCTTCCGCAGGCAGATAGACCCGCCCGATCGCGGCATCCTCGTCCACGTCGCGCAGGATATTGGTGAGCTGCAGCGCGCGGCCGAGATGGTAGGCGAGTTCGATCCCCGGCGCTTCGTCCATGCCAAAGATGCGCACCGACAAACGGCCGACTGCCGAGGCGACACGATCGCAATAGAGATCCAGCTCGGCCATCGGCGGCCAACGGATGTCACGATCGACGTCCATCGCCATGCCGTCGATCACCGCTTCAAAATCCGCCCGGTCGAGGTTGAAGCGTTTCACGGCTTCGGCGACCAGCGCCGCCTGTCCCGGCGGGCCGCCAGCATAGAGCGAGTCGAGATCGGCGCGCCAGGCGTCGAGGGCCTGCATCCGCCCCTCTCGATTACCCTGCTGGTCGTCGGCGATATCGTCGACCAGCCGGCAAAAGCCATAGATCGCATACATGGCCTCACGCTCGGCCTTGGGCAGCACCCGCATGCCGGCGTAGAAGGAACTGCCCGAAACCTGCTGCTGCAGGGCGGCCGGGGTGGCGTCCGGGTTCATGCCGCGCGCCGGAACAGGCTGCCGACGGCGGCGCCGGCGGCGAGGAAGCCCGCCTCCCAGGATTTATGATGCACCCGCTCGCTGAGCGGATCGCGCGTTTCGAGGCGCCCGCACAGGCTGATTGCGAGCCGCTGGATGATCGCGACTTCGGCAGCGAGGCGGCGGTCGGAAATTATCGCGGAGAAGCCCGCGGATGTGTCGAGCAGCATGCGGGTCTTGCCCACCAGCGAGACGATCGCGGCGCGCAGGCCGGGCGTCGCGCGATCGGCGGCGAGATCCTCGATCCGCGCGCCCGTTTCGGCAAAGGTCTCGGCCGGAATATAGACGCGGTCGAGCGTGCGGTAATCCTTCGCGCAATCCTGGAGATGGTTGATCACCTGCAACGCGGCGCAGAGCGCGTCGGAAGCAGGCCAGGTAGCGCGATCCTCGCCATGAACGTCGAGCACGTAACGTCCCACCGGCATCGCCGAGAGCCGGCAATAGCCAATCAGCCCGTCCCAATCCTCATAACGCGTGACGGTCACGTCACGCTCGAACGCGTCGAGCAGGTCGTGCGCATGCATGGGATCGAGCCGGTGATCGGCCATGACCGCGCGCAGGGCGAGCGCCTCGGCTGCGCCCAGCGCGTTTCCGTCTAGGCCGGCGCGCATCCGGCCGAGCTGCACGAGTTTTTCCGCCGTCGGCAGGGTTTCATGATCGGAGATGTCGTCCGCCACGCGCGCGAATCGGTAGAATGCCATCACCGGCGCACGATGTTCGGGTTTGAGCAGGACCGAGGCGACCGGGAAATTCTCGTCGCGATGTCCTTTGCCCGAGGCGAGATCGGCTGCATTCATCAGCGCGTCCCCGTCGCCTGAGCGCGGCCTTTCCACATTCCACCACGTCCCCGCATATGCTGCCATGCCGATAGCAAGGTGCAGCCAGCGTAGAAAGCCGCGATCAGCGGCAGGACCACACCCCAGAGCGGGGAACGACGATAGAATCGCAGCATGGGCTGGAATGACATCGCCATCAGCGCCCAGGCAGCCGCGCCAGCGACCTGTGCCCAGCCTGTCCCCGCCAGCGCGAGGAGCGGCGGTACGCCATAGACCAGAGCGAGGCCGATCATCGTGCCGGCCAGCAACAGCGGCGAATAACCGAGTTGGGCGTAGGCCGAGCGCGAGATCATCGCGGCGATCACCCCGGCATCGTCATAGGCGCGGATGCTGTGCGAGCGATGGGTAAGGCCAAGCCAGATCGGCCCCTGTTTCTTGAGCAGCGCACCCAGAGTGCAATCGTCGATCAGCGCGGTGCGAATCGCGGCGATGCCGCCGGCCGCCGCCAGTGCATCGCGGCGGACCAGCATGCAGCCGCCGGCCGCGGCGCCGGGGCCGTTCGGACTGTTCACCCGGCCGAACGGATAGAGCATCTGGAAGAAGAACACGAAGGCGGGGATCAGCGCGCGCTCGGCGAGGCTCGTGCAACGCAATTCCGCCATCAATGAAACCAGCGTCAACGCGCCGGCCTCGCCGCGCGTGACAAGGGTGCGGAGCGTATCGGGTTCGTGCGCGATATCGGCGTCCGTCAGCCACAGATAACGCGGCCCGACGCCAGCATGGTCGATGCCCTGCGCGACCGCCCAGAGCTTGCCAGTCCAACCCGGGGCGAGCGGCCGGCCGCTCAGCACGTCCAGCGCATGCGGTCCTTGCGTCGCGCGAGCGATGTCCGCGGTGCCGTCGCTGCTCGAATCGTCCACCAGGATCACGCGGAAGCGGCCGGAATAGTCCTGCGCTCGCAGACTGCCGATCGCTCGGCCAATGACTTCCGCCTCGTCACGCGCAGGGACGATCGCGACCACCTCGGGCCAGTCGGACGGGTGGGGAGGCACTTGGCTAGTGTCACGCTCGCGGGCAAGCCAGAAGCCGCCATGGGCGAACACCAGCCCGATCCAGATGACGAGGCTCAGGCCGCCGATGACGAGGGCAATCACCGGATCATCCCCGCATCCTTGAACCACGCGATCGCATCGGCCACAGCTTCTCCCCACGGTTGGGCGCGATAGCCGATTTCGGCCTCCGCCCTGGCCGAGGTGAAGAACATGTGGTGCTTCGCCATCTTCAGCCCGTCGACCGTCAGGAACGGGTCCTTGCCGGTGATCCGCGCCAGTGCTTCATTGATATAGGCCAGCGGGAAGAGCGGCGCGCGGGGCAGGCTGATCGTGGGCGGCCGACGTTTCATGATCGTTGCGATGGCGGCAAGCATGTCGGCGAGCCGCACATCCTGCCCGCCAAGGATATAGCGCTCTCCCACCCGGCCCTTCTCCAGCGCCAGCAGATGACCGGCGGCGACATCGTCGACATGGACGAGGTTTAGCCCGCTATCGAGATAGGCGGGCATCTTGCCGTTCGCTGCCTCGACGATGATCCGCCCGGTCGGCGTCGGCCGTACGTCGCGCGGGCCGATCGGCGTGGACGGATTGACGATCACCGCGGGAAGGCCGCGCTCGGCAACCATCTTTTCGACCAGCCGCTCGGCGACGACCTTGCTGCGCTTATAGGCGCCGACGGCCTGTTCTGGCGTGGCGGCACGGGTCTCGTCGGCCGGCCCGGCGGGGTCGGGCTTCAGCGTGGCGACGCTGCTCGTATAGACCAGCCGCTCGACCCCCGCAGCAAGCGCCGCCTCCATTACCGTTCCGGTGCTCGCGAGGTTGTTGCGCACGATCTCTTCCGGATCGGGCGCCCAGATCCGGTAGTCGGCGGCAACATGGAACAGGTGACGCACGCCGCGCATCGCCTCGGCCATCGCGGCCGGGTCACGGGTGTCTCCTTCGACGAGCGTTCCGGGAAAGTCGACAAGATTGGCGCGCGGGCTGGTCGCGCGAATCAGCCCGCGCACCTGCCGCCCTTCCGTGGCGAGTGCCCGTGCCACTGCCGACCCTACAAAACCCGACACGCCGGTGACCAGCACCGTATCAGAACCCTGGCTCACCCCGCCTCCGCGCGTTTCGAATGAACCCTACACAGGATGCTCATACGGCGATAGGGAGAGGTGATGGAGGATGTCGGCAAACATATGTCACGGCGGAGAAGCTAAACCCCTATGCTGATCCTTGCGATCTTGGGCTGGGTTCTGCTCGCGCTGGGGCTAGCCGGAACGCTCTACATGATCGCGGCGGCGATCGTGTTTCTGCGATTCATGAGCCGACAGACAAAGCCTGCTCCCAGCACGCAAGCAATAACCCTTCTCAAGCCACTGCATGGTGCCGAGCCCCGTCTCCTGGAAAACCTGGCGAGCTTTCTCACCCAGGATCACGCCGGTTCGATCCAGCTCCTGTGCGGTGTCCAGCGTGCCGATGATCCCGCCATCGCGGCTGTGGAGGCGCTCCGCGCTCTATACCCGAACGTCACCATAGACCTTGTCGTGGATACCGCGTCCCACGGTGCCAATCGAAAGATCTCGAACCTCATCAACATGATGGCCAAGGCCCGACATCCGGTCCTGGTCTTGAGCGATAGCGATATCGTGGCGACGCCTGACTATCTTTCTCGCGTCCTGGCCGCGCTCGACGCGCAGGACGTGGGGGCCACGACCTGCCTTTATTTCGGGAGAGGCGATGCGGGCTTCTGGTCCCGGCTCGGCGCGGCGGGGCTCAGTTATCAATTCCTGCCCGGCGCCGTGTTCGGCGTGGCGCTCGGGCTGGCGCGACCGTGCATGGGATCGACCATCGCGATTCGGCGGGAGACTCTCGACCGGATTGGCGGCTTTGCCCGGTTCGCCGATGTGCTGGCCGACGATTATGCGATCGGCGAGGCGGTCCACGCGCTTGGGCAGAAGGTTGCGGTGCCGCCGATGCTGGTCACCCATGCCTCGGCCGAGCGCAATTTTGACGAGCTGTGGCGACATGAGCTGCGCTGGGGCGCCACCGTGCGCGCTGTCGTGCCCGGAGCCTATGTCGAGTCAGTGATCGGCATGCCGTTTCCCCTCGCATTGCTGGGTGCGGCGTTCGTTCAGGCGCACCTCGCCGGTCTGACGATCGTTATGCTGTCGCTTGTCGTTCGTGTCCTCGTCACTCTGACCGTCGACCGTCGGACCGGTGCACCGGCCATGCCCTTGTGGCTCCTGCCGGTGCGCGATTGCCTCACCTTCGCGATATTCGTCGCAAGCTTCTTCGCCGCATCGGTTGATTGGCGCGGACAACGGCTTAGAATGTATAACGACGGCCGCGTCTTGGCCGATCCGGAGATTTCCGCATGATGCGTACGCTGTTCCTTCAGGCTCCCTCGTTCGACGGTTATGACGGGGGCGCGGGCGCGCGCTATCAGATGAAGCGCGAAGTGAAGTCGTTCTGGTATCCGACCTGGCTCGCCCAGCCGGCCGCGATGGTCGACGGATCGAAGCTGATCGATGCGCCGGCGCACGACCAGAGCTGGGACGATATCAAGCACGAGTTCGACGATCGCGATCTCGTCATCCTTCACACCTCGACGCCCAGCTTCGGCCAGGACATCCGAACCGCCGCGCTGATCAAGGAACGCAACCCGAAGATCCTGATCGGCTTTGTCGGCGCCAAGGTCGCGGTCGAGCCGGACAAGAGCCTCGCCGCCTCGCCACACATCGATTTCGTCGCGCGCGAAGAATATGATTTCACGATCCTCGAGATCGCCCAGGGGAACCCGCTCCCCGGCGTGGACGGCATCACTTGGCGCACGCCCGATGGCGCCTTCGTACGCAACAAGGATCGCGCGGTCATCGAGGACATGGACGTCCTTCCGATGGTCTCCCCGATCTACAAGCGCGATCTCACGATCGAGAAGTATTTCGGCGGCTATCTCCTTCATCCCTATGTGAGCTTCTACACCGGGCGCGGTTGCAAAAGCCGCTGCACCTTCTGTCTCTGGCCGCAGACGATCAGCGGTCATAATTATCGGTTCCGCTCGGTCCCCAAGGTGATCGAGGAAGTGCAGTACATTCTGGAGAATATCCCCGAGACCAAGGAGATTTTCTTCGACGACGACACGCTCACCGACAATCATGCCCGCGTCGAGGAGCTGGCGATCGCGCTCGGAAAGCTGGGCTTCGGCAAGAAGGGTTTCCCCGTCTCGTGGAGCTGCAACGCCAAGGCCAATGTACCGAAGAAGACGCTCGAAGTGCTGAAGGCCAATGGTCTGCGCCTGTTGCTCGTCGGCTATGAGAGCGGCAATCAGCAAATCCTGCACAATATCAAAAAGGGCCTGCGCACCGATGTGGCGCGGCAGTTCACCAAGGATTGCCACGAGCTCGGCATCGTCATCCATGGCACTTTCATCCTCGGCCTGCCGGGAGAGACGGAGGAGACGATCGAGGAGACGATCAACTACGCCAAGGAGATCGATCCGCACACGATCCAGGTCTCGCTGGCGGCGCCCTATCCCGGCACGTTCCTGTACAAGCAGGCGACCGAGAATGGCTGGTTCGACAACAGCAATGACCTGCTGACCGATGGCGGCAATCAGATCGCGCAGCTCAGCTACCCGCATCTGCCGGCAACCGTGATCTTCGACAAGGTCGAGGAATTCTACAAACGTTTCTATTTCCGTCCGTCGAAGATCTGGTCGATCGTGTCGGAGATGCTGCGCGACTGGAACATGATGAAGCGCCGCCTGCGCGAAGGGGTGGAGTTTTTCGACTTCCTGCGCCGGCGGAAAGAGGCGTGACGGTTCGCCCTTTCCCCTGCGGGGAGAGGGCTTAGGGTGAAGCGCCTCATTGTCACGTCCGATGATTTCGGCGCCGCGCTCGCCGTCAACGAAGCGGTTGAGCAAGCTCATCGTCACGGCATCCTCACCGCCGCGAGCCTGATGGTCTCCGGCGATGCCGCGGCGGACGCGGTCGCGCGCGCCCGATCCATGCCGAAACTCGGTGTCGGCCTGCATGTCGTACTGGTGGAGGGCAGGCCGATGCTTCCGCCCGAACAGCTCTCCGAGCTGGTTGATCCTACCGGCCATTTTCGCGTCGACATGGTTCGCGCCGGCATCACCATCTTCACCAGCCCGACCGCGCGGCGACAGCTTCTCGCCGAGGTGGAGGCACAGTTCGCCGCCTTCGCGGCGACGGGCCTGCCGCTCGATCACGTCAACGCGCACAAGCATTTCCACCTCCATCCGACGATCACCTCCGCGATCCTGACAGTCGGCAAGCGCTACGGCATGAGGTCGATCCGCGCGCCGATCGAACCGCGCGGCATCCTGACCAGGATCGAGCCGAATGCCGGCGGCGTCGATGTCGCTCGGCTCTGGGCGCTGCTTGTCCGCCGGCGCATGCGCTCGGCGGGCATGACCGTTCCGGATCAGGTGTTCGGTCTCGCCTGGTCGGGCGCAATGGATTCCGCGCGGGTGCGCGGGCTGATCCAGCACCTCCCCGAGGGGCTGACCGAGATCTACACTCACCCCGCCACTGACGATCATTATCCCTCCCACGCCCCAGGCTATGCCTATCGTACGGAACTGGCTGCGCTGACCGACCCACTTGCGCGCGAGGCGATCTCGCGCGACAGGGTTGCGCTGGGGAGCTTCACCGACTTCGCTTGAGATCTTCGCCATGAACATTGCCAACGGCTTCAGCCATCTCGCCCAGCCCGAGCCGATACCCACCGGCCCGATCCGGCTCGGCAGCCGCGAACATCGTGCGCTCTTCTGCCAGACCATGCTGGACACGCATGATCCCTATCGCCCCGCGCTCATCGACTGGCCCGAGCTGGAGCCGGAGACGCGCGACAAGATCGTCTCACTGCCGATCTGGGACATCGCCGTCGCGACCGAGGGGCGGGCGGGGATGAACGTGAAGACCTTTGGCGAGGCGATCGGCGATCCACTGCTCAAGGCAGCGATCGACATGAACGGGTTCGAGGAAAGCCGGCACAAGATCGTGCTTGCCGATATGGTCCAGGCATACGGCATCGTGCTGGCGCCCGAACCCGAATATAAGCGGCCGCGAGATCCGGAATTCGCGTTCATGCGCACTGGCTATTCCGAGTGCATCGACAGCTTTTTCGGCTTCGGCCTGTTCAAGCTCGCCAAGGATTCCGGTTTTTTCCCGGAAGAGCTGGTCGACACGTTCGAGCCGGTAATGCGCGAGGAAGGGCGGCACATCCTGTTCTTCGTCAACTGGGTCGCGTGGTGGCGGCGCAACATGCCGTGGTGGCGCCGACCGCTGTTCGAGGCCAAGGTGCTGGTCGTCTGGATGTTCCTGATCGGCGAGCGGATCAGTATGGCCAGGGGCATGGGCGACGACAATACCAAGGCGCAGGAGAACAACTTCACACTCAACGGCTCGAAGGAGCTCGGCGTCGAGGTGACTTTCCCGCAGCTCGCCCGGATTTGCCTTGCCGAAAATGACCGGCGCCTGGCAGTGTATGACCAGCGGCTGATCCGGCCGCGTTTCGTGCCGGCGATGATGCGTCTTGCATTGCGGTTCGCGGGTGGGCGCAAGGGAGAGTCCGCCTGAAGAATTTCGCGCGCGCGGGCATGCTGCTCGCGACCCTGGCGGGCTTGGCCGCGGCGGTCTGGGTTTTCGGCTCGATCGGGCTCGACAGTGTGCTGGCGGCCGCCGGGCGGATGGGGGTCGACGGATTCCTGATCTTCTGCGCCCTTTCCGTGTCTACTTTCGGGATATTGGGGGCCGCCTGGCTGGTGGCCGCGCCCGGGGAGCCGATGGAACGGGTCGGCCTTTTCGCCTGGGCTCGGGCGGTACGCGAAGCCGTCTCGGATCTGCTTCCCTTCTCGCAGATCGGAGGCATCGTCGTCGGGACCCGGACCTTGACCACGGCCGGCATCCCCGCCTCCCGGGTTTATGCGTCGTTCGTGGTCGACATGACGACGGAGATGGGGGCGCAACTCGTCTTCACCCTGTTCGGCCTGGCAATGATGGTTACCCTGCTCGCGACGGGCGGGGAGGCAGAGGCGCTACGGCCGCTTATTCTCGGCGGCTCCGGCGTGATGATTGCGGCGATGGTGCTGTTCTTCTTCGCGCAACGCCCGGCGCTCGGCCTGGCCGGACGGGTCGCCCAGCATTTCCTGCCGGGATCGGTCGTCGCCATGACCGGCATTACGGACAGGTTGCGCGACACGTATGCGCAGCGCGGACGCGTGGCCCTGGCATTCGCGCTCAACCTCGCCGGCTGGATCGTCAGTGCGATCGGCGGCTGGGTCGCGCTACGCATGATGGGCGCCGAGATTTCGATCTGGTCCGCGCTGTCGATCGAAAGCCTGATCTTCACGCTCCGGAGCGTTGCCTTCATCGTTCCGGGGGCGATCGGCGTGCAGGAGGCCGCCTATGTCCTGGCCGCCCCGCTATTCGGCCTGCCGCCGGAGATGGCGCTGGCCCTGTCCCTCGCCAAACGCGCGCGCGACCTGGCAATCGGATTGCCGACATTGATCGTGTGGCAGATCGCCGAGGTGCGGTCGCTGATGCTTGAGTCCCGCAAGCGATAGCCGGCTTCGGAGCGCGTCGCTCGCAGCAGCGCGATCATGCGTTTTCCGGGTGGTATCGGGTGCATGACTCTAATCCGCGACCTTCGGTTTACGGAATTGTTCGATCTCGCCCGAGCTGCATCAGCAAGACTGGATCATGAGTCTGACACTCGCATCAGCCGACCAGCACTTAGTATATCTACGAAGGGCCCACGATCCCGCGGGCTGTTAGGCCACTGGCGAAGGAGATTCAGTGTGCCGAACCAACCCCAGAAAGCTCCGCTGCGCCATATCGTCGTGTTGTGTCACCCCGAGCAGAACAGTTTCAATGCGTCGGTGGCAACCGCGTATAGTCACGCGGTTCGCGACCATGGTCATGAAGTCATCGTCCGCGACCTTTATGCGATGGGGTTTCATCCCGTGCTCAAATCGGCCGAGCGTCCGGGTGTCGATGGCGGGCATTTCAAGGATGTTGAAGACGAGCTCGAGATTATTCGCGGCACTGATGTGTTCGTGCTCGTCTATCCGATCTGGTTCGGATCGGCGCCAGCCATGCTCAAGGGTTATGTCGAGCGGGTGCTCGGTTCGGGCGTCACGCCGGTACAAGTGCAGGGCAGGTCGGCGCACGGCGCCCTTGCCGGCAAGCGCATGTTGAGCTTCACCTCGTCCGGGTTGACCGAGATCTGGCTGGACGAACAGGGACAGCTGAAGTCTCTGGTCCAGGGATTTGACCGCTATATTGAACACGCTTTCTCGATGCTGCCGTCCCGTCATGTTCATTTCGGATCGATCTCGGCTGGCATGACGTCGCGATCGGTCGATCAGCATCTGGAAGACGTTCGAGGCCACGCCCGGGATATGGTTCGCGCGCTTGAAGAGGAGCGATCGGCTGCGGCGTTGGCGGCGGAGGCCCAGTCCTGATTCTCGGTGCGCTATTGCCCGGAGTGAAATTTGCCGGGTCGCGGCAGCGGATCGCGTCCGACGGTGGAGCCGTGCGACATGGGCACGGCGCATCTCGGTGATGGCGTCGAGTCTCGTTTGCCCTATGAAGGCCATTATGGATCGACCTTGGTGTTCGCCACCCGACCGCGAGGGCATGCGATGAGTCCCGTCGACCCGATGTCGGTCGGCGAGACCCTCGCACAGGATCTCGCGCTGTTCGTCGACAGCACGGCGGACCGTGCTCTCTTCCTGACCGATCCGCAGGGGTTGATCAGGAGCTGGAATCTGGGTGCCGAGCTCCTTACCGGCTGGACCCTTGCCGAGATCGTCGGAAAGCCGGCCAGTCTCCTGTACCCCCGCGTCGACGTGGAGCGTGGGTATCCTGAGACTGACCGGGCGGAGACGCTCGCCAACACGACGTTGCGAAAGGAGGCGTGGCGCGCGCGGAAGGACGGCTCCGAATTCCTGACGGATGTCACCTTCGTCGCGCTCTACGGTCAGGGCGGCGTGCTTCATGGCTTCGGACAGACCCTTTGCGATATCACCGGGCGTAAGGCGGCCGAGCACGCCCTGGCCAGAAGCGAGCTCCATGTCCGTTCGATCCTGGCGACGGTGCCCGATGCGATGATTGTCATCGACGATGTCGGCAAGATCCAGTCGTTCAGCGCCGCCGCCGAGCGACTTTTCGGCTATGCGGAGGCAGAGGTATTCGGCCGCAACGTCGATATGCTGATGCCCAGTCCCTACCGTGATCGACACGACGACTATATCGCCCGGTACAAGCGCACCGGTGAGCGGCGTATCATCGGCATCGGACGGATCGTGGTTGGCCTACGCCGGGACGGCACGGAATTCCCGATGGAGCTTTCGGTTGGCGAGGCCAGCAGCGAGGGCCATCGCATCTTCACCGGCTTCATCCGCGACCTGACCGACCAGCAGCATGCCGAGCTTCGCGTGCAGGAACTGCAGTCGGAGCTGATTCACGTGTCGCGAGTAAGTGCGATGGGGACAATGGCGTCGACGCTCGCCCACGAGCTCAACCAGCCATTGACAGCGATCGCCAACTATATGGAGGCGGCACGCGACCTGCTCGAAAACCCCGATAAAGACTCGGCGGAGATCGTTCATGAGGCGGTCGACGAAGCTGCCAAACAGGCCCTTCGCGCTGGCCTCATCGTGCGGCGGCTTCGCGATTTCGTGGCGCGGGGCGAAGTCGAGAAAAAGGTCGAGGACCTTTCGACGATGATAGACGAGGCGAGCCGGCTTGCTCTCACGGGTGCGAACGAACGCGGTATCCGCGCCTTTTTCGACCTCGACCCGGACGTGGCTGCCGTGGTGGTCGATCGCGTCCAGATTCAGCAGGTCCTCGTGAATCTGCTGCGCAACGCATTCGAAGTGCTCTCCGGATACGCGGAACGTGACATCCGGGTCTCGACCGCCCGCGACGCGAACTCCATGGTGCGCGTATCGGTCGCCGATACTGGGCCTGGCATTGACGCCGCGCTGGCGCCAAGGTTGTTCGAGGCATTCGCCAGCACCAAGGAGCAGGGCATGGGGCTCGGTTTGTCGATATGCCGTACCATCGTCGAGGCACATGGCGGACGGATCTGGGCCGAGCCCCGCGACGGCGGTGGCACCGTCTTTCACTTCACCGTGCTTAGTGCTGATAGCGAGGCCATCAATGGATAATCGGCTCATCCATCTCGTCGACGATGAAGACGCCATTCGTCGGTCGGCAGGGTTCATGCTCAAGACCTCGGGCTTTGCCGTGAAGACCTATGACTCTGGCGTCGCCTTCCTGAAGGAGGCCAAGGCCGCGGATCCAGGCTGCATCCTGCTCGACGTGCGCATGCCGGAGATGGACGGGCTGGAAGTCCAGCGCGAACTGAACGTCCGGGGTATAACGATGCCGGTGATCGTCCTGACCGGGCACGGCGATGTGTCCATCGCGGTACAGGCGATGAAAGCGGGGGCTGTCGATTTTCTGGAGAAGCCGTTCGAGAAGGCGATGCTCCTTGATGCACTGGGGCGGGCGTTTCAGCGGCTTGAGAAGCGCGAGGATGCACTTGCCTCAGAGCAAGAGGCCGTTGTCCGGATCGCCGCGCTGACCGCGCGCGAGCAGGACGTGCTGCGTGGCCTGGTGCGTGGCCACCCGAACAAGACCATCGCGCACGATCTCGGCATTTCTCCGCGCACGGTCGAGGTGCACCGGGCGAACTGCATGACCAAGCTCGATGTCAGGAGCCTTTCGGAAGCGTTGCGGATCGCCTTCGCGGCAGGGCTGGATGCCAAGGGCATGGAGCCAGGCGAGTAGGGAATCTGCGTAGAGACGCATGCTTGCCGCCACGCCAGACAAGTGCGCCAACCATTTGTCAGGTGACCATGTCCCGATCCTCCGTGCCATCGGCAGAGTTCCGCCTGCGCGCCGTCCTGATCGAGGATGATGAAGGCGTTCGCAGGTCGCTCCAGCTCCTCCTTCACGCGCGCGGCTACGACGTCAGATCCTACGCCTCCGCCGCACCATTCCTGCTGGACCCGCGGGCGGAGGAGGTGGATCTTTTGGTCACCGATTATCGCCTACCCGACGGCGATGGCCTGGGCGTACTGCGCGCGATGCGTCGAAACGACTGGCGCGGCCGGGCGGTACTGATCACCGCGTTTCCATCGGCGATGCTCATCGATAACGCGCGAGCATGCGGCTTCGACGCAGTCCTCGAAAAACCACTTCGCCCGAACGAGTTGGTGGGAGCATTGACCGCCGCGGCCCAATGAGATTGGCGCGCTATCGCCCACCACGTCTCCGACGCCTCATGCGACGACGGTGCCCGATGCTTCTCCAAGCGAGAGGGAAGCGAATCCCTCTCTTCGGCAGGTTCCCCGAAGCGTGATCTCGTCACCGGGTTCGAGAAAGGTGCGGACCTCCCCGTTGGGCAATGTGACGGGTTCTTTGCCGCCCCTGGTCATCTCCAGCAGGCTGCCATGGCCATCGACCGCAGGGCTGGAGACGGTGCCGGTACCGAAGAGGTCGCCGGGACGTAGCGGGCAGCCGTTGGAGGCATGGTGGGCCACCATCTGAGCGGGCGTCCAGTAGAGGTCGAGCACCGAAGCCTGAGTCAGCCGGTGCGGCGGGACGCCTCGTTCGCGCATCGCCGCAGTCGCGATCAGCACTTCGAGCCGGATGTCGAACGCGCCACTTGCCTGGTCCTGCGCATTATGGAGGTAGGGCAACATCTCGGGATCGTCCGCGTCGCGTGGCGCCTGCGCAGTGCGGAACGGCGCCAATGCCTCGGCGGTGACGAGGAACGGCGATACCGTCGTTAGGAAATTCTTGCCCAGGAACGGCCCGAGCGGCTGCGTTTCCCATGCCTGGATGTCGCGTGCGGACCAATCGTTGAGTAGCCCGAACCCGACTATTGCATCGCCGGCGCGCTCGATCGGGATATGCTCCCCGAGTGCATTGCCGCCGCCGATCCAGATTGCGAGCTCCAGTTCGAAGTCTAGCCGCGCGCTGGGGCCGAAGCTCGGTGACGTAGCACCATGCGCCGCGCGTTGCCCCGTCGGGCGCACGACCGGCGAGCCCGACGGGAAGACTGACGAGGCCCGGCCATGATAGGCGATCGGTACATGCTTGTAATTCGGCAGCAAAGGGCTGTCCGGCCGGAACATCCGGCCTGCATTGCGCGCATGATGAATGCCCGCGAAGAAATCCGTATAGTCACCGACCTCGGTCGGCAGATGGAACTGCGCCTCCTCGCGCGCGACCAGTAGCCGCTCCGCCCCGGCTGGTTCGGCTCCGCTCAGCAGCCCTGACAGGATGGCCCGCAACCGTCGACGCTTTATCGCCGGCAGCGCGCAATAACCGTTCAGGCTTCCATCCGCGGCGATGGCCAACAGCGCGGACTCATTCGCTTCCAGCAGTCCCGACCCTGCGAGCGCTTTATGATCGAGCACATAGTCGCCGATCACCGTTCCGCCGCGCGGCGAGGCACCGCCCACCGAAAACACGCACAAGGGCAGATTCTGTATCGGATAGAGTTCGTGGCCCGCCGCTCCTTGGACCCAG
>Ga0247735_1000283_pt1 | contig 21726 bp, 20 predicted proteins | sample UWRJL178409R2_FD_180934 | JGI IMG/M metagenome (GOLD analysis project Ga0247735, IMG submission 180934) | Plant litter microbial communities from Arlington Agricultural Research Station in Wisconsin, United States - UWRJ-L178-409R-2 | ecosystem: Environmental > Terrestrial > Plant litter >... | reverse complement strand
GACATCAGCCGCGCCTGAAGGCCGACATGGCTGTCGCCCATCTCGCCCTCGATTTCCGCGCGCGGCACCAGAGCCGCGACCGAATCGACCACAAGCACGTCGATCGCGTTGGAACGGACCAAGGTGTCGACGATCTCGAGCGCCTGCTCGCCGGTGTCGGGCTGCGACACGATCAGCTCGTCGATGTTGACGCCCAGCTTCCTGGCATAGACCGGGTCGAGCGCATGCTCGGCATCGACGAACGCCGCGGTGCCGCCGCCCCGCTGCGCCTCGGCGATGACGTGGAGCGCCAGCGTGGTCTTGCCCGAGCTTTCCGGCCCGTAAATCTCGATCACCCGGCCGCGCGGCAGGCCGCCGACACCGAGCGCGATGTCGAGCCCGAGCGAGCCGGTCGAGATCGCCTCGACCTGCATGGTTTCCTTCGAGCCGAGCCGCATGGCCGAGCCCTTGCCGAACGCGCGATCGATCTGTGCGAGTGCCGCCTCGAGCGCCTTGGCGCGCTCGCTGGAAGCCTTCTCGTTCGCCTTGTCTGTGGATGCTGCCATTTTGCTGTCGATGACCTTCAAAGATGCCGCCATTGGAGCCTCCGTCGCTAGCCTGATCACATCGTGCATTCAATGCGTGTTGGAAGCTTCGTACACACTTTGTTCCATGAGAACAAGAGTGGAACTGATTTTTTCTGCCGCAGCGGATTCAGCGGATGAATCCGGGCGACGTCACTCCCTTAAGCGCAGCTTTGATGGATTCGCACGGAGGTCCACCAAAATTGTGCATCTGCACTCGGTTATAGCGCCCCCACTGGTCGCGATAGTAACTGACAGTGCGCGGTGTGCTCATCGACACCTCGAACGACACAAACCATGTGTCTTTGGCATTGGGCAGATCTTTCACCAGGATCGCTTGCATGAAACGACTGGTGGGCAGTTTAGCGTCCGCTTTGCTGGGAGCATCGGTCTGCAGGATATGAGAGCCGCTCTCAGCCATCTCGTTATTTGAAATTCGGGCCAAGTCCTCGCGAATTTCCGGCGGCAAGTCCGAGAGGCGAGAAGCTGTTGCGGTCGCGTGAATCTCTTGAGCGCAGGACGATACCGCATCAGTCGGAACGGTTACTGCCCCGATCATGAGCGCAATCATAGAGAACGCGATGATCATGATCCTCTCCTATTTCGAATAACGCACCGTGGTGCGTGTTGCCGCACTGCTATTTTCCACTGCGGGTTCCTCGCCACTCGTCACCCATGGCCGCGGTCGGATCTTAGCGGGCTTGCCGGAGCCGACAAGCCGCGCGATGAAGCGGGAATGACCCAGGATTTCATCGCCGGCCTGCCCAAGGCCGAGCTTCACCTCCATATCGAGGGCAGCCTCGAACCCGAACTGATGTTCGCCCTGGCGAAACGCAACAATATCGCCATCCCCTATGCCAGCGTCGAGGAAGTGCGCGCCGCGTACAGCTTTTCCCGGCTGCAGGATTTCCTCGACATCTATTATGCCGGCGCGAACGTGCTGCAGACGCAGGAGGATTTCCGCGACCTGGCATTGGCCTATTTCGATCGCGCCGCGGCCGACGGCGTCGTCCATGCCGAGATCATGTTCGATCCCCAGACTCACACCGATCGCGGCATCGCCTTCGGCACGGTGATCGAGGGGCTGCTTGCCGGCATGGACGAGGCGAAGGCGCGGCACGGCATGACCTCGAAGCTGATCCTCTCCTTCCTGCGCCACCTCGACGAAGCGGCGGCGTTCGCCACACTCGAGGCCGCCGAGCCCTGGCTCGACCGGATCGATGCGGTCGGTCTCGATTCGTCGGAGCTCGGCCACCCGCCCGAGAAATTCGCCCGCGTGTTCGCCGCTGCCCGCGCCAAGGGGCTGCGCCTCGTCGCCCATGCCGGCGAGGAAGGCCCGCCCGACTACGTCTATCAGGCGCTGGACCTGCTGGATGTCGACCGGCTCGACCATGGCAATCGCAGCCTGGAGGATCCGGTGCTCACCGCGCGCCTCGCCCGCACCGGCATGACCTTGACGGTCTGCCCGCTGTCGAACCTGAAGCTGTGCGTGGTCGACGACATGGCGAACCACCCGATCGACCGGATGCTGAAGGCGGGTCTGCGCGCCACGATCAACTCGGACGATCCGGCCTATTTCGGTGGCTATATCGCCGACAATTACCGTGCGGCGGCGTCGGCGCGCGGGCTCGATCGCGACGATCTCGCGATGCTCGCGCGCAATTCCTTCCTCGGTTCCTTCCTGCCCGACGATGCGGTGGCGGCGCATCTCGCCAGTCTCGACGCCTATATGGAGGCAAGCCGATGACCGTCTTTACCGATATCCCGCATGACGACTTCGTCGCCGCCGTTCACACACTTGCCGCGCTGCTCGCCGATGATGCCTGGAAACCCGATTTCATCATCGGCATCGGCCGCGGGGGACTCGCCCCTGCGGTCTATCTCAGCCACGCGACGGGCATGCCGATGCTGTCGGTCGATTATTCGAGCCAGGTCAAGGATTTCGCCGACGAGCCGCTGGCAAAACTGGCACGCCGTACCCAGACCGGTGAGCGGCTGCTGTTCCTCGACGACATCAATGATTCGGGCCGCACCATCGCCCATCTGCGCGACGTGCTGAGCGCGGCGGGTGCGGTGCCCGGCGGCATCCGGTTCGCCACCTTGATCGACAATGTCAGCTCAGTGCAAAAGGTCGACTATCGTGCGCGGACGATCGACCGGACGGTCAACAAGGACTGGTTCGTGTTCCCCTGGGAAGCCGTCGCCCCGGCCCGGTCGCTGGCCGAGGATGCGGCGGCCGTGCCGGAACGGATCGCCTAAGCGAGCGAATCCAGCGCCTTCGACACCGCGTCCATCGTGAAGGGCTTGGGCAGGGTCGGCCGGTCGCGATACGCATCCGCCAGGCTGTCGGTCGATCCGCCCGTCGCAAAGATATAGGGGACGCCCCGCGCCGACAGCGCATCGGCGATCGGCCAGCTCTTCTCGCCGCCGCGCAGATTGACGTCGAGGATCGCCGCGTCCACCCCGCCCGCTTCGACCAGCGCCAGTGCATCGGCGACATTGTCGGCGGTGCCGGCCATGGTCTTGCCGAGGACGTCGAGGAAATCCTCGAGCATCATCGCGATCAGGGGTTCGTCTTCGACGATGAGGATATTCTGCGGCCCGCTCATTACCGCCCCATAATCTCCCGCATCCGCTATCGCCAAGTCATTTCGCTGCCAGCACGTCTCGCGCTGCCTCGGCAAGCTGTTGAACCGAGAAGGGTTTGGCGAGGAAGGAGACATTGTCGAGGTCGATCGACTTACGCAATTGCTCCTCGGCATAGCCAGACATGAACAGGATCGGCAGGTCGGGATAGCGCGCGCGGACCTGGCGGACCATGGTCGGCCCGTCCATCACCGGCATCACCACGTCGGAGATCAGCAGGTCGGGCCGCTCGTTCCGGGCCAGCAGGTCGAGCGCGACCTCGCCATTCTCGGCGGTCAGCACGGTATAGCCCTGCCGCGACAACGCTCGCTCGGCGACGGCGCGCACCATGTCCTCGTCCTCGACCAGCAGGATCGTGCCGGTGCCCCACAGGTCGGTCGGCTTGTCCCTGCTTTTTACCGGAGCGGCCTTGGCCGGCTGCGGCGCGGTATGGACGGGCAGGTAGATAGTGAAGACCGCGCCCTGGTCGCGGTTGTCGGCGAAGATGTACCCGCCCGATTGCTTGACGATGCCATATACGGTCGAGAGGCCGAGGCCCGTGCCCTTGCCCACTTCCTTGGTGGTGAAGAACGGCTCGAAGATCTTGGGCAATATCTCCACCGGAATGCCGCCGCCGGTATCGGCCACTTCCAGCGCAATATAGTCCGCGATCGGCAGGATGTCGGATCCCATCCGCCGCACATCGGTCGCCGTGACCGCCTTGGTCTGGATCGACAGCGTGCCGCCGCCGCGTGGATCCTTTGCCAGCATCGCGTCACGCGCATTGACTGCGAGATTGACCACGACCTGTTCGAGCTGCCCCGGATCCGCGCGCACCGGGCCGAGATTGCGGCCATGCTTCACCGTCAGGGTCACTGTCTCGCCGAGCAGGCGCTTGAGCAGCTGCGATACCTCGGAGATGACGTCGGGCAGCTGCAGCACCTGCGGCACCAGCGTCTGCTGCCGGGAGAAGGCGAGAAGCTGCCGCGTCAGGCTCGCCGCGCGGTTCGAATTGGCGCGGATCTGCTGGATGTCGTCATAATCGCTGTCGCCGGGCGAATGGCGCATCAGCATCAGGTCGCAATGCCCGATGATCGCCGTCAGGATATTGTTGAAGTCGTGCGCGACGCCGCCGGCGAGCTGGCCCACCGCCTGCATCTTGGTCGCCTGCGCGACTTCGCGCTTCAGCCGCGTCTCCTCGCTATTGTCCTTCAGGCTGAGCAGCACCGCGGCATCGCCCAGCCCGCGCGCGCCGGCGATCGACAGCGCGACCGGCTCGTCCGGATGGTCCTTCAGCCGCACCGCGAGGTCGGTGGAATGCGTCGCCCCATTGGCGAAGCGGCGGATCGCATCGGCGACCACGCCCTTGTCCTCCTTGACCAGCAAGTCGCCCGGATAGAGCGGTGGCGCCGCGGCATCGACCTGTGCGGCGCGCGCGAACGCATCGTTCATCTGCAGGAAGCGGCCGTCGCGGTCGACCAGCGCCATCCCGAACGGCATCAGCGACACCAGACTGCGCACATGGGCGCTGGCGCTCGCGCCGATCGCCGGCTCGCTCGCCCCGCCCTCTTCATCGAGCATCACGACCAGCATCGGCGCATCGTCGCCGTCGAGGAACGGCACCTGCAGCACGCGCAACGGGCTGCCGGTCAGCCCCTCGCGTTCGAACCGCACCAGCCCATGGCTGTCGGTGATCAGGAAACGCGCGAAATCGCGGCCGGCGACGGCGCCTTCCTCATGCCCCATCGCGCGGGCGCGCAGCACGCGATTCGCCGCGCGGATCCGCCCGTCGGGGCCGATCAGGGCAGCCATGATGCCAGCCGCCGCGAGCCGGTCGCCGGTCGGGCCGCCGATCACGCCTTCGACCGTGCTGGCAAGGTCAAGCGCCTCGACGCCGCGGAAGCGCCAGACGAGCAGGTCGTTATCGGCCCCCGCCCGTTCGATCTCCGCGCGCAGCGGTGTGCCCCGCGCCAGCAACCGCTGGACCGAGGCTGCGCCATCGCGCCACGCCGCCCGCCCGGCGGCGCTCAGGTCGGTAGCCCCGACATCGTCCACTGGCAGTGCCGGTGGAGTTGGAAAACCGGCGAACAGGCTCTCATATCGATCATTGGCGCAGACCAGCCGCCCGGCGCGATCGGTTATCGCCACGGCCTCCGGGCTGCTCGCGGCCAGCGCTCGAGCAACGCTCCAGTCGGGCTCGGTGGCGTCGGCGCGGCTAAACGGGAACAGCCGCCGGAACAGCAGCAATGCGCCGGCAAGCACCAGGCTGGTCGCCAGGAAACCGGCCGCGACCGCCAGATTGCCGACCACGACGAGGATGAGCAGCGCCGCGACCAACCCGCAGATGCCGGCGATCACCGCAGCACCGCGCGCGGGCGAGAGCATCGATACGGAAGAAACGGGAAGGCTTGCCATTGGGGTTTGTCTTGGGCCGCGCGGGCGAGGCGTCAAGGGCCAAGGGCTGCTTTTCATCCCTCTTCCGGCGAGAGAGACGCAAGCCGCGATCGGCGCGCGGTGAGGACGACGCCCGTGACGGAGTCGTCGGCCTCACTGTCGCGCCGTGTCGCTGCTCGCTCCTTCCTCCGCTGGAAGAAGGAATTCACCAGATTCGAACGCGCTGCTCCGGAGTCAGATAGAGTTTCTCGCCCGGCTTGGGCTGGAACGCGTCATACCAGGGATCGAGGTTACGCACGATCCAGGCGCGCTGCTGCGACGGCGCGTGCGGGTCGGTCAACAGGCGGTTGCGCATGTCCGCCTCGCGATAGCTGCGCCGCCAGACCTGCGCCCAGCCGAGATAGAAACGCTGGTCCCCGCTATAGCCGTCGATCACCGGCGCCGGCTTGCTGTTCAGCGAGGCATGATAGGCATCGTAGGCGGCGCTCAGCCCCGCAAGATCAGCGGTGTTCTCGCCCAGGGTCAGTCGGCCCTTCAGCTTCATGCCCGGGAGCGGCTCATAGGCATCATATTGGGTAACGAGCGCATCGGTGCGTTCGTTGAAATTCTCCACGTCCTGCGGCGTCCACCATTCGGTCAACTGGCCGTGCAGGTCGAAGCTCGCGCCCTGATCATCGAAATGATGGCTCATCTCATGGCCGATCACCGCGCCGATGCCGCCATAATTCACCGCCGGGTCGGCCTTGGGGTCGAAGAAAGGCGGCTGCAGGATCGCCGCCGGGAAGGTGATCGCGACCAGGGTCGGGTTGGCCTGGGCGTTCACCGTCATCGGCGCCAGGCCCCATTCCCAGCGATAGATCGGTTTGCCGAGCTTCCTGGCGTTATAGTCATGCGCCCATCGATTGGCGCGCAGCGCGTTGCCAAAGGCATCGCCGGGCACGATCTTCAGTGCCGAATAGTCCCGCCACTGGCTCGGATAGCCGATCCGGGGCGTGAAGGCGGCCAGCTTGGCATGCGCCTTGACCTTGGTCTCCGGCGTCATCCAGTCGAGCTTCTCGATCCGGGCGCCCATCGCGGCGATGATGTTCCTGACCATCGCGTCGGCCGCGGCCTTGGTCTCGGGCGGGAAATATTTCGCGACATAGAGCTTGCTGACATCGTCGGTCAGGATCGCGCTCGTATGGTCCACCGCGCGCTTCCAGCGGTCCGGCTGCTGCGGCGTGCCCGAAATGACCGTGCCGAACATCGCGAAACGTTCGTCGTCGAATGCCTTGGGAAGCACCGCCGCATAGCCATCGAGCGAGCGCAGCAGCAACTGGTCGCGCAGCACGCCGATCGGCGCCTCCGCGATCAGCTTCGCGATGCCGGCGATGGCGGTCGGCTGGGCGACGATCACGGTCTGAACCGGCGTCCCGACACCCTTGAAATAGGTCGCGAAGTCGAAGCCGGGGGCGATCTTCTTCAGGCTCGCGACCCGCATCTTGTTATAGGTTTTGTTGGCATCGCGATTTTCGATGTTGCTCCAGCTGACCCGGGCGATCGCCGTCTCGAAATCGACGATGGCTTTCGCGCGCGCCTCGCCATCCGGCTCGCCTGCGAGGGTGAAGACCCTGGCGATATGCCCCTGATAGGCCGCCTTCGCCTCGGCGAGCTTGCCGTCGGTCGCGAGGTAATAATCGCGATCGAGCGCCAGGCCGCCCTGTCGCATTTGCAGCGCATAATGCTCAGGATCCTTGGCATCCTGGCCGACGCCGGCGACGAAGGGCACTGGAATCCCGTTGACGTCGGCCTCTGCCGCAAGTGCGGCATAGCCCGATCTGGATTTCAGCCCCTTGATCCGGTCGAGCCAGGGCTTGATCGGCGTCAGGCCCTTCGCCTCGATCGTCGCGGTGTCGAGATAGGCGGCATAGGCGGCGCCGATCTTCGACTCCGCCCTGGTTTTCTCCGACTCGAGGATCTGATGGGTGCGCTCGCGCGACATATCCTGTAACGCATCGAACGCGCCGTAATTGGCCTTGTCCGCGGGGATCGGGGTGTTCTTCTCCCAGGTGCCGTTCACATAGCCGTAGAAATCGTCGCCGGGCGCGATCGACTTTTCCATGCCCGCTTCATCGATGCCGAAATCGCCGAACGCTGGCCTGGCCGCCGGCGCTCCGGGAGTCCCCGCTCCGGCCTGGGGTTGAAGCGTGGGGCTGGCGGCCGCGAAGCCCGCCATCATCGTCGCGGACAGAAGAAGAACGGCAAGAGATGATCTGCGCATGTCGCATCCTGATAGGGAGAGAATGCGCTTGTGCTCTAATCGGATAACACGCCTAGTCAATTTTAGCGCAGCGGGCGGCGCATTATTTCGGCCGAGCGTGTCCCCGATGCCGCCATTTACGCACGATCCACCAACGCCAGCCAAGCGCCGCGGCGGCATAGCCCAGGACCGACAGCGTCAGCGTGATGATGAACAGGCCGACGATCGTCGCGGGCCCTGCCACGGCATATAGCCAGTGCAGCCAGTCGGAACTGGCCGCAACCTGAGTCGCGATCGGGGAACCCGGCACCTGTGCGTCGAAATGCAGCACCTGGTTGCCGACCCAATAGGCCGCGACCCACAGAAACGGTGTCGTGAAGGGATTGGTGATGAAGGTCATCGCCGCCGCCACGGGGATGTTGGCGCGCGTGGGGAGCGCGAGCACCGCCGAAAAGGCGATCTGCGCCACGGGAAAAAGAATGCCCGTTACCATGCCCAGCGCGACGCCGCGCGGTACCGATCGACGGGTGAACCGCCAGAGCTCCGGCGCGAGCACGCGGTGCGCGATGGGCCGGAGCAGACGGTTCTGCTCCATGCTCTCGCGCGTCGGCATGGTACGCTGCCACCAGGAGGAGACGCGTGCGAAGAGGCCGGGCTTTTCAGCCACGATCACGCATGATCCTTCCTTGCTCGCGCTTCCAGTCGCGTTCCTTGATCGTGGCGCGCTTGTCGTGATCCTTCTTTCCCTTCGCCAGTGCGAGTTCCACTTTGGCGCGACCCTTCGAATTGAAGTAGATCATCAGCGGCACAAGGGTCATGCCCTCGCGCGCCACCGCGCCATGCATCTTGTTTATCTCGCGCTCATGAAGGAGCAATTTACGAGCGCGCTTCGGCTCGTGATTAAACCGGTTCCCATGGCTGAATTCGGGCACGTTCGAATTGATCAGCCAGACCTGCCCGTCCTTCACCTCGGCATAGCTCTCGGCGATCGAGCCGGTGCCACTGCGCAGCGACTTCACTTCGGTGCCGGTCAGCGCGATGCCCGCCTCGTACACGGTGTCGATGGCGTAATCGAACCTCGCCCGCCGGTTTTCGGCGACGATCTTGGTTTTCTCGAAGACGGGGGGCTTGGGACGGGACATGGGACGCGCGATGTAGGCGTTTGATGCCCGGAACGGAAGCAGGGTTGGGCAGGATTCGGACAAAGCAGCAAACTTGCGGCAGGCAACGCCCAGGCCCAGTGACGTCGCAGCCTCTGCGACTGCGAAAATCAGGACGCCGTTGTCGGATGATATTGCCGGGGGTTGTCGTTGTCGCGGCGATGCCCCAAGCCCATCCGTAGCTGCGCATGGCGGATATTCTGGGGCTGGAATGAGCGGATGTGGTTGAGCAGGATCTGGAACGGGCGAAAGCCATCGACGGTCCCTCAAGCCAGCATACGGTATCTCGCCGATGATGGTCGCCGCCCCCGCGCCGACCGTATCGAGCCCGAACGGTCGATCATCCCGTTCGTCGACGTCGAATGCCCGGTCCACGACATGCGCAACGCGCCAACGCCCGCGTGCTTATCGGCGGAGGGCTTCGATCTGGTGCAGCACAGAAGCGGCGTCACCGACTTCACCGATGCTGTACAGGTCGAGGAAATCTATCTCGCCGAAATCGAGGAAATGGTCAGGCAGGCAAGTGGTGCGCCGCGCGCGTTCGCGCTCCCTCGTCCGGTCCTGCGGTCGAGTCACCACGCGGCGGAAGCCACCGCGATGATCACTGAAGGCCCCGCCCCGATGGCGCATACGGATTTTACCGACATATCGATCCGTGCCGCGGCCAAGGTCGCGCTCGACCGTGCGGGTGCCACCTCCGATATGCGCCACGTCGCGCTGTACACCGTCTGGCGGTCGCTGCGGCCGCCGCCGCAGGACAGGCCACTTGCGCTGTGCGACATGAGGACGGTGGCGACGGCAGACCTGGTCCGCGCCGACGCAGTCGGAAACCCCGGCGGCATCACATTCGAATCCGAATTCTATTTCGTAAAGGCCAATGCCCAGCACCGCTGGTGTTATTATTCCGCCATGACGCCCGACGAAGCGTTGATCTTCCGGCAGGCGGATACCGATTCGGAAGGGCCATCGGGCTGCCCGCATACCAGCTTCCTTCAACCGGGAAACTCGGGTGGCATGCCGCGCCTGAGCATCGAAGCGCGCGCCTGCGCCTTCTTCGACTGAGCGGCGATGGCATCGATACCCGGCTCGCCTGCGGCTAGCGAAGAATCGTCCAGGCCTTGCGCCGACCCGCCGCGCCTGCAGGCGACCGCCGACGAACACCGGTTTCTGACGCTGGACGCCTTGCGAGGCGTCGCGGCGCTCAGCGTGCTCCTTATCCATATCGGCACCCTCGGCGGCTATCGGTGGCTGGCGCCCATGGGTTATCTAGCCGTGGATTTCTTCTTCGTGATGAGCGGCCTGGTCATCGGCTACGCCTATGAACGCAAGCTGCTCGCCGGAATGCGCTGGCGTAGCTTCATGGCGATCCGGGCCGCACGCCTCTATCCCGGGCTGTTCCTCGGCCTCCTGATCGGCTTGGGCGCTCAGCTGTGGCTCGGCGGCAGTTCCCCGAACCTGAGCATCTATTCCCTTGGCCAATTCTTTCTGGTGCCGGATATCACTTCAGCCGAACTCTTCCCGCTCAATGGCGTGATCTGGTCGCTCTTCCTCGAAATCGCGATCAATGCCGCACATGCCGGGGCCGTTCTCCGACTATCCACCCCGCGCCTCGCCGCGCTGGTGGCGATCTGCGGCGTGGCATGGGCCTGGATCGGCGGATCGACCCATAATTGGGGTGGAGGCTGGAACTGGCCCACCCTGGTCGGTGGAGTCGCGCGCATCGGCTGGGGTTATGGCATCGGCTTGCTCCTCTATCGCCTTGTGATCGCAAGGCGGTTGACCGCGCCCCTCGTGTCCGCAGCCTGGCCGATCGCCGCGACGCTGTTGCTGCTGACGGTACCGCGTTTCGGTGCCGGCACCCCGCGCATCATGGTAACGCTGTTCCTGATGTTCCCGCTCATCACCCTGCTGGCCTTGCATGCCCGGATCGCCGCGCCCGCACGCCGGGTTGCGGCATGGCTGGGGACGCTGTCCTATCCGCTATACGCGATTCACTATCCTCTGTTGATGATTGCGGGCAGCCTGATCGCCTCGCACCCCGCGGCGGCAGGGCTGTTATGGGCGGCGACCGGCGCGGCGATCATATTCTTCGCGACCGCGGTTGCTTATCTTTATGAGATACCCGCCCGGACGTGGCTTAGGCGCCAGGTCCCTTAGGAAAATATCCGTAGCGGAAGTGGAGAACCGGCCTGTCCGCAGCGCCAACAGCTTCTGGATGTCGCCATGCGCAGCGTCACCAAAGTCGGGCGACCATGGTCGCGCTGACCGCAGTGCGGCGAAAAAAGGGGCAGAATGGTTTTTTGGCGTAAATCACTCCGGCCCCTTTTTTCTCCACCCCCATTTTTTGGGGCCAGCATGGTTCAAAGCAACGTTCTATCCACATAAACGGAACACGCCGCGGAAACGAACAGTCGCTGATCATCGCGATATTCTCGTTGTCGAACGATGCGGCTCAATCGCGTGCCGCACACCGGCCACGCCGTACAAAGATGCCCGCGCTGATCGCGACCGGCAGGGTGAAGCTCGGTCCAGATCGACAACAGGCCGACCACGCCTGTCGCGACATTGGCGATGCCAAGCTCCCGAATCGCTCGTCTTCGGTATAAGGCGCGGTCGCTTAGAGCGCCCACGTCAGAACGGGCTTCAGGCACCGCATCGCCGTTCGTGCCGTTACTTCCGCCCGAACAGCTTCTCGATATCGCCATGCGCCAGCTTCACCCAGGTCGGGCGGCCATGGTTGCACTGACCGGAATGCGGGGTGATCTCCATCTCGCGGAGCAATGCGTTCATCTCGGTGACCGAAAGGATACGCCCTGCCCGCACCGATCCGTGGCAAGCCATGGTCGCCGCGACATGATCGAGCCGCTCCTTAAGGCTCAAAGCCTCGTCGAACGCCGCCAGCTCGTCGGCAAGGTCGGTCACCAGCCCGGTGACGTCGCTTTGCCCAAGCATCGCCGGCACGCTGCGCACCAGCATCGCACGCGGACCGAAGCGCTCGAGGTCGAGCCCGAACTCGGTCAACTCGGCGGCGCGCGCTTCCAGCCGATCGCAGGCAGGCTCGTCCAGCTCGATTACTTCGGGCAGCAGCAGCGCCTGTGCCGCGACGCCGCCACTGGCCATCGCCTTGCGCATCCGTTCCAGCACCAGCCGCTCATGCGCGGCATGCTGGTCGACCAGCACCAACCCGTCCTCGGCTTCGGCGACGATATAGGTCTTGGCGACCTGCCCCCGCGCGACGCCGAGCGGGAAGGAGATCGTCTCGGGTGGCGGGTCATAGGCCGGTTCGGCGCGGGCCATCGGCGGGGCAATGAAGCTCTGGCGGCGCTCGAACACTGCATGCTGTCCGGCGGTCGGACGATTTTCCCATTGCCGCTCTTCCCAAAGCTGCGGCGATGCGGGCGCCATCGGCTCCTGAGTCCAGGCGGCCAGGGCCGTTTCGCTTGGCCGCTGTACGCTGCGATGCCCCGCTTCGTCGAGCGCGCGCCTCAGCCCGCTGACGATCATCCCGCGCACCATCGCCGGCTCGCGGAAGCGCACTTCGGTCTTGGCCGGGTGGACGTTCACATCGACCATATCGGCCGGCACCTCGAGGAACAGCGCGACCACCGCATGCCGGTCACGCGCGAGCAGTTCGGCATAGGCGCCGCGGACCGCGCCGACGAGCAGCCGGTCCTTTACCGGGCGACCATTGACGAACAGATATTGATGATCCGCCACGCCGCGATTGAAGGTGGGAAGCCCGGCGACCCCGCCCAGCTTCAGCCCCTCTCGTTCCAGATCGATCGGAACGCCATTGTCGATCAGCGCGCGGTCGGTCAGCGACGCGACCCGATCGGGCAGACTCTCGCCCGCAGGCACCGACAGCGACCGGCGCCCATCATGCTCCAGGCTGAACGCGATGTCCGGTCGCGCCATGGCGAGCCTGCGTACCACATCGATGCTTGCGGCGTATTCGGAGCGGGCGGATCGCAGGAACTTGCGCCGCGCCGGCACGCGCTCGAACAGGGCCTCGACCCGCACCCGCGTCCCCGGGGGAATCGCCGCTGGTCCTTCGGAAATCAACGCGCCGTTATCCACCACGCGCGACCAGCCTTCCGCGCCACGGACCCGGCTTTCCAGGGTCAGCCGCGCAACGCTCGCGATCGAGGGCAACGCCTCGCCGCGAAATCCCAACGTTGCAACGTTTTCAATCGCTTCGTCTGGCAGTTTCGAGGTGGCGTGCCGCTCCAGTGAGAGCGCCATGTCGGGCGGCGTCATGCCGCATCCGTCATCGGTCACTTCGATCAGGTCGGTGCCGCCGCTCACGAGACGAATCGCGATGCGTCGCGCACCGGCGTCGATCGCGTTTTCCACCAGCTCCTTCAACGCGCTGGCGGGCCGTTCCACCACTTCACCGGCGGCGATACGATTGACGAGATGTTCGGGCAGGCGGCGTATTGACATGGGTGAGGCTGTAGCCCAAGCGACGGCATCCCGCGACCCGCATCTACTCGGCAAACAGAGCGTGGAATTTCCCACTCTGGCCGGGTCATCATAGGCGCAGCTAGCGGATAGTGCGAACTGCCGGACCGTAAAGCGGTCGGCCTGGAACGGAACGATCAATGAGCTTCTTCTCGCGATTCTTCAGACTGACCTCGCACGACATGGCCATCGATCTCGGCACGGCGAATACGGTGGTATATCTGCGTGGCCGCGGCATCGTCCTGAACGAGCCGTCGGTCGTCGCGGTGGAGACGATCAACGGCGTCAAGCGCGTCAAGGCGGTCGGCGACGACGCGAAACTGATGATGGGCAAGACACCCGACAGCATCCAGGCGATCCGGCCGTTGCGCGATGGCGTCATCGCCGACATCGATGTCGCCGAACAGATGATCAAGCACTTCATCCACAAGGTGCATGGCGGGCAGCGGCGCTTCCTGCGCTGGCCGCAGATCGTGATCTGCGTGCCGTCGGGTTCAACCTCGGTCGAGCGGCGCGCGATCCGCGATGCCGCCTCCAACGCCGGCGCCTCGCAGGTCTGGCTGATCGAGGAGCCGATGGCCGCCGCGATCGGTGCGGACATGCCCGTTACCGAGCCGATCGGCTCCATGGTCGTCGATATCGGCGGCGGTACGACGGAAGTCGCCGTGCTCTCGTTGCGCGGCCTCGCCTACACCACCTCGGTTCGGGTCGGCGGGGACAAGATGGACGAAGCAATCGTCTCCTATGTCCGCCGCAACCACAATCTGCTGATCGGCGATTCGACCGCGGAGCGCATCAAGCAGGAAGTCGGCGTGGCAAAGCCGCCACCGGACGGCATCGGTCTCACCATCCACGTCAAGGGCCGCGACCTGGTCAATGGCGTTCCTAAGGAGATTCAGATCAACCAGGGCCAGATCGCCGAAGCGCTCTCCGAACCGGTCGGCCAGATCGTCGAAGGCGTGCGTATCGCCCTTGAGAACACCGCCCCCGAGCTGGCGGCCGACATTGTCGATCAGGGCATCGTGCTCACTGGCGGCGGCGCTTTGCTCAAGGGCATCGATGAAGTCCTGCGCGACGAGACCGGCCTGCCCGTAACGATCGCCGACGACCCCCTGACCTGCGTTGCGCTCGGCACCGGCCGCGCGCTCGAAGATCCGGTGTTCCGTGGTGTGTTGCACAGCGCGTGATCAAATGATGAAGCCCCGGCGCCGATGGGCGGCACCGGGCCTTTATGAGGGGGAATATGGCGCCGTCTCGTAACCGGCGCCCGGGTTTTTCGCGGCGGGCGCAGTACAGCCTATTTCTGGGTTACGTGATCGCCGTGGCGGGTTCGCTTGTCGGTGCGGTGCTGCTTGCCTTGGCGACGCTCGATCCGCCCGCCTTTGCCGCGCTTCGCGCGACCTTGGCGGAGGTCACGACCCCGATTTCGTCCGGCATCGCGGCGCTCGGGCGCGGCATCGCCTCGATCCCCTCTTCGGCCTCCGACTATGTCGGCGTGCGCAAGCAGAACGCGCTGCTCCGCAAGGAACTGGAAGACAATCATGCGCTGCTGATGCGGGCCCGCACCCTGTCCTATGACAATCGCCGCTTGAAGGCGCTGCTGAAGCTGCGCGAAGCCACGCCTGGGCCGGTGGTGGCCGCGCGCCTCGTCAGTTCCTCCGCGTCGAGCACGCGGCGCTTCGGCGTGCTCAACGCCGGATCTTGGCAGGGCGTAATGCAGGGCCAGCCGGTCCGCGGCCCCGAAGGCCTGATTGGCCGGATTCTCGAGACTGGCCCCAATACCGCCCGAGTCCTTCTCCTGTCCGATCCGGAGAGCATCGTACCCGTGCGCCGCACCCGCGACGGCCTTCCTGCACTGGCGGCCGGGCGCGGCGATGGGCTGCTCGACATTCGCTCCGCGTCGCTCGCCAATGTCGGGTTCGAGCCGGGCGACATCTTCGTGACCTCTGGCACCGGCGGGATCTATTCGCCGAACATCCCGGTCGCGCGCGTGTTGAAGCGGGCGCGCGACACCGCGCTAGCACGCACGTTCGCAGAGCCCGACACCCTGGATTTCGCGCTCGTCCAGCAAGCCTTTTTGCCGGTCGCATCTGCGGCGGCCGCGCCGGCGCCATGAGGCAACCGACCCGCGGCCCTTTTGACGCCGCACCACCGCCCGCGGCCGCGCGGCTGCTGCCGCCGGCGTCGGTGCTGCTGGCGTCGCTGATCACGACCTGGCCGTTTATCGCGACATTCCCATCGCTGCCGCCGTTCGGGCTGATGATGTTGCTCGGCTGGCGGCTGACCCGGCCCGACGTGTTCCGTATCTGGGCGCCCTTGCCGCTCGGCTTCTTCGACGATCTTGTCAGCGGGCAGCCGCTCGGCAACGCGATGCTGCTGTGGACCTTGTGTTTCTTCATGATAGATTTGATCGACCAGCGGCTGGTATTCCGCGATTTCTGGCAGGATTGGCTGATCGCATCGGGCGCGATCGGTTTCTGCCTGATCGTGGGACGGCTCGTCGCTGCCCCCCTCGGCGCTCATGTCGATACCGTGCTATTGCTCCAGATCGTGATCTCCGCGATGCTCTTTCCTCTGGTGGCGCGCTTCTGCGCCTGGCTTGACCGCAAGCGCGGGGGCGAATGAACCAGCCCACACGCGTCATCACCGAGGCGACGCAGACCTACAGTTTCTCGCGCCGCGCGCTGGTGCTGGGGGCAGGCCAGGCAGCGGTCGGGCTGCTGCTCGCGGGCCGCATGACCTGGCTCGCGGTGGCCGAGAACGAGCATTACAGCCTGCTTTCCGAGAGCAACCGGGTCAACATGACCCTGGTGCCGCCCCGGCGCGGCTGGATCGTCGATCGCAACGGCGTGCCCATCGCCAACAACCGGACCGATTTTCGCGTCGACATCATCCCCGACCGATTGGAGGACAAGGACCGCACGCTCGGTCTGCTCCGCGACATTCTCCATCTTCCGGCCGAGGAGATGGAGCGGATCAAGACCGACCTGAAGCACGCGGCCGGTTTCCAGCCAGTGCAGGTTTCGGAGAATCTCGATCTGGAAAAGTTCGCCGCGGTCAGCGTGCATCTGCCCGAACTGCCCGGCGTCGCGCCGTCGCGCGGCTTTGCCCGCAGCTATCCGGCGGGCGCCGCCGTCGCGCATCTGACCGGCTATGTCGGCGCGGCATCGGCCGAGCAATATCAGAAGACCAGGGACCCGCTGATGGTCACCCCCGGCTTCAAGCTGGGTAAGGACGGCCTGGAGAAGACGCTCGAAACAGAGCTGCGCGGAAAGCCCGGCGCCAAGCGTGTCGAAGTGACCGCGCGCGGCAAGCTGGTCCGCGAGCTGGCGACCCGGCCGGACGAGCCGGGCAAGACCACCCGCCTGACGATCGATGCCGCTCTTCAGGAATATGCCGCGCGCCGCCTGGGTACCAATTCCGGCTCTGCGGTGGTGATCGATTGCCAGAATGGCGAAATTCTCGCGATGGTATCGATGCCGGCCTATGACCCGAATAGTTTTTCCGATGGAATCAGCCATCTCGAATGGAAGATGCTGTCGGACGACGACCATGTGCCGCTGATGAACAAGGTGCTGCAGGGGCTCTATCCCCCCGGCTCCACCGTAAAGCCGATGAACGCGCTGGCGCTGCTGGAGGCTGGCGTCCACCCGGACGACCGGGTGAGCTGCAGCGGCGCATTGCGGGTCGGAAACGGCCTTTTCCATTGTCACAAGCGCAGCGGCCATGGCGCGCTCGATATGAAGCATGCTGTCATGCAGAGCTGCGACATCTATTTCTACGAAATGGCGCGCCGGCTTGGCTATGACAAGATCGCGCCGATCGCGCGAACCCTTGGCCTTGGACAGAAATTCGACCTGCCATTCTCCACGCAGCGATATGGCACGATGCCCGATCCAGCGTGGAAGCTGCGCCGATATAAACAGCCCTGGACGGTGGCGGATTCGCTCAACGCATCGATCGGCCAGGGTTATGTTCTTGCCAACCCGCTGCAGCTCGCCGTGATGGCCTCGCGTATCGCCTCCGGTCGGGCGTTGATGCCGAGTATCCTCGCCGATCAGGTTCACCGGGGCGCCCAGCCCCTCTCCGTGTCGCCCGAGAACCTCACGATCGTCCGAAATGCAATGTACGGCGTGGTCAACGAGGGAGGAACCGGCGGGGCATCTCGGATGCAGATCCCCGGTGTCACGCTTGCGGCGAAAACCGGCACGGCTCAGGTCCGCCGGATCACGATGGCGGAGCGCAGGTCGGGAGTCCTGAAAAACGGAGCGCTCCCGTTCAAGCTTCGCGACCACGCGCTGTTCGTTTGCTTCGCACCCGCTGACAACCCGCGCTACGCAGCGGCAGTTGTGCTCGAGCACAACGGTCATATTATCCGTAACCTGGATACCCCGCTGATCGGCCGCGATATCATGACCTACCTGTTCGATCGCGATCGCGCTTTGGCTGCGCTGGCCGAGGCGGAGCCAACATGGGGCGGTGATATCAAGACCCGTATGACGGCTCAGGCATCCGCTTATCGCAACGCCGTCAATGCGCCACCGCCTGTCGTGGCGGCGCGGACCGAGATCAACGCGACGGCGGCCACGGAGGCGCCTGCAGTCGAGGCAGCAACCAGCGCCGCTGACGCAAGCGCCGAGGCGAGCGCAACTGCCACGCGGAGCGGCGCAGGCGTAGCAGAGACCGGATCGACGGAGAGCGATCGGTGAGCGGCCTCAACTTCGTTCCTGAGCCACTGGCACAGCTTCCCTGGAAGATCATCCTGCTGGTCCTTGCGATCGGCGTGTTCGGACTGCTCGTGATGTATTCGGCGGCCAGCGGCAGCCTCAGGCCCTGGGCGCTGATCCAGGGCATCCGCTTCTTCGTCTTCCTCGCGGGTGCCGTCGTGCTGTCGCGGGTGCGGGAATCGATGTGGCAAAGCCTCGCAATTCCCGCCTATGTCGCGCTGATCGTCATGCTCATTCTGGTCGAGCTGATTGGCGCGGTACGCGGCGGGGGGCAGCGCTGGCTCGATCTCGGGATCATTCGCCTGCAGCCGTCAGAGCTGATGAAAGTCTTCATCGTGCTCGCGACCGCGCGATTCTACCACGCATTGCCACCGAACGAGACGCGACGTTTCGGGGCGATCTGGCCGGCCGCGGTGCTGATCATGATCCCGGCCGCGCTTGTCATGAAGCAGCCCGATCTCGGCACCGCGTTGATGATCACGGTCGGTGGCATCACGGTGATGTTCCTGGCGGGCGTCCCGCTGCGCCTGTTCATCGGCGGCGCGCTGGCGCTCGGAGCGGCGATCCCGCTCGCGGTGAATTTCCTGCTGCACGGTTATCAGCGCAACCGCATTCTCGTCTTCCTCAATCCCGAGAGCGACCCGCTCGGCATCGGCTATCACATCAGTCAGTCGAAGATCGCGATCGGGTCCGGCGGCATCTTCGGCAAGGGCTTCCTCCATGGCACCCAGAGCCATCTTGATTATCTGCCGGAGGGCCATACGGATTTCGCGCTGGCGACAATGATGGAGGAATGGGGCCTGGTCGGCGGAATCCTGCTGATCCTGGCCTTCATGGTCATCATCCAGTGGGGCGTGATGGTCGCACTCCGCGCGCAGAGTCGCTTCGCCCGTCTGACCGCGGCGGGCATCGCAACGACGATCTTCTTCTACGTTGCGATCAACATGGCGATGGTGATGGGCCTTGCGCCGGTCGTCGGCGTTCCCCTGCCGTTGATCAGCTTCGGCGGATCATCGCAGATGACGATCATGCTGTGCATCGGCATCCTGATGTCGATCGATCGGCAGAACCGCCAGACGGCGCGGTGGTAGGCTGGGCGCAGGGTTTTTTCCTTGTTGGGGAAAAAAGGGTTTGCAACTCTGGCGACGGGTGCTAACCGGCGCCCTCCCCGATGCGGCGGCGCTTTCCAACGCGCCACTTTCGCTGCCCGGTATGGACGCATAGCTCAGTTGGTAGAGCAGCTGACTCTTAATCAGCGGGTCCTTGGTTCGAGCCCAAGTGCGTCCACCATTTTACGAAAAACCCCTCAGGCGGCAGTCTCGGCCTTCTTTAGCGCACGCCACAGCGACCAACTCGCGACCGGAACCAAAGTCAGCACTGCAACCAGCAGCGCATAATTGCTCGTCGACGCTGCCGAACCGGCAGCCGCGTAAGCGATCGCGACGGCGGCGTTGCCGATCGTGACCGATCCGACGAACGATGCAAGCGGCATCGATGCTGATCCGGCCGCAATCAACCCCGCCTCCGCGAGCACCGGGATACCTCTGGATACCAGAAGCGCAGCCGGCCCCATTCGAGTGAAGAGAGCGCGAGCTCGATCGACCGCGTCCGCGCCGACGATCCGCATGAGCAGGGGCCGACCGGCGCTCCGACCGAGCATATAGCCGGTCGCGCTGCCCAGGCTTAACCCCAACCAGTTCGCCGCAGCGCCGCACCCGGTGCCGAGCACGGCCCCCGCATAAGCACCGACCAGGCTCGACGGCACCGGCAACAGGATATCGCCGGCAAGCAACAGCATGATGGTCCCGGCGCTGGCCCATGGATTGCCCCTGGCGTCAGCTAGCAGCGCGGCTGACCAATGGCCGATATCCTCCTCGAACAGGAAAAAGGGGATGACGGTGAGCAGCAGAAGCGCCGCGAGACCAGCGAGCCAGCGTGCGCCGATCGCGGAGCGCGATGCCCTGAGGCCAGAGGACGAGGGGACAATGATGCCCTCCTGATTAGTCATCGCCAGCATCTGGGCAATGAACAACCATATCCGGAAATGGTGGTATCCCGGCCGGTCCAGGTTCGGAGTAGCGGTTAAACGCGATGCAGGCACAGCGGCCTGGTGTCTTCGCGCACGATCAGGCCCTTGGCCTCCAGGTCCAGTTGCACGCCCTTCAGCCACCACCCGGCCTTGGCGCCGCCAGGAAACTGCGCTTCCGGCAACAGGGGCAATAGCCGCGCCTTCGCCTCCGCGACTGTCAGGCCGGGCGAGCCCATGGGCAGCACCGCCAGGATCGCGTCGCGCATCGCCTGATATTTGTTTGCATCCACGCGGATCGGCCGGTCCCGGCTATTGGGATTCTCCATCAGGACCTTGTCCGCCCCGGTCATGGCCGCTCGCCCTGGATAGCGGGCACGCGGAAGCCCATCGCGGCCCAGGCAATCAACAACCTCCACATGAACTTGCCCGAATGCGTCGCATAAGTGGGCAGGTCGTCGGCCAGCACCACGCCCTCGCGGCAGTCGCGCGTCATCACCCGTATCGCCAGCGGCGGCGCATCACCTGATATCCGGTTGCGATACAGGCTAAGCCAATGGCCTTTGCTGAACTCGAGGAACATCGCCGAGTTACAGCATCCCGCCACCACGCGCCTTGTCGGCGCATCGGGCGACAGGCGATGATCCTCCAGCAAATCACTGCCCCCGGTGCAGCGGACCCGGTCCTTCCGGTGCAGGACGAAGCTGGTGCCGCCATCGGCATCGAGCACGGGCGGCGCGTCTGGCAGGCGCTCGATCCGGGCGCCCGCCTCCTGACAACTCGCGCAATAACAGGCGGCGCTCATGATCGGCTTGCCGGTGGCTTCGAATGCGACTGCGCCGCACCGGCACGATATGGTCAGAGGGGCCGGCTGTTCGATGCTCATCAGACTCTCCGCCGTGGCGCTTGAATAGAACTGGACTGTCCAGTACTAGGAGTCAATCGAAGCTGGCGACTGGAGAATCGACCCGATGAGCCGAACCGATCACAAACGGGCGGCCATCCTCGACGCAGCTGCCGATATTTTCCTGCTCCAGGGGTATCTCGGCACCAGCATGGATGAGGTCGCGGCGCGGGCAGCGGTGTCGAAGCAGACGGTCTATAAGCAATTCGCGAGCAAGGAGGCGCTGTTCGTCGCGATCGTTACCGGCATGACCGGTGCAGCCGGTGACGTCGTGCAGTGCGAGATCGCCGATATAGGCGAAACGGACGATCCCGAGAAACAGTTGCTTGCCTATGCCGAGCGGCAGCTGCTCGTGGTCCTGACCCCACGGCTAATGCAGCTCCGCCGCCTCGTCATTGGCGAAGCGGGTCGCTTCCCGGCGCTTGGCCGCGCGTTGCAGGAAGGCGGCCCCGGACGTGCGGTAGCGGGTCTCTCGTCAGCGCTTGCCCGATGGACCGATCGCGGCCTGCTTTCGATCGCGGATCCGCAGGTTGCCGCTTCCCATCTCAACTGGCTGGTGATGGGAGAACCGGTGAACCGGGCCATGTTCCTTGGCGACGCGGCGATTCCGGGAAAGGTAGCGCTTCG
>Ga0247735_1000281_pt1 | contig 21740 bp, 22 predicted proteins | sample UWRJL178409R2_FD_180934 | JGI IMG/M metagenome (GOLD analysis project Ga0247735, IMG submission 180934) | Plant litter microbial communities from Arlington Agricultural Research Station in Wisconsin, United States - UWRJ-L178-409R-2 | ecosystem: Environmental > Terrestrial > Plant litter >... | reverse complement strand
AGAACCAGCGGCACGACCTCTGACGGGATGTCCGCGACCGGCAGCCGCGATCCACGGCGGTCAATGTCGATACCTTGCGCCTCCTCGGCGATCACGCTCAGGCCGGCCAGGGCGCGGCGGACGATGAATGGCGTAACCGCGATCGTCACGATCGTTATCAAACCCAGGATCGGAAGCAGCAAGAGGTTCGACAACAGCAGGACCATGAACGTGGCGCTGAACGTGTCCCCTTTGCCCATGACGGTGAACTCGCCGGCCGGACCCGTGATGTTCCAAAGCACCACAAGCGGGATACGGCTTGGCGTCGCCCCGTCGGAAAAGACCGGTTTCCCCGCCTCGAAATAGCGGCCGAATTCGCGATATGCGGCGGGAACGCTGCCAGTACCGACGATCTCACCCCGGCCGCTGCGTGCCATGAACCAGAAATCGGGGGCGGTTCGACGCATCTCCGCCAGGTCTCGCGTTTCCTCGACGCGCAACCTGCCGTCGGGGGAGCGATGGATCGCGGTCGCAGCGACTCTCGCGAACTTCGGTGTCATCAGGATGCCGCCGTCATCGGCGCGGCTCAGCCACATCGCGAAGACGATGGCGAGGACGAACGGAATCCCCAGCTGGAATGCGAGAAGTCGGACGATCAGTCGCCGCTTCAGCGATTTCGGCCTGGCGGCGATCATGGCGTTTGACGAAGCAGATAGCCGACGCCCCGGATCGCATGAATCTCGACCGCGCCGCCCGCTTCGGACAGGCGTTTGCGCAGCCGCGAGACATGCGAATCGAGCGTGTTGGACTGGATCTCGTCGTCGAACCCGTAAACCGCGTCTTCGAGCGCGTTGCGCGGCACCGTGCGGCCACGTCGCCGCATCAGCGCCGCGAGCACGAGCAACTCGCGCCGGGGAAGATTCAGGCGATCACCGTCAACCGTGGCCTCGTCATTGTCGAGATCGTAGGCGAGGTTGCCGAGCTGGACGAGCTGGACCGACACGCTGGCGGGGCGCCGCCGAACCGCGCGGACTCGCGCGAGCATCTCCTCCATCGCGAACGGCTTCGGCAGATAATCGTCGGCCCCGGTATCGAGACCGGATACCCGATCCGTGACGTCTCCACGGGCACTGATTACGATGATGGGAACGCCCCGATTATCCCGGCGAATGTCCGGGATCAGTGCCAGCCCGTCTCCGTCGGGCAGTGTCCGGTCCAGCAGGATCAGATCGGCGGTTCCCGATCGTGCCGCTTCCCTCGCATCCGCCGCGTTCGCGACGTGGTCGACGACAATACCTTCGCGCTCGAGGACCGTGCGAAGCGCGGTCGCCATCCCGGCTTCGTCCTCGATCAGCAATATGCGCATTCTTCAGTCCCAAGCCTGGTAATCGGTACGCCGATCCCGGCCGGGCGCGCGTGCGCCCCCGGCCTGTTAGCGCATTATGAAGGGAGAGTCTCAGAATCCGGCCGAAACCCCCAGCGAGGCCCGCGATGTCTTCAGGCCATCATGGTAGTTTATCCGGTTGTATTCGGCACGGACGAACAGCCCCGGCGAGACGGCCGTCTCGATTCCTCCGCCGTAGAGAAACCCCTTCTCGGTTGCGCTGGTGTCGAGGTCTTTCGACGTGATCGCACGGAAGTCCGTCTTTTCCCGGACCCGCAGCCAGCTATATCCGACACGGCCGTACAGCAGGACAGTGGGAGCGGCGAGCACGCCGACGCGGCCGGAGATGTCCCAGCTCCAGCTTGGCTTGATCGAATAGTCGCCCGTGACGCTGGCGACCGAGAGCGTCTTTCCGCCCCGGCTAATGCCGCCCTCGGCGCCGATCACCATCATGTTGCCGATCTGGGCATCATATCCAACATGGGCCCGGTATCCGATACCGCCCTTCTTCCGATCGATGTCCGATGCAATGCGTGGGAGGGAATATTCGGCCTCCATCCAGCGGTAGTCGATGTCGGCGCCGACCTTGATCCCGCCGAATGTCGGCGCGTCGTGTACGTCACGCGCCTGCGCACAAGCGATGGCGGGAGCCAGCACCAGCAGACCTGCAACGAGAGAGAAGAGCTTCATCAAGATACCTTTCGATTTGGCCTTGGTTAGGCCGCACGACTGCCTTTCCCCCCGGTCGATTGCCGGAACATTGTGGCGTTGCGGATAAGTGAGAGCGTCCCGTTCTCCGGGCGATCGAGACGCCAAGAAATCCGTATCCGGCGCATTTCGCCGGCCTGTGTACGTGGCGAAGTGGTCGAGCGCGTGGCAAGGGCCACGAATGGTTCTCAGGCGGGCAAGGATGGATTTTTGGGGCAGCGGCCCCGAGGGCCGAGAGGCCGGGGGCTTCAGCTTCCACCTGCTGAACGCGAACGCCCCTGAGGAGGAAGTTCAGCGGCATAGCCACGAAGAGGCGCATTTCGTCCTCGTGCTTGCCGGTGGCTATATGTCGTCGGCGGTCGGCGCTCCGCTGGTGTCCGATACGCCCGTCCTGATCTACAATCCGCCGGGGACGACGCATCAGGATCGGTTTCATGGCGGCAAGGGCCGCTTCGTCGCTATCTCTGGCGGCACAGGCCCCGAAGCCGCCGCACTCTGTCTGCGCGATCCTTATGCCCACCGTTTGGCTCACGGCATCGCACGCGACATCGACGCAGCGACGCCGTTCAGGCTGGAAGCGAATGCCCTGCAGCTTCACGCCGCCATATCGCCCCTCTCATCCGACGAGGCCCGGTCGGCCCAAGTGCCGCCAAGCTGGCTCAACCGTGCCGTCGAGATGATCTTCACCAGCGACGATCCCGATATGTCCGTTGCCGCGGTCGCATTGGACGCCGGGGTGCATCCGGTTCATCTTGCTCGCGTATTTCGACGCTTTCTCGGGTGTTCGCCTGGCGAGTATCTGCGCGGACATCGGCTGGAACGCGCAGCGGGGCTGCTCGGGGAGGGCGTCGCCTCGCTCGCCGCGGTCGCACAATCGGCAGGTTTCGTCGATCAGGCCCATTTGACCCGCGCCTTTCGCTCCCGTCTCGACACCACACCCGCGCAGTGGCGCAGATCGCGCGATGTTGCGCGGATACAAGACGCGGACGCCGACACACGCCAGTAAAGCCGTGCATCCATACAGGAACCTCGCTCTTGATTCACCTTAAAGCCATCGGCATCGCGCTCGGCGCCGTCGCCTTGTGCGCGGCGTCGGCGCCGTCCCGCATCGATCCCGCACTCGACACGGTCCTGGCGACCTTCGACCACGACCCGCACCCAGATCTGCGCGGGGTGGTGGTGCTTCGCGACGGTCGCATGGTCGGGGAACGCTATTACAATGGCGAGACGGCAGACACGCTTCATGACGTCCGGTCAGCTGGAAAGAGTGTGACGTCACTCCTGGCCGGAATAGCGATCGACCGGGGCAAGATACACGGGGTGGACGATACGATTTCCACCTATTGGCCCGAATCCACGGGCAGCGCGATCGGTGATGTTGCCATCAGGGATGTTCTGACGATGCGATCCGGGCTGGCTGCTTTCGACGAGGATCCAGCATCCTCGGGCAACGAGGATAAGCTCGATGCGGCGCCCGATCCGCTGGCGTTCCTGCTCACCGTTCCCCGTGCCGATCCACCGGGATCACGCTATCGGTACAATTCGCTCACCGCCTACACCGCCGGCGTCGTTGTCGCGAAGGCGACTGGCCGAACGATGGCGAACTTTGCCCGGACCGCGCTGTTCGCACCGCTGGGCATCCGTCGCTGGCGCTGGGACGCGGATTCGGCAGGCTACACCAAAGGCCAGGGCAATCTGTCTCTCACCGCGCGCAGCTTCGCCGCGATCGGTGAGATGGTCCGTGGGGAGGGTCTGTATCGAGGGCGCCGGATCGTCAGCGCCCGCTGGATTCGGGAGTCGCTCGCACCAAAGGTCGACATCGCCAACGACCTCTATGCCGATGGCTATGGCTATTTCTGGTATTCGAAGGTCCTGCAGATCGGTGGCAAGCCGGTCGCGGTATCCTTCGCCTCGGGAAATGGCGGGAACAAGATATACGTCATCCCGACCCGCCGCATGGTGGTTGCCATCACCTCAAGCGCTTATGGTCACGGCTATGGCCAGAAGCGGTCTGAGGCGATCCTGAGGGCCCTCCTGTCGGCGAACCGCTCATAGCTGCGCCGACCTCTCCTTAGCGCGGTTATTTTTTGAGCAGAAAGCGGACCGACAGACGTATGGTCACATCCTGCTCGCCGGGGATCACCTTCGTGTCGGACGCCGAGGCCGCGCCGGCCATGTTCTCGCGCATCGCACTGATCGCGATCGGGGCGTTCGCGGCCGGATTTTCCGAGATCGACAGCATGCGATCGACCCGCAACCCAGCGATCCGGGCGTAGAGCGCGGCGCGGACATTGGCCTTCGCCACCGCATAGGCGCGTGCCTCGTCGAGCGCCGTATCCGGCTTTTCGATCAGGAAATTCGGACCGTCGATCTGATTTGCCCCCTCGCGTACCAGCGCATCCAGGAGCGTGCCCGCGTGGACGATATCGCGAAACCTGACCGAAATCGTATTCGACGCCTGGTAGCCGGTGATCACCGGCGGCGTGTTGTCGGCATATCGATATTGCGGCTGGAGCGAGATGTTGGCCGAACGGATGTCGCGATCGGCCACACCTGCCGCCTTGAGCGCGGCGACGACGCGCTGAACACGGCCGGCATTGTCGGTCAGCGCAGCGGTCGCGGTTGGCGCCTGGGTCACGACGCCGGTGTTGATCGTTACCAGATCCGGCGCACGCGTGGTCCTGCCCTCGGCGACTACCTCCAGAACGGTGCCGTCGATCAGCACGGGTGCGGATGAGATTTGGGCGGAGGCGCCGACCGGCGCGAGTGTGGCCGTAGCCAGCGCGGCGAGCGAAGAGAAGAGCAAGCGCATTCTGGGTTCCTTTTGTAAAGCAGTATTCGAATCGGGCGTGGTGTTACTGCGCCAAAGGCACGTCACGCATCTGTGCAGACGCAACGGCAGGAGCCAGCACCTGCGGGTCTGCGACGAGAGAAAAGAGCATCGTTAAGCCGTTTGATTGGCTTTGGCCGGGCCGCGCGACCTCTTTGTCCCATGTCGATTGCCGGAACATTGCGGCGTCATGGCCGATCGAAAGCATGCAGTTCTCCGAGTTCGAGATGCGAAACGAGGGCCCGGTATATTTCGGGCGGTTTGTCTGGGTGTGGATCAGCGGCGAAGCGTCCCCAGCCAAGATGGCTCCAACATTCTGTAAATCATGGTAATTCGAAGATTTGCCGGGGTCGCAATAGTGCCAGCCGGGACCCCGGCTTGGCGCAATTTGCGTATATAAATCAGCTCAATAGACATGGTGGTGTTGAGGTCTAGCTTCGACGCCGATCGTCCTCGGCCTCGGACTAGTGGTCTGGCCATCGATCCTCAACCCAGCCAAGAGTTGGAAGCCTGCGCACGGCGTGATCGCCGCCATCCTTCTCGCTGCTTGGCCTGGCAGCCCACTGCGGATGCTGCCGATTCTGCTGTGGGAAATCTGCTGGAAGGCATTCTGGCTGACGCGGGTCGCGCTGCCGCTCTGGCTCGGTGGCCGCCTCGACGGGGAAGCGCTGGAGACCGCGATCGAATGCGCCATGGTGCTGCTGGTGGTCGCGGTCGTGCCTTGGGACTATGTCCTCCGCGCCTACCTAACCGGCACCGGCGAGCGCTGGCGGAAGCCTAAAGACAACACGGCCTCACGCTTGGTAGGCAATTCATGACCGGCCGCTTGCTGCCTCCCCAGACGCAAAGGCATCCAAGGCAGCGGCTTCGCGCGACAAGGCGGCGCGGCCCGCGCAACCACGCCGACCTCGCGCCAAGGGGTAGCCCAAACGCTGACCCATCCCGCGCCCCGGTTGGGCTACTTGGCGGGATATCTTCCGGTCCAGCCATGCCCCGCTGGGGCTTCTCGATGGCTGAGCCGGACGGTGCAACGGACGATAAAGGATAAGGCCGCTCGCCATATGGCGGCTGCTGCGCCTCTGCCGCCGACGCGCCGCTGGCGCTCTTATTCGACGGCATTGCCTACGCCCTTGTTCTTACGGTCCCATTTCGACGCGGTAACGACCGATAAAAGATACCTGTCCCGACATGAGGCAGCCTCAAACATCCGTTAGGGACCCGTGACGAATAGGGTTATCATGCCGATGAGGATGCCGGGGCATACAGCAACCGGAGTCGCGGCCGTGAAACTTTTTCAGTTGTTGAAATGCATGATTGGCAATCATCACCGCGACGGCAGACGCGTGCGCAGCGACGGAAATATCGACTACTCCCGCTGCAAGGGATGTCGGCAGCCCATGATGCGCGACAAAGGCCTTTGGCGTCTCGAAAGGCGCGCCGACCGGTTGAAGCGCGAGGGGTAAGTTCGCGCCTGCCGTCTATTCGGCCATCGCCGCATCTTCGACCGGCGCGGCGACATGAAGTTTACGCCGTGCCTTCGGCACTGGCGCCGCCTCGACCGCCTTCGGCTTGCGCCCCAGCCCGATCTTGACGGCCAGTGCGCTGCGCTGCGCCGCGTAGTTGGGCGCAACCATCGGGTAATCGGCGGGTAGATGGTAGCGCTTGCGATATTCGTCCGGCGTCAGTCCATGCGTGGTAAGATGCCGTCGCAGCATCCGATAGGGCTTGCCGTCGATCATGGAAATGATGTGGTCGGGGTTGGCGAGGCTTTTGCGCGCTGTCACGGCGGGGACTAATGCTGGTGTCGAGGCTTCTGTGTTCGATTCATCGAGCGACGTCAGTGCCGAATAAATCGAGGTAATGACGCCGCCAATGTCGCCGTTGCCGACATGGTTGTTCGACACGAAGTTCGCCGCAATCATTGCCGTCAACTCGGTAAGCTTCGCCGTATCTGCCATCAACGATCTCCTATGCCCCGCGCTATTGATCCATTGCGGAGCGATTTCAAGGAGGGCTCTGTTGCTCGTCAGGTGAACTCCGGCTGAATTGGTCTCCGGGGGTGTCTCGCCGCCGGACCATTCCGCTGCTTCTGGATGGATGAGCGTTTAAGTCAAGCCCGCCGAGGGCAAACCCAGCCTCGCTTCCGCGCGTGCCGCTTGTGCAGCTTCGCTCCCTTCGGGCGCAGGCGCGGGGTGTGACCCTCTGGCGCGTTGGCCTTCCTTCGTTGCTCCCCATGAAGCCGCAGGATGGTCCGGCGGCGGACACATAAGGAGCAGATCATGACAACCGGGAAAACACTATCGGGCACCAAGCAAACCCACAGCATCTACAACATTGTAAGTATCAACCCTTAATTTAACCCCGGTGGCAGTGATATAGTTTTAGCCAAGAGCTCAAAACTGGAGGCTATGACGTCATGTTCGCGACATTTGAGCAAGCCCGAATCGCGACCCTGGACAGTCTTGGTTTGCTTCACACGCCGGCTGAGCGCGAATTCGACGCCATCGTTCAGTTGGCACAACGCCTGACAGGTTCGAAAATCGCGTTGGTGTCGCTGATCGACAAGGATCGGCAGTGGCTCAAGGCCAAGATCGGCCTCAAGGTCAGCCAGACGCCGCGCGAACTGGCATTTTGCGCGCACGCCGTCGCTGCGGACGACGTTCTGATCGTTCCCGACGCACGGCTGGACGACCGATTCCGTGATAATCCGCTGGTTACCGGCGCGCCGCATATCCGCTTCTACGCTGGCGTGCCGATTCGCGCCGGAATGCTCGAGTGTCCGTCGAAACGGCTCCCCTTAGGCACGTTGTGCGTCATCGACGATACGCCGCGCGACGTGGCGCCGGGTGACCTCAATCTTCTGATCGAGTTGGCCAATCTGGTCGAAGCGCTCATCACCGCACGATCGTCCACAGCTGCGGCGGTGCGTTTCGCCGAAGAGCGCGGCAGCAATCTGCGGAAACTCGATCAGAAACATCGCCAGCTTCGCCAAGCTGAGCGGATGGCCAATATCGGATCGTGGCGGCTGACGCTCTCCGACAACAGCACCGAATGGTCCGAGCAGACCTATGCGATCCACGGCGTGCCCGCCGGCGACGGCGCCGCGCTCAAGACCGCACTCGACTTCTACCCGCCGAAGGCGCGCGCCACCATTACCGCCGCCCTCGAGCGCACGATCCGGACCGGGGAGCCGTTCGATGTCGAAACCGATTTCAAGACAGCCCAAGGTGAGTATCGCCGCGTCAGGAGCATCGGCGAACTCGAAGTCGCCGAGGGGTGTCCTGTGGCGCTGATCGGCGTATTCCAGGACATCACGAGTCGATACCTGATGGAACAGGCGCTGCGCGACGCTGCGCACACCGACGACCTGACGCGGATTGCGAGCCGGGGCCGATTCAATGAATACGTCGATGAGCGGATCGCGATCGCGATCAAGGCCGGGGAACGCTGCGCGCTATTGCTGATCGATCTCGATCATTTCAAGGCGGTGAACGACCGGCTCGGCCATCATGCCGGTGACGACGTGCTGCGCGTGATGGCATCGCGGTTGCAGGCTTCCTATCTGTCCAATTGCTTCGCGGCGCGACTCGGCGGCGACGAGTTCGTCCTGCTGATCCCCGATCAGGCGATCCTGCAGGATCTGCCCGCGCTCCTGCGCCGCCTGCTGGCGGAATTGCAATATTCGGTCAGCGCCAAGGGACTGACTCTGCGCGTATCTGCAACGATTGGCGCATGCTGGGTTGGGGGTAATATCACGTGCCGGGGAGATGTGCTACGCAATGCCGATGTTGCGCTCTACGAAGCCAAACGCCGGCAGCGCGGTTCCGCAGTGATCGCGGGGGAGCCTGACCTCATCGTAGGAGAAGAATCCGGCACCGCCGCGCTCAGACTGGTTTCACCTTAGGGCGAACCGGCGTGTGATTGGTGCGCCGCCAGCGCGGGCGACGGCGAGGATCTGGTCGAGCAGGTCGATCGCTGCCTGTGTGCGGGTGACGCTTCTTGTCAGCGGTTTCCATTCGACGAGCCTCCCAGGGAAAACCCGAGCAGTAAACGTTGTTGGTACCAATCCAGCGGCAAGGTACTATAAATCAGTTTGTGAGCCGTGAGATCGGGAGGGTGGTTGCCGTCGACGATGGCGGCTTGGATATCGGGGGCGAGGTACGTCAGACGGATCAGTCGCGCGAACTTGCTCGGCCCGAGCTTGAACGCCTTCGCAAGCTCGACGATCGGTTTGTCTCTGTTTGCCATTACGACTGCTCGTGCCGCGAACGCTCGACTGAGGAGATTTACGAGCTTTTTGTCGGGCGTGCCGCGGAGCGGCGGAGGTGCAATTGGGAGAGTGAAGTCCCGGTGCGCGCAGATTAGATTGGCATTGACCGACATGAGGTGCACTCGCGGCTCTAACCCGTCCGATGCGATAAGTGGGTCGATTGAAAGGTGTGTCGAAGTAAGAAGTAGGGCGATCTCTCTGCACCTGAAGAGCAGCCGAAGTTCGGTCTTCGCGACCTCAACGCGAATGAACACCGTTTCGTATAGGCGGCGTAGCTCGTCGTTGCCCATCTGCGTCAGCCGCTCCACGACAGATTGCGACTGCGCGATGAGCTCTTGCGCTTTAATATCGAGGTTGCCGAGCGTCAGGAGCGCCTTCCTGACTTGTGCGTGATCCTCAAAGAAAGCGCACACTGAGGTAAATGTGAGTTCTTCCACCAGATCGGCGCGAACACGCACCTTGAACAGATGTTTTTGCCGCCCGGGGACTTTCGGCTCGGAGTCGTAGTATCGGTATCGCCTTTTCCCCGTTCCGCCGGTGTTGGTATACAGTGGCCGCCCAGAGTCATCCCAGATCAGGCCGTGAAGCAGATTGCGCGATACGTCCCATGCAATACGGGGTTGTGCGCGGGCAGCGCGAAGATCCTGCGCACGATCCCATAATTCCCGATCGACGATTGGCTCGTGCTGACCTTCGTGCCACTCTTCGCCGTCCTTGATGAAGCCGATGTATAGCGGATTCCTGAGCAGTCCGTAGATCGATCCCGCATGCATGGGGGTGCCGCCAATCCGTCGGCCGCGTTTGCTGACGAAGGCTTTCGTGCAGACACCCTCCGCCTGCAGATTTTTCATGAGCTGGAAAACACTGGGGTACTCAGCAACGCGGCGAAAGATGTCGCGCACAATCTCGGCCTCTGCCTCGTTGACGACGAGACGGCCATTGACCTTGTCGTATCCAATTGGCGGGTGCCCGTTCACGAATAGACCCTTGCGGCGCATCATTGCGAGCTTGTCTTTTATCCGGTCACTCAGCATCTCGCGCTCGAATTGCGCAAAGGTGATGAGCACGTTCAGCACCATCCGCCCCATGCTCTCCGACGTGTCGAACGATTGAGTAACACTGACGAACGAGATGCTGAATCGATTCATCGCTTCCATTAGACGCACGAAGTCCGCGAGCGAGCGGGTGAGTCGGTCGATCTTATAAAAGACAATCACGTCAATCTGGCCGGCCTCGACGTCGGCGAGCAGGCGACGGAGCGCCGGCCGATCAAGCGTTCCACCCGAATAACCTCCGTCGTCGTAACGGGTCGGCAACTCGCACCAACCTTTATGTTCGTTGCATTTGACGTATGCCGAGCAAATCTCCCGTTGTGCATCGAGAGAGTTCACATCGCGCTCGAGTCCCGCGTCACTGCTCTTACGCGTATAGATCGCGCATCGGACCCGCGGGGTTGGGATCTGGATTGCGATTTCGATCACGGCCGCCCTCATTCTGCGGCAACCATTCTAACATAAACGCGGGGTTGAGCAAAATAGCACGCCTGTGAGAACTGCAACCTAATTCACTTCTATAAAGCGTTGTTCGGTGCTTTGGCACGTTGAAGAATCCAACTGAAAATTGTCGTTGATTCCCGTGTGTAAGTATAGACGTAGACTCACGATATTGGTCTCTTGACGAGAGGTGGCGGACCGATTTGGGCGACGGCGGTCACCGTTTTTCGCAGGGCTTTTCATATAACGCGACTGACAACGGGCGGGTCGGCTTCCGTCGGAAGCCGACGTAAACTGGTGGAGCGGGATGGCTGCAAAGTCTCACGAACTTCCGGCAGCCGTCGACCAACTCAAGCCGTTCCGGGACCAGCGCGTCACTGACCGCTCCTGGCAGAACCCGCCATTCCCGTTCAAGGGATCGGTCCGGCAGCGATGCGCGCATCTCGCCCGTGGCAACGTCAAAGTCTGATCCCGAAACTGGCGAGAAGCTTGCGAAATTTCGATCGGAGTCCGAGTGCATTTGAGCGTGCTTCCTCAAGAGCTAGCACCAATTTCAGTGCGCCGACGGCTCGCAGCATTTGGGATGACCAGGAATGTCGGCAAACCCCGCCTCTCAATAGGCTGGAGGCCGTCCACGAGCAGAAACGTCACGCGTTTGGTCGCGAATGTTGCTTCTGGACCGAGTGCTGGAGAACGCCTCGCGCTCAGTCGCCTGCTGACCGGGCAGAGTGGCTAGAACCATCGCCCAGGAAGGCAGCGGCGATCTGGTTGAAGCTGATCGACTGTTCCAGATACGGTAAGTGGCCGCACTCCGGCATTCGTACAATTCGGCTGTCCGGCAGGCATCGGAGCAGATCCTCGACGCAATAGTCGGGAACGAATCCGTCCTTCTGGCCACGGACGAGCAGCACCGGGCAGGCGATGTGCGCCAGTTCCGGGCGCTGGTCGTACGCGATCAATTCTCCAAAAATCCGACGGATGTGTGCGGGATCGAGCGTCGACAGCGACTTCGTGAAGCCGCGGACGATAACGGGCCGGTCAGATACACCCATCCAATCGAGAAGGGTTTGTGCCCACAACGTCACGCCGCCCGGCTCCGCGAGGATATCGTAGAGCGCGAGACGTCGCGCATTGTCCGCCGGCTTGAGATGCACGAACGCGTTCACCACGATCATCCGCTCCACGCGCCCCGGCCGGCGCGATGCCAGCGCCAGACCGGCGCGCGCGCCCTTGGACAGCCCGCATAGGGTGACCGAGTTGAGTTCGAGATGATCGAGCAGCGCTTCGATTACCTGCCAATAGTCGGCAAACTGGACCTCTCGACCGGACGAGCGTCCATGTCCCGGCAGATCGAGTGAAAGCACAAGATGGTTGCGCTTTAGGACCGTTCGCTGCGGTAGCCAGTTGTCTGCATTCCCGCCAAGGCCGTGCAGGAGCACGAGTGGCGGCCCTGCACCCTCGGCGTTGAAATGAATCGATTCTGCGTTCCACCGAAAAGTCATTCGCGGAGGCACCCTTGATCAACAGGCCTCCTCGAGCCCGCGCGATAGAGACTGCGATCGACATGGGCGCTCATGGCGTTCAGGAGACGTCTTGACCCACGCTTCATCGCAGCCAACCGAAGCCGTGCTGGCTCGGCATCGGTGCATGGGAGATGATGGCACGCGCCTGATCGTTCTCGAATTGCGCCACGCGCTGTACCAGCAGACGTTGGCTGGCCCGCGCACCTATCCGGGTGCCCGGCATTGGGCGCTGGAAACGGGGGAAGCGGTGCGCATGATTGATCGCCAGATCTTCGAAGTCGTGGCGACCGGCGAATTGCTGCTGCTGGTTCAGTCCTGACATCGAGCATCACTTTGCTGATCTGCGGGTGGCGATGGCGAGCCGCCGCAAATTCTGCACCAGTCCGCGGTGGTCGCTGCGAGGAAAGCCCGAGCCCGCCGGGAGCATCGCCGTCAGCCGACGATCGGCTTCGCCGAGCCGATGGTACGGAATGCCCGGCAACAGATGATGCAAGGCGTGATAGCGCAGACCGATCGGCGCCCAGAGTTCGGGCAACCAGCCCGGCGGGGGCACATTCACGCTGTCGAGATATTGCTCCGTGATGCTGAGGGGTGTGCCGTCACTCTCCCACAAATGCGCGACCAAAGTGCGGATTTGATTTAGCATCGCTATTCCGGACAGAATTGCGGCGCAGATGAGAAGGACGCGAAGTGGGATCAGCCCCGCGAGAGCGGCGCCCACGACACCAATCGACCACACGCTTGTCGCGGTTTCGAGGATCAACCAGCGCCGCCGCTGCGGTCCACGTGGCTGCTCGCGTCGGAACGCAGGATTGATCGTCAGCGCTGAAAGCCGCTCCACCACGATGCGGCGAAGCTTTGGTACCAGTGCGGATATCGGCGCGAGCAATGAAAACCGTACCAGCAGCAATACCGGCGCGGAGCCCGCCAGGGCCACGGACAGCGGCAGGGTAGCGGGCGACATCGCCGCCAACGGAAGATACTCGGGGTCCTGCGCGGTTCCGTAGCGGGTGCGAGCATGGTGCAGATTGTGGACCCCGTCGTAGAGAAAGGACGGGGTCAGCAGCGGGATACCCACCAGCAGGTTCCAGACGGCTGAAAAGCCTTTGACGGCACCGGGCTTGAGGTGGCTGAGCTCGTGGATGAAGCTTTCCGCCCGATACAGCGCCAGGATCGCTACTGCCCCGGCGAGCAACCGAATTTCAACAGCGCCGCCGCCGCATGCAAGTGCCACGGCAAGATAACCGAGCACGGTGAAGCCTAGCAGGTCGCGCCAGAAAATCGCTGGCAGGGGCGCGTTCAGCGTGCGCGTTAATTTCGCAGCGGCACGCACAAGGCTGTCCTCCCCGGCCGCGTCGACACCTTGATCGGGCCGGATCGCACTCATTGACCGGGAAGCGCGCGCCACGCTCGAACGAACCCGTGCGCCCGCTGCTGGGTATCCGCTAGCGATCCCCCGGGCTTGTACAAAGCCGAACCGAGACCGAACCCCGAAGCCCCTGCCGCGACATAGCCATCCATTGTCGCGGGCTCGATCCCGCCCGTCGGGCACAGCAGCGTATCGCCCATCACCGTACGCCACGCGCGCAGCGTCGATAGAGCCAAAGTGTCGGCCGGGAAGATCTTCAGGCCGTCAGCACCGGCGTCGATCGCTGCAAACCCTTCAGTCGGGGTTGCGACGCCGGGCAAGGCGAACAGGCCCAGCGCCTTGGCTGCGCGGATCAAGGCGACATCGCCATGCGGCGTCACCATAAGACGACCGCCGCAATCGAACAACTGCCGGAGTTGTGCGGGCGTACGAACGGTCCCCGCGCCGACGACGATGTCCGGGCCAACCCGGTTTACCAATCGGCTTATACTGGCAAACGCGTTGGGCGAGGTCAGTGGGATTTCGATCAAGCGGAAGCCCGCTTCGACCAGCATATCGCCAGTCGCTTCTATCTCTGCCTCGGTAATCCCGCGCAGAATCGCGACGAGCGGCAGGTCCGCCATCGCCCGGCCGAACACCGTCATAGCTTTGGTCGTATCATCGAGCATTGCCATCAGTGTTTATCCGATCTGCGGGAGTGCGTGGACATGTGTGGTGAAATTCGGATTTCCGGGCGAGCAAGCTCAAGCGTGGAGCCAGAAGCGGATCACGAGCGACACCGCTCCCAACGCCAGCACACTCCCCAGCCAGATCAGGACCAGCCAGCCGATCCGGCGCCAGACCAGGCGCGGAGGAGAGCCGTGCATCAATGATACCCCGCCACGCCGGCCTTGCCGCGAAACACGTAATAGGCCCAGGCAGTGTAGCCGATGATGACCGGGATAATGATCACCGTGCCCACCAGCAGGAAGATCAAGCTTCCCGTCGGCGCCGCGGCATCCCAGATCGTCACCGCCCTCGGCACGACATAAGGGAACATGCTGATCCCCAGCCCGGCGAACCCCAACGCGAACAGGCCGAGCGTCAGCAGGAACGGCATCCGTTCACCGCCGCGCGCTAGGCTGCGGAAGAACAGTGCTGCGGTAATGATCACGAGCAGCGGCACCTGCGCGGTCAGCAGCACGCCGGGGAAGCTGAACCAGCGCCGCCAGTAATCGAACGCCAGCAGCGGCGTCGCCGCGCTGACGGCGGCCATCGCCACCAACATCGCGATGCCGAGCCGGAACGCCATCCGCCGCGCATGGTCTTGCGCCGCGCCGTCGGTCTTGCCGATTAACCAAGCCGCCCCGAGCAGCGCATAGCCGATGAGCAGCGCCACGCCCGTCAGCACGCTGAACGGCGTCAGCCAGTCGAGCCACCCGCCGCCATAACCGCGCCCGACGACGTGCACGCCCTGTAGCACCGCGCCAAGCATCATGCCCTGCGCGAGCGTAGCGACGACAGATCCTGCGCAGAACGCGACATCCCACAGCGCGCGATGCCGCGGATCGCGCCAGCGGAACTCGAATGCCACGCCGCGAAACACCAGCCCGAGAAGCATCCCGATCACCAGCGGATAGGTCGCCGGCAGAATGATCGCATAGGCCAAGGGGAACGCCGCCATCAGCCCGCCACCACCTAGTACCAGCCACGTCTCGTTGCCGTCCCACATCGGCGCGATCGAATTCATCGCCTGGTCGCGCTCGTCGCCGACCGCGAATCCCGGAAACAGGATGCCGATGCCAAGGTCGAAACCATCCATCACGACATAGGCGAAGATCGCGAAAGCAATGATCGCAGCCCAGATCGTTGCGAGATCGAGGGTCATCATGGTCACTTCAGACCAGCGGCAGGAACGATCCCGCCGGCACGCTGCGGGACGTGCGGTGGCTCGCTCTCATGCACTTGCGGTACGTGCGCCATCAGCCGCAGTAGGTAATAGGTGCCCGCACCGAACACTGCGAAATAGACGAGCACGAACGCGAGCAACGACGCCGCCACCGCCGGTGCCGCGAGCGGCGAGCGCGATTGCGCGGTCAGCAGATAGCCGTAGACGGTATAGGGCTGGCGCCCGACCTCGGTCGTCACCCAGCCGGCGAGCACCGCGACGAACCCGGCCGGCCCCATCACGACCGCCGCGCGGTGTAGCCATACGATGTCGTAGAGGCGGCGCCGAAACCGCGCCCAGAGACCCCATACCGCCAGCCCGAGCATCGCCATGCCGAGCCCGACCATTATCCGGAACGACCAGAACACGATCGGCACCGGTGGCCATTTCGCGCGAGGGTAATCCTTCAACCCCGGCAGCGGCGCGCTAGGTGAATGCTTCAGGATCAGCGATCCGAGTTGCGGGATCTCCACCTTGTAATAGACCTTGGCGTCTTTCTGGCTGGGAATGCCGAACAGGATCAGCGGCGCACCGTGCGGACTGGGTTCGAAATCGCCCTCCATCGCCAGGATCTTGGGCGTCTGGTGCTCGAGCGTGTTTAGCCCCTGCGTATCGCCAGCAAGAATCTGCAGCGGCGCAGCAAGCGCGATCATCCCCATCGCCATCGAAAACATCGTCCGCGCGCCCGGATTGCTGCGGTCGCGCAGCAGATGCCACGCGCCGACGGCCGCCACGACGAGCGATGTCGTCAGATAGGCGGCGATCACGACATGGACGAGGCGATACGGAAAGCTCGGGTTGAAGATGATCGGCAGCCACGATCCCGCGGGCCTGAACTGCCCCTTGGCGTTGATGACGAAACCCGCCGGCGTGTGCATCCAGCTGTTCGCCGCGGTGATCCAGGTCGCCGAGATCAGCGTCCCAAGCGCGACCATGCAGGTTGCGAAGAAGTGGAGCCGCTTGCCGACCTTGCTGATTCCGAACAGCATCACGCCGAGAAACCCGGCCTCGAGGAAGAAGGCGGTCAGCACCTCATAGGCCATCAGCGGCCCGACGATCGGCCCGGCCTTGTCGGAGAAGACCGCCCAATTGGTGCCGAATTGATAGGACATGACGATGCCCGACACGACGCCCATGCCGAACGTTACCGCGAAAATGTTGAGCCAGTAGCGATACAGGTTGGCGTACACGCCGCGTCCGGTCTTCAGCCACAGCCCTTCCAGCACCATCAGATAGCTCGCCAACCCGATCGAAAAGGCCGGAAAGACGAAATGGAACGAGATGGTGAAGGCGAACTGCGCGCGCGCGAGCGTCAGCGCATCGAAGCTGAAATCCATGACGGTTCCTTGACCACCGCAAAGCGCTACAAGCACGCCTTATTGTATGGCTAAGAACCCCTTTGCTCGCTTTATAAAAACCATACAATAGGTCATATTGACCTGCCGGTCATATCACTGGCGTCCGTCGTCCCGGAGCATGTGCGATCAAAGCGTCGAGTAAACCCAACGTCCGCTGCAGGCGATCGCGCGACAGGCCGCCACCGATCGACACGCGCAAAGCGGGTTCTACATGCGAAGGATTGACTGCAAAGGCCTCGGCGGGAACCACCGACAGTCCGGCCGGTCGCAGTGCGTTCACGATTTCGGCAGACGACGCTTCACGAGGTAGCGGCAGCCAAAGGTGGTAACCGGCAGGCTGCGACACATACGGCACCTCGGCAAGGATTCGCGCAGCGATCGCCTGCCGGGCGGCAGCCTCGGCCCGCACCTCCCCGACAAGCGCCGCAAAACCCCCATCGCGCAACCACAAGCTGACCAGGGCCGCATTGAGGGGCGGCGCCATCACTGCAGTTTCGTGCAAGTCGGCAGCGAGCCGCCACGCTTGCCTAGTCGAGGGCGCGCGTAGCCACGCCACGCGCAGCCCGGGCGAAACGATCTTCGACACGCTCGCAATATGCCAGGTTTGTTCGGGCGCTAACGTTGCCAGCGACGGCAGCGGAGCATCGGCGAGCTGTCCGTAGGCATCGTCCTCGATCACAATTAGCCCGTGTCGCTCGGCCACTGCGGCGATTGCGCGGCGACGCTCGACCCCCATCGTCGCGCTTGTCGGATTGTCGTTTTCGGGAACGGCATAGACCGCCTTCGCGCCGCCTTTGCACGCCTTCTCTAGCGCATCGGGCAGAAGGCCCTCGCGGTCACTTTCGATCGGCAAGACGTTCAGACCGTAGCGCCGCGCGATCGAGAGGAAGCCGGGATAGGTATAAGTTCCCGTGCAGACGGAGTCGCCGGGCAGCAAAGTAGCGCTGACGATCGCATGCAGCGCATTCTGCCCGCCGCTGGTGATCAGCACCGCGTCTTCGGTTGCGTCGATCCCGCGCTGGCGCAATGCTGCCGCAGCCGCAATGCGGTCGGCGGGGGTGCCGCCGCTTGGTTGGTACTGCAGCGCGGCCAGTCCGTGCGGCTGCGCGAGTAGTTCGGTGACGCCCTCGCGCATCCGCCGCGCCAGCGAGCTGACCTCGGGCTCCGGCGGAAGGTTCATTCCGGTATCCACCGGCGTCCGCTCGGGCTCCTGCGTTTGCGCCGCGCTGCCGCTCACGAAACTGCCCCGGCGCCCACCCCCTTGGATCAGCCCAGCGTGGCGAACCGCGTTATAGGCCTTGGTGACGGTCGTCAGATCGATCGAGAGATGTTCCGCAAGGACCCGCTGGGGCGGCAGTCGATCGCCGGCACGCAACACGCCGCGCGCAATGTCGCGCGACAGCGCAGCGGCGATCGCCGAATATTTTGGGCCGGGCAGATCGGAGAGATCAGGAATCCAGTATTGCATGGCTAACTCTTGACATTGCATGGCGTCGAACCATACATACTTGCGACATTGCACCGGTCGTTATGCGGCCCGATCGAGCGGTGAACAAGCCCGGAGGTGCAAAGATGCTCGATCCCGATTTCGCCACCAAAACGTCGACCGTAACCTATCCGATGGTGCGTCCGCTCCGCGAGGGCCTGCGCGGGCGTTGCCCGCGCTGTGGCAAAGGCGCGTTGTTCGATGGATTTCTTAAATTACGCAGCGAGTGCAGCGTATGCGGTCTCAGCTACGCCTTTGCCGATCCGGCTGATGGTCCAGCCTTCATTGTCATCTGCTTCGGCTCCGTGCCCGCGATCACGCTCGCGCTCGGCATCCAGATCGCATTCTCGCCGCCGTTCTGGGTGCATCTGTTGACCAGCCTGCCCTTCGCGCTGATCACCTCGATTGCGCCGCTGCGGCCGTTGAAGGGCTGGTTCATCGCGTCGCAATATCTCAACAAGGCGCGCGAGGGTCGACTGGTCGGAACCTGGTATCCTTATGGTCCCGACAAGCCCGGCGTCACCCAGCCAGCGCACCCTTGGTGACCGGGCAATGGATTCGCTGCAACGGGCGCGCTCGGCCGCTGCGCGCTATCTCGGCGACCGCGGCTATCCGATCGAGGCCGACGCAATTCGCAACGGCCGCGGAGACGACTACGCCGAAGTCCGCATCGCGCTGCAATTGCTGGATCAGGCCGGCGACCGTGCCGCCCGCATCGAACGCGCGCTCGCAAACTATGCTGACCCATCGTTCTGGGACGAGTGCGGCTCCGGGCTTAGCGACGCCGCGCTCGATGCCGGCGCCATCGCGCGCCACGCGCTCGCCGGTACAGCGCTGCCGGGCCGCTATCACGACTGATTCGGGACACGCATCATGAACGCCTTCTCGCACTTCGAAGCGCTGCTCGCGCAGACCAAACTCGATGGGCGCTATCGCACGTTCATCGAGCTCGAGCGGATCGTCGGCGCCTTCCCCAAGGCAATCTGGCACAGCGCGGCCGGCGCCAAGGAGGTGACTGTCTGGTGTAGCAACGATTACCTAGGCATGGGCCAGGACCCTGCAGTGCTGACCGCGATGCACGAGACGATCGCGTCTTCTGGCGCCGGGGCGGGCGGAACGCGCAACATCTCGGGCACCAACCGTCACCATGTCGAACTTGAGGCCGAATTGGCCGGATTGCACGATAAGGAGGCGGCGCTCATCTTCACCTCAGGCTGGATTTCGAACCTCGCCAGCCTCGGCACGCTCGGGAAATTGCTGCCGGGCTGCGCGATCTTTTCCGATGCCCTCAATCACAATTCGATGATCGAGGGGATCCGACGCTCTGGCGCCGAGCGTTTCATATTTAAGCATAATGACCTCGTCGATATCGAGCGGCTGCTCCGGTCGGTGGATCGCGATCGTCCCAAGATCATCGCCTTCGAAAGCGTCTATTCGATGGACGGCGACATCGCGCCGATTGCCGCGATTTGCGACCTCGCCGACCGCTATGATGCGCTGACCTATCTGGACGAAGTCCATGCCGTCGGCATGTACGGCGCCACCGGCGGCGGTGTCGCACAGCGTGAGGGGGTCGGCGACCGGATCACGATGATAGAAGGGACCCTCGCCAAGGCGTTCGGTGTGATGGGCGGCTATATCGCCGGGCCAGAACTGCTGATCGACGTGATCCGCAGCTTCGCCGACAGCTTCATTTTCACGACGTCGCTTTGTCCGCACCTCGCCGCCGGCGCGCTCGCCGCGGTGCGTCGGCTGAAGGACGACCCGACCATGCGGGAACGTCAGCAAGCGAATGCGACGCGGGTAAAGAAGCTGTTGCGCGCGGCGGGTTTTACGCTGAGCGCTACGGAAAGCCATCTGGTCCCGGTCATGATCGGTGACGCACACCTCTGTCGCGAAATGAGCAATTTCTTGATCGAGCGGCACGGCCTCTACGTCCAGCCGATTAATTATCCGACCGTAGCGGTGGGTAAGGAGCGTTTGCGTATCACACCGACGCCGGCGCACAGCGAGGCCGATATCCAGGCGCTTGTCGAGGGCATGATCGACGCGCGCGTAGCGCTCTCAGGAATGGCGCGGGCGGCATGAGCGCCAGAAATCGCGGTCCGGGACGTGGTCTCTCGCGTGAGCAGTCCGCTGCAGAGCGTTTTCATATCAACGTCGGTTTTGCTTGGTCGAAGTATGTGACGGGCAATGGTCTGCCCTTCAGCTCCTATTCTGGAGTATGAAGGCGATGATCGGGAAGGTTGGCTGATGGAACCTCTACCACGACCGATAAAGACCTTCCATGGATCTATCCCTTCCCTTGTGACGAGCATCGGCGGATCGAATATGATCATAAGCCGGGCGAACTCGCTTGATTTAGGTCCTGAGATCCATCTGGGCGCCAATGCTGAAGACGCTTTTGCTATCGCCTATCAGCTGCGCGATTTGCCGAGTCATGAGGTCTGGAACGACGGTCGGCACAGCGAAATGGCTGCCGAGCCGAGATCGACGTTTCGAATCGTCGATCTTCATGTCGATACGCGGGCGCATGTCGACGGCAGCTTCGACTTCCTTCTGATTCATATTCCGCGACCCGCTCTCATGGCACTCGAAAACGCCAACGATGTGCCGCCAATCGACTGGATTGCCACCCAAACAAGGGACCCGACGCATGATCCCGTGCTGGTTGGTCTGGAATCTAGCATCCTCCATCTGCTTTCCCATCCCGACGTGCATCATCGGCTCGTGCGGGAGCATCTCATGTTGACGTTGTTGTCCCATGTGGCCGTGCGATACGGTGGCATGTCGGCGCGCCGAGCAAGCGGGGGCGGCCTTGCACCCTGGCAGGTTCGCCGAGCAAAAGAGGCGCTTGGAGACGATCTCGGCACCAGCATCTCGTTGGCCGACGTCGCCCGGCATTGCGCCTTATCCCCGAGCCATTTCTCACGCGCCTTCAAGGCATCGACCGGGCTATCGCCGTTTGCCTGGCTTCAACGTCATCGTGTCGAGCGGGCGAAGGACCTGCTTCGGCATACCGACGTTTCCCTTGCTGAAATTGCCATTTCCTGTGGCTTTGCCGATCAAAGCCACCTCGGCCGGCTGTTCGCACGCCAAGTCGGCACCCCCCCCGGGTCGTGGCAGCGTGCCCATCGCGCCGGGCGATGAAAACAGCCGTATTGTTCCAGAATAGCACGGGCGTTCGATCCCCCGCGGGGTGAGCACGATAGGAGATTGGCGGCGGCATGATCGTCGCAAACCTTTCGGAGCTCGGAAAATGCCAAACAACGCCGATCAAGCCGCTACCGCTACCATGATCGGCTCACGTCGCGACGTGTTGCTTGGCGCCACTGCGGTCGCTGGCATGGCGTTGGCACAGCCGGCCCTTTCCCTGCCCCGACGCGCCCACCTACGCACCTCAGGAGCAAAAA
>Ga0247735_1000280_pt1 | contig 21777 bp, 19 predicted proteins | sample UWRJL178409R2_FD_180934 | JGI IMG/M metagenome (GOLD analysis project Ga0247735, IMG submission 180934) | Plant litter microbial communities from Arlington Agricultural Research Station in Wisconsin, United States - UWRJ-L178-409R-2 | ecosystem: Environmental > Terrestrial > Plant litter >... | reverse complement strand
GGTCAGAGTATCACGACTGTTTTCTTTGTTCAGCCGTTGGTCAAGTTTCTAACGTTGCACTTTTGATTATCAGTGACCGAATCTCAAACTTCCCGCGAGGCCGACATACAGGACACCCCTCGCCCTCGCCCTCTCCCTCGTCTCTCCATGTCCTCTGTCAATGTGTCTGCCTCTACATCAGCACATGCCCACCACAAAAGCACCTCCAGACCTTCATCTTCAGGAATACAAGACAACTCTGGAATTCCATCGAGCTCGAACTGGTTTTTTCGAGCTTCCAGCGCTGGGAGCCGTCACGCTCGCGCTGGTGGCAGGTCAGGGGCTGGCGGATCGTCGTCGTAGGCGCAGTCATACGGCTCTCATTCACACGGACATCAGAGTCGAAGCAGGAGTCGAAGTTGAGTTGCTGGAAACCAGACTGTCGGTGGTAGCAATACGGACCTGAATGCTCTTCATGCGCCCCTACGCCCTGTAAACTCATCAAGAGGAAGTGTCTAGGTTTTGTTCAATCGCGGATGGGTCTTGGAGGAGGTGGAGGTGGTAGAATTGTCAACGGAGTGACAAGTACAACCCTTGCTGCTAAAGGAAAAGAAAGTTCTCGAGGATTCATGGGTTCTGTGAGGCGTATCAGCCTCGCTGAACGACACAGACATAGCAAATTGGGTGGTACTGGACTGACTCTTTCGAATCTCAGTGAAGGGCAGCAGCTAGCCCCTCCACTGCCAATTTCCGTTACTTCTCCCGTCCTACCTCCTTACCTACATCCACCAGTCAACTATCCCTCAGACTACCCTCTTCATCTTCAATTCGTTTGACGTCTGTTGCGTCCGGCTAGAGCCAGGGCAGCTCAACCATCCCTGCTTCGTCGGCATCTGCAGGATCATCCAGGCACGCGAGCAGCATCTACACCATGACCTTCCGAACCAACAAATCCCAGCGGCGTCTAGAAGGCGAGGAGCCAGTCAGTCAAGTGCTTGATCAAGGACATCGGAGGACGGAACGGGACCGAGAAGGCGATCTTCCGCTTCTCGCTCCACTTTTGATTCTGCCGGTCAGATCTCTAACTTATAGGCAAGGAGCACAAGGAACCAGAACGGACTCCGACGATGCCTTCAAAACTACCTCCGCCTCTCCTTTCTCCCATTGAACTTCAGCCTCCTTCGCCTCCTCGTCACTCGACGACAAAGGGTAACCCTGATCTATCGAAGGTTGTAGAACCTACCGTCCTGTCTACCTTTGAAACCTCGGCGCCAATCCCAACAAGCTCCTCTACTTCTGTCTTCTTTATGCTGACTGCTTCACCCAACAAGCTTTCGCCTGGAATTTCTAAGTATCATATTCATTAGTTGTGTAGCGTGTACGGGAACCGCTCTCCCTTTGGGCGCCACGCGGGTGATCGCGTGTCAGGCTGTGCGGAATTGTCCGAGAGCCTTAGACGCCTGCAAGGAGTGGTCCCGTGTACAACGACATGGGCCCATAGACCTTAGTAGAGTATTTTACAGTGCTAGTACAGTTAATATAAGCATTTTATATCAATTTTCAGGATCTCGCGGGGTGCAGCACATCAACTGGGGCACCTTCCTTTCTCCGAGCTAAGCAATCATTCGCAGTCAGCTCAAATATACTTACTGCAACGATACCATGGAATGGTATATACACGACTGCCATTGGCGGGATGTCCACGGATGAGTTTCATTTTTGGACTTTGATCTCAGTAGGATTCTCGCATGTGGCTCATCTCACCAATATTAAAGGATCCTACAAAAGTTCAACATTTCTCGCAGCTATGTGGCGTCCCTCATTAAATGGCGCTTTTTGTTTCTGATGTCCTAGCCAGGTTGAAGTACATGTGGCGGCTGTCTACCAGTGCTGCTGAGTGCTTGATGCACGGGCGCTTAAAAATTAAGAACGAAAGTTGTCAATCCCGCATCGCTATCCCTTATCTATGGGAGAAATCATTTTTATAAATATTTCATAATATTGCTGCCTCGAATGAGATTGAAGCGATATTCCACAAGAAGAGTCCGATCCAAATTTGGTCTTGATAATTATGCCCCAGTCGGATCGATTACATGAATATGAGACCAGACGACAAGGCTTTTGAGTTTTCCATCTCTTGTGAGTTAAACTATACTTCATAATTTATACTAAATTTATTCGACATTTCCATCGCTGGTAGTCTTGTGCCTGACAGTTTAGAACCGACAGTCTGAAATTCGAATAGAGAGTTCTCTTGTGCTGTGCAAAGTATCTCAAGGGTCATCTGCTGTATGCTTAAATAAATCTGTGGAAAGCGGAGGAATTTGTTCACGATGTTGGAATATGGAATGTCATGCGACGATGCGACGTGATATGCCTTAGCGTCGGCTCATTCGTGGTACGAACGCCCATCATCTGTTCGCCTGACGCCTTGTTCTGTAGTGGGCGATGCTCGCCTAACGAGCATCGTACATAATCTTCTCTATTTATGGTATCATTTTGTTGCGCTCCCCACTCTAAGCCGTACATACGAGCGCACGTATTTGAGCTACGAGACGCCGTCGAGCGTCCCTCAGCCGTTTGCCGCGTAGTGCTGAGGTGAGCTCTCTTACTGTTTCGTATCTCGCTCAACTAATATCGTACCGTAGCTTTAAACTCTGGGTACGAATAGATCTCTCGGCCGTTTTCCACGCAAACACTGAGCTTGCATTCTAGATTTCCTACACGTGAACCTGAACGTGAATAAAACGGCGTGAACTGAACGTCATGGTGAACGTGGACTGGGCCTCTCATGAGCCGAACTTACATTTCATGACAACTACTGGGTAAATGAACGCGACTGGGCGATGACTGGAGGCGAATTGAACAAAAACTGCGTGAAGAGGATGGTTGACTTGAGATATTTGAATTCCGGGCTTTAAAGATGTTTGTCCATTTGCCAATTAAAGTTTTTTTTAAAGCTCAAATGGTATTTTCGATGGTATAATGTTAGCAACTCGACTGTCACACAGTTGAAGTCATACACTCAAGCGACACCAAGTGTCATCGTTATCGACCTTACCTCACACTCTTCCAATGTGACTGCGACCTTCAACACTACTGGCCATCGATGACATCTAGGTTCCGTCCACGTTTCTTTAATCGATTCTCCAGTACTTTTCAGATTCGATCACGATGTAAGGCTGAACCCTGGAGAGGATATGCCGCGAGTCTGCCGTTTTTCCTTTATATGGGGTGGTGGGTAGTACCCTACCCGGGAACGACGTCCGGGATCGAGCGATCCGACACCACTGGCATCTGTGGTAGGCGCGAGAGTTCTGGGGAAGTTGCCAAACAGGGGAAGTGAATTCGAGTTTGATCAAAAACTAGGGTGGGACTGAACTGGAAGGCCTCTGTACCTTGACTAACTGGTCGATATGGCGCTCCTGGGTTCTATTCTCAAGCTGTGAGTGGTGGACTGAAGTAAACTGTACTAGTAGATAGCTGTTGCAGGATGTTATGGTAGACAAAAGAAAGAGGAGAGAAAATGAGAAGAAATAATAGACAAGTCGAAATAAAAGATGGAATATGCTGGATATGAGGGGAGAGAGCAATCGAGAAGCATGTGTTCGGGTGGATAGGAGTGTTGAGTGCCGATCTGGGGCTCTCGATGCATTCGCCTGATTCGGAAAGTGGGCACCTGTTCGAGTGCGTGTGTTTTGATGCTCAGCCGACTCCAGCTCCTTACAACTCTCAAAAAAGGTCCCTTGAAACACGAGAAATCACAATTTTAGACATGAATGTAATCTATGTCTACCTGTTGAGTGTCAGAGTCAGGGGTTTTCGTCTAAGAATTTGAGACCGCCAGCCATCTACCTTGGGCTTCCAGCCTGGATGGGAAACTGGTGTTGGCACACGCCAACTTCTCGCGCCTTCAATTGGAATTGGTAATCTTCACCCCTTTATATACAAGAGGCCTGTTAATCGCTGCTTGCTTAGGGAAGGCTCATCACAAAATTTTAGAATAGAGAAACCTAGTTGTTTCTCCCATTTACAGCGGTTGTGTAGCTAGGCTTTTCTTTTCTCATTCATCCTCTACTCTACCATCTGCTACTCGATGCAAGCCCTCTTGCTGCCGAAATTCGGACTTCATGCTGCCACGTCGAACGGAAAACACTTGCCTCGCGCAACCTCCGGATTTTGAAGCTGACCAGCTTTGCACGGTATATGCTACTGCGGCTACCGACGACCGACTATTCATTGCGGAGCTCAAGGACACTTGGGCGCAGAACGACAACACACAGGAAGCTGCATACAAGATGCCGAAGTTGACAAGGTTCGAGGAACAGGGTTTCGAGAAAAGTTCAGCAGATTAGGCGGTACGTGAAATATGCTAAGTGCGAACGATCAGCACTAATTAATGTTTCGTTCCACTGTTTCTTACCCTCCTGTATCTCTGTATCCATATGGTTTTGGCGCCGCACCCATTGCACCCATGCACCCACTGCACCCATGCGCCCATGACATGCACCCGACGCGCACTTTCCTCCAAAGATGTGACGTCGCCGAGGCGCTGAGCGTCGTCGACTCCGTGCTTCTATGCGCGTGCACCCATGCCGCATTTTTCCCCCTTATAACGCCTGCTTTGCACTGTTCTATATTCTAATGCAGGCAACACACCTATTTATCCAATATGGCAACCATCCCCGGGCCATCGTCGTCAAGCTCCTAGTTTCAGTTGGGTCTCGAGGCTCGCTCTATGCGTCGCAGGACTCCTAACCGTTGGGTATCGCTCGTCTCGACGGGTCCCTCAGGAGCTCCTGCCAGGCATAGAAGCCTTCGGCTTCTTGCCCATATATTAGTTCCAGTGGTACAATCCCCCCAGGATCCACGGTAAGTATTCTTACCCTCCGCTCTCGTGACCAACTCCAACATACCCACCGAGGAGCACGAAACAAGTTTCGTGTTCGCTAAATATAGCGCTGCTGGTTCCACTGGGTCGAAAATAGGTGTGAGCGAGAAGAGGATCATGAGCGGAACGTAAGGTTTAGCAAAGCAGGATGATCGGGCCGAACAACGCCGTTTCACACGGCGGACATCTAACTGTCAAGTCGGGCCGCCTCCTGTCATGTCAAGTGACTTGTCAAGTCGGAGGTTATGAGTGACGATATGTCACATCGAGGCCACAATTTCGATTTTCAAGCCGTTCACCGTCTTAAAAAAATAGGAAGAAATTCCAAAGACAGTTAATATGTTACCCAGAATGTATTCACACCATATCTAGTCTTCCCATCTTTATCTAGCGCGGAGATCAAGCCACGCACCATCTGGGCGTTTAGCACACGGTTGTTGATACCTCATCAAGCAAGCCGGAAGAAGCGACAGAATTATAGAGCTACTATAGTTAATTATGGACCAGAAACAGCTGATGGTGAGATATTAGCATTGAGAACGCGTCGTTTGTCCTCTAGAAAAGCAAAAGAAATATGTGTGACGGTAATAAATGTGACCGGTGAGCACTTGACACCTAACCTGCTGGTAACGTCTGTATTACTTGACATGACGGCTCGCGAGCCGACTTGACAGTTAGATGTCCGCCGTGTCACCGAGGTCTTGAGTGTATGCTCTGAGCTCCGACAGCCTGAGCCTTAGATTCCGAGTCCATGTATGACGGAATGGCCGCATGACAAATAGATAGTTAATTCATGCAACTAAGATTTAGTGACAATAGAATTTAACCTACCGTTGAGCAATTGTTTCCTCTGGCATGTTGGTTGAGAAAACGATAAGTAGTTGTGAAACGGAGACTGATTGAAGAAAGCACAAACAGAGGATAACAACGGTCCAGATAATAATTTACCAGCAGTAAAGCGAGCTTTGGCATTATTAGCAGCTTGGGTCGTCGTCAATGGAATGCAGCGAACAAAAGGTTAAGCATGGTATAATTCAGCTGAGCATAAGTAGTAAGTCCCGAGATACGGAAATTTGACGGTCGTGCGACACTCCAGCTTTTCCAAGACTGAGATGCCCATGCAAATTCAACGGCTAAAGACCGCACAGGCAGCCCACTTGTTTCACACACAAATCTGATCAGATAAGCACTGCTTCCCAGGCCCCGTCAAAAATAACTCAGACATGATCATCGATTAGGATACGACCCACAGTAATCCTCCTTGCCAACCCTCCATCCTGCCCCACAACAACTCTGGTCTGTGCCTATCCAACACGATATACAACATCGCTGATATATGTTATGTTACAGCTTGTATCCGATGGATAGCGTCACGCCAGGTGGACAAGCTAGACACTCTGTACTTCCAGGACGTACTAATGCTTGGTCAGATCCCACTCACAACGATGACCCCACAGCCCTTGCACATAGACGTACATTCGGGGTTTTTTTTTCTTACTACCCCAAGGCAACCCCAAACTCAAAAAAGCACATCCTGAGGCTGCTGCCTTGGAGTTTTCTTGATCCCCTCTTTGTGATCCGTCTCACTATTCCCACTGCCCCAGTTTTGGTGCTCCCTGCCCAGGCAGTCGACACTCATCAGCCCTTGACTGAATGATTGTGAGAAAGTAGATAACAACCTGCCCTGTGTTTTTACAACAACCATAACTCGAATTGACTGTTTGTTTTTTGGATTGCTTTACTTTGTCTACGTTCTGCCCTTCGTTGCACCAGATATCTCATCGCTGTCCCTGTATTTCAGATGCCCGCTAACCAGGCGTATCCTAAGTGGATATTCAATAAGTATTATACATCCCAAAAGGACAAAGAACTTGTTGAGATGCGTCGCACTGAATCAACTATTAGCGCGTCGCCCTCGCCAACGTTGTTCTTCCCTTACCACCACCGCTGGTCTCGCATTCTCCAGCTCCTATTACAGCTCCCCAGCTAATCATCCTCAGCACCGCCGATGTGAGGTCAAGCTAGTGAAAACTTCACAGAGTAAATGTGGAAGCTCTGAAAGCGAATTTTCAGCCACCATCGCATGCACCAATACTGACCATCCACATTTTCACACTCACAATTAGGAGACACTGTTTTAAAGAATCTAGGGACCACGGGAATGCGATAATTGAGTGGCTATTCTGTTTGTTAGAGCTCATATGAACACGTAAGGAATACAGAATGTACTACCTAGGTTTATATACTCCTGCGAAATGTTGCTGAGTAATCCTACATATTAAACTAGAGTATTCTTCGTAAAACTACACAAGACTGGAATTTCAACAGACACCAAATTGAAGAAACGACTCCACTCCGACGACATCTCACTCAGCCACGGCCATGACTGTTTAAACGGGAGTATAATTTCAAAACCCTACTTGTAATTCGGTAGAGTTAATACCAATTTAGTGGTTAGCTTGAGCAGCGGCCTCTCACTTTGAAGACACCCACGGCAAACACTGACGGACCAGCTTTAAAAGCGACCCTCGTGGAATTTAGATGGGGTCTGTCACACAAACTAATAATTTTCAGCGCATCATATCGTAGCAGACCTTATCAAAAGCGGCAATGTTTAAAATATGGACTTGGTGTGTCGCTTTTCGGCTGAATGTCACATTTAACTCCTTCCTACCTTCGGGTATGTGTCGTGTCTCTCGTGAGAGTGAGTTCAGTACCGGAACTAAGTATGTTTGAGTCTTGAGCTTAAGTATTTTTCTAGACAGTATATTGTAGCGTTTTCTTTCTGAGACTCCATGGTAGCCATGCTCACTTGATCAGACTTTGCACGCGTAATTTCCGGACTCTTGACGATTCATTTCAAGGAGCTATGAACAAATCTATTCCGCCATGCACAGCTGGATCCCTTGCACCATCTCAGATCCCAATCACACGATCCTTACGCCTAAAGATATTTTCCCGCATGCATTTCCGCCGCAAGTAGGCCGCACACCGGAACATCTGATCATCCATACTTCTAGTAAGCTCACTGAAACCTTGCACCCTTGGTTCCAATCGTAAATTTAATTGAGTTCTTTATTTGGTGTGGGAAAGATGTCTCGTTGGCCTGTGGCGAGACATAGATCCAAAGGCACTTTGTGTAACATCCAACGGCGGGGAAAAATCTTCGCCGTGTGTAGGGGGGTCCGTCGGTAGAACCACACATGCTCCATTCTCTTTACCCCGGTTTTCGGATAAACTCGGTGGCATCCCAGTTCGGCTTGGCTCGATTTGTGCGGTATGAACATCAGGTGATAATACTCTACGCTGTAGTTCAAAAATATCGGGGTACTGTAACTCAGGATTGCAGGGATTTCAAGCCGGTTACCTGGAACGGTAAGTCATCAGCATTTGGGTTCTTAGACCACTAGTTTCCAAATCCAGGAAACAGAAACTCACTGATCCATTCCCCATATGGATATATAGGTTTTCAGCAGATCTGATCTTAATACTATTGGTTGAAAAGCTATTGATCCAGAAGCACGTCTCCAAAGTTGGCCTGAATTGTACTATCTCTCCAGTCTAGGTACCCCAGAAATTCCTCTCCCGATCCAGTATTATAGTGTAGTTCATGCATTTCAAGTTGCCTGACGCACCTACTAGCATGTCTGACTATTCCGTCAGCATCTCAGGAGCGGTGGATGAGTAAATTTTCTCTCACCTATTTCCTGAAATTGTTTCTTCTCGATTCTCAGATAACCAGACGTTATAATTCATTCCATCACAAGAGCGGTGTCATAATTTCGACAGTTGTTAAGCGAGCCAAATTCTAAGACACGTCATTGACTGAGGTTCGCATTCAAACCTTCATCTTTGAGCCGCATAATGAGAGAGGGTGTTTAAAATAAAATATCTCAAAGATTTTCACTGCTATGTCTTTCACTCAACATTCAAGTGGCTCAACGGCCAAATATAAGGCTGGTTCCGGGTTCTCATTTCGAGGTTTATGATGCGACCAGCAACGCCATGTAATTTTTCCAGGCTTGATCATGTCATGGTTCACATGCCTGAGCCCATAGTTCGATGTTCGAGATGTGCCGAACATTGGGCCGGGTGGGACACCCAAAGATCACATAAAAGGAATTCTGCACGCACGCCAGGTCATGTGTTGCATTCAACTAGGAGATGAGTGCCTGGGCGCATATCTCAATCGACAACCACCAGAAAGCACACCAGTAGAAATTCATCGAGATCAATGCAGTTCTTAGGGTCAGTATCTATCCTTCCAATAATTTTGATGTTTCTAAAGCAAGATTCAGGTTGGATATTTTCCGCTCCATGATAAATAATATTCTACTGGCCGCTGGTTTCGCTGGTGGTCAGCTCCAGATCTTCATTTCACATGAAAGTTTAGAGAATAACCCATCAGTGTAAATATATATTTTCCTCTTCTGCTTGGTGTATTGGAATTAATTTTATTGTTCCAAGATTGCAGTTTGGAACGCCAGAACTCCCAAATGGTGTCTTGGAAGAAATACTTCAAATAATCAAAAAAAACCATAAAAGCACCGAGATGACTGGTAAGTTTGGATTCCCGACGCATTAATCAATCTGAACAAGTGGTAGAAAGCGACAGTGTTGTTGATTTTGATCACAGAGAAGGGGACGAGGCATTAGAAGAAGAGGCGGTGCAGGAAGTGGAGGAGGCGACTGCTGAGGGGAAATTCAACGACGACGTCCCAGATGATTTCCTTCAGGAAGTAAATGAAGAGGTTTACCGGCGAGGTCATATCCTTGCATCTGAAGGCAAGCGTTCCCCTCAGTTTCGTGTTTTAATAATGTGCTCCTAATACTCGGCCATTTAGACGACCCGAAGACGCCCCCACAACCAATCAAAACCCTTCCTTCTACCCCCATTTCCCAGCACACGCTGTCTGTACCACAAGCTCCCCGTAAGCAGAAGGAGTCCCTCGACATTTCAACAGCGGATCTCGAAACCATCAAACACATACTTATCCAGCAGTTCGAGGCCGTTAAATCTGAGGACGGCAATCCCAGCTGGAAGAATATAGTTCACATTGTGGATGACGACGATTGGGAAGTTGTTGTCGAAGCAGACCCAACTCCGGACACGAGAGAAGGCTCTGACCAAGAAACCACTGTCTCGGTCGCTTCTACTGCTGCTGGGCCCGCTTCACCTAGTTCCACCCTGCACCAACAATCAAGCGACGACGAAAACTTGGCTGACCCTATGACCGCATCAAAATCCATCCCAGCATCTATGGATTCCAAGACAACAGCTCTTTCTACCGATGCTAAAACCACGACTCATCCATCCACTGCTCGACTTCCCAGACAGCTTCCGGACGTAAACACACCTCCTTGGACGTCTGTGGGTAAGGATTTGGTCACCACCCCAACATTATCGAAATTCGGGCTCGTATTCAACAAGTCTCTCCGGCTGTTCATTTGCTCCACTTGCTGCGAGGGCCTTCCCCTCTGCTCTGTACGATCACATCTCCGGACAGAGCGTGGGAGCCGCGCCACATATCAGCATGGCGCCTGGCACCTTGCCGACGTAGAGTTTCGTCACCCGGGCCAAGCATGTATGCCCCCACCAAAGCTTTTCAAAGAGCGCTTAATCTCTTCACTCATTGAGGCGAATATTATCACCAATGCCGACGAGATACTGGATTCTGATAAGGGGACGGGATGGATCGTTCGGGCAATGGCAAGTCTTTCTTCTTCGGAAACGGGGGAAGAACCAGACGCCATAGCTGGTCTTCGAATATATGACCACTCCCTAGGTTGCAATTTCCCCGAATGCGACTACCTTTGCCGGACTCTCAACACCATTCAGAGTCATTGGTCGAAAACTGCATCGCATAAAGGCTACGCAAAACTCCAGGGCAAGTCTCGCTATCAACATGTGACCACTCAAACCTTATGTGAGTTCCCTGGTTACGAGAAATTTTTCCGAATCCGTGAACCAGATAAAAAAAAGAAGAGTGCACAACCTTCGTCTGGTTCATCGGAGGTGAATTTCAAGTCCGAAGGTGAATTCCTGGACATGATGGCCAACATGATGCACGAGCAGAAGAGCGATGTAATGGAAGAGCTCAATCTTTCGCCGATTGCCGATCAGAAGACAATACTCCCCTTCATCCGAGACAGTCGCATAGAGGCCTTCACCAAGAAGCATGAACGTACCGTCCCTCAACTTCGTCCACCGCCCAGTCGAGCGGTTGACACAACATACTGCGCCCTACGACAACTTGCGCTTCGCTTGGCGCTAGACAAACTGGCACTCTTTCGTCTCGCAGAGGAGCCCATTAACCCCACCGTGCTCGCGCACATCACAAACGCTGGTCGCTGTAGCGATGTATTTCGCCGGCCATTCACGGAACTCTCCTTGCCGGCGTCAATTTCTGCGTATGTCCTATTGGAAGCAAAGTTTGTTTGGGCGCTATTGCAGGCACGCAAAAAACCCAAAACCAGTCCATTCAGGCTCACCCAAGAGCAAAACGAGGCCTTGGATACCCTGGAGAATCTACTCGAGGAGGATGCATTTTCTTCCTCAGCGCAAGATGTCTTAAATTCTCTTTTATTTTCAATTTATTTTCCGGACGAGGCGTCGGAGCACGTGTTGGACATTTTTTATTCTCCCATAATTGCCTTCGCAGCGCTTCAGTTGCGCGAATCGAACGGAAACTACATCAATCCCTTCCACATCCCTCCAATTCTCGCCAAAATACAATATGTGATGAGACTCTCTTCTCTCCCCCACCTCCACAGTCTCAGGAAAGATCGATCAGCAAAAGAGTACAACACGTAAGTCTCTTGTCTATAGACGTGGTTGTTCTTACCAAACCTTTATATCGTTCACCCAGAGCCGTCATTATGTTCTGCCAAGAAAACCTGGGTGAGCTTACTATGAACCCATTTTCAACAATTCGATCGTGGCTACACCACTTCTCCGTGGCTGCGAAGAAAATGCCCCGGCCACATACAGTTTGGTGGGAGGGAGACGATACTATTGTCGTCTCGGGAACTAAACGTCTAGAGTTCTCTAAATGGACTGAATACGTGCGGCGTCGCATGGATGAGCTTGACGATCACATTGAGGAGGAAATCCTATTCAATTTGTTCACGCTCAACGAGATTGAAGAACTCTTCGGGGTTTCCAAACTCTCCAGCGACGAAGAAATGGGAGAAGGGATCCTGTTCGACGCCAGGAACCCGACGTTTGATAACCCCCAGTCAGTGAAGTTCATGGGCCGGTTATTCATGAGCGGGTCCCTGGGGGTTTCTGTGCAGACCAAACCCGATGGAAAGCACAAATTCCATTTCAATAAGAAGAAGGTTCAGGAGTGGATATTGGCAATTCACAAGGCGTGGGCTATTCTCCAGCCCCTCTGTCACATTCTCCAAGGCCCAGGTGGACGTCTAACGGAGGAATGCGCCTACTCCCCCATTAGGAACGAGAGTGGAAGTTCGAACATTTTTGTAAAACCGCAGTTCCAGACGGGGGGCTTTTACTCGCGCTACCATAAAAACTTGCGAACAACTGGGTCCTTCAAGCATATCGAGCGTATCCTCCCCTATCCCCTCTGGCGAAATCTCTACATCCTCTCTCGCTTGGTCCGGCCAATTGAACTCATGGTCCTTTTCGAATATATCGTTCCTTTTGACAAACAGCAATCTACAGCCGATGCTTACAGAAACCATGTGTTTGCCAGCTGCGGCACAGCCTGGACACCAGATTTCGCATCCGAGATGCTTTTTCAATTTGTTCAGGAGGCTGGATTTGGATATGGTATGAAGGTTCGCGAATTGCGTCATTTGACGATCGCCATCCAGCGTCGAAAGCTGGACTATCAAAAGCGGGGAAATCCAGAAGATATTGCTCTTGCAGTGGCGGCAGAAGAGATGTGCGGTCACAGTCTAGACGTTGGTGAATATCATTACGCGCGCGAGAAGGGAACAATCGGGACTGCCAGCCAGGAGGACCTCTTCATGCGCATCGGCCATGACTGGCACAAACTCTTTCAGGTCTCCACTTCCTATAGAAATACAGCACTCCGTTTAAAGAAGACACGCGATCCAGAACAAGAAGCTACTGGCGGAGACGGAGTAGGAGCAGGAGCAGGAGCAGGAGGAGAGAAGGTTGCTGAGAAGCGTCGAAAAGTCAGGCTGCCGCCACAGAAGAAATTAAAAGCCGGTACATCGTCGTCCTCCAGCAACACGCAGGTCGACCACGATGACGAACACGAGCCAAGACGATCCGGCCGTAAAAGGAAAGCCTCAGAAAAGATGCTCGAAGCGGCTGGAGACAACGACAAAGATGACGCGTGAAGCAATAAGAGCAGCCGAGCGACGCCGGGGAACAAAACTGTCCTCGAACGTACACAAAGTTAGGGGGGTGCCTGTAAGGATATTGCTTTACTTTTAGTTGGATATTATGCAAGATTGAATGAGATAAACGTACAAGAGACACCAACTTTACTTTGGCACTGCACTGCCACATGGCTAAGTTGGCTACGCATATTATGACATTGAGAGCCATAATATCGTCAAGGAACCACAAATTTTGAGAAGGGAGGAAGTCTGTTATTCTCATTTCAGTGTCGTAATAGAAGAGGTTGAGTGGGACGAACTTACCAGAGCCGAGAATGTCCTTTTGGCGTTGAACTGCTACTTGGGCAAGACTAGCAAACATTATCGTTGAGAGAAAGGGACGAATGATTGCTGCTCTGGACAACGACACGTCACACGTTGAGGTTTTTCTTGATACCGTTGGTAAATTCTTTGAGGACACAGGAATGGAGGGTAGCCATATATCACCCGCGATCTAGCTGCCCTCGGCGTGGTCATCCAAGATGCTTACACCCATGACTGGGATCTTGCTGATGTTTCACACATCGACAGGTCGATCCAAGTCGAGATAGAGCGGCAGGAGGTGCCGTGGTTCTGCTATGTCGTACGATGAGGGTAAGGTTCTCCCAATGTTGTGGTCGTGATTGGTGCTGATAAGAGAGGAGTTCTTGCACGTTGCTGATAACATTCATGGCTAAGAACGAGATTGTGACTAAATGTTGGCTTAATCACTCACCTTCTTGCCGCTGAAACTTCTTAGAAACGTCGGCACTCTGAATGGTGTTTGTAAGGGATAGTCACATTTTCCCACTGCCTGGAGAATTAGTTGGGTATGATTCTGTATTCAGCTCGGATACATTCTAGACGAAGGCCAGTCGTGCAACCCGCGTACGAGTCATTCAACCCTCTACTGTCGTTATGAATTGTCCGCTAGATTCAACCATCACTCCTCCTTGTGACCTACACCTTCATCGTGGCAGAGTACCAGCCGTGCTCTCACCCCGCTGAGTAACATATCGTGTAGGGATATTGGGGATGAATGTATCGTGCATATGTGTATCTGGTATGATGAACCGTCATTAGTTGGGGGGAAAGTGCAATTTTCAGAGGAAAAAGGTGCATTTAAATGTACTGCACTGAACGTTGAGTAGATGCTATCGTCAGCTTTAGATGGGGAGTAACGTCGAATAAAGCGATCAGGATAGGGTATATGGTGAGACAAAGAGCCATGGCTGACACGGAAGAAGGGCAAGCGTCGCCTGATGGCGAACAATGTGAATCACAGTCGAAACCAGATCAAACACGCGTACTCACTTGAGAGATTTCACCTAGAGACACGCACCAGACAGGTGAGTTACTGTGCGATACAGAGCACCTTTATGAACCAGTGATGAAAGTCATTGGTAGTTATATTTGAGAGACCGAATGGTCGAGAACAACGGCAGTGGTAGCAGTGAGAGAATACATAAGGAGAATCAAAACACAAAGGAACCAACCATACGAAATTAATCGAGACAACGGCCAACCACCATAAGAGAATACAAGAAACGAAGAGCGGACATAGATGGAGAGAAAATGAGATTGGGTTCATGGTGAACAGTAGCTTCGAACTCGATAGGAACTATGTGGCTTAATAATAATTGGGGATGAGGACGTCTTAGAGCTGAAAGGAAGCTGCATGTGGTTCACACATTCCTAAAATTTACCACCGCGTCGTTATTTCAAGCTATGGACAGCTTATAGTAATTACCGTCACTCAGAATCCAAACTAGTTCCTATCCTCAATCTCTCCAAGACACTTTGTAATCGCCCAAAAAGTGGATCTGTTGTGATGTCTTCTCCTGCATCCTGAGCGAGACTGACGATTGCTAGTGCAAGCCGCTAAATATGTGAGTAATTTGAGCGCTTTGATGCTTACTGTGACTCACAACATTATATTCCTGTTCACCAACCCATGACTGCCATGCAGCAATGGGAATTGAGCCAGAATCTTGCCCGATTCTGACGAAAGTCCGTATCTCCCTTCTGACTTTGGCCACCAGGGAAGACAGAATCTCTTGGTACATAATCAGATGGTTTCTGAGCTGAACGTCAGACGTTAGGTTACGTGTCAAAACTGATGAGTAGTTGTACAATTTATATAAGTGAACCGCACGTGTGAGCGCTTGTGATGCGGCCATCTTAGTACCGAAACTCGGAAATTCGATCTGCCGGACTGGATTTAAACAAACTGAGATATCCTGCTTTCTGAACAGATATTCACGACTTATATTTTGTGGATAGTATATATCCTTTGAGTTTAGATACCTTCAGTAACCAATAAGTAGGCCCGAAATTGGATCCTACCTGGAAAGTAAGGTAGGCATGTACTTTATGTTGGAAGTCTCATCAAATTCATTGTAAGTGCACACTTTATCAAATCGTTGTGTCGTTATGGTTGAATGTATATGTGTCATAGATAGATCTGAAGGATGGCGGCTCATTGTTGACCGCAATCGAGTTGTTGGGGCCCCTGGTCTTCAGTGAGAGAATGCAGGTGACCTCTCCCAATGATTCGTTGTTGAATTTCGAATCCGCCCGCAACCGGTTCAGGATTCTCGGAAGAATTTGGACTGATGTCCCACGGAGAAGGATAGCGGGCGAATGACACACTTCAGAAATTGAGAAACCAGAAGAGGGCAGTCTTGTATTCGCTAGTGCACTTCCTCGTGTCGTGCGGGTATAGTGGCTTGTTCAACTGCTCGTTCTTGAAAATACAGGTGAAACCTACTGAAAACGAAGTGTCGTCTCAAGACCATCCATGACTAAGGTTGGTGGCGCTCTAATACCACTAACTGCGCCCTCCATTTAGGCATCTTCGTCATGGACATTGTCTCCACCCAGTAGTCACTATGGGTAAGTACACGTTGTATCAACGACCAAACCTGGATGTTATGCAAAGGATATTGTAGTTGACCAATAGTGTCGGGGTTTTGAATATTTTCCATGTCCTGATGTATCCGTACCCGCAGTGGGTGTGCGGTGCATGAAGACATCCTGAGGGATTGAGATGTTGTTGTGACTTTGAAGTGGTAGTAATACGGCTTCAGGAGTTACTAACCATGAAGACGATCATATCGGAATTGACAGGCGGAGGATTCTCAGGCAACGGGCAGGTCAGAAATAATTAAAGAATTCGGATTTTGGAAAGTCCGGCGACCAGGACGGCGACCAATGGCTGCGCGGAGAGCGCACGTGATCAACGCGTCGCACGTGTTTGAAATCTTTACGCGTTTCATACGACAGCAAGTGGCCAGCCACTTCAAGGCCATGTTCAAACGACCACGCCAAATTGAAAAACAATCTGATCCGATTTTTATAGACTGCATAACGCAACGTATAAGTTTATATTGCCTTTAACCGTGCTTTGCAGAGCTATTTATCAGAAAATTTGCGGGGAAACCCAAATTTGCGGGGAAACACCTCCAAGAAAGGCGTATATTTAGAAATAACACCAATGTGGAGGAGGCTAACAACATGTCAAAGACCAATGTTGAAACACAACATCTCCAAAACATAGGCAGCACATTGGACACACCTGGACACACTCGAATGACCGACACACTCCTCCAAACCTCTGGTGCGGGGCCCATTGAGGTCACTCTCGACAGCAGACTCTACGCCACCATCTGGAAAACGATGGCCTTTTTCTCGGATGAAGTAGGTCTGTTGTCTCCTTCTAATGAGTGGAAGGATGAACTAGCTTGAGTCCCTTCTGCATTGGTGCTTCGCGATGACCGGCCATGATCTACACTATATGATAGTTGGGCCAGAGCCAGAAACTTCAATCCAAGTCCTGAGGACCATTCTATGTCTCTACCATGGACCTCCCGCTCCAAGACGACTTTATGCTGAGCTTCTTCCAGACAGCGAAATGTCTGCTCGCTGTAGACCAGGAGGCTTTCATTCGATTTTTTTTTTTGGTCGATACGAAGGTCGTCAGGGTTATTCTTGACCCTTTAATCGACACTATCGATCCTGAAGACACATTATTGAGCACAGTGTATGAAGATAATGAATTAAACTGAGTCTGTATCGTGAATCTACAGGCCTTTTATACTGCAAACGAAATATGTACACTAATTGGAAATGACTATGAATTATGGAGATTGCTAAGACACTGAATAATGTCCATAGCGTCGAATATTCGAGCGTTTAATTGAAGTGGAGCGTAAACGGAAATTGCCGTGGGCGCTTACTGAGCGGGCCGGGATGTCGCCAACCACTATCCCAACAAGAATCAACATCTTTGACTCGCTGCTTAGCCATCGTAGAGCATCTCAAGATATCCTCTGACCTTGCCCTCTACCCCATCGCCAAAAAAAGAGGACACACTTACTACGGATGTCCATTTCACCTATCAGTTGGAATTCCAACCAGAGTGACGACCAGAAGATCAAGCGAAGAAGAATGAGGAGCGCAACCTTCAGCGAGGATTGGACCGGTTAGAATGGGGTCTTTGAGCAACCAGATAACCGATCACCAGTCACCAGGTCACGTCACAGCTTCTCCCCTTTTCTCACCGCTATATGCTACAGCGGATATCGTCCCTCTTTCGCAGATCGAACAGCTGTCAACTCGAGGATCACACCTTCTCTCCTGCTCGAGCTTCCGGTGATATGAGTACAACAGCAACTCGACAATCAAATTCCTTATATATACCTTCTTTCCTCCCCTTCGTTGCTTCGTCCCTTACCACGACCAACGAAGGTACGTATTTCTACTTTTACCTACACTACTGTATGGGTCCCTTACCACGATCAACGAAGATATATCGTTGTCTTGTCATTCCCTGCATGATTTGTCCTAGTGTAGGCTGTCGAACACGGCAGCCTTCCACCTTGAATGTTGCACAGAAAAACATCGGCGCTATGTTTTCCATGCGGAATTACCTATTTAAGACTGACATATGTATGTTTTACGGCTCCCTAGGGAGGGGAGGGGTACCCAGCCCGTCTTAAAAAGATTTTCCGACCCCCTGTAGTTCGTTACTTTTTGGGACCCCCTTGCCAAGCGTAGTGCTCAATACCTGAGGCTAAGTATTAAGCAACTAAGGAAAGTGGATGCTTGCCAACTCTCGTTTTGTCAGAGTAATATACAAGGCTCGCCGATCCTCATTCGGCTCGAGTACTTACACTTGTCAACAGAAGTAAGACTCACCAATTCACGTCAGTGTGTGTCGGAAAAATCAAGAAGAAAAAAATACGCACTAATATGGGCATATAAGTGCATATAAGACGATAAGTCTAGGGGGTGCCTTGTAAAAGGCAGAAAGCTCCTATAGGCCAGATCAGCTTTATTCATTGGATACGCAGTCACCGTACTTATCAGATTTTTTTCCGTTGAGATGGTTTATTGGTGATTATAATACTTATTTTTCTTACTTGAGTGCTGAGAGGGTGTACTAACGCTGGTACTCATCTTTGGTAGCTTGTTCTTGAAGATGTCACTTTGGTTGAAGATTAGGATGGTTGATGTCCGCAGGAGCCACCGCTATTTGATCACTTTTTGAAAAAGAAGCAATGGCTCCACCACCTGATTCTGGATTGACACATGAGAATACTGTTGTGATACGACCTACTCTTCTTGTCACGCGTCCCAGGTCCCCTTGAAGAGAAGAGATCTGGGGTTCGTCACGCGTCCCATGAAATATTGAAGAGCGTGACAGACAAGAATTATATAGCCTTCTGAGAGCACGCAAAGGGCCTAAAAACGATTAAAAGAGTTAAAAGGGAGTGGTAGGTATATAATTATCTAGTACAAGTTCAACTGGTCAGTGTCCGTGGAAAGTGCGTTTGAGTTAGCACGGTGCATGCACTTTAGGCGCCCAAAATTGGCATTTTTTACTTAAGCAATTAAATTATTATCCAATTTTTCTGTCTTACATCTGATATAGTGCGAATCCTAGAGCTTCTAATTCGATATAATGTTACTACTGTGACGCCAAAACTCAAGGAAATTTCTGAAGAGAAGAGAATTTTGACATGTCACGGGTCCCAACCGATTCTGAAGACTTCCCTATCTCTTCAAGGCCGTCACGCGTCACTTTACCTGAAGAGTAGGTCGTATCATAACAGTAGTGACGATGGAGAGGATAGTGTATTGGCTGACCTACTTTTACTCGAGTAAGACTTGATTATACTCGCTCAGCGACATGCATCGGAAGATGCCCGATTCGAAGCAGCGAATCCAGATTCCACTGCATTCTTGTCAGTGGTGGGAGTGGTACTCACGAACGTTTCCCAATCGTAAACCCCATTTCTTGGATGTCCATTATATTCGATCGCATTCTGAGGACATGGGTCACACCTGGCATGTTACTCGGAGCTCCTATTCGTAGGTACTAGCCAGCTGGATGACTTCTGCGATCCGCACAATCCAACAGAGGTTGCTGTGACGCACCCTGTTCGAATATTCCTCCACACTCTGAGCCGATTATCTTCATCAACCTGCTGCGCCGACCCGGCCAGCTCGTGCTCTTTGAAGCCGTCTTCAAGGATAATCTTCATTTGCTTCAAGACTGTGCTCTTCCCCGACTCGCCTGAACCTAACAGTCCAGTCAATCCGAACGGAATTGGGCCAGTGAAAAAAGGGAGTACCAACCAGTAGGATAGGATTTTGCGTTCGCGCTTGAAGCGCTTACAGTTTTCCTCTATTTGCGTGTCGATCATGCATGTCTGAGCGCTCCTTGCCTGTGCGATCCACTGTTGAAACGTAGCCGTCCATGGCGAATGTCGTGGAGGGTGATGAGGGAGACTATCGCAGGTTGTTGGGTAGGCAATCATCAGAAAGTGACGACACCATCGGCGCAAAACGTTAGTGAGGTTAGAGGGCGGTGAAGGCGTGGCCTTGAAGCCCAAAGAAGTTGTTTCAGTCGGGCAGCCTGACGTGACGTCGCTGGCAAGTTCGGTTTGAATTTTCAACGTTGAGGCCTGCGATCGATGTGTTTCTCCTGAGACTCATTCGTTGGTCCAAACGAGATGTTAAATAACGGGCGAAAGCCCACTAGCCAGTGATAGACAATCGACCGTTCACGTTCGCGATCAATGTCATGTAGGGCCGGATGCTTTGAAAATGGCCTTCTGCCTGACATGCAAAAAGTGAGTGGAGGTGGTGATGTGGATATGAACATACCTAGCAGTTCCCCCTTCATGAGTCCACACTATCCCTCCACCGTCGGTCCAAAATTCCAACGCACATCTTCGTAAGAGGGAAAGGGGATGCGTATCGGTTGGTGTTGGTATTAAGGCTGCAACAGCCAAGTCGTTGGGTTCGTTGTTCTAAATGAATGGTCGTTTAAGTAACTCAGATATCTTGATAACTATGGTACTTGCCTGATTCTAGTGGTTCCGGGTGTTGTATCGCGATAAGAATGAAGCATAACAGAAGGCGAGTGCGAATGAGCAAGTAGTGGGCAAATGGAAATTGGCGGTACTCACGAAAGTTGCCCCATCGTAAATCTCGTTTCCTACCCTTGTTTTCGATCACGTTCAGAGGATGCCGGCTTCGTCTAGTAGGTAGCTTGGAGCTCCTATTCGTAGTATGGTGTTGACAAAGCTGCCAGTGGCATGAAAGTTAGCTGCGACTATGCAGACTGGAATGGCAACGCACTAGCCGGCTGAGTCATTAGATAGAACTCGCTCGAGTGTTCGTCCATGATTTTAGGGACGATCGGGTCCTTTCATAGTCGGTGGATGTCCTTGGTAATCCCAGTGGGGAAGTAGAGGGTGGTTGGTCGACGTGTCCAGCTTGAATTCGAGTACTTTCGCAGTGAGAGCCTTAGAAGACGACAGTGTTAGAATGCGGCGCTGAACTAACAGAGGATGGTTCGACGCACCTTATTTGAATGTTCCTCGCACTTTAGACAATCTTCTTCATACAGATCACCGCCCAACATGCCGGCTCCACAATGTTCTTGTAGACAATCGATCGATACTTGGCTAGCTCGTTGGATAATCTTCATTTGCTTCCCAACTTCACTCTTCTCCAACTCGCCTGAACCTTAAGAACGCAGTCCATAACAAGTAGTTGGGTCAGTGAAGAAAGGCGTACTGAGGAAGAGCAGTAAGATACTGCATTCGCGTTTGAAGGAATGTTGAGGATGGTCGAGGATGGTTAAGGAGAGTGTTGACGGCTTATGCTCAGGGCGCAGCGGTTGAGATGTCCCATTTGAATTTGAGTACTTTCCCGGTGAGAGCTTTATGATACGACAATATCAGAATGCAGCGCATAAGGTAATAGATGCCGTTACGACGAACCCTGTTTCAAAACCCATCGGCGCGAAGCATGAGGGAGGTCAAGGCATGGTCTTGAAACCTAGAGGAGTTGGCGTATTCGGGCTGATGCTCTGTCGCTGGCATTAGAGCCTGCGACCGATGTTTCTTCCACCAAAAGATTTGTTGTTGTCCAAACGAGATGTCAAGCGACGGGCAATCGCCACAAGCTAGCACTCTGAAAATAGTCTTCGGCCTGATAACGACAGAGATGGGTGAGTGGCGAAGTGACGATATTGA
>Ga0247735_1000279_pt1 | contig 21897 bp, 20 predicted proteins | sample UWRJL178409R2_FD_180934 | JGI IMG/M metagenome (GOLD analysis project Ga0247735, IMG submission 180934) | Plant litter microbial communities from Arlington Agricultural Research Station in Wisconsin, United States - UWRJ-L178-409R-2 | ecosystem: Environmental > Terrestrial > Plant litter >... | reverse complement strand
GGGATCTCGGGAGCCCAGAGCACGTTCTCGCCACCGTTGATAAACGGCAGTTCGTTGACGTGGAGGGCGTGCAGCACAAGCTTCACACCGATGAACGCGAGGATGACCGCGAGGCCCTGGGCCAGGTAGACGAGGCGCTCGAGCAGTCCGCCGATGAGGAAGTAGAGCTGGCGCAGACCCATCAGCGCAAACGCGTTGGCGGTGAAAACAATGTACGCCTCTTCGGTCAGTCCGTAGATCGCGGGGATCGAGTCGACGGCGAACACAAGGTCGACAACACCGATCGCGAGGATCGTCAGCAGCATCGGGGTGAAGAAGCGCTTGCCGTCGATCTTCACGGTGATGCGGTCGCGGTGGTAGTCGTCGGTGATCGGGAGGATGCGGCGCGCGAACTTCACCATCCGACCGTTGGCCGGGTCGCTCTCGTGGTTACTGAAGGCCTGCTTCCAGGCGAGCACCAGCAGCAGCGCACCGAAGATGTAGAAGACCCAGGAGAAGTTGGCGATCAGCCCGGCGCCCACCGCGATGAAGATGCCACGCAGCACAAGGGCGATGATGATGCCGATCATCAGCACTTTCTGCTGGTACGCCTTGGGTACGGCGAATCCGGTCATGATGATCAGGAACACAAACAGGTTGTCGATCGACAGGGCCTTCTCGGTCAGGTAACCGGCGAAGTACTCACCGCCGAAGTCCCAGCCGTTGGTCACTCCGATTCCCACACCGAAGATCAGGGCGAGGCTGATGTAGAAAACGGACCAGCGGGCGGATTCGCCGATGGTCGGTTCGTGGGGCTTTCGAACGTGCACAAAAAACTCGTACACAAAGAAGGCGATGGTCACGGCGATGGTAATCAGCCACGTGGTGAGGGTCACGTTCACGGAGGGAACTCCAAAAGGGGTCGAATGAGCAAAAAATAAAGTCTCATCCGCTGGCAGCTGGTGGTAAGCGTGCTGCTAGCCGTAACTCCGGGACGCCTCGTTGGGTCCGTACTGACGAAGCGTACGATCGTGGATTACTCCCCTTACCTGAGAAAACCTATCGGCGGTTTCTGGGAAACCTATGCATACGCTGGGCCGGCGCCGAGATAGCCCTGCTTCTCGGCGCCGCCCCGCGGCGGGTTCAGTCGATCGCGGTCGCCCGCACCAGGATGAGGGTGTCGACGTCGAGCAGCGGTGTCGCCAACCCGACCTCGCCGAGGGCGCGCGTGGTGGGCGTCTGAACCCTCACCCGGTAGCGGCGGCCCGGGTCGAGCCCGGAGGCCCTGGGAGGGTGTGTTCGAGCATCGCGACGCGGCACAGTAACGATCAGGATCTTCATACCAGGCGTCACCTCCAAACCGGTTGCAACACCGGGCCGTCAGAGACACTGCGCCGCCACCCGCAGGCATCACAGCACCGTAACAACAGCACCCGGGCCAGCTACTGGTCGGCGGAGCCGCCCGGGGACAGCCGCGGGATCTTGCTCTCATCGACGGGGATGTTCTCCGCACTCTGGAATGGCTGCTGCCCAATGAGAGTGGTGCCATCAGACTCAAACACATCAAGGAAGCCGTCCCCCTCGACGGCTTCGGCGTCGAAACTGTAGACATAGCCCCACTCGCCGTTGGAAGCGGTGGCCGGGATCAGGTCGGGGACACCATGGACGTTGGCCACGCCATAGGTCTGCCCGTTCTCGTTGACACCCCATTCCGTGGTGGTAGACGTCCCGTACTGCGCGGACGCCGTCCACGTTGTCTCCGGATCGGCGGTGATTGTGATCGAGGTGGTGCCGATCGCGGGAAGAAGCCCATCGCTGACGCGGACTGTGCGCCCCTCGATTCCTTCGCAGTTCACACCGGCCCCGTCCGGACCGGCTGAGCCAGCACCGGGTACGGTGAGCAGCGCCAACTGGCCGGTCTGGCTGATGCAGGTCAGATCGATGACAACAACCGTGGCGTTCGCCGGCGCAGCACCAAGATCGATGTTTGCGCTTCCCGTATGGGTGACTTCGACGCTGTTGCCGAGGGCTGCCACCGATGTTGCCCCGGGCAGGCCATAGACAACGACCGCGGCTCCAGTCGTAGCCCCGACCAGTGCGAGCGCACCGATCCCCATCCCGATAGCGCGCGCGCGTCGCTGGTTTCGCTGCAAGCCGCTTCCACGAGTTCCAATAGCCGCGAGTTCCGCGCGAACGCCGTGGGCAAAGCCAGCATCAATCTCGGTCGCGCTCATCAGCAATTCCCTTCTACAGCAGGTCGAGTGGTTGGTTTGAGGTCGTGAAGGTCGATACGGATTCGCTCTCGAGCGCGATGCAAACGCATTCGCGCAGTGGAGGGCTTGAGGCCGACGGCTTCGGCCGCTTCGGCCAGGGAGAGATCTTCGAGCGCCGTAAGGATAAAAAGGGCCCCGTCGACCGCAGACAGTCGGCGCAAAGACCCAGCGAGGCGTTCCTTCGTCTCGAGTGCCTCCGCATCCGGCGAGGCGATAGATTCGGCCCTCGGTATTGTCCGCAGTATTCGCTCGTACCGCGAGCGAGCGCGCTGGGAATTGCGTGACAGGTTGACGGTTGTCACCAGCAGCCACGGCAGCACCGATCCGTGCACCTGTCGAACCGTGCGGCGTTTGCGCCACAGTTCGAAAAACGCGGTTCCCGTAACGTCTTCCGCATCGTGCGCGTTCGCCATCAAGCCAAGCGCCCGTCGGTAGATGCGAGCGTGATGAAGGTCGAACAGGAGGCTGAATGCAACACCGTCATCGTTTCGTGCCCGTTCCCACAGATCGGCCTCGGTGTCCTCGGATTTTTGTCTCACACTAGAAAGTGTCCGCTACGACCGTGGACGTCCCAGATTCGCCAAAAGAATCTATTTGCCGGATAAATCCGGTGTCCACGAACCCACCCGACCAAGACTCGTCCGCTCAACGACGGCAACGAACTGAGCACTAAGCAAACTTTCAGGAAAATAACGTTTCGATAACTAGCGCTCCGTTACCCGTCCGTTATACAGTTCAAGGGCAGAAGTTGTTTGCTGTGGCAGCATCTGCGGAATGTGATTGCAGGACACTCTTGGTGCAAGGGAGAGGGTCGGTTTCAAGCCTCTGAAACCGACCCTCAATCCTGTTTAACGACACTTTTTCCGCCGCATCCCCGCCGGATTCCTCTCACCATCACTCCCAGGCGATTGTCTGCCTTGGATTCTGCTTACAGTGGAGTGTGAGCAATGAGTCAATGACGGCAATCAATTCGTGGGAAGCCCTCTTTCGAGCCCAGGTAACCGTGCTGCGCCAGCTGAACAAAGAATTTCCGCATGGCGACCTGTCATTCAACGAGTACGACGTGCTTTTCAACCTGTCGAGGCACGACGGTCACAAGCTGCGCATCCGAGACCTGAACCGTCACCTGCTCCTCACCCAGCCGAGCGTGAGCCGGCTGGTCGATCGCTTGTCCACCCGCGGCCTGGTGCGCAAGGAAAGCGACCCGGGTGATGGCCGCGGCACTTTTGTCTTCCTGACCGACGAGGGATACGCAATCTTCCGCCGGGTGGCGGTCAGTCATTCCGCATCGATCGCAAAACATGTGGGCGGGGCCCTGACGGTCGATGAGTTGACCCAGCTGCGCCTGCTGACCGACAAACTTCGCACCAGCGTCGAATCCGACGCCGTTTAATCTTCACCCCAGCAGCACCCGCCCGCTTGACCCGATGCTTCACCCCGACGCCCGAACGGAATCACCCATGACCGGCTCACCCACAATCGTTTGGCTGCGCGACGACCTCCGCGTCGCCGACAACCCCGCGCTCTTCGAAGCCACCCAGCGAGCAAATCCCGTCGTAGTGCTCTACCTACTCGACGAAGAGAGTGAGGAAGTCCGACCGCATGGTGCAGCAAGCCTGTGGTGGCTGCACCATAGCCTCGTTTCCCTGGCGGCCTCGATCGAGCATCTCGGTGGGCGCCTGATCCTTCGACGAGGTCGTGCGGAAGAGCAGATTCCCCGGCTCGTGGAGGAGATTGGCGCAGACGCCGTTTACTGGAACCGCCGTTATTCCGCGTCGCGCGAGATAGACGCCCGGCTGAAGACGAGCCTTCGCGACAGCGGGCTCGAGGTGAAGAGTTTCCAGGCGAGCCTGCTTTTTGAACCGTGGGCGATCACCAACGGCAGCGGTCTGCCCTATCGCGTCTTCACCCCTTTCTGGAAGGCCTGCCTCGACCGGCCAGACCCACGACTGCCGCTTCCCACCCCGGAGAGCATTGACTCGCCCGATGACATCAAGGCGATCGCAAGCGACAACCTCGACGACTGGACGCTACTGCCCACGAAGCCCGACTGGGCCGGTGGCCTGCGCGACCGGTGGATTCCGGGCGAACCTGAGGGGGCGGACACCCTTGAACGTTTCGCCGAAGACACTTTGGCGGATTACCACCGCAGAGACGAGCCCGGGCATCGCTCCACATCCGACCTGAGCCCCTACCTGCGCTGGGGTGAAGTTAGCCCCTTCCAGGTCTGGCACCGCATGCGGGCCACGCTGCCCCCGGAAGCTCGGAAAAATGCTTCCAAGTTCCTCAGCGAAATTGGTTGGCGCGAGTTCAACTGGAGCATCCTGTTCAACAAGCCGACCCTGGCCGAGGAGAACTACCGAAAAGACTTCGACGCGTTCCCCTGGCACCCTCCCGTCGAAGCGGAATTGAAGGCTTGGCAGCAGGGCTACACCGGCATTCCGCTGGTGGACGCAGGCATGCGTGAGCTGTGGCAGACCGGGTACATGCATAATCGTGTGCGCATGGTCACCGCGAGCTTTCTTATCAAGAACCTTCTTGTGGACTGGCGGGTAGGCGAGAAGTGGTTCTGGGATTGCCTTGTTGACGCTGATGAAGCGTCCAATCCCGGCAACTGGCAGTGGGTAGCCGGCAGCGGGGCCGACGCCGCCCCGTATTTCCGGGTCTTCAACCCGGTGTTGCAGGCGGACAAGTTCGACAAGTCGCGCAAATACATCGGCCGGTGGATCCCCGCTGACGAGTTGTATCCGCAGCCGATCATCGACCTCGGCGCCTCCCGCAAGGAGGCCCTCGCCGCGTACGAGCACGTGAAGAACGCTTCCCGTACCACCGAGTAATAACGCGCGACAACCTCTTCGGCCCAAACCGGAAAAGGGGCGTCAATATCCGCGAGCTAATCGTGGAACTGGCGCCGGGATTGTGCCATTAGTAGATGGATCGGGCACTTGTCGTGACAACAGACTTCTCTGCCGCCGTTTCGTGGGAAGACTTAATGCGCGATAGAGAAGGCGGTGTGGACTACCTCGATTGGAGGGTTTCCATCAGCGCTGCGCCGAAAACCAGCACGAAGCACGATTCCACTGCATGGCTTTCATCGCCCTGGCGGACTTTGGACGTCCCTGTCAGCGATACGTGCCGTCCGCAATCTCGAAACCGATACGGCGGTACTCCTCCTCGTCGAGATCTCCCCCGACATTTTTGACCGCCTCGTGAAGTACTGAGATGACCTGGTCTTCAGCCATCCCCTGATGGCTTTCCCACACTGAAGTGATGGCCTGGCTTACTTCGGGCGAAAGTTCCTCGGGCATGTTCATCCTTCCGTTGACTTCTCACGCTATTGCGCAGGGTGTCAAACAACAATGAGGTTGTAATTGGTGAGCGGTTAGACCAGGAGGCCTTCCGTCGAGTCAGGTGCTATAGCGATAGTAATTTCGCACTCACTGCAGTTCCTGTGAGCGTGCGTCGCAACTACTGAGCTTCGTCAACGCGGATGGTTAGTTAAATCGACAGGCGGCAAGAAGCTGTCGTCGACGTCTGATCAGGACGCCAGCGGTTCCCCATCCTGGATCGATTCCCCCACCGGTGGCGAGGTAATGCTGGACGCACTGCCGCGGTAGGTTTTGTTCCCAAAGTTCAGGATCTCCTTCGTCTCCGGGTTATGGATCACGCGCACCAGCTGGTTACAGGTCTTGGCAATCTCTCGCACTTGTTCGGCACCAACGGCCCCATACCCGTCCAGCTGGGCGACCTTGTTGTCTTCCCCGATCACCGTGCTGTAGTCCACGAGCACGAGGATGCGCGCTTTGATATCCAGCTCGCCGGTCTCGCTGGTATCTCCATTGACCAGCAGGTCCTGCAGCACATCCGCGCGCAGTTGGGCGAGGGTGCGGCCGTCGTCCGCGCTTTTCATCGCCTTGCCGGTATCGGTCAGCCGATTCATAATCCCCTGTGCCGCAATCGCGGGAATGTAGGCGGTCAACGTGGACATGCCGTCTTTGCCGGGCTCCAAAATGACGCACCGTTTTTTCACCGCCACCTCGTGGCGCTCCTCAAACGTGTTGGGGTGCAGTTTTTCGCGCGCCGCTTTTGCCTTCGCCGTCAGCCGCGGCACCACCGTCTTCTTCGCCACCGGCGTCATGACGGCGTCGAATTTGCGGCGGAATTCCCGCGGCATCTGTGAGGCGTGATCGGCCAGAATGTCCGCATGCTTCATCGAGATGCTGCCCTCCTCGAGTGCCTCCAACGCGTCCGGCAAATCCTGCACCAGCATTTGGGCGGTCAGGGTCAGCTTGCTGATGCTGGCGTCACTCATCCCGAGCTTTGCACCCAGGCTCGTGGTGCGCTCGGCCATGGCCGCCTGCAGCGCGGACCAGCGGTGTGGCCGGTCGGGCGCGGCGGTCGGGTTCGCCTCATCCATTTCCGCCAACAGCAGGGCGGTGGTGCGGGAGGATTCCACCAGTCGGGCGGTGGTCGCCATGTTCGCGGCCTGCAGCACGGCCTGTTCGGCGATGAGGGAGTATTCCGCGGCCTGGTAGGCCACGATCTGCTGCCGGGTAAACGTGGCCGGCATCGGGGTGGAGGTGTCGGCGGCCAGGACGCGCATCAAGGCGCGCTCGACCACCTGGCGGGCTTCCTCGATTTCGGCGGCGACCCGTTCGGCCTCAACCGCTGCGGCGTCGGCAATGGCGGTCTCTTCGGCCGTCAGCTCCGGTGCCACCGCCTCAGCAGAGGCGTCAGTGGGCTCTGCCGCAACAGCATCTACTGAGGCGCCATCGGGCGCATCAGCGGCCGCATCGCTCGGAACCGCAGGCTCAGTGGGCGCGCTGGCGCCCACCGCCCCGGCAGATGGGTCGGTGAATTCGGCGGCGGCCCCGGTGGGGTCGGGCTCGCCTGGTGGGGTGAGCGGGTCGTCCGGCTCGAGAGGTTCGGGAGGTTCGGGAGTGTTGAATGTCATACATCGAGTCAATATCAAATCCACTTGATAGAACAAAGAAACTATTGAATTGTGGATAACTTCTAGGTCGTTAGAACCTGTGTACAACACCCGCAATGATGTGCCGTCACCGTACTCGATTGTTATCACGCTGTGGTCGTTGGTTTATGGCTGACCGGACTGCCTTGTTGCCACGTTGATTCGTCATATCACTGACATCGCGAAGACTGGGTTTCATCCCGCCTGTCTGTGCCACTTGTTTTCGCGCCGGGTGAAGTTCTGTGGTTGGACATCGTCGCAAGCGATCGTGACGATATCTGCGATGCAGGAGCAGCGGGGACTCGTAAGTGCGTTTGCCGTGTTGGGAAGGAGAGGACCTCGGCTGCGCGGGTAATTTTCCGATGAGGTTCATGCCCAACGCCGAACCAATGACTCCTCGGGATGCGGAGGTTTCGTTCTGAGGCAACGAATCGGTCTACGCGGAGGTTTCTTATGAGTCAACGCGACCCATTGCATAGCGTCACCGACGGACGTACCGTGGGCGCACCCGTGAATTGATGGACGCTGGAGGAAACCGCCATGGCTCGCGACTACGGATCCACAACCGAGTACGAAACGAACCCAGACGACGAGCGCCCCGTGGACCTCACGGATGAAGGCGAATTGCCCGCGCCTCCCCCGACTCTGGACCCGGAGGAACGCCTCGAAGACATCGAGGACAATTTGACTCCCTACGATGACGATCGCGAGGAGCCTGCCTGGTAACAACGGCGCCCAGGTGACATTCCGGGCACCGTTGCCCTGACTTCAGTTGCGTAAATCGGCGATGGATCAGGCGGGGTGTGCCGCCGCCAGTTCCGTGCGCACGCGACGGGTCGCGTCGATCATGTTGTGCAGAGAGGCAATCGTCTCCGGGTAGTCACGCGTCTTCAGGCCGCAGTCGGGGTTGACCCACACCTGGCGCGCAGGAACCGAACCAAGGGCGATGCCGAGCAATTCGGCGATCTCGTCCGCCCCCGGCACCCGGGGCGAATGGATGTCGTAGACGCCGAGGCCGATACCGCGACCGAACTGCGAACGCTGGACGTCGCCAACAACTTCCATCTTGGATCGTGCCGCCTCGATAGAGGTCACGTCGGCGTCCAGGCGGTCGATGGCGTCAATGACCACACCGAACTCGGAGTAGCAGAGGTGGGTGTGGATCTGGGTACGCTCCGCGGCACCGGCAGTGGCGAGACGAAAAGAACCGACGGACCAATCCAGGTAGTCGGCCTGGTCCGCCACGGCCAACGGGAGCAATTCGCGCAGGGCTGGCTCATCCACCTGGATGACACTGATGCCGGCGTTTTCAAGATCGGTGATTTCATCACGCAACGCGAGGGCGACCTGGTATGCCGTGTCGCGAAGGCTCTGGTCGTCGCGCACAAAACTCCAGGCGAGGATGGTGACCGGTCCGGTGAGCATCCCCTTTACCGGCTTGTCGGTCAAACCCTGGGCGAAAACGGACCAGTCGACCGTGATCGGGGTCGGACGGGAGACGTCTCCCCAGAGCAGGGACGGGCGCGTACAGCGGCTGCCGTAGCTCTGCACCCACCCATTCCGGGTGACGGCGAAACCGTCGAGGTTCTCGGCGAAGTACTGCACCATGTCATTGCGCTCGGGCTCGCCGTGCACAATGACGTCGAGGCCGATTTCATTCTGCAGGTCGACGACGGCACGGATCTGCTCCTGCATGGCAGCGGTGTAGCCGGCCTCGTCAAGGTCGCCGCGGGCGAATCGGGCCCGGGCGCGGCGGATTTCGGCGGTCTGCGGGAACGACCCGATTGTGGTGGTGGGTAGCAGCGGGAGGCCGAGCGCGGCTTCCTGGGCTGCCGCCCGTGACGTGTACTCGCCGCGGGCGAAATCGGCGGGAGCCAGAGCCTCCGCACGGGCGCGCACCGCACCGTCCCGGACGCCGGGAGCCGCGGACCTGTCGGCGAGGGCCGCGGATGCAGCATCCAGTTCCCTGACGATGGAATCGCGTCCGTCGACCAGGCCGGTCGCGAGGGTGGCGATCTGGCCCACCTTCTCGTCGGCGAAAGCCAGCCAGCTGAGCAGGCGGGCGTCGAGCTGGGGTTCGTCCGCGATGGTGTGCGGGGTGTGGAAGAGGCTGGTGGAGGTACTGACCGAGACGGTCTGGCTGAGTTCGCCGAGCACCTGCAGGGTCGAGAAGGCATGTTCGAGGTCACCGCGCCAGATGTTGTGGCCGTCAATGACACCACCAACGATTACTTTCGTTTCGAGGCCGGCAACGGGTGCCGGAACGGTGCCGCGCACCAGATCGAGACCGATTGCCTCGACCGCGGATGCGGCCAGGACCGGGAGCGCGTCGCCGAGCGGCCCATAGGCGGCAGCGACAAAGATCGCCGGTCGTGTGGCGGCCGAACCGAGCACGCTAGAGGCACGGGCGAGCGCCTCAAGCACGTCGCCCCTTGGCACGTCAAAGGATTCGCTGGCCAGTCCCGGCTCGTCGAGCTGGACCCATTGCGCACCAGCATCCGCCAGTTTCGCCAGCAGGTCGACGTAGACGGGCAGCAGGTCGTCCAGCCGGTCGAGCGGCCGGTAACCCTCGGGTGCTGACTCGCTCGCCTTGGCCAGCAGCAGGAAGGTGACCGGGCCGACAATCACGGGGCGGGTCAGGTACCCGTCGGCGATGCCCTCACGGAATTCGCAAACCAGTCGGTTGTTGGTCAGGGCGAAGGATGTCTCCGGGCCGATCTCGGGCACCAGGTAGTGGTAGTTGGAGTCGAACCACTTGGTCATCTCGGCCGGGGTGTTCACACCCTCGCCGCGAGCAATGGTGAAATACCCGGCGAGGTCGACAGCACCATCGGAACCCACAAGACCGCTGAAGCGCTCGGGGATGGCATTAAACAGCACCGCGGCGTCATGCACGTGGTCGTAGTACGAGAACGCCTCGGGGATCGAGGAATCGGTGCGACCGAGCCCGAGTTCGGCGAGGCGGGCGCGGGTTCCGGCACGCAGCGCTGCCGCCGTGTCCTCGAGCTCGCCTGCGGTGATGGCGCCGTTCCAGAAAGCCTCCACGGCCTTTTTGAGTTCGCGGCGGCGACCGATCCGTGGGTAGCCGAGGATCGTTCCGCGGGGAAAAGCGGGCGTGTTCGTCATACGTTCTCCTTGGTTCGGGAGCCCCTGCTTCCGGGGCTGATGGTGCGGGAAAGGTCGATGAGGCCAACACCGGCCAATACACCGAGCACTGCTTCATGGCGGTTGAACGTGTAGAGATGCAGCCCGTCTGCCCCGCCGTCGAGGACTTCAGCGGCGAGCGCCGTCGCCCTGGTGATTCCGAGGTCGAGCTGGGCCTCCACACTGTCGAATGCCTGGAGGGCCCTGAGGATGCCCGTGGGCATCGGCTCCCCGGTGAGCTCGACGATGCGGTGCAACTGGCGCACCCCCGTGATCGGCATGATGCCGGGCACAATCCGCAGGGTTACCCCGGCGGCGCGGGCATTGTCGACAAATCCGAGGTAGTCGTCCGGGTGGAAAAAGAGTTGGGTGATCGCGAGGTTGGCGCCGGCCGCCTGCTTGGCGAGCAGGGTATCGACGTCCTGGCTGCTGGAGCGTGAGCGCGGGTGCCCGTTGGGGAACGCAGCGACGGCGATGGTGACCTTCTCCGGGCTGCGCAGCCGCTTGGCCGAGGGAGTGCCTGGCACGTCGACGAGGCGGTACTGCTCCTTCTCACCCTGGACGTGGTGGATCAGCTGGACGAGTTCGCTTGCGCTGCGCAGTTCACCGAGGAAGCTTTCCTCTGCAGGGTGGCCCTCCGGCGGGTCGCCGCGGAGGGCGAGGAAGCTGGTGATTCCCACCTCCAAAAATTCGCGGATGATCCGTTTCTCGTCGATGATGCTCGAACCGACACAGGTCAGGTGCGCCATCGGGTTGACGCCGCGCGCCAGCAGGTCACCGAGCACCGCGAGGGAGGACTCCCGCGAGGAGCCATTTGCCCCGTAGGTGACGGAGACAAACTCCGGACCCGCCGCGACCAGGTGGTCGAGGGCCAACGAGAGGGCGAGCGAGGCAGCCGCCGTTCGCGGCGGGAACAGCTCGAACGAGAAAGTGACCACGGGCTCGATCTCCGTACGTGGTGTGACGTATGGCGGCAACCAGGCTTGGTCTTTACTCCAGACACCGGTTGGTATCTGCGGACGACGCTAGCAACCCGAATTGGTCCCGGCTAGGGGGTCGCCGGCTACGTGTCGTTGTGTTGCAGGGGGTCGTTTCAGCGCGACGGCGCTGGTGCGAGTTCGGTGCGCAGGTAGATCGCGCGGGCCAGGAGGTAGAACCCGTAGGCGATGAATCCGACGCCGACACCGGTCAGCAAAACCGTGCCGGAAGGCAGGCTGGCCAGGTACTTCAGCGCACCATCGAGGCCGCCGACCTGGTCGGGATCGGTGAAGATCGCGGCGTAGATCGCGAGGGCACCGATGACCAGGAGGGCGAACCCCTTGGTCACAAAGCCGAAAATACCGAGTACATCGACGATCCTGCCGATGGCCCCGTGCAGCTCGGCGTTCTCCTGGCGGAAGTTGCGGGAGACCCCGCGGAAGATGGAGATGCCGCCGAAGGTGCCGACGGTCAGCCCGGCGATGATCAGGGTGACGATCCCCTCGGTGGTGCCCAGCAGCTGCTCCCCGGCCGTTGAGGTGACCACTTCACCCTCGTCAGGGACACCGGCGGCGACCACCGCGGTGGCGGCACCCACCGCGGCGAAGCTGATCGACCGGCCGACGTCGCCGAGGCGCCGGGTGACCCGGAGGCGACGTACCGGGGCATTGACCCAGGCAGCGTCGGTCAGCTGCCAGAGGGCGAGGGCCCACAGCGCTCCGGACGCGACCCACAGCACCGGGTGCCCGCCGGGGGACGCGGCGATGGCCGCCAGTGCCCCGGACTGGCTCGCGCTGCCGCCGTAGCCGAAGGCGACACCGACCGCGAGGGTGCCGATCAAAAAGTGCACAAGGCCATTGGCGCCGAGGCCGATCCGGGCAGCGACCCGCAGGGTGCGGTTGCTGTTGATGCGCTTGGCGACACGCTCGACCCTGGCCCGGCGGCGGGCGAACCGGGAGACGGCTGGGCTGATCGCTGGGGTGGCGGCTGGGGTGGTGGCGGCGGCCTCCGAGGCATCCTGCATCGGCATTCCCACCCCTTTTCGCCGCGTCACCGGCGAGAAGAACGCTCGATGGATGTGGGATCCGACCCGGGCCAACTGCGCCGCCCGGCCACAGTCGCCCAGTTTACCGGCGCACCGACCGGGGAGCAGGCGGCGCCATGCATGTGGCACGCAGCCCCGGGGCGACCGGTACCCTCGGAGTCGTGAAGCAGAGTACCGACCGCATCCTGACCACCCACACCGGCAGCCTTCCGCGCACCGCGGCGCTGACGAAGCTGCTCGTCGCCCGCGAACGCGGCCGCGAGTACAACCGGGACGACTTCGACCGCGAGGTGCAGGTCGCCCTCGACGGTGTGCTCGACACGCAGATCGAGGCGGGTATCGACGTCATCAACGACGGCGAGGTTCCCCGGGTCGGTTTCTCCACCTACGTGACCGAGCGGATGACCGGCTTCGGCGGCGTCAGCCAGCGCAAGCAGTCCCTTGACCTGCAGAAGTTCCCCGCGTGGGCGAAGTTCGGCGAGACCCAGATCGGCATCGCAGAAGACCTCGCCAGGGTGTGGGACACCGCGCAGGCGCAGACCGCGGTGAAGTACGAAGAAGACCTCGCCGGCATCAGCTACGACATGGATGCTTTTGACCTGGGCCTGGCCGGCCGCGACGGCCAGTACACCGAGACGTTCGTTTCGGCAGCATCCCCCGGCATCGTCACCACAACCATGCTGCGCGACCCGGCCAACCCCGACTACACCACCGACGCAGACTACGTCTTCGGTGTCGCAGAAGAACTGCGCAAGGAGTACGAGTACATCGTCTCGCGCGGCCACATCCTGCAGCTGGACGCCCCCGACCTGGCGATGGAACGCGTCATCATGTTCGGCGACGACCCGCTGCCGGTTTTCCTCGACAGCGTGCGCCTGCACATCGAGGCGATGAACCTCGCGCTGGTCAACATCCCGGCCGAGAAGGTGCGCCTGCACGTGTGCTGGGGCAACTGGCAGGGCCCGCACCAGGACGACGTGCCGGTTGCCGACCTGCTTCCGCTGCTCTACGAGGCGAAGGTCGGGGCGCTCAGCATCCCGCTCGGCAACCCGCGCCACAGCCACGAGAGCAACGCCTTCCGCGACAACCCGCTGCCCGACGGCATGCTGCTGGTTCCCGGCGTCATCGATGTCACCACGAATTACCTCGAGCACCCCGAGGTGGTCGCGATGCGCATCCAGAACGCGGTAGACGCCGTGGGCGACCCGACCAGGGTCATCGCCGGGATCGACTGTGGGCTCGGGACCTTCGCCAGTTACGAGTTCATCGCCACCGATGTGGGCTGGGCCAAGATGAAGGCGCTGCGCGACGGCGCCGACATCGTCTCCAAGCGCATCTGGGGCTAGCCGCAGCAACGCCGCCGCGCCACACTGGATGCCCGGGAGGGAACGAATGCGTCGACCAGGTGTGGTTGCGGCCGGCGCCCTCGCGCTCGGCTTCGCCCTCTTGTGTGGTGGATGCTCGGTGCCGCAGCCGGACCTAGTGCCGGGAGCGAGTTCGGCGGTGGGGTCGGGATTGTCGGTCGAGTTGCTGCAGCTGCGCACCGATTACGCCAGCCGCGGCCTGCAGCTCGCCGTGACCAATGCCGGCGATGCCGAAGTGACCGTGCTGTCGGCCGGGTTCGCCTCGCCCTTTCTCGTGGAGCCGGTCACGGTGCCGAAAGCGCCGTCGGTGATCGCCGCCGGACGCACCGTCAACCTCAGCACAACGCTGTCCGCGCCGGACTGCGCCGGCGGAGCCGCCGATCCGGTGGTCACCCTGGTGATCGAGCGGGCGACCGGGCCCGAGACGGTCACCGTCACTCCGGGCGACCCGCATTCCTCGCTCGAGTCGATCCACGCCGGTGACTGCAGCCGGGCGGCCTTCGAGGCGGTTGTGGGCATCGCATTCGCCCCACCGCTGCGCATCCCGGATGCTGCGGGCGGCGGCCCCGCACTGCTCGACCTCGTGTTGACACCGACAGGGGCAGACGGCAGCGTCACTCTGCGCTCGGTGGGCTCCACGGTGTTGCTCAGCCAGGTCGAGGGAGACGCGCGGCCGGTCGACCTCGTCCTCGACGGTTCTGATGCACCGGTCACCGTGACCCTGTCGCTGCGCCCGGCACGCTGCGACCCCCACGTGGTCGCCGAGGACAAGGTAGGAACCCTCATCCCGCTGCGCGTCGACGCGGGCGAGTTCAGCGACGCAACCTTCACGGTGGCGGCGGACCCCGCCCTGAAGGCGCAGCTGTTCACCTGGATCGCCGGCTACTGCGCCTGGTGAGGCGGGCGGGTTACGCTGGAATATGACCACTGGTGCGTCGGACCTGGGTACCGCGCTGAGCGACCTGAAGCTTGCCGAGGCGATGCGGGTACTCGGCCTGCTCGAGCCGGGCCGCCTGCAGGCGCAGGCCATGGAGTGGGCCGCCGCCGGGGTGGATTCGGCGAGTGTGCGGGAGCTCACCGCGCTGCCGCCCGGCAGTGACACCGCCGAACGGGTCGCGCTGCTGGCCGAGGCCGCCGCCGAACTCGAACTGGGTTTCGCAACGGTGCAGGATGCGCGGGTGTTCCACGTGAAGGCCGTGCTTGCCAACCCGGCCGCGGGCATTCCCGGCGGTAATCCGCTCGACATCTCGAACAATTTCACCGACCACTTCACCAGCACCGCGAAGGGAGCTTTCGCCTCGTTCACCGGCCGCTTCCGTCGCCGCAACGGCTGAGCGCGGCCGAACGCTAAGGTGAGCGGATGCCCCAGCCGACCCCGCCCCCAACCCTCACCACCGGCATCCAGTTCGTCGCGATGGGACTGGTCTGGGGTGCCAGTTTCCTGTTTATGAAGGTCGCCCTCGAGGGGGTCTCTTTCGGCCAGGTCGCCTGGAGCAGGCTCCTCCTCGGCGCGCTGACGCTCGGCGTGATCGTGCTGGTGCGGCGCCTGCCGATTCCCCGTTCGCCGCGCCTGCTCGCCCACTTCCTGGTCATCGGCGTCACCGGCGGTGTTGTGCCGTTTTTGCTCTACGCCTGGGCCGAACAGTATGTGACCTCGGGGCTCGCCAGCATCTACAACGCCACCACCCCGATCGCCACCGCGCTGATGGTGACCCTGGTGTTCCGGGTTGAGAAGCTCTCCCGCGCCCAGCTGCTCGGAATCCTGGTCGGCATCGTTGGGGTGGTGCTGATCATCGGGCCGTGGCGTTTCACCGGCATCGTGAGCACCCCGGCCGCAGGCGCTTCCCCGGTGATCGAACTGGCCGGGCAGCTCGCCTGCCTGGGTGCCGCGCTGTCGTACGGGGTCACGTTCTCCTACCTGCGGAAGTTCATCACGCCCTACGGCATCAGCGGGGTGATGTCGGCGTTCCTGCAGATCGGGATGGGCGGCATCGTGATGCTCATTCTCACCCCCTTCGTCGCCCTCGGCGAGGTTCGGCTGGATGCTCCGATCGTGGCGAGCCTGCTGGTGCTCGGGGCGCTCGGCACCGGGGTCGCGTACCTCTGGAACATGAACGTGCTGAGGAGCTGGGGCCCCACCGCAACATCCACCGTCACCTACATCACCCCGGTCGTTGGGGTCGCGCTCGGGGTGCTGGTGCTCGGCGAGAGGCTCGGCTGGAACGAACCGGTCGGCGCGGCGATCGTGCTGGTGGGGATCCTGCTTGCCCAGGGGCGGATCCGGCTGACGGCCAGGCGCAGCCCGGCCATCCCCGGCTGACTCAGACGCGTTTGAGGTTTTTCAGGCCATCGATTCCGACGGCCAGCACAATCACAAACCCCTTAACGATGAGCTGGTAGAAGAACGGCACGTTCATCAGCACAAGCCCGTTGCTGAGCACCCCGATGATCAGCGCCCCGACGAGGGTTCCGAAGATGCGGCCGCGGCCGCCCATCAGGCTGGTGCCGCCGAGTACCACCGCGGCGATCGCGTCGAGTTCGTACCCTTCACCGGCTTTCGGCTGGCCGCTCTCGACCCTGGCCGAGAAGATGACCCCGGCGAGGCCGGCGCAGGCGCCCATGATCAGGTAGACGCGAACGAGCGTCCACTTCACGTTGATGCCGGCGAGGCGGGCCGATTCGCGGTTGCCGCCGATGGCGTAGATGTGGCGGCCGAAGCTGGTGCGGTCGAGCACAAACCAGAGGACCAGATAGACCAGCAGCATAATCACCACGGGGGTGGGGATCCCGGCGACGGCACCGTTGCCGAGGCCGCGGAAGCCGAGGTCGCTGGCGATCAGGGGCTGCGCATTGGTGAGCGAATAGGAGAATCCGCGGATATAGGTCAGCGCGCCGAGCGTGATGATAAAGGCGGGTAACCCGAGGTAGGCGATCAGGGAACCGTTCACGAGGCCGGCGAGCGCACCCACCAGGATCCCGCCGATGACACAGACGATCGCGGGCATCCCCGCCGTCCACATCAAAACGGACGTCACCCCGCTGAGGGCCACCACCGACCCCACGGACAGGTCGATGCCGCCGGTCAGGATCACCACGGTCATCCCGGCGGCGAGGATCGCGTTGATCGACACCGATCGCACCACGTTCAGCCCGTTGTTGAGGCTGAGGAAGTTGGGCGCGATGATGCACATCAGGAGGATGAGCAGCACAAGCACCCCGAGGATGCCGTAGCGGTCCCAGAGGGTTGCGAAGTCCCGGCCGTCGCGGCGCCGTGGGGCGAGTTCGGTCTCGGTGGTCTGCGTCGTCATCTCGGTGTTCTTCCTGTGCTGGTTTCGTCCGTAGCGCTCGCGGTGCCGGCGGCATCCGCACTGACCCCGGTGGCGTAGAGCATCACCGATTGCTCGGTCGCCTCGTCGCGGCTGAATTCCTTCACGATGCGCCCGCCGGCGACCACCAGGATGCGGTCGCTGATGCCGAGGGCCTCCGGCAGGTCGGAGGAGATCATCAGCACCGCGACCCCCTGGTGGGTGAGGTCGTTGATGATGCGGTAGATCTCCTGCTTCGCGCCGACGTCGACACCGCGGGTCGGTTCGTCGAGGATCAGCAGCTTGGGCTCGCGCAGCAGCCAGCGCGAGAGCACCACCTTCTGCTGGTTGCCGCCGGACAGCCCCGAGATCACCTGCGCGATCGAGGCGGTGCGCACCCGCAGGGTGGTGATCTCCTTCTCCACGGCGGTGCGGATCAGTTTGCGCTTGAGCACCCCGAGCCAGCTAAACAGCCGGGTGCTGCTCATCAACGTGTTGTCGCGCACCGACATGTCGAGGAACAGCGCCTGCTCCTTGCGGCTCTCCGGCACAAATCCGATGCCGAGCGCGATGGCGTCCTGCGGCTTCCTGATCGACACCTTTTTCCCGTCGACGTGGATGCTGCCCGCGGCGCTTTTGTCGGCGCCGAAGATCATCCGGGCGACCTCGGTGCGTCCGGCACCGATCAGTCCGACGAGGCCAACCACTTCGCCGCGGCGCACCTCGAAGTCCACCGGGCCGATGGCCCGGCCGTCGGTCAGGCCCTGCACCGCCAGCATGACGTCGTCCGCCCGCCGGCCGCCGTGCACGTAGAGGTTGTCGACGTCACGGCCCACCATCCGGTTCACGATCTGCTCGGGGGTCACCTCACCGCGGGCGGTGGTCGAGACCCATTTGCCGTCGCGCAGCACCGTGATCCGGTCGGACAGTCGCCACACCTCCTCCATCCGGTGGCTGATGTAGGCCAGCGCCATCCCGTCGCGGCGCATCTCCTCGACCAGGGTGAACAGCCGTTCCGCTTCGCTCTGCGACAGCGACGCCGTCGGTTCGTCGAGCACCAGGATGCGGGCGTTCTCGGCGACGGCGCGGGCAATCTCCACCATCTGCTGCATCCCGATGCTGAGCCGGCCGAGCGGCTGGTCCACCGAGATATCCACCCCGATCCGCTCCAGCTTCTTCCGCGCGGCCCGGCGCATCTCGCGGCGGTCGAGCACCCCGCCGCGGGTCGGCTCCTGGCCGAGAGCCAGGTTCTCGGCGACCGACATATGCGGCACCGTGTTCAGTTCCTGGTGGATGATCGCGATGCCCTTGGCGAGGGCGTCGTGCGGGCTGTGGATGCTCGCCACGGCGCCATCCAGCTCGATGGTGCCGGCGTCGGGGGTGTAGACCCCCGACAGGATCTTCATCAGCGTCGACTTGCCCGCACCGTTTTCGCCCATGATCGCGTGCACTTCGCCCTCGTAGAGGTCGAGGTCCACGCCGTCGAGGGCGCGCACCCCGCCGAACCTCTTCGAGACGTCCCGCATCCGCAGCAGTGGTTCGCCCATACCCACAGGCTCCTACTGCCAGCCCTTGTAGTCCGCGATGTTCGAGGAGTCGACGATGGTGCTCGGCACCAGGATGGTCTCCTCGTCGAGGGTCTCGCCGGCGCGCAGTTTCACGGCCATCTCGAGGCCGGTCGCCCCGAGCAGGTTGGGGTCCTGCGCCGAGGTGGCCTTGAACATCGACCCCGGGGTCTCCATTTCCTTGATCGCCTCGGGGGACCCGTCGACGCCGGTGATGATGAGCCCGGTTTTACCGGCCTGCTGGGCGGCGAGGTTCGCACCGAGCGCTGTCGGGTCGTTGATGCCGAAGATCCCCACAACGTCGGGGTTGGCCGTCAGCATGTCCGTGGTCAGGGTCAGCGCTTCGTCGCGGCTGTTGTCCCCGCTCTGGGTGCCGACCACCTTGACTCCCGGGTTCGCATCGAGCGCACTCTGGCAGCCCTCCATCCGGTCCTGCACCGAGGTGATCGGTGTCCCGTCGACGATGAGGATGTTGCCGGTCCCGCCGATCTGCTCGATCAGGGATTCGCAGGCGAGCTGGCCGGCCTGCACGTTGTCGGTGGTGACGGTGGCCTGCGCGTTTTTGGCGCCGACGTCGACGGCCACAACGGTGATCCCGGCATCGACCGCGCGCTGCACGGCCGGTCCGATGCCGTCGGAGTCCACCGCGTTGATCAACAGCACATCGAGGCCCTGCTGGATAAACGCGTCGATCTGGTCGTTCTGCGCCGCCAGGTCCTGGCGCCCGTCCTGGGCGGTGTAGGTGGCGCCCAGTTCTTCCGCCGCGGCCTTCACACCGTTGTCCATCGAGGCGAAGAACGGGTTGCCGAGGTCCTGCACCATCAGGCCGACACTCTCCACGGTGGTGTCGTCTCCCGCCGCCCCACCGGTGTCGATCGAGTCCGTGCACCCGGCAAGCGAGACGCCCGCGAGGGCGAAGGCACCAACGAGGGCAACCGTCTTCAAACGCTTCATCAGCTTTACTCCTTCGTAAAGACCTATGGGCCTGCATCACCGCAAAAAGCCGCGCGCGAACTGCCCGTTGATTCACTGTCGGGCCAACATTACGTTCTGAGATTTTTTGGTCCACCCGTGGACAGCGGGTGCGCCGGTGTGGTCGAGTGGTGCAACGACCGCCGCTGCCGGCGTGCCTATGCCCGCAAGAGATTCGATGACGATCCCACTGCCCCTCGGCGCCAACCAGCCAGCGAACCGGTTCTATCGCGGCGGTGAGAAAATCCGGCAATTCCGAGGGGATGCTGCCGGGGCAGCAGCCGGGGACCGCGTTCCCGAAGACTGGGTCGCCTCCACCACCACCCTCTTCGGGGAGCCGTCCCGGGGCATGAGCATCCTGCCCGGCACCTTCCCACCGCATGTTGCGCGGAGCCTGCGCCAGGCGGTCGCCGCCAACCCGCAGGCCTGGTTGGGCCCGCAGCACGTGGCGGCGTTCGGCGCCGACAGCAAGCTGCTCGTCAAACTGCTCGACGCCGGGCAGCGCCTTCCCGTGCACGTCCACCCGCACGGCGACTTCGCCCGCAGCCACCTCGGCGCCTCCCACGGAAAAGCCGAGGCGTGGTTCATCCTGTCTCCCGGCACGGTGTGGCTGGGGTTCTCGCGCGAGGTCGGGGACGAACTCGCCGGGCTGGTCGCCGGCCAGGACGTGGATGCCCTGCTGGGGGCACTGCACACCATCGAGGTGCAGGCCGGCGACACGGTCTACGTTCCGCCGGGGCTCCCCCATGCCATCGGTGCGGGGATCTTCCTTATCGAGGTGCAGGAGCCGACCGACCTGTCGATCCTGCTCGAGTGGAAGGATTTCGCCCTCGACGGCGAGACGGACGGCCACCTCGGTATCGGGTTCCCCACCGCGCTGACGGCGACGGACACCCGGGCCTGGTCACCGGCGCAGGTGGAGGAGCTGGTGGTGCGCGCGGGTGCGACGGGCGAGGCCGGCAGCATCCTGAGCCCGGCGGCCGCCAAATATTTCCGGCTCGAACGCCTCGAGATCGACGGGGTCATCACGGTTGAAGGCGGCTACGGGGTACTTGTGGTGATCGACGGCGACGGCGCCCTGCTGACTCGTGCGGCGGTTTCTGCGCACCCGCGCGAGCTGCCGCTGTCCCGCGGGGACACCGTGGTGGTGCCGCATGCGGCGGGAACCCTTACCCTGCGCGGCCGGCTCACCGTGCTGCGGTGCCGCCCGCCGGTCGCGCCGCTGGCTTTCTAGACGGCTGGCAGCGGCGTGGTCCGGCAGCCCCGTGCGACACGGGCCTGCCGGATCTCTTACCGGTTCATCGAACCGCCAGGGTTACTTGACCGCCCTGCGCCGGATCAGGATTGAGCCCGTGACAAGCAGGGTTCCGGAGACCAGCAACACCACGAGCAGCGGTGGGAACACCGCGTTGCCCGCATCGGCGCCGAGCATCCGGATACTCACGATCGCTGCGCCGCAGTAGAGCACGATGGCCAACACCGCGAACAGGGTCGAACTCGTTTTAGCTTTCATGATGAACTCCATCCTCTCACTGGCCCCAGCAACTGGCCGTGGGAGCGCCACCGAGATTTATCAGGATCGCCCCGTTGGAACTGAAGGCCTGGCAGGTGACCAGCGCCGCTGCCCCGAAGGCGATGATGGCGGTGACCAGGCCGGCGACGGGTGCTGCCGCGGCGGTCACGCCGATGAGTACGAGCGCTGCGGTGACAACGCCGGCCCCCGCGATACCCAGGCCGACCGCGGCGATGATCTTGGTGGTGTTGCAGCTGTCTGAGGCAAATTGGGAGCCGATCGGAAAGAAGTAGCCCTGGTAGCCGTTGCTTCCCGCACAGGCTGCGGCCGCGGCGACGACTTTCTGTGAGGCCACCGACGCGCTGGCATCGACGGCACCGGTTACCGTCCATCCGCCGGTGGAGAGAACCGCGGCGGCATCGGCGACGGCGGTTTCACTGGCGCCCGCCTGGACGGCCGACGTCGCATCGAAGCTCTGGTTGACGGTGTCGGAGGCGGCGCTGATGGCGTTGACGTCCGTCGTCTGTTGGGCCGTCAGGGTGACGGCTTCCGGTTCAGTCGCGGCCGCGGCGACGGCGCTGGCCGAGACCGGTGCGGCATTCGCCGGGACGGCGAACGCTAGTCCGCCGAGGATTAATGCCGATGTCGCCGCGAGCGACACCAGTGTTTTTGATCGTGAAGGATGCATCATTGAGCCTTCCTCTGTGGCCACGAAAAACGCGGTTAACTCAGGTTATTAGAGTCAGTCCGGGAAGTATGTCCGCATTAATGCGGAAACTTCTTTTTC
>Ga0247735_1000278_pt1 | contig 21937 bp, 17 predicted proteins | sample UWRJL178409R2_FD_180934 | JGI IMG/M metagenome (GOLD analysis project Ga0247735, IMG submission 180934) | Plant litter microbial communities from Arlington Agricultural Research Station in Wisconsin, United States - UWRJ-L178-409R-2 | ecosystem: Environmental > Terrestrial > Plant litter >... | reverse complement strand
TCGCCGACATCAACAAGCACAACAGGGAATCGACGGGCGCTGACCAGCTCCACGTTGGGGCGCGAGACGGGAACCCCCATCAGGATGAGCCCGTCGAGGCGTTCCGTCAGCGGAAGCGAATCGGCAAAGGCGGAAGCGGTCCCATCCACTGACTCGTGGTCGAAGAGCACAATTTCGAGTCCGTTTCCCACCTCCGAGAGTCGGGCGAGGATGCCGTCGAGTCGGCGATGAAACGAGGCATAACTGGTGAACGGCGACAGTACCCCGATACGGCCGAACCCACTCCGTGCCCGACTGACCGCCTCACTTTTAGGGCGGAACGCCAAGAGGTTGGCAGCATCAAGCACCCGGCGGCGGGTGCTGTCGCGCACACGCGTCGGCTGGTTGAGTACAAGCGACACGGTCGAGATGCTGACCCCGGCCAGTTCGGCCACGTCGTAGATCGTCGCCGTTTCCGACATGGGATTTCCTCCTGATCATGAGATATTTTGCCAATTTCTAGGATGACGGCAAGGGGGAAACCCGTATTCGAAGTGCTTCGATTGCCCCCTTGACAGTGTTGAAATGCCGGGATGAAAATATAAAAAATCCGGTGGCGCCGCGTGATTCCGCCACCGGGCCGTAGAGCGCACGCGTCATCTCAATGAGGAGAAACGAATGCTTTCACGCAGCCTTGGCGCGTCGGAAACCTCACCCTCCGCCGGATCGACCCCGGCACCCTTCACCGCCTCCGGCCCGCCCGCGGCGGCGGATCCGCAGTGGCGGCGCACCGGGCCGAGCCGGCGCACGTTCCTGCAGCTCGCCGGGCTCGGGGCGGCGACGGCTGCTCTTGCCGGCTGCACAAGCACCGGCGCCTCTGGGGCAACCCAGATCCGGTTCTTCCAGAACAAACCCGAAGTCATCGGGTACTTCGGGGAACTGGTCGAGGCATACAACTCCTCGCAGAACCGTATCCGGGTCACCCACGACTCCTCGCCGACGTCCCTGGTGGCGCAGATCGTTCGTGGAGCCCCGCCGGACCTCGCGCTGTACAACTACAACCTCGAGACCTCCACCTATGTCGCCAGGGGTGTGCTCAGCGACCTGGCCTCCCTTCCGGAAACGTCGAGGATCCGCCCGGACGTGCAGGCCCTCGTCACCCAGTACGCCACCTACCAGGGCCAGACCAATGTGCTGCCCTACTCCATCACCGCTGCCGGCGTCATCTACAACAAAACGATTTTCGCGGACAACGGTGTCGAGGTGCCCACCACCTGGCCCGAGATGCTTGCCGCCTGCCAGAGCTTCAGTGATGCCGGCGTGACTCCGGTGTACAGCACGTACAAAGACGTCTGGACTCTCTCCCAGGGGCTGTTCGACTACTCCGGCGGCGGATCGGTCGACGTGGCCGAGTTCTACAAGAAACTCAAAAACGAGGGCGCCAACATCCTGCCGGACTCGCCAACCACCTTCGAGAACACCTTTGGCGGGGCCGTCGACCGGATGCTCCAGGTGGCGTCGTTCTCGAACCCGGATGCCCCGGCCCGCGCCTACGCCGACGGCAACCTCGCCTTCGGCAGCGGCGAAGCCGCCATGTACATGCAGGGCCCGTGGGCCTTCAGCGAGATCGAGAAAGTGAACCCGAACCTCGACCTCGGCACCTTCCCGCTTCCGATGAAGGACGACGCGGACAACCGGGTTCGGGTCAACCTCGACCTGTCGCTGTGGATCCCGCAGGGTTCGCAGAACAAGTCGGCGGCCCGCCAGTTCCTGTCGCACCTGATGCAGCCGGATATCCAGGATGCCTACAACAGCGACAACCTCGCCTATTCCCCGAACAACAACCCGATCGCCGTCACCGATCCCCGCATCGCCGAACTCCAGCCCTACGTCGACGAGGGCCTGTTCTACCAAGGGCCGAACACCTACATCCCGCCGACCATCCCCATCGGCAACTACCTACAGGAAGCGGTGATCTCCGGAGACGGCACCGAATTCCTGCGCACGCTTGACTCCGACTGGCGTCGCCTCGCCGTACGGACCTCCTGACCCGGCGACCCCACAGTCCGCGCCCAGAAAAGAGTGACAGCAGATGACCACATTCGCTCCGACCCCGGTCGAAGTCCACACCGAGGCACCCCACGTCGAGCCGCCGGTCAAAACCAAACTCGTCAAGTGGCACGGCGAGCGCGCCGATGCCACGTCCTATATCTTCCTGCTCCCCGCGGTGATCCTGTTCACCCTGTTCATCACCCTGCCCGCCCTCATCGGCATGATCTACAGCGTCACCGACTACGTCGGATTTGGGGATTCGAAGTTCATCGGACTCGCCAATTTCCAGGCGCTGTTCTCCGACCCTCGCATCCTCAGTGCGTACGCATTCACCATCGGGTTCTCGCTGATCTCCGTCGTGCTTGTCAATATCATCGCCCTGGCGCTGGCCATCGGGCTGAATTCGAAGATCGCGTGGAAGTCGGGCCTTCGCGGCATCTTTTTTATTCCCATGGTCATCTCGGGCATTGTGATCGCCTACGTGTTCAATTTCCTGTTCTCCAATTCGCTACCGACCCTGGCAACCTCACTGAACATCCCGTTTTTGCAGAGCAGCATCCTCGCCAATGAGAACCTGGCCTGGATCGCCATCGTGATCGTGACGGTCTGGCAGTCGGTGCCCAGCATGATGATCGTTTACCTCGCCGGACTGCTGGCGATCCCCGGCGAAGTCTACGAAGCCGGTTCGCTCGACGGGGCGACCAAATGGCGCAGCTTCACCTCGATCACGCTGCCGTTGATGGTCGGCTACGTGGTGATCAATACGGTGCTCGGGTTCAAAAACTTCCTCAACGCCTACGACATCATCGTTGGTCTCACCAACGGCGGACCTGGAACGTCGACCTTCAGCGTCGCGATGACGATCTTCACCGGCTTCACCAGTGGGGACTACGCCTACCAGATGGCGAACGCCGTCGTTTTCTTCATCGTGACCGTGGTGGTGTCACTGCTGCAACTTCGGCTTATCAAAGGACGGGAGATGTCTCTCTAATGGCAACCACGATCGAGACGAGCACGCCGAAGGGCGCCAGACGGGCCGCGCACTCCTCGCGCACTGGTACCGAGATTCCGCCCACCCGCAGCCGCTGGTTGTACACCGCGGGACCGGAGGGATACCGCATCAACTGGACCGCCACAATCCTGCTGATGGTCGGCGCCCTCACCGTCATCATCCCGCTCTATTTCGCGGTGGCGATGGCGTTCAAAACCGCCGAGCAGTCGGTCAGCGGTACGGGCTTCGCCTTCCCCTGGCCGCTGAATTTCCAATCTTTTGTGGATGCCTGGACACTGACGAACTTCCCCCGCACCTTCACCGTGTCTCTGCTCATCAGTATTGCCAGTGTGCTCGGTGCGATCGTGCTCAGTTCCTGGGCCGCCTACGCCATCGCCAGGCACTGGGAGAAACGGCTGTTCCGCTGGTCGTACATCTACCTGCTCGCGGCGATGTTCATCCCGTTCCCCGTTGTCGCCCTTCCGCAGATCAAACTGACGTCGATGTTCAACCTCGACAATCCGGTCGGGGTGATCATCCTGCACGTGATGTTCCAGCTGTCGTTCAGTGTGCTGCTGTACTCGGCATTCCTGCGCTCGGTGCCCGCTGAGCTCGAGGAGAGCGCGCGCCTCGACGGCTGCAACACCTGGCAGGTGTTCTGGAAACTGATTTTCCCGCTCCTCGCCCCGATGAACGCCACGGTGGGAATCTTCGCCTTTATCGCCTCGTGGAACGACTTCATGATGCCGTCGCTGATCATCGCCGACCAGTCACTGCAGACACTGCCGGTGGTGCAGAACATCTTCCAGGCCAAGTTCAGCACCAACTACAACGTGTCGTTCGCCTCGTACCTGATGGCGATGGCACCCACCATCATTGTGTACATCTTCGCCCAGCGCTGGGTCATGTCGGGAGTTACTCGCGGTGCCATCAAGTAACGAGGTCTCGGCCTACACCTTCGGGCACCACCACTGGTGGCGCCAGGCGGTGGTCTACCAGGTCTATCCGCGCAGTTTCGCCGATGCGAACGGTGATGGGCTCGGCGACCTGCGCGGGGTCACCTCCCGCGTGGCGTACCTGAAAGATTTGGGGGTGGATGCTGTCTGGCTGAGTCCCTTCTATCCCTCCGCACTGGCCGACGGCGGCTACGACGTCGACGACTACCGCGACGTTGATCCGCGGCTGGGCACCCTGGCCGACTTCGACGAGATGGTGGCCGCGCTGCACGAGGCGCACATCAAAGTGTTTGTCGACATCGTGCCGAACCATTCCTCGGACTGGCCCTCACACTTCGGTCCGACCGCCTGGACCCGCACCGCGAACCCCGACGGCACCCTCGGCCAGTGGTACCTGCACCTGTTCGCCAGCGAACAGCCCGATTTCAACTGGGACAACCGTGAGGTGCAGCTCGATTTCCTTGAGACCCTGCGCTTTTGGGCCGACCGCGGTGTCGACGGCTTTCGTATCGACGTTGCGCACGCCCTAAAAAAGGACCTCACCGAACCACTCGGCAGCCGGCCGGTACTGACCGACATGGTCAACCCGCTCTCGGGAGCAGACGCCCTCTTCGACCGCGACGAGGTGCACGAGGTCTACCGCGAATGGCGCCAGCTGTTCGACGAGTACGACCCTCCCAGGATCGCCGTCGCCGAAGCGTGGGTGACGGCCGAGCGCCGGGTGTTGTACGCCAGGGCCGATGAACTCGGCCAGGCCTTCAACTTCGACCTGCTCGAAACCGAATGGGATGCTGCACAATTCCACTCCACCATCGCGGAGAACCTCGCGCTGGCGGCAACAACGAGTACATCCTCGACCTGGGTGCTCTCGAACCACGATGTGCCGCGCCATGCCACCCGGTACGGGTTGCCGGCCGGAACCGACTACAGGAAGTGGCTGCTGAGCGACGGGAAAACGCCGCCGCTCGACCGGGCGCTCGGAGCCCGCCGTGCCCGGGCTGCGACGATGCTGATCCTCGCGCTGCCCGGCAGCACCTACCTGTACCAGGGTGAGGAACTTGGACTGTTCGAAGTCGCCGACATTCCGCACCAGAAGCTGCAGGACCCGATTTTCTCCCGGATGGCCGGTGCGGAGAAGGGGCGCGACGGCTGTCGGGTCCCGCTGCCGTGGAAACGCACCGGAGCGTCCTTCGGGTTTGGCGACGGCACCGCGGCACCCCACCTGCCGCAGCCGCCATGGTTCTCCGACTACTCCGTCGAGGCCGAGGACGGGGTCGACGGCTCCAGCCTTGAGCTGTACCGGGCGGCGTTGACGCTGCGGCATACCCTGCAGAGCACCGAGATTATGGCGTGGAAGCATCCCACCGACCCGAACGTGCTGAACTTCGTGCGCTCGAACGGCTGGCAGTCCCTCACCAATTTCGGCAGCACCCCCTACCCGCTGCCGGCCGGCCGGATTGTGTTGGCCAGCGGACCGCTCGAGGGCTCCTCGCTGCCCCCGGACACCACCGCCTGGCTGGTTCCCGAATAACCGACCGCGCCGCGATACTGGCTTTCACCAGCTCGATTCGTTAGCGTGTGGCCGTGCGATGGTTTCCGGACGAGGTGGGAAGTACACGCGATGTGCTGCCCTCCCCGGGGTTACCCCGGGGCACGCAGGTTATGCCAGAACGAGCGCCGCAGGCGCGTCACTGCGCTTCGCGCAGCTGTGCGCCCGCACGAGACGACGAGTCGCCCGGAAACCATCGCCCACTAGCCACGGTGCGCCGTGCCCGCTGAGCTACCTGCCCCCTCCGCGGGCACCTCCACGCTCGCCCGTGTGCCCCGCCCCACCCCGGAAGATGTTGCCTCCGCCCTCGCAGCGGGTTTCCTTGGTGCCGCGCACTGGGACAAACCCTCACTCGTTGCCGCCGGCACCGATGTGCTCGGCGCCCGCCGCCGCTGGCTCGGCCCGCTGGCCACAGGTTTGCTGGTTCTCTACCCGCGCGCACCCGCCGATGCACCGCGCCAGCTGGCAGCAAGCATCACCCTGCAGGCGTCATTCTCTGCCGCCGTGGATGCTGCTGCCAGACGCTTCTCCTTTATCCCCCTCGCGCACCACCCCGCGGTCGCCGCAACGGCGAGGCCAGGTTCCCCAACGCTTCCCGTGCTTGATGGGCTTTCCGACCTTGCGGAGCTTCTGGAGGTGACGGTCGGCGAACTGCAGTGGTTCGCCGACACCTCACTCTGGAACCGACGGGCCGGTCCCGGCCACCTGCACCACTACCGCTACGAATGGCGGCTCCGCCCGGGACGGGCACCACGCCTGCTGGAGATCCCCGGGAAGCGACTGCGCGCGCTGCAACGCACCGTGCTCACCAGCATCCTGCGCCCCCTCCCCGTGCACAACGCCGCCCATGGGTTTGTGCCCGGGCGCAGCGCCATCACCGGGGCGGCCGAACATACCGGGCGCCGGGCAGTCATCGCGCTGGACCTCTCCACCTTTTTCAGCACCGTCACCCCCGCGCGGATCTATGGGGCGCTGCGCCAGGCCGGGTTTCCCGAGGCGGTCGCCCACACCCTCACCGGATTGTGCACCCACGCGGTTCCGCCGTGGGTGCTCACCGCGATGCCCTCCGGGGGCGACTCCACGGAGCGCTTCGCGTTGCGCCGCGCCCTCGCCGCACCCCATCTGCCCCAGGGTGCGCCGACCTCCCCGACGCTGGCGAACCTGTCGGTGCGTCGACTGGATGCCCGGCTGAGCGGTTTCGCCGCTGCCGCCGGGGCAACCTACACCCGCTACGCCGACGACCTGGCGTTCAGTGGGGATGCCCCGTTCGCCGCCCGCGCCAACGCTTTCATCCGCGCGGCGGGCCGCATCGTCACCGAGGAGGGCCACAGCCTGAACGAGGCGAAAATTCGGGTCAGCCCCGCCGGCACACGCCAGCAGGTCACCGGAATCGTGGTGAACGAGCACACCAACCCCACCCGGCGCGACTATGACGCCCTGAAAGCGATCCTGCACAACTGCACCACCTCGGGTCCTGCCACACAGAACCGGGGAAACGTGCCTGACTTCCGCGCCCACCTGCGGGGCCGCATCGGCTGGGTCGAGTCGCTGAACCCGGCCCGCGGGCAACGCCTGCGGGAACAGTTCGAGAAAATCAGCTGGTGAGCTCCAGCCGGTCCAGCGCGTCGGTCAGGTCGGCGAGCAGGTCGTCGACACCCTCGATTCCCACGGACAGGCGCACCAGGTTCTCCGGGACGGCGAGTTCGGTTCCCTTCACCGAGGCGTGGGTCATCTCGGTCGGGTAACCGATCAGCGATTCGACTCCGCCGAGGGATTCGGCGAGCTGGAAGAGGTTGGTGGATTCTGCGAAGGCGCGGGCCGCCTCCGGTCCACCGGCAAGCTGCACGGAAAGCATCCCGCCGAAGGCCGACATTTGGCGTTTCGCCAGTTCGTGGCCGGGATGGCCGGGCAGGCCCGGGTAGTGCACCGCCTCGACAGCGGGGTGGGATCGAAGCGCCTCGGCAATGGTGAGGGCGTTCGAGGAGTGCTTCTCCACGCGCACGGCGAGGGTCTTGATGCCGCGGATGGTCAGCCAGGCGTCGAACGGGCTGCTGACCGCGCCGATGCCGAACTGCAGGAAACCGACTTTCTCGGCCAGCTCCTCCGTGTTCACAACCACGGCGCCGCCGAGCACGTCGGAGTGCCCGCCGAGGTATTTGGTGGTGGAATGCACCACCGCGTCCGCGCCCAGCGACAGCGGCTGCTGCAGGTAGGGCGAGGCAAAGGTGTTGTCGACCACCACGAGGGCCCCGACGGAGTGGCCGATCTCGGCGAGCGCGGCGATGTCGCTGATCTTCATCATCGGGTTGCTCGGCGTCTCCACCCAGAGCACCCGGGCGCCGGTCGCGGTCACTTCCGCGCGGACAGCATCCAGGTCGGTCATCTCCACCGTGGACAGGGTGACGCCCCACGGCACAAACACCCGGTTCACCAGGCGGTGAGTCCCGCCATAGACGTCGTTGCCCATCACCACGTGGTCGCCGGGCTTCAGCACCGCGCGCAGCAGCGTGTCTTCGGCGGCGAGGCCGGAGGCGAAACTGAACGCCCTGAGACCTCCCTCGAGCGAGGCGAGCAGGTCCTGCAGCGAATCACGGGTGGGGTTCGCGCTCCTGGCGTATTCGTAGCCGCCGCGGAATCCGCCGATGCCGTCCTGCACAAAAGTCGACGTCAGGTACACCGGGGGCACAACGGCACCGGTGGTTGGATCGAATTCCTGGCCGACATGGATCGCGCGGGTGGCGAAATCGTGGCCGGGGCTGCTGGTGCGGTCATCGGGGGTGTGGGTCACAGTGGTTCTTCTTTCGCGAAAGGCGTCGAGCGGTGACTCGGTGGGAGTGCGGGTTGTCAGTACAGGGGGATGCTACGCGCAGAAGTTCCGCGGCGGCGGAATGCGACGCTGCGGGTCAGTTGGAGAGGTAGCTCAGCAGGTCGTGCCTGGTGAGCACCCCGGCCGGTTTGCCGTCGGCCACCACCAGGAGGGCGTCCGCCGTCGCCAGCGCGGTGCGCGCCGCCGTGACGGATTCGTGCACCCCGATCAGACCGAGTGGCTTCCCAATGTAGTTGGCGATCGGGTCAGTCATTTTGGCTGCCCCTCTGAAGATGTCCTCGAGCAGTGAGCGTTCGTCGATGGACCCAACAACCTCGCCGATCACCACGGGAGGCTCGGCGCTCAGCACCGGCATCTGCGAGACGTCGTAGGTGCCCATGATCTCGATAACATCGTGCACGGTATCCGAGGGGTGCGCGTGCACAAGGTCGGGCAGCGTCCCGGTTTTGGCGCTGACCACGTCGGCCACCGTTTTCTCGTCCGAGAGCTGGAGGAACCCGTAGGACTGCATCCAGCGGTCATTGAACACCTTGCCGAGATAACCACGCCCGCCGTCGGGAAGCAGCACAACCACCACGGCGTCCGGCCCGAGGTCTGCGCTGGCCTTGAGGGCGACGTCGACGGCGAGTCCACTGGAGCCACCGACAAGCAGTCCCTCTTCGCGGGCGAGGCGCCGGGTCATATCGAAGGACTCGGCGTCGGATGCTGCGATGACCCGGTCAACCACGGACGGGTCGTAGGCGCTCGGCCAGAAGTCCTCGCCGACACCCTCCACGAGGTAGGGGCGCCCGGTTCCCCCGGAATACACCGACCCTTCCGGATCTGCCCCGATAACCTGCACCCGACCGCCGGAGACCTCTTTCAGGTACCGGCCAACCCCACTGATTGTGCCCCCGGTGCCCACCCCGGCGACGAAGTGGGTGATTTTGCCCTCGGTGTCCCGCCAAATCTCCGGACCGGTGGTCTCGTAGTGGCTAAGCGGACCGTTGGGGTTGGCGTACTGGTTCGGTTTGAAAGCGCCGGGGATGTCACGGGCGAGGCGGTCGGAGACGCTGTAATACGACTCGGGGCTCTCGGGGGCGACGGCGGTCGGGGTAACAACAACTTCGGCGCCGTAGGCGAGCAGGACGTTGCGTTTGTCCTCCCCCACTTTGTCCGGCACCACAAACACACAGCGGTAGCCGCGCTGCTGGGCGACGAGGGCAAGGCCGACACCGGTGTTGCCGCTGGTGGGCTCCACAATTGTGCCGCCCGGTTTCAACAGCCCCTCGGCCTCCGCCGCATCGATGATGCGTTCGGCTATTCGATCCTTCGAGGAACCTCCGGGGTTCAGATATTCGACCTTCGCAAGGATGGTGGGCGCGTACCCTTGACCTATCCTCCCAAGCTCGACGAGCGGGGTGTTGCCTATGAGCTCGAGAACTGATTTCGCGTACTTCATCGTGGACTCAATCTACCAGCGGCCACATTTGTGTTACGGGGAACGTTCGCACGAACCTCCCAGTCGATGACATGGGACAATTTAGTTGTAGCCGCAACTGACGACAGGACTAATCACCACATGCCATCAGAACTCACCACCAAGCAGCAGCGGGAAGCCCGCCGTGCCGAAAAGGTCGCCGCGCTGAAAAAGCAGCAGGCCACCCAGAAGCGCAATCGCATCATCACCCTGGTGGGGACCGTTGCGGCCAGCGCCGGTGTTCTGGCCCTCATCATCGCCTTTGTTGTCAGCAGCGCGGTACCGAAGGTCGACCCGGACACCATCGATATTGCCGGCCTTACCCACTTCGACGACGTCACCAACGTGCACGTCACCACCGACGTCGACTATGAGGCCGACTACGGCATGAGCCCGCCCGCCGGGGGAAACCACGCGCAGGCCTGGCTGAACTGCGGTGTATATACCGAGCCCCAGGAAAACGTCAACGCCACACACGCCCTCGAGCACGGGGCCGTCTGGGTGACCTACAACCCCGACGTCGTCAGCGGCGATGAGCTGGCAGAACTGCAGGACTCGCTCCCCAGTTCGTACATCATCCTGTCCCCGTACCCGGACCTGCAGGCCCCGGTCGTCGCCTCCGCCTGGGCCAACCAGGTCGAGCTCGATGGTGTGGATGACCCGCGTCTTGCCGACTTCATCGCGAAGTTCTGGAAGAGCGGCGAAGCTCCCGAGCTTGGCGCCACCTGCAGCGGCGCCATCGACGGTCCCGGAAAAATCGCCTAACGTGACGGACAGCGCCAACCCCGACGAGCAGCATGGCGTCGACCGCGCCACAACATCTTCCGGACTTCGACTGCGACGGATCATCGCCGTGGTTTTAGTTGGACTGTTTGTGCTCGCCGGGGTTTTCGCTGCCGGCCGCCTCACGGCACCGCGGGTCGGTACCCCCTCCAATACCAGCGCAGAGGCCGGTTTCGACCGGGACATGCAACTGCACCACGACCAGGCCGTCGAGATGGCGCTGATCGTTCGCGACGCCACAGACGACCCGGAAGTGCGCCTGCTCGCCTACGACATCGCGACGGCGCAGGCAAACCAGTCCGGCCAACTGTTCGCATTCCTGACCGAGTGGAACCTTCCTCAGGCGGAGCCCGAACCGTCGATGACGTGGATGACCCGCCCCACCCTCGCCGGCCTCTCCCACGACCACGACGGCAGTTCGACCTCCGCACACACGCCGGGTGACCCGATGCCGGGCCTTGCGACCCCAGAACAGATGGCGGAGCTTGCCACCCTCAGTGGGGTCGACGCTGAGAAGTTCTTCCTGACGTTGATGATCGCCCACCACAAAGGTGGGGTAGAGATGGCCGAGGCGGTACTCGACCGCAGCGACTACGCACCGATTGTGAACTTCGCCACCGGCGTCGTCACCGCGCAGAACGGCGAGATCGGGCTGATGGAACGCCTTCTCGCTGAGCGCAGCTAGACCAGGCCTGCCCGATCGAGGCGTCCGCCGTGCCGCGGAGCCCGCCGCTCAGTGCGGCCGGGCCCCGCGTGCCGGCGGCTGCTAGGCGGGAACCCCCACGAGTTCTGCGCTGCGTTCCCACAACTGGCGTGTCAGCACCGGGTCGCTCGCCTGGCGATTTTTGCGTGCCGGGCGGCGCTTCTCGTAGTACTCACCACGCTTCCATTCGCGACCGGGAGCCGCCGTCGCCAGCCACACCAGCGAGTCCGCACCCTTCTCGGGGCTGAGCAGGAAGCGGTTGAGCACGGTGCGGTAGATCAGGCGCATCACGGTGGTGGAGCCGCTGGCGAAACTTGTCTTCACCACGCCGGGGTGGAACGCTGCCGTCGAGATTCCCGCGGCCGCGTAGCGGCGGTCGAGTTCCTGGGTGAAGAGGATGTTCGCCAGCTTCCCGTTGCCATAGGCCAGGTTCGGCGAGTATTTCTTCTCAAGGTCGAGGTCGTCGATATCCAGCTTGCCGAACAGGACGTTGGCGACACTGGCGGTATTGATAACAGTGGCTTTGCTCTCGACGAGCCGCCCCATCAGCAGCGAGGTCAGCAGGAAGGGGGCAAGGTGATTGATCTGCAGCGTCTTCTCGTTACCGTCGACGGTCATCTCGCGGTCACCCATGATGCCGCCGGCGTTGTTCGCCAGCACGTCGATGCGCGGATACTTCTCCAGCAGGGATGCGGCGAGGCCGCGTACATCCTCCAGCCGGGAGAAGTCGGCGAGGAAGTGGTCGGCACCGATCTCCTGCGCGATTGCCTTCGTTTTCTCCGGCGAGCGCCCGACCACAACAACCTGGTTCCCTGCAGCGCTCAGCATCCGGGCGGCGGCGGCACCGATCCCGTCGCTCGCTCCGGTAATGATGATGGTTCGGGATTCGCTCACGCTGGCCTGCTTTCGGTTGTCAGGGGGAAATCGGGTGAAGTGGGTTGCGGGGTGGCGGCCCTCGACTGCTCAGCGAAGAGGTGGGCGTAGAGGCCGCCGGAGCGGACAAGCTCGGCATGGGTGCCGGTCTCCACCACGCGCCCGGCGTCGACCACAAAGATCACGTCGGCGTTGATCACGGTGGAGAGCCGGTGGGCGATGGCGATGGTGGTGCGTCCGCGTGCTGCGGTGTCGAGCGCTCCCTGCACGATTCGCTCGGACACCGAGTCCAGTGCGCTGGTTGCTTCGTCGAGGATAAGCACGGCGGGGTCTTTGAGTAGCACCCGCGCGATAGCGATGCGCTGCTTTTCCCCGCCGCTGAGCCGGTAGCCGCGTTCGCCGACCACGGTGTTGTAGCCGTCGGGGAACGAGGCGATGGTGGTGTGGATGTTCGCGGCGCGGGCGGCGGCTTCCAACTCACTGTCGGTCGCCCCCGGTTTTGCGTACCGGAGGTTCTCGCCGATGGTGGCGTGGAAGAGGTAGGTTTCCTGGCTGACGATGCCGATGTTCTGCACCAGGCTGTCCTGTTCGAGTTCGCGCACGTCATCGCCGGCGAACAGCACCCGGCCGCCGCTGACGTCGTGGAATCGTGGGATCAGGTAGGACACCGTGGTTTTCCCGGCCCCGGAGGGGCCGACGAACGCGGCGTACTGCCCCGGTTCGATCGTGAAGGATACGGCGGCGAGCGTGGGAGGGGTATCGGCTCCCGCGTCCGGGTAGCGGAATTCGACGTTCTCAAATGCCACCCGTCCGAGTTCCGCCTCGGAGACCGTGCGGGCGTTGGCCCGGTCCGAGATTGCGGGGTGGAGGTCGAGGTACTCGAAGATCCGGGAAAACAGTGCCTGCGAGGTCTGCAGGTCGAGCACAACTCGCAACAGCCCAAGCAGCGGGAACGTCAGGCGGGCCTGCACGGTGGTGAATGCCACGAGGGTTCCGGCGGTGACCGCCACATCGCGCTGCAACAGCCACGCGGCGGCGAGGTAGATGACGGCCGGGATCACCGAGAGGAAGATGCCGACCATGGCGAAGAACCACTGGCCGCTCATCTGTTGCTGGACCTGCAGCGAGATCTGGTTTTTGTTCTCTTTGGCGTAGCGGTCGATCTCGGCGGGCTGCTGGTTGAAACTTTTGGCCAGCAGGATGCCGCTGACGCTGAGGGCCTCCTGGGTGATGGAGGTCATGTCGCTGAGCGACTCCTGCGTTTTTGTCGCAATCCGTGCCCGGACCTGGCCGACCCGGCGCTGGGCGATCACCAGCGCCGGCAGCAGGATCACGGCCACAATTGTCAGCTGCCAGCTGAGCACCAGCATGGAGACGAAGGCGGCAAGAACCGTGACCGTATTGCCAATGACGCTGGAGATGGTGTTGCTGAGCACATCGGCGACGCCGCCGACATCGTTCTGCAGCCGGGACTGGATCACCCCGGTTTTCGTTTTGGTGAAAAAAGCCAGTTCCATCGACTGCAGGTGGCCGAACAGTCGGGTGCGCAGGGCGCCCATCACGTTGTTGCCCACAGTTGCGGTGAGGAAGGTTTGCCAGACACCAAGCCCGGCGGAGGCAATCCACAGCAACACCATGGCGGCAACCAGTTTGAGCAGGACCGGGAAATTCGGTTCGCCGGCGGGGGGAAACAGGCCGACGTCGAAAGCCTGTTTAGTGAGCAGAGGGGGAAGCACGCTCAGGCCCGCGCTGATCAGGACGAGGGTAATGGTGAGGGCGAGTCTGGCCCGGTAGGGACGAAACAGGTCGCCAATCCGGCGCAACAGGTGCGGCACCCGCGGGGCGATGGCGTTAACTGCGCGTTGTGCTTCGGCGTCGCCACCGCTGATTCGGCCGCCACCCGGGTGTCCACGACCTCCGCCGCCTCGCATACTCACGCTTTATTGTCTCCCGCCAACATCATCACCGATGCCAGCTTCGCTCACAGCCGATTTTCCCCGGGGATGCTTGTGCGCGATCGTGCCAGTGGCGCCGGAATTCGCAGCATCCGGTGGCAGGAATGTCCGCTCCCCCACAATCGGACAACACCGGCGTTCGCAAGTGGTTGTTGCCCCGAACGACCTGACTTACTGTTCAGAAATGTGACATCCGGTCACTAATTTCTCGTGAGGAGCCGAACAATGACATCCTCGCCGTTGTCCCGGGCTGTCCCGCGCGCGCCCCGGCGCCGGTCGCGGATGAACCGTCGCGAAGCCATCGCCGGGTTCCTGTTTATCAGCCCGTGGATTGTTGGATTCGCCATCTTCACCCTCGGGGCGATGGTGTACAGCCTGGTCATCTCCTTCAGCAACTACCAGTTGGCCACCAACACGGCGGCGCCGGTCGGCTTCACCAACTACCGGCTTCTGCTGGAGGACCCCAAGGTCGCGACCGCGCTCGGCAACACCCTTTTCTACGCGGTGATGGCCGTGCCGCTCGAAATCGCGTTCGCCCTGTTCCTCGCCATGCAGCTCAACCGGATCGGCCGCGGCGCTGGCTTCTTCCGCACCCTCTATTACCTGCCGAAAATGACACCAACGGTGGCCACGGCCTCGATCTTTTTCCTGCTGTTGAACGGCAACCAGGGTGCGGTGAACAAAGCCCTTGCCGCCATCGGCATCCAGGGGCCGCAGTGGCTCCTCGATCCCGACTGGGTGAAACCGTCGATCGTCCTGATGACGCTGTGGGGAGTCAGCGGAACGATGGTGATTTTGCTCGCCGCCCTGAAAAACGTGCCGCGTGACCTGTACGAGGTGTCGTCGATCGACGGCGCAGGCCCCGTGCGGCAGTTCTTCGCCATCACCCTGCCGATGATCTCCGGGGCGCTGTTTTTCAACGTGATTGTGCTGACCATCGCGGCGCTGCAGGTGTTCGACCAGGCGTACCTGCTGTTTTACCGCGACCAGGTGCAGGCCGCGCCGGATGCGTCCCTCTTTTATGGTGTGTACCTCTTCCAGCAGGCATTCCGCCAGTTCAACTTCGGTTTCGCGGCAGCGATGGCCTGGCTGTTGTTTGTCATCATCCTGCTGATCTCGCTGCTGCAGGTGCGCATCGGAAACCGCTTCGTCTACTACGAACAGGACCGCTGATGTCCACCCTCACAGACCCCCCGCCCGACATCGACCCACCGGATGCTGCAACAGCGGCCGCCCACCGCACGGCCGCCTCGTCCCCGGCGGCAGCGCCGGGCACCGTCCTCGCGGGCCGGCGCCTCTCCTCGAGGCGCGTCATACCGGCGCCGCGGCGCCGCCGACCGGTCACCGCGGGCAGTGTTCTGCGGTGGGCCGTGGTCATCCTGATGTCGCTGGTGTTTTTGTACCCGCTGGCCTGGCTGCTGGCGGCGAGCTTGAAACCGCGGGGCGAGGTGTTCGACAACGCCCTCATCCCCCGCACTTTCCAGCCGCAGAACTTCGTCGAGGTGTGGAACCAGTTGCCGCTGCTCAACTGGGTGGGTAACAGCATCCTCATCGCACTGCTGGCGGCCGCCTTCGTCACTATCTCCTCGTCGCTGGTGGCGTTCGGGTTCGCGTACTTCATTTTCCCGGGCCGCAATTTCCTGTTCGGACTGGTGTTGGCAACCATGATGCTGCCGGGGGCTGTCACGCTGGTGCCGCAGTACCTGATCTGGAACCAGCTCGGCTTCGTTGGCACTACCGTGCCGTTGTGGGGGATGAATCTGTTCGGCTCCGCTTTCTACATCTTTTTGCAGCGCCAGTTCTTCCTCGGCCTTCCCCGGGAGATCTTCGAGGCCGCCCGCGTCGACGGGGTCGGCTATTTCGGGTTGTTCTGGCGGATGGCCTTACCGCTGTCGATCCCGTCGTTTGTGATCGTGTTCCTCTTTGAGTTCCAGGCCAGTTGGAACAACCTGCAGTCCGCCCTCGTTTATCTGAATTTCGGCGCCCCCGAGCAGTACACGGTGCCGCTCGGTATCGCCTCGGCGATGACCAGGTATAGCCCAACAAACGGGGGCCAGGGCGACTACCAGTACGTGATGGTTGCCGCCCTGGTGGTGACCATTCCCATGCTGGTGCTGTTCGCCTTCGGCCAGCGGTACTTCATCGAAGGCGCCGCCACCCAGGGCCGCAAAGGCTGAGGTCCCGCGCCCGCACCACCTTCGACCAACGGAACTACTGGGCGCCGGACTGCTCGTAGGCGCGCATTGCCGCGGCCTGCGCCTCTTCCAGGGCTTTCTCGGGTGTCTTCTCTCCCAGCAGTGCGGAGTTGACCGCGTTCACCAGCTCACTCTGGATCTGCTGGCCGGCCGGCGAGGAGCCGAACGACTTTCCCTCCCCGACCACGTCGTAGTAGGTGGCGATGGCGGCGTCGAAACCGGCATTGCCGGTACCGGTGGTGTACTGCTCGCGTAGCGACTGGTCGGCGGCCGGGGAACCGGTGAACAGGCCCGTGTTCAGCGACCCTGGGGTCTCGGCGATAGTTGCCGCCCTGGCGGCACCGGCGGCTTCCCAGGCCTCTTCCGAGGTCAGGTCGAGGGCCCAGCGGCACGCCGCCGCGGGGTTGTCGGCATTGGTCGGGATCACAAAGGCGGTACCGCCGGCAACCGCGAACGCGTTTCCCCCGGTATCGCGGATGGGGACCGCGGTGATGTCCACCGACGCGGTGTATGGCGCGAGCACGTTGACGAACCACTGGGCGACGATTTCCGCACCGACCTGGTCGGCAACGAACTGGTTGTTGTCTCCGAAGAAGTCGAAGGAGTCCGTGAAACTCTTCACGTTTGCCCAGCCACCCTGCGCATCCGTCACCTTGGCCAGGAATTCGATCGCCTTCACGTTGTTCGGGTCGTCCAGCGCCGGTTTGCCCTCGTCATCGATGAGGCTTCCCCCGAAGGCCAGCATCCAGGTTGACGCCTGGCTTGTTGGCTGGGCGTCGAAACCCAGACGCGTGGGGATGCCGTTGTCGAGCACCGTCATGGCGGTGATGGCGGCGAGCAGTTGGTCTGGTTTCGCGATGTCGATCTGGTCGGCCGTGATGCCGGCTTCAGCGAGGACACGGTTGTTGAGCATGATGGCCGGCGGCTGGTAGAACTGCGGCACTCCCCAGATCTGGTCCTGGTAGGTGACGTCGGCGACCACCGAAGGGTAGTAGCGCTCTTTCGCGTTGACATCGTTGGCCGAATAACACTCGTCCAGCGGTCGGATCAGGCCCTTCGCCGCGTAGGTGGTGACAAATTGCCTGTCCATCTGAACCACATCGGGGACTCGGCCGCTCGCGGCTAGCGTGGTGAACTTCTGCGCGTCGAAGGGGGTCGCGTCGAGTTCGACCGTCACATCGGAATCGGCGAGGGTGTCGCTCACCAGGTCAAGGCGCGACGTACCAACCTCGTCGGCGTTATCGAAGCCCCAGGCGTTGACCACACCGCTCAGCTCCGTGGTGAACGCCGCCCCGGTGGCTCCGGGAGCGGACGGTCCACACGCGGTGAGGGCAACAAGCCCGAGAGCCGCGCCGAACGCTACAAACAGTCTTCGTGTGGTCATCATGAATCCCTCCGGCTGTCGCCGAGGGAAGTCCGCAGCGTGCGAAGGTGAAGTCCAGGAGCAGCCAGAAGTAGACCGTTCGGGTGTTGCCTTCTGCCTTCGCACCGTATCCCCGCTGTGCAATCGCCTTCAAGGGCTCGCAGGGCCCCGCAAACTGGAGTAGGACTCAGGCTTTCGCCGGGTGGGGCTGCAGCGTTCCCGACCGACTGCGCGGCTCTCGGCCCCAACACGCAGTTGGGCGGATCCCTATCCGGGATCCGCCCAACGATGTTGGCCCCGCGACGGCGGGGTTCCCTGCCCTAACCCTTGGTCGACCCCGCCAGCAGGCCGCGGACAAAGAACCGCTGCAGGGAGAAGAACACGATCAGCGGGACCAGGATGGAGATGAACGCCCCCGCGGTGAGCAGGTGCCAGTCCTGGCCGCGGCTGCCGGTGATCTCGGCGAGCAGCTTGGTCATCGGGGCGACTCCACCGTCGGCGAAGACCAGGGCGACCAGCAGGTCGTTCCAGACCCAGAGGAACTGGAAGATCGCAAAGGAGGCGATCGCCGGCATTGTCAGCGGCAGCACGATCCGGAAGAAGATCTGGCCGTGCCCGGCACCATCAACGCGGGCCGCTTCGATCAGCTCGCGCGGAATTTCGGAGACGAAGTTGTGCAGCAGGAAGATCGCAAGCGGAAGGGCGAAGATCGTGTGGGCGATCCACACCTGCGAATACGATCCCGAGGCATCCAGCCCGGAGAACAGCTGCACCCCGCCAATGCTCAGCCCGCGGGAGAACAAGCTCAGTAGGGGCACAAGTGCCATCTGCAGCGGAACGATCTGCAGCGCGAAGACACCGATGAAGATCCAGTTTTTACCGCGGAAGTCAATCCAGGCGAAGGCGTAGGCGGCGAGGCTGGCGATCACCAGGGGGAACACCGTTGCCGGAACAGTGATGGCGATCGAGTTGATAAAGGCCCCGGCGAGGGTGAGCGAACTGTTGCCGGACGCCAGGACATCGACGTAGTTGTCGAGGGTGAAGCCAGGGTTCTGGAAGAACGTCCACCATCCGGAGCGGTTGACGTCTGCCGCGGGCCGGATGGAGGACACCAGCAAACCGAACGTCGGTGTTGTCCAGAGGATAGCGATGATCAGGGCTGCGATGGTGGCACCGCGGCTGGTCAACCTCTTTTTGCTGCGTTTGGTGGCCTCGAGGACCTTCTCGCCGGTGGCGAGCTGGCGTTCGGTGGCTTTGTCGACCGGCAGCTTGGCCGGGATCGTGGCGCTCATCGGATCTCCCTCTGCTTCGCGATCTGTCGGGCGTTATATACAACGATGGGCAGTACCAGTACAAAAAGCACCAGCGCAAACGCGGCGGAACGACCTACTTCGAAGCCCTTCCACTGCGTGTACATCTCGTTGGCGATAACACTCGTCTGGTTGGAGCCGGCCGTCATGGTTCGCACAATGTCGAATACCTTCAGCGAGGCGATCGAGATGGTGGTGAGCACAACTACCAGCGAGCTCTGGATGCCGGGCACGGTCACATTGGTGAATCGCTGCCAGGCGTTGGTCCCATCAAGCTCCGCGGCCTCCAGCTGTTCGGCCGGCACACCCTTGATCGCGGCGGACAGCACCACCATGGCAAAACCGGTCTGGATCCAGATGAGCACAACAATGAGGAACAACGTGTTCCAGGGGGCATTGGACAGCCAGTCGACGGGCTGGCCGCCGAGCCAGACAACGATCTGGTTGAGCAGGCCGATCTGGGCCTCACCGGCCGGGCGGGCGGTGTAGACGAAGCGCCAGATGATGCTCGCCCCGACGAAGGAGATCGCCATCGGCATAAACACCAGGATCTTGAAGAACTTCTCACCGCGGGACTTGTCGATGAACACGGCGTACGCGAGGCCGAAGGCCGTCGACAACGCCGGCACAATCAGCACCCAGACAATGGTGTTCAGAACGGTGCGGATGCCGGTTTCCTGGGTGAAGATCCAGATGAAGTTGTCGAGGCCCACAAAACGGTTGCCCCGGCTGTTCATAAAGGCTGCGATGGTGGTCTGGATAGACGGGTAGATCAGTCCGATCCCGAGGAGCACAATCGCGGGGCTGAGGAAACCGACCAGCTGGAACAGGTAGCCCGCACCTTCGCGGGACCGGAAGTCCACAATAAAAAAGACTCCGCCAACCACGGCGGCGACCGCGGCGGCCCACCACACGGAGCCGAGCACCAGGAAGATCAGCAGCGGCGCGAGAACGCACACAGCGAGGCGGATGCCGGTGTAGAGGCGGCCGGTGCGGGGTGCGACTTCGAGGAAGAAGATCAGCAGCCCCATCACGATGAGGAATGCGAGCACAACCAAGGGGATCTGTGCCAGCGGGGGAAGTGTGGATATCCACTTGAGGAAATCTGACATTGTGTCCCTTTCGAGTACAACAGTGGACTCTGGTTTGATGTCACCGGATGGGTTCGACCGGTGAATGCCAGTCTCGCCAGGAGTGGAACCGGAAGCTAGAGCTTTCGGTTCCACTCCATCGGAGGTTTACGCGCGGGTACGCGCAGGTGCGGCGAGCGGAACTGCCCCGCCGCGGGTGGACATTAGTCGGACGGCCAGGAGGATTCGATCGTCGAGAGGACCTCGTCGCTCGGCTTTCCGTTGATCCAGTCGACCATGCCGGTGAAGAACGATCCGGTACCAACAACACCCGGCATCAGGTCAGAGGCATCGAAGCGGAACGTGGTGTCAGGATCGGTGAGGATCTTGATCGCGTCCTGCAGGATCGGGCTGCTCGCGCTGGCCGGGTCGAGACCCGAGTTGGCGCTGATCACACCGCCGAGCTTGACGCGGCTGTTGGCCCATTCGGGGCTGGAGAGGTACTCCTGCACCTTGATGGTGTCGGCGTCGTTGGAGAATGCTGCGACGATTTCGCCACCACCAACCACGGCCTTGCCGTCGGTTGCGTCAACGGGGGGAAGGAGGAATGCCCACACATCAGCATCCGGACCGACCGTGGTGTTGCCGTTTGCCGGGTCGGTGAGGAAGCCGTCGAAGAAGGACGCCTGGTGGTGCAGCGCGCAGTTACCCTCGCCGATCACGCGGGCGACATCGCCGAACGTGGTGGCGTTGATGGTCTCGACGTTGCCGTAACCGGCATTGACGTAGTCGGGGTTCAGCAACACGTCGCCGACGGCGTCAAGCGCTTCCTCGATCTGTGGGTCGTTGAACGGGATCTCGTGGTTGACCCACTGGTCGTACACATCAGCACCGGACTGGCGAAGGACGAGGTCTTCGACCCAGTCCGTTCCCGGCCAGCCTGAAGCGGCATCCGACTGGAAGCCGGCACACCAGGGGGCATCGCCGGTGGTGTCCGCGATGGTTTTGGTCACGTCAAGCAGTTCGTCCCAGGTGGTCGGGACTTCAACACCCCACTCGGCGAACTTCGCCGGGGAGTACCAGACGTAGCCCTTGACGCTGGCCATCAGGGGCGCGCCGTACAGGGTGTCCCCGGAGGTCGCGTAGGCGGCCCAGTCGTCGGACCAGTACTCCGCGACGTTCGCCGCGACTCCTTCGGGAGCCGGCTGGATGTATTCGCGGGACGCGAGGTCGTTCAGCAGTCCGGGCTGCGGGAAGATCGCGATGTCCGGGGCGTTGCCGCCCTGGGCACGAATGCTGATCTGGGTTTCGAACTCTTTGCTGGATTCATACTGGATGTCGATGTCATTCTCTTCTTCCCAGGCCGCCCACGATTCCTGGAGAAGTTCATCTTCGGTATCCGCGATGGTGCCGTAGATGGTGACGACGCCATCGGCGTCCCCGGCGTCCCCGGGGCCGAGGGCGGAGCCACCTCCGCCATCACTTCCCCCTGATGAACAACCGGTGAGAACAAGGCCGGCCGCGGCAAGAATAGCCAGCGGGACGGTCACACGTTTATGCAGGATGGAACTCATGTAAATCCTCCTCGTTGAGGTGATGCGCAAGCTGTATTACGCATCTGGTGACTGCAGGGTGGGGCTTGCCGGCCGCACACCACCATCCTCATCGCGCCAAACTTCTGATGGCGCGGGAGAATACGGGCAGCGACCGAATAAACCTGTCCTAAACGTATGGGGAATATCAGGACCCCACAAGTGCTTACAATTTAAATCACCCGATCACACGGTGATTTTTTCCATTCTTTGACTTAACCAACAAAGGTGCCGCCCCCTTACGGGAGCGACACCTACTGTTAGCTACAACCAAGCAAAG
>Ga0247735_1000276_pt1 | contig 21960 bp, 21 predicted proteins | sample UWRJL178409R2_FD_180934 | JGI IMG/M metagenome (GOLD analysis project Ga0247735, IMG submission 180934) | Plant litter microbial communities from Arlington Agricultural Research Station in Wisconsin, United States - UWRJ-L178-409R-2 | ecosystem: Environmental > Terrestrial > Plant litter >... | reverse complement strand
CTACGACCTCACCCTCGCTGGCGTACCCCATCTGCACGATGCGGGTGCCGGCCTCGACCAGGCGGCGGAGCACTGCCTTCTCGGCGACGATGGTGGAGTAGAAGCCGGCGTTGGCCGCGGTCGGGACGACACCCGTGAGCGTGTGCAGGTACTCGGCGCCGCCCGCGCGCGACAACTCGCCAATTTTTGTCAGCTCGTCGGTGACGGCGATGACATCGGTGGGTTCACCGTGGGAATAGAGCCCGAGGATGACATCGAAGATGATCTCGTGCTTGGGAATGTAGAAGTCGACGCCGCGCACCGATTCGACGACGTCGGCAACAGCATCCTTGCTGAGCAGCATCCCGCCAATCGCACTCTGCTCCGCGAGCAGGTCGTGGGGTGGAACCCGGTCTCCCTGGCGTGAGTCGGACGACGTTCTCGAATCACTGGCAAGTCCCAGATGAGCTATCGACATGTGACACCTCCCAGTGGCTTGTATTAGGCATAGTTTTATTCCGACCCCCGACATTGGATGCTGTCGGACGCAGGTGTTACGCGCGCGGGCGGTTGTCCTTCGAAGGAATATCGCCTGCGCGGGTACCTGAAGCGATCCAACTACACCCCGCGATCGGCTTCAGTGTCTTCACCCTAAGAAGGTGGAGTACCACACCACAACTCGCCCTGTGGACAAGCCTGTGGACAAAACGGGTGAAACGCCGCAGTGCGTGTGAGCAACCTGTGGACAACGCTGTGGGTAAGTAATGCAATTTTGAACTTATAGCCGTTCTGACCAGCTTATTAAGTTCCCACATGGTGTGTGGAAAAAAATGGTTCGATTCGTGGTTGAAGGTTGTGTGGTAGTGCCGCACCCTGTGCACAAAGACTTGACATTGGCGAACGAAAAGCTTGACATTGGGGCGTTAAAAAGCGGTAGCCCGGAATCGAAATCCCGGGCTACCGCGCTAGCGAAAACTACTTCGCAGCAACCACCTGAAGGGTGATCGTTGCAACGATGTCGTCACGGAGGCGAATCGTCGCCTCGTGAGTTCCCGTTGCCTTGATCGGAGTCGTGATCTCGATCTTGCGCTTGTCAACGGTTCCAACGCCAGCTGCAGAGACCGCTTCAGCGATGTCCGAGTTCTTGACGGAACCGAACAGGCGTCCACCTTCGCCGGCCTTGACGGTGAGCTTCACCGTGGCGGCCTGGAGGCGGGCCCGAAGGTCCTGTGCCTCTTCGATGGTGGCGTGCTCGCGTGCAACGCGGGCTGCCTTGATCGACTCAACCTGCTTTTCGCCACCGCGGGTCCACTGGACCGCGAGGCCCTGGGGAACGAGGTAGTTACGGGCGAAGCCGTTCTTAACTTCGATGATGTCACCGGGAGTACCGAGGCCGGAGACCTCGTGGGTGAGGATGAGCTTCAACATATCAATGTCTCCTTGACTCAGCGGCCTGAGCCGGCGTAGGGAAGAAGCGCCATCTCGCGTGCGTTTTTGACGGCACGGGCGATGAGTCGCTGCTCCTGGACGGAGACACCGGTGATACGACGGGCGCGGATCTTTCCACGCTCCGAGATGAACTTACGAAGGGTCGCAACATCCTTGTAGTCGATTACGCCAACGCGAATCGACTTTGCCGGGGCAGCGTTTTTGCCACCCTTGGCGTTGCGAAGAGGCTTGCGACGGTCGCCGCTGCTCTTTCCAGCCATGGTTATTTGTCCTTAAGGTCTAAAAGGGAGTTTCGTCGCTGTAGTTGCCTGGCGTGTTCCACACGTCGCTACCGGAAGAATCCGGTGCGCTTGCGGCCCACGGCTCATTGGCTACCTGAGGGGAGGATCCACCACGGGGAGCTCCGCCGCCACCGCCGCCGCCTTCGCGGGACGATGATGCGCGGGTCACCTGGGCGGTCGCATAGCGAAGGCTTGGACCGATTTCATCGATTTCAAGCTCCATGCTGGTGCGCTTCTCGCCCTCCTTGGTCTCGTACGAACGCTGCTTGAGACGACCGGTGGCAACGACGCGGGAACCCTTTGTCAGGGATCCGGCGACGTGCTCGGCGAACTCGCGCCACACGCTGGCACGAAGGAAGAGGGCGTCGCCGTCCTTCCAATCGTTGCTGGCGCGGTCGAACGAACGAGGAGTAGACGCAATGGTGAAGTTCGCAACCGCAAGTCCGCCCTGCGTATAACGCAGTTCGGGGTCACTGGTGAGGTTACCCACCACTGTGATAACGGTTTCGCCTGCCATGGGTTACTCGGCAGCCGTTTCGGCTTCGGCGGGCTTCTCGGTTGCAGCAGGCTTCGCGGCAACTACGGGACGGGCAGCCTTGCGGGCTGCCTTCTCCTCGGCAGCCTTGGCTGCCTCGGCGACCTGGGCGATTGCTTCCTCGGCGCGGAGCACCTTGGTACGCATAACGGCTTCGCTGAGCGACAGCTGGCGGTCGAGTTCCTTTGTGGAATCGGACGTAGCGGTCAACTGGACGACGGCGTAGATGCCTTCGGTCTTCTTGTTGATTTCATAAGCAAGGCGACGACGGCCCCAGATGTCAACGCTGTCGATGGTTCCACCATCGTTGCGAATGACATTCAGGAACTTGTCTAGGCTGGGAGCCACGGTGCGCTCGTCGATCTCTGGATCGAGGATCACCATGAGTTCATACTGATGCGTCATAAACCCACCTCCTTCGGACTAAAACGGCCACAGACGATCTGTGACAGGAGGGTGTTGACGTGTTGAACACGGTCACCAGGACCGAGACAACCTGCCTAGTCTAGTTGTTTCAGGTCCCACCTATCAAGGAGCAGTCTCAGCCATGACCCTTAGGGTTGCCATCGCAGGTGTCGGAAACTGCGCAAACGCTCTCGTGCAGGGCGTCACTTTTTATGATTCAGTCCAAGACGACGCCGTTGTCCCCGGACTGATGCACGCACGATTCGGCCCGTACCGCATCAGTGACATCGAGTTCGTCGCCGCCTTCGACGTCGACGCGGACAAGGTCGGCCTCGACCTGGCCGACGCCCTGTGGGCCGGACAGAACGACACGTGGAAATTCGCCGACGTCGCCCCCACCGGCGTAACAGTCCAGCGCGGCGAGACCCACGACGGTCTCGGCGAGTACTACCGCGAACTCATCACGGAGTCTGAGGCCCCGGCCGTTGACATCGTCCAGGCCCTCAAGGACAGCGGCGCGCAGGTGCTCGTCTGCTACCTGCCCGTCGGCTCCGAGATCGCCGCGAAGTACTACGCCCAAGCCGCCATCGACGCGGGCGTCGCCTTCGTCAACGCCCTTCCCGTCTTTATCGCCAGCGATCCGGTCTGGGCGGAGAAGTTCCGCGTCGCGGGAATTCCTATCGTCGGAGACGACATCAAGAGCCAGCTGGGCGCGACCATCACCCACCGCGTGCTCGCCCGTCTCTTTGAAGAGCGCGGCCTGGTGCTCGACCGCACTTACCAGCTGAACGTCGGTGGCAACATGGACTTCAAGAACATGCTTGAGCGCCGCCGCCTCGAGTCGAAGAAGATCTCCAAAACGCAGGCCGTCACCAGCAACATCGACGCGACCATCGACCCGGACAACGTACACATCGGCCCAAGCGACCACGTGCCGTGGCTGACCGACCGCAAGATGGCCTTTATCCGCCTTGAGGGCCACGGTTTCGGAAACGCCCCAACCAACCTCGAGTACAAGCTCGAAGTGTGGGACTCCCCCAACAGCGCCGGTGTGGTCATCGACGCGATCCGCGCAGCCGGCATGGCGCTGGCAGCAGGCCAGGGCGGCCCGGTCGAGGCAGCATCCGCGTACTTCATGAAGTCACCCCCGGTGCAGTTCCCCGACCCGATCGCGCGTACGGCGCTGGAGAAGTTCATTACCGATTTGTCGTAACCCCCTTACAGGGTTAGCCGGGCGCATTCCACTTCGGTGGTGTGCGCCCTTTCTTTTTTGTGCACCAAACCTGTCATGGTGGTTACGTCAGAAATGCTGCCCAGGATGCTGCTAGGCGGGCGCTTCGCCGTTGTCGGCCCACCAGGAGCGCAGGCGTCGCTCGGCTTCCTCTTCACCGAGCGGCCCTTCGTCCAGCCTCAGCTCGAGCAGGAATTTGTAGGCGGCACCCACCTCGCGGCCGGGTCGCAGCCCGAGCAGGCGCATGATGGCCTCGCCGTCGAGGTCGGGGCGCAGCGCTGCCACGCCCTCCGCCTCGGCGAGGGCGATGATGCGATCCTCGAGGTCGTCGTAGGCGAAGGCCAGGCGGTCCGCCTTGCGCTGGTTGCGGGTGGTCACATCCGCCCGGGTCAGGATGTGCAGCCGTTCGAGCACGGGGCCGGCGTCGCGCACATACCGGCGCACCGCCGAATCTGTCCACGCTGCGTCGGTGTAGCCGAAGAACCTCAGGTGCAGTTCGATGAGGCGGGAGACCGCCGCGATGGTGTCCTTATCGAATCGCAGGGCCTTGAGACGCCGCCCGGCGATCTTCGCTCCAACAACATCGTGGTGGTGGAAGCTGACAACCCCGCCGGCCTCGACCTTTTTGGTCGCGGGCTTCCCGGCATCATGGAGCAGCGCGGCGAGGCGCAGGACGAGGTCGGGGGCATGGCCGCGCGACTTCTCGTAGCTGATCGCCTGGTCGAGAACCGTGAGGCTGTGCTCGTAGACGTCTTTGTGGTGGGCGTGCTCGTCAATCTCCAACTTGAGGGCGGGCAACTCCGGCAGGACGAGTTCTGCGATGCCGGTCTCTACCAGCAGCTGCAATCCGACCCGCGGAGCATCCGTCAGCAGCAGTTTGCTGAGCTCGTCGCTGACCCGTTCGATGCTGACGATCGAGATACGTTCCGCGAGCGCGGACATCGCCGCACGCGTCTGCGCCTCAACGGTGAACCCGAGCTGGCTGGCGAAACGGGCCGCCCGCAGCATCCGCAGCGGGTCGTCCCCGAAGGAGACCTCGGGGGATGCCGGGGTGGTGATGGTTTTGGCCACCAAGTCGGCCACACCACCGGAGGGATCAACGAGCACCATCTGCGGGAGCCGCAGCGCCATGGAGTTGACGGTGAAATCACGGCGCACCAGGTCGCCCTCGAGGGTGTCGCCGAATTCGACGGTGGGCTTTCGGGTCTCCCCGTCGTAGGAGTCGGCGCGGTAGGTGGTGATTTCGACCTTTTCGCCCGCCACTCGTGCGCCGATGGTGCCAAAGGCGCGGCCGATATCCCACTGGGCGCTCGAGATCGGTTTGACGATGGCCATGATCTCGTCCGGGCTCGCGCTTGTGGTGAAATCGAGGTCATTGACCGTGCGGCCGAGGAAGGCATCGCGAACCGGGCCGCCGACGAGGGCCAGTTCCTGGCCCGCCGCGGAAAAGGCGCCCGCGAGGCGGGCAATCGGTGCGGACGATGCAAGTTCCTCGAGCCGCTTGAGTGCCGAAGCGACAGAGTCCATAGTGATCAAGCTTGCCACAGCGGGGTGTGACGGCGATTGCCTCACCGGCGCGGAGTTCGGTCTCATCCCGCGCACCAGCGGGGCTCACGGGCCCTCCAGCCAGGAGACCTTAGACTCTGATCATGCAGGCGACAGGTATCAATGGGGTCGGCTGGTGACCGTTAAAATGATCGCGACGACGGTCACGGTGCTCCTCGCGCTCGTCGGAATCGGTATGGGCACTCCGCTGCCCGCCGGTGCGGCGGCCACTGATGATTCGGGCGACTCTGTGACCATGACGGTCGCGCCCGACACCCTCGGTATCCCCGCAGATAATGCCGAGCTGCCGCTCACCGTGACGATTGCCAACGATTCGTCCGCAGCCATCGATGCGGGGTTGATCGACGTGGTGGTGAATCGAACTCCCCTCGACGAGCCAGAGGTATTGACCGGCTGGTTGACGAACGCGGTGGACAGCATTACCGCACCGACCAGCGTCGACCAGTCCGAGTCCGGGGCAATCGCCGCTGGCGAGACCCGGATCTTCTCTCTTGGCATCACCCCGGAGGAATTGGGGTTCACCGAAGAGGGCGTCTACGCACTCGGGGTGCAGCTGACCGTTGGTGACAGCGTCGAGTCAATCGATGCTGCGAATCCCGTCGCCGCGGCCCACACCGCTGTCTCCTGGCAGAGCACGTCCGAAAACCCCCTGCGTGTTGCAGTGGTCGCACCGCTGGCCCTGCCAGCCTCCGCCACTGGCTTGCTCGATGCTGCCACCCTGACGCAGTACACGGATGTCGACGGCATCCTCACCGCACAGCTCGACGCGATGATCGGCCGACCGGTCCTGATCGGGATCGACCCGCGTATCATCGCCTCGATCCGGCTCCTCGGCGATTCCGCCCCCCAATCGGTGCTCGAGTGGCTTGACCGCCTCAGTACGGTCCCTAATGCGACCTTCCCCCTTGCCTGGGCGGATGCTGACCTGACCGCGGCGCTACAGGCCGGCGCAGCAACGCCCCTCACTCCGACGTCGTTTGATTTTGCGATCAATCCCGATCTTTTTGATACCGCAACCGCCGCCCCGACCGGCGCACCACTCCCGGGCGGCGAACCGGATCCGGAGAATGTGTCGCCACCCCTGCCCACCAGTACCGACCTGACGCAGTGGAATTACACCTACCCGAACCTCAGCTGGCCGGCTGCGGATTCGGTCACCGCAGCAGACCTGGCGATTCTTGATGCCGCCGGCGCGAACCCGACGTTGCTCTCCAGCGACAACGCGACCGTCGCCGCCCCTGCCTCGTCGTCCTCAGCCGCCTCCACCGCTACCGCCTCCGGCGTGCTCGCCTCCGTGGGGGACAGCACCGTGGCCGTGGCTGATTCCCGCCTGTCCACCCTGCTCCAGGACGCCGTCACCGCCGAGACCACGGCAGCCTGGAATTCCGCCATGGCCGAACTTTCGGCGACGGTTGCTATCGACAGCATCGGCAACGGGGAAACCCCACCGTTGGCCGTGGCGACCCTCGGCCGCAGCTGGCCAAGTGAGGAATTCCGACTCGAACAGACCCTCGCCGAGCTCTATGGGCTGCCCTGGGCGACCTCAGCCAATATGTCGACCGTCTTCGACTCCGGCCTCGCCGGTGATTCCTCGCTGCCCAGCGCCGAGATAGTGGATGCTGCCCCGGACGATACCCACCTCGACACCGTGCGTGGACTCCTCGAGGCCGAAGCTGCCGAGGACCGGTTCGCGATGGTTGTGGCGGATCCCCTCGCGCTGACAGCCGATCGCAGGCTCTCCCTGTTGTCCCTGCTGTCCAATGCCTGGCAGGGCGATGATGAAGGGTGGTCAACAGCCGCGGCAGCCTACCTGGACGAATCCGAAGTCATCCGTTCCTCGGTCCAGATCCTGCCGAGCAGCGTCTACCAGGTCGGTTCCGACAGTGCCGACCTGCCCTTCACCGTCAAAAATGACCTTGCCCAGACGGTGACCGTGTACATCAATGTACGCGCCAGCAATATCGGACTGACCGTCGACCAATCCGCCGTTGAACTGGTTATCGAGCCGGAATCATCCCGCCGGGCCCTGTTCCCGGTCGAAGGGCTCTCCAACGGCAAGGTTATGCTGACGGTCTCGATCACCGACCGGATGGGCCAGCCTGTTGGCACCCCGACCCAGGTTGAGCTGAACGTGCATGCCGGGTGGGAGACCGCCGGAACCCTCGGGTTCGGTGCGGTCGTCCTTGTCATTTTCGGTGCGGGAATCGTCCGCACCATCCGCAAACGTCGTAAAGCGAGCAGGACTCCCGCATGACCACCACGCCAGCGGCGTCGGAACCCTCCGGCGTCGGACGCGCGAGCGCCCTCCTAGCCAGTGGCACCTTGGTGTCCCGCCTGCTCGGTTTCGTCAGCGCGCTCGTCCTCGCTCAAACCCTCACCACCCGCGGCGCCGGGGCGAACACATTCGCCTTGGCCAACCAGCTTCCGAACAATATCTACGCCATCGTCGCCGGAGGTGTCCTCAGCGCCATCCTGGTTCCCCAGATCGTGCGCGCCGGACTCCACAACGACGGTGGCCAGAAATTCATCAACCGCATCATCACCCTCGGCGGTGTCGTTTTTATCTCCGCCGCGGCCATCGCCACCATCTGCGCTCCCCTATTAGTGCGGTTGTACACCACCCAACAAACCGCAGGCTCGTCGCGCGGCTTCTCCGAGGGCGACCTGGCCCTCGCCACCGCTTTCGCCTACTGGTGCCTCCCACAGATCCTCTTTTACGCCCTCTACAGCCTCTTTGGCGAGGTCCTGAACGCGCGTAAGGTCTTCGGCCCGTTCACCTGGGCCCCGGTAGTAAATAACGTCGTCGCCATCACGGGCCTCCTGATCTTCAACGTCCTTTTCTCCTCCGTCGACGTTGAGAATGCTGCGTCCTGGACCTCACCGATGATCGCGGTCATCGCCGGCTCTGCCACCCTCGGAGTTGCGGCACAGGCACTGGTCCTTGTGTTCTTCTGGCGCAAAGCCGGGCTCAGCTACCGTCCCGAATTCAAGTGGCGCGGCGTCGGACTCGGCCGCGTTGGCAAGGCGGCCGGCTGGACCTTCGGCATGATCATCGTGGGACAGATCGCGGGAATCGTCCAGACCCAGGTCGCCTCCCAGGCGGGAGCGGATGGAACGTCTCTCGCCGCCCTGCGTTACGCCTGGCTGATCTTTATGCTCCCGCATTCCATCGTCACCGTGTCCATTGCCACTGCCTATTTCACCCGGATGAGCACCCATGTACGCGATTCGGACCTCGCCTCGCTGCGCCGCGATATCTCCTCCAGCCTCCGCACCATCGGCCTGGTTATGGTGTTCGCCACGGTGACATTGATCGTGATTGCCTACCCGTTCTCCCGGGTCTTCACAAGCACCGGCTTCGAAGAAACACAGGCCATGGGCAATGTACTTATTGCCTATTTACCCGGTCTGATCCCGTTCACCATTCTTTTTGTCCTCCAGCGCACCTTCTACTCGCTCGAGGACACCAGAACACCCTTCTTTATTCAGGTCGCCCAGTCCGCGTTGTTCATCGCGGGAGCGCTGATTGTGCAGGGCCTGCCACCAGAGTCGATCGCCGTGGGCGTTGCCGCGGTAACCACGCTCGCCGGTACCGCGCAGATGATCATCGCCTTTGTTGTCCTTCGAAAAAGGCTCAATGGATTCGACGGGCGACACATTATTCGCCAGTACCTGGTCTATCTGCTGGCCACAGTCCCCGCAGCACTCGCCGGGATCGCGCTTGCCGCCGGTCTTGGCGCGTTCGTTGGCGGGTTCGCTGTCGCGAGTATCACTACGGCGATAGCCACCATGGCCGTTGTTGGCGTCGCGATGCTCGTGATTTATGTCGCAACGCTCGCGCTGCTGCGAACTCCTGAGCTTCGCGCGCTACTGGCTCCGGTCGTCTCACGACTTCGGGGACACCGCTAAACACAGCGAAAACACAGTTTGCGGCGCCCTCCATGGGGGTCGGAATATGCGGACCCTAGTATGGGTTATACCGCTCAGCGAAGACTCTTAGGGAGATGTTGCACGTGCGTCAAGTGATCATTATTGGATCCGGTCCAGCCGGGTACACCGCCGCCATTTACGCGGCCCGCGCCAACCTCAAACCACTACTGATCGCCAGTTCGGTCGAAGCCGGTGGTGAGTTGATGAAGACCACTGAGGTGGAGAACTACCCGGGCTTCCCCGAAGGGGTCCAGGGCCCTGACCTGATGTTCAAAATGCAGGAACAGGCGGAACGGTTCGGCACCGAGGTTGTCCTCGACGACGTCACCTCGCTCGAACTCGACGGCGACATCAAAAAAGTGACCCTGGGAAACGGCGAGGTCCATGAGGCTCTCACCGTAATTTTTGCCACCGGCTCTGCGTACCGCAAACTCGGCCTTGAAGACGAGGAACGCCTGAGTGGCCAGGGCGTTTCCTGGTGCGCGACCTGCGACGGATTCTTCTTCCGCAAAAAGACCATCGCCGTTGTCGGCGGTGGAGACTCCGCAATGGAGGAAGCCACCTTCCTCACCCGTTTCGCGGACAAGGTCTACGTCATCCACCGCAAGGACACCCTGCGCGCCTCCAAGGTGATGCAGGACCGCGCAGAAGCTGACCCGAAGATCGAGTTCCTCTTCAACAAGACCGTCGAGCACATTTACGGCGATAGCCTTGTCACCGGAGTCGGCCTCGTCGACACCGTTGATGGATCTGAATCGACACTAGACGTCACCGGATTGTTCGTCGCAATTGGCGCCGACCCCCGCACCCACCTTGTGCACGGTCAGCTGGACCTGACGACCTTTGGCACCATTGCCGTCGACGGACGCAGCTCTCGCACCAACCTGCCCGGTGTTTTCGCGGCCGGAGACGTCATCGACCCAACGTACCGCCAGGCAGTCACCGCTGCCGGCTCAGGAACCGTTGCCGCCCTCGACGCAGAGCACTATCTTGCCGGACTCCCCGCGGAGCTCGCCGCACTGGCCGGCTCGATCGACTCGAACGTCATCGACAACCCCACGGATGAGACTGCCCTCGAGCAGCCCAGCCCGATCAACGCCTAACCCCGAGCGAAGCATCCCCACGACCCCGGCGCGTTCCTCGCGACCGTGAACAACACACGCAGTACGAAAGAAGGAAAATATGTCCAACGCCAAGGACGTTACCGACGCCTCGTTTGCCGACGACGTGCTCAACTCCAGCGACACCATCATGGTGGACTTCTGGGCTGAATGGTGTGGCCCGTGCCGCGCTGTCTCCCCGATCCTCGACCAGATCGCCTCGGAGCACGCCGACAAGATCAAGATCGTCAAGCTGAACGTTGACGACAACCCCCAGATGGCTATGAAGTACCAGATCACGTCTATCCCGGCGATGAAGGTCTTCCGCGGCGGCGAGGTCGTCAAGACCGTTATCGGCGCCAAGCCCAAGCCGGCCCTCGAGGCCGACCTGGCGGAGTTCCTCGCGTAACTAGACGCTTGGAATGGCCGCCCAGAATCAAGTCTGGGCGGCCATTTTGCGTTAACCCCATATTCTTGATGCACGAAACGGAAATGTAGGACTTTTTATGACTTCGCAGGGCAACAACCTCGACAAGTGGTACGACCACTACGCAGACCGCACCGCCGGACTGAGCGCCTCAGAAGTACGCGCCCTCTTCGCCGTTGCCTCTCGTCCCGAAGTTGTTTCCCTCGCCGGCGGAATGCCGTTCGTCTCTGCCCTACCTAAAGAGCTGGTGAACGGCGCCATCGAACGCGTGATGCGGGACTCCGGTCCAACCGCGCTCCAATATGGTTCCGGCCAGGGCGTTCCCGCCCTACGCGAGCAGATCCTTGAAGTCATGGCACTCGAGGGCATCCGGGCCAACGTTGACGATGTTGTTGTCACCACGGGCTCGCAGCACGCGCTCGAACTTGTCACCAAACTTTTTATCAACCCTGGCGACGTTGTTCTGGCCGAGGGGCCGAGTTACGTCACCGCGATGGTTGTTTTCCGGTCGTTCCAGGCACAGGTTGAGCATGTCGCGATGGACGAACACGGCTTGGTGCCTGAGGCTCTGCGCCAGCGCATCGCTGCGCTCAAGGCCGAGGGCAAAAAGATCAAATTCCTGTACACCGTGCCCACGTTCAGTAACCCTGCCGGGGTGACGCTGACATGGCAGCGCCGTGTCGAAATTCTCGAGATTGCACGCTCGAACGACATCCTTGTCCTCGAGGACAACCCTTATGGTCTGCTCTACTTCGACGGTCCTCCCCCGCATGCCATGCGGTCGGTTGAAGAAGACGGCGTTGTGTACCTCGGCACGTTCTCCAAAACGCTGGCTCCCGGGTTCCGTGTCGGCTGGGTATTGGCGCCGCATGCAATCCGCGAAAAGGTGATCCTCGCCAACGAGGCTGCGGTTCTCTCGCCGAGTTCCTTCACCCAGATGATCATCTCGGAATACATGGCCAGTTCGGATTGGCAGGGGCAGATCGACACCTTCCGGGATGTCTACCGCGAACGCCGTGATGCGATGTTGCAGGCCCTGGACGACTATCTGCCGGACCTCCGTTGGACCAACCCCACCGGTGGTTTCTATGTTTGGTTGACCCTGCCAGACAATCTGGACAGCAAGTCAATGCTTCCGCGAGCGGTCAAAGAATTGGTCGCCTACACCCCAGGTACCGCTTTTTATGCTGATGGAGGCGGTCGTAACAACATCCGTCTCGCGTTCTGCTATCCCACTCCGGATTTCATTCGGGAAGGGATTCGGCGCCTGTCGACGGTTATCAATGGTGAGCTTGAGCTGCTGTCCACGTTCTCCCAAACCGCTCCGCTGCGCACCCAGCGCCCAGAGAAGAACGCCATCAACCCGCCTGCGAACCTCGGCTAGGAATCATCTCCATGGACACCACAGCCATCTCCCGCGTCGTTGTACTCGCCGGCGGCATCTCGCACGAACGTGACATCTCACTACGTTCAGGCCGGCGGGTCGCCGACAGCCTGTCCGAGCACGGCATTGCCGTGCAATTGCGTGACCCTGACGCCTCACTGCTCGACTACTTGCGTGAGTCGCGGCCCGATGTGGTCTGGCCCGCGCTTCACGGCGCCAGCGGCGAGGACGGCGCTCTGCGGGGTCTCCTCGACTTCATCGGAATCCCTTACGTCGGTTCACGATCGGATGCTGCTCGCCTGGCCTGGGACAAACCAACGGCCAAGGTCATCGCCGCACGTGCCGGAGTTCCGACACCCAAATCGATCACCCTCACACGCGATGCATTCCGCGAGCTCGGCGCCAACAGCGTGCTTGCGGCCATCGCCGAAGAACTTCCCATCCCCGTTGTGGTGAAGCCTGCGCAGGGTGGGTCAGCCCAGGGCGTCACCCTCGTCGAAGATGTAGCCGATCTTCCCCGCGCAATGGTGGACGCCTATACCTACTGCGACGTCGCGCTGATCGAACAGAAGATTGTTGGTACGGAGATTGCGATCGGCATCCTCGACACGGGAGACGGTCCCGTCGCGCTGCCCGCGGTCGAAATTGTGCCCCTCTCCGGTGTCTACAGCTTCGAGGCGCGCTATAACGCCGGTGAAACCCGATTCTTTACTCCCGCTCGGCTCTCCGACGAAATTACGGCCAACGCCGCAGAGGCCGCTGTTGCCGCTCACACCGCTCTTGGCCTGCGCCACCTCTCGCGGATCGACATGATCGTTGATGCGGCCGGCACACCGTGGTTCCTTGAAGCACAGGTTCTGCCCGGATTGACCGAGACCTCCCTGCTGCCACAAGCCCTGGAAGCCGCAGGACACGACCTTGGCTGGGTTTACGCCGCGCTGGCCGAGGCGGCCATCTCCGGCCCGTAGGGGCCATTCTCCGGCGGCTTAGAGTGTAGTTACGTCTGCGGCCGCATCGATTCCGAGTTCTTCAAGAATTCGGTTCAAATCACCGAGGCTCGCGAAGTCGATAGAGATGCTGCCCTTGTTCGCGCCGAGTGAGACGCGGACACGGGTGTCAAGACGATCTCCCAGCCGCTCAGCGATCTCATTTAGATGATCCTGCTTGCGACCGGATGTGGGGCGGGTGCGTCGGCGGGTCGAGGTCTCGCCGGCTGCAGCCTCAGCAGCTCTTACTGAGAGATCCTCGTTTACGATCTTGTCTGAGAGTCGCTCCATCGCGTCGATTTCGCCTGCCGCAAGAATGGCTCGGGCGTGCCCAGCGCTCAGTACGCCGGAAGCGACTCGCTTCTGCACACTCGCCGGAAGTTTGAGAAGTCGGAGTGTGTTGGTGATCTGCGGACGCGATCGGCCGATGCGTTCAGCGAGTTCATCCTGCGTTATCCCGAAATCACTCAGTAGCTGCTGGTATGCAGAAGCTTCTTCAAGTGCGTTCAGATTCGCACGATGCAGGTTTTCCAGTAGCGCATCGCGGAGCATGTCCTCGTCGGCGGTGTTTTTGATCACCGCGGGGATGCGGTCCAAACCAAGGTGTTTGGTGGCGCGCAAGCGCCGCTCCCCCATGATCAGTTCGTACTGAGGTCCACCCGCAACCGCGCCGACGAGCGGTCGGACAACGATGGGCTGGAGAACACCAATCTCGCGGATCGAGTGTACGAGCTCGGCAAGTTCCTCTTCACGGAACTCGTGTCGTGGCTGCTGCGCGTTGGGAACGATATCGGACGGCGCCAGGTTAGCCAGACGGGCGCCGGGAACAACAACGAGTTCTTCGATGGGAAGTCTGCCCTCCGGGAAGAACACGTCGACGGGACGGGCCGCTGATGAGTCATCGACTGTAGGGATCAATGCACCGATTCCTCGGCCCAATCCTGTGCGGCGGGGTGTTGCCATTAAACCGGTGCTCCTCGGCGTGCGATTTCGGCTGCTGCTTCTCGGTACGAGAGCGAGCCGGCGGAATTTGAGTCGTAGCTAATTACTGTTTGCCCATAACTGGGCGCTTCGGAGATCCGTACTGAACGCGGAATCAACGTGTCGAGGACCTGCCCGGGGAAATGATCCCTCACGTCCTGCGCAACTTGGTTGGCGAGGTTTGTCCGGCCGTCGTACATCGTTAGGAGGATGGTGGATACCTGCAGAACCGGGTTCAGGTGGCGCTCGATCAGCTGGATATTTTTTAGAAGCTGGCTCAACCCCTCCAATGCGTAGTACTCGCACTGGATCGGAATGAGGACTTCACGCGCAGCGACAAACGCATTGATCGTTAGCAGACCAAGCGAAGGCGGGCAGTCAATAAAGACATAGTTGAAAGGGACCTCGCTCTGGGCGAGGAACTGGTCTAGGGCCGTGCGGAGGCGCTGCTCGCGCGCCACAAGCGACACAAGTTCAATTTCCGCGCCTGCGAGATGGATGGTGGCGGGGATACAGAAGAGGGAGTCGAACTCCGGACTCTTCTGCATAACTTCCGCCATCGGACGTTCGTTGATAATTACGTCATAGACGCTCGCGGTGTCAGATCGGTGCTCAACACCGAGCGCTGTCGACGCGTTACCCTGAGGATCCAAATCAATAACCAGTACGCGGGCACCAGTGCGCGCTAATGCGGCTGCGAGGTTGACTGTCGAAGTGGTCTTGCCAACCCCACCCTTTTGATTCGCCACCGTAAAGACGCGGGTTTCGGGGGGCAGGGGAAGGTTCTCCGACGCGAGGATGCGACGCCTCCGTGTCATCTCGGCGATCTCGCGCGCCAGCGGTGCATCGTTGTTGGAGGCACTATCAGCCTGCAGCACCACGGTAGCCTGGGTTGCTTCTGGTTTGACTATCGCCGTAGCGGGAATCTGAACCGTTGTATTCTCTTCGTGAATCGAATCCGGATCCTGCGACCCTGCTTCGGCCCCCGAGGGAACGTCGGCGATGTCGCTATCGGGATGTTTCACGTGAAACTTTCTGCGCTTAAAGACGGCCATCGTTAGTCCACTGTAGCCGCCGGGGATGACATTGGGGGAGAACAACGCCGATGCTGTGAAATCGAATAGGGATCTTCTCCCCCGCTTCGCGAAAGCTATGTTTCACGTGAAACATCCTCTCTCTAAAGCAGCTATCAACCAGTGTACGAACACCCGCAACCCGCCTACTCGGATGCAGGTGAGTCCAGGACGGTACCACTGGATCTCTTCAGTAGCGCGCGGAAGGGCGGAGATTCACACGACAGCCGTCCGACTCAAATGCTCAACAGAACGCCATCGCCGAAAGGGAAAGGGTCTTTGAAATGTTCTGAATGTTTCACGTGAAACCCTTCCGCACCGCCGCCATCAGTGGCGACTCATTGAGTTGACAGGTACGGCGTCCGGCGCAGCCCTTCGAGATCGGCAGCCCGAGAAACCGCAAGTTAGCGTCGCGTATCTCGTGAACTCCACACACGTACTATTCGACCCTATGTTTCACGTGGAACATTCACCGCTTCTCCAACGCGATCCGAACTCAGGTCGCAAATGTAATGTCTAGGCGCCGAACTAAGTACTTGGGTATCTGCCAACATCAGAGGGCACGAGTCACACGTTAAGGTGCTCGGACCTCCCGAGCTTTTCACTCGAACCAAGTAAACGTGAATTACTGATTATTGCGCCAGTCATCGGAGCGCATGTTTCACGTGAAACAACTTGAAGCAGATGTCCGCTGTTCCTCCAAGAGATCGATCCCCGATCGGCGCCAACTTCCACAACTGTGACGACTGCCGGTAGCGAATTGGTCCTATGCGTAGGAATAGGTTCCATAACGTTAGGCGATCGACCCGACTGCGGAGCTACGCATTGCTGCACTCGACACAAGGAGCACCGCGCCTGGGTTGCCGCGGTCGCTTGCCACAGCCAATAAACAATTGAGATGCAGCACAACTCGTCACGATGCGAAGTATCTCGTATGGGTGGCGATTGCGTCGCAATGTTCCGTCATCGGTGTCCTGCCCACTAAGCGTAGGCACAGATACTCCGAAGGGCGACCGGGAACCTGACGGCGTCAAACAAATCTCCACCAGAGACATCGTCGGTCGATCACGGCAGATCGAACGTTGAGGCACGCCAGGTGCCATGCAAATTGAGTTACAGCCAAATTGTTTCACGTGAAGCATTTAGCGCTAAAAGTAAGTACCGCCGGGCCGGTGCGAGTAGCGATCTGCAAAGAAACGTAGATTTTACCCACACATTTGGCCCACCACGCTGTTGCATCCAAAGCGCTGTACGTAGAGGTTCCAGAGTGCACCACGAATTGGCCCACGGAGAGTCTGCATCGATTGAACGCCCGAAAGATCGAACCGGACGCGAAATGGTCGGCCCGTAAATGTTTCACGTGAAACAACTCGATCTACGGGCGGCAGGCAGGAGGACGGGCGAACGTTCGCCAATCGAAACCTGACGAGTTTGCTTGGTCCACAACTCCAAAAAAGAAGGTGCATGATTCATGCTTCGAACGGCTGCCAGTCATACTCGGGATCAGACCGGTATTCAGCCTGACGGTCGCGGCGAGGTGCATCCAGCAAACCCGAAAGGTTGATTGTGAATGTGCGATCTCTGCGGGGGAGCGAGATGCGCCCTTGGTTATATGGCACCGAAGATCGCCGCAACAACAAGCTCGTATCGCGTGCGGAAGACAGGACAACCTGTTGTAGCAGGATTACGGCGAAAAACTACTTGTGACCGTGGCACAAGGACACTCAGCTGATTGGACTTCTTGAATTAGTCCACCGTCGCGCGAAAAACGCGGGTGACATCGTCGACGATCCCACTACCCAGCTCAATGACCTCGATGTCTGCGAGTCGCGCGCGGCGAATCTCCTTCGCAGCGGCTGCTATTTCTTCCTGCACTCGAGAACCCTTGAGGAACAACATCTCCCCACCGGAACGGACGAGAGGGGCAGTTGCAGGGATCAGCTTTGACAGCGCCGTGACTGCGCGAGCCGTAACCTGGTCCAGAGGCCAGTCGAGTTTTGTATCTTCCGCACGAGCCCGGATCACTTTGACGTTGTCGAGTCCCAGCTCTGCTGACTCGGCAATGAGCCAGTCAACACGTCGCTCCATAGGCTCGATAAGAACCATCGTGACATCGGGCCGTGCGATTGCGAGCACTAGCCCGGGCAGACCGGCACCGCTGCCGATATCTCCAATGGTTCCTGGTTTCAGCAATGGGGCAAGCAAAGCACAATTGAGGATATGTCGACTCCACAATCGAGGCAGTTCAAGTGGACCGATGAGGCCCAGCTCTTCTCCGCGGCGCGCTAGGTCATTTGTATAGGCCCGCGCGATCTCCAGACGGTCACCAAAGAGCGCGGCAGCCGTCGCCGGCTCTACCTCAAGCAGTGGGTCAGTCACGTCTGCAGGGGCCTGTTACGCGCGGCTCACGACGGTGTGGCGATCGCGGCCCTCACCCTCGGACTCGGAGACGAAACCACGCTCACTGACGATGTCATGAACGAGCTTGCGCTCGTAGGAAGACATTGCTGGAAGGGCGGCCGACGATGCGCCGCCTTCAATACGTTCGACAGCCTTATCAACCAAAATACGAAGTTCGGTCGCACGCGCCTCACGCGAGCCACCCACGTCCAGGATTAGGCGAGAGAACCCCCCAGTCTTGGTCTGAACGGCAATGCGAGTAAGTTCCTGAAGTGCATTCACCGTCTCGGGCTTAGCCAGAAGGTGCAGGTTTCCCGAACCGTCGCTTGAGTTCACTGACAGATAGGCGCGGCCACCCCGGGCGTCAATGTCGATGTCGCCGTCGAGATCGGTGATGTCCAGCAGCTCTTCGATGTAGTCGGCGGCAATGTCGCCTTCTTCTTCGAGTTGTGTCGGCGTGGGCTCTGCTGTTTCGGAGAGCTCCGACGGAACAACTTCCACGGACTCTGCGGTATTTGTCTCGGTCACGTCACTCACTTCTTGTTGCCACTCTGCTTCTTGGAGCGGTTCTTGTTGACAGGCTGCTGACGCTGAGTCTTCTTTGCCTCAGCGATGATGTCCTCGCCCGCAGAATCAATCTCGGACACGGTGATTCCACGCTTCTGGTTCTTCCTGGCCACGCGAGCTTCCCGGGCAAATGCAGCTTCGGATCCGGGCGTGGGCATGTTTCTGATGACAATGAACTGCTGGATCATTGTCCAGAAGTTCGACGTAAGCCAGTAGAACATCACCCCGAGCGGGAATGCGAAACCGGAGAATGCGAAGACCAGGGGGAGTAGGTACAAGAGCATTCGCTGCTGCTTGAATGTAGGACTCGCCTTCATCTCAGGCGACTGGTTCTTCGACATGATCTGAAGCTGGGTTATGAACTGCGATCCAGTCATCAGAACAACCATGACGGCAGCGATGATCTGAACGACCGGGGTCGATGCGTTGGAAAAGCTGTCGTGCAACGGCGCGACCCCGAAGAGCGAGGCACTGCCGAATTGCTCAGCAAGTTGCGTGTTGAGCATGCCAACACCCTTGTTCGAGCTCTGCGCCCCGTTCAGTACGGAGAACAAGCTGAAGAAGATCGGCATTTGAATCAGCAACGGCAGACAAGACGCCAACGGGTTCGTTCCCGTGCGCTTGTACAAGGCCATCGTCTCGCGCGACATGGCCTCGCGGGAGAACTGATCTTTCTTCCCTTTGTACTTGTCCTGGATCTTCTTGATCTGCGGAGCGACTTCCATCATGCGTCTCTGGCTCTTGATCTGCTTCACGAAGATGGGGATCAGTGCAGCGCGAACGACCAAGACAAGGCCAACGATGGACAGTACCCACGTGAGACCAGCAGCCGGATCGAGGCCGACAGAGGAAAGTACCGTATGGAAGGTGACGAGGATCGCTTCAACGACCCACTTCAGCGGCCAGAGAATGGTATCGATGGGATTCATGAGTGAGAAAAGCCCTTTCCGTGGCCATTCGCGACAACAAACCCGAACCTGTTCAGTGCGTAGCGCTGAACCTTCGGTGCCGGGACATCGTCAATTCCGCCGTCTGCCCACGGGTGGCATCGAGCAATTCTCCTGGCACCAAGCCACGTACCCCGCAGCACTCCATGTAATTGGAATGCTTGAAGCGTGTAATGAGAGCAGGAAGGGTAATAGCGACAAACGTCGCCGTAAAGCGGGGAAACCACTGTGCGATACGCGGTCAGGATCGCGATGCCCACGTTCCTGGGAAGAAGCAGCGCCGCGCGAGCAATCGACGGTACGGGAGAGGAGCGGGTAGGAGACTCCTGGCACGCAGTGGGCACGGCTGACACGAACGCCGATGTCCGTCTCATTGCTTACTCACACCCCTGTCGATACCAGCTGAAATCTCATCATGAAGATTAGCCCAGGAAACCTCGGGTGATCCTGGCAATGCGCGGATGACGATGTCGTTACCGGTCGCATGGGTCGCCAAAACGTCAAGTCCTACGGAACGCAGGCGACGCCGCATGAGATTGCGGGTCACTGCATTGCCAACCGTCTTCGCGACGATGAATCCAAACCGCGTGGGCTCGCCAGAACGCCGGGGGTGAAGGTACACAACACAGTGAGCTGTGCCCACGCGTGTGCCCCTCCGTACCGCAGTGCGAAAATCATTCGCCCTGACTACCCGGTTCGCCCTGATGAGCACCGGGTCGTGCTACGCGGAGAGTTCGGTGCGACCCTTGCGGCGACGTGCAGCCAGGATCGAGCGACCGGCACGGGTACGCATACGCAAACGGAAGCCGTGCACCTTGGCGCGACGACGGTTGTTCGGCTGGAAAGTTCTCTTGCTCATAGTGGTATCTCCAAAGCCCAGCTCTGAAGGCCGGAAAGAAGTAAGTAGCCCGAAGGCTAGAAGTCAACTGACTAAAACTACGCCGCGAACGGCGTCTGGTCAAACTTTAGGGCGTGTCTGCCTGTGAAAGTTGCCCATGAATAATCCACAGTTGGGCAGGACAGCCTGTGGAGAACTAAGGTGAAGGTCTGCCTGTTGGGGTACTGCAGCCAAGTAAAGACTGGGATAAACCGTTTTTACAGCCGGTGGATAACCCTGTGAGTAGTTCCTGTGAGTAAGTGTGGATAACAAGGATGGACAAAATGACAGAGATGGCTGACTCGACCAGAGAAATCTGGACGACAATCCTGTCCCAACTGACCACCGACGGGCGAATCACTCCCCAACTCCACGGTTTTATCTCGCTTGTCGAGCCAAAAGGGGTCATGGCGGGAACGCTCTACCTTGAGGTTCCCAACGAACTGACCCGCGGGATGCTCGAACAACGCATTCGTCTCCCGTTGCTCAATGCAATTTCGACACTGCCCGACACTGCAGCGGTCAGCACATTTGCCATCGTGGTGAATCCGGACATCCAGCCGGACTCGCTCGACCGCGCGGAAGATCCCGACGAACCCCAGCAAAAGACGCCCTACATCGAAACGGCGTCCGTACCGCCCACACCCGACTCCACCTCGGGCGGGTCCGGCGCCCGACGCTCGGATTCTCGTCTCAATCCGAAATACAGTTTCGACAATTTCGTTATCGGCGGATCCAACCGTTTTGCCCACGCAGCTGCAGTCGCTGTTGCCGAAGCACCAGCCAAGGCATACAACCCACTCTTTATCTACGGTTCGTCGGGATTGGGGAAAACCCACCTTCTGCATGCCATAGGCCACTACGCAGCCAGTCTCTATCCAGGCATCCGCGTGCGCTATGTCAGTTCCGAAGAATTCACCAACGACTTCATCAACTCGATCGCCAACAACCGGGCATCCGTCTTCCAGTCGAGATATCGCGAAATCGACATCCTTCTCATCGACGACATTCAATTTCTGCAGGGCAAAGACAGCACGCAGGAAGCTTTTTTCCACACCTTCAACACGTTGCATGACCACAACAAGCAGTTGGTGATCACCAGCGATCTACCGCCAAAGGCCTTGACCGGTTTCGAGGACCGGATGCGCTCGCGCTTCGAATGGGGATTGATCACCGACGTCCAGGCGCCCGATCTCGAGACTCGCATCGCGATCCTCCGGAAAAAGGCACAAAGTGAAAAACTGCAGGTTGGCAACGACATCCTGGAATACATGGCCTCGAAAGTCTCGTCGAACATTCGCGAGCTCGAGGGCACACTGATCCGGGTCACGGCCTTCGCGAATCTGAACCGCACGGCCGTGGATATGTCACTTGTCCAAACCGTACTTAAAGACCTGATCACACTTGATGACGACAATGTCATCGCGCCGGTGGACATCATCAACCACACTGCCGACTACTTCAAGCTCACGGTTGACGACCTCTACGGATCTTCCCGGTCCCAGGCCGTAGCCACGGCTCGACAAATTGCGATGTACCTCTGCAGGGAAATGACTAATCTCTCCCTCCCCAAAATTGGCCAACTCTTCGGAAACCGCGATCACACAACGGTTATGTACGCGAACAAGAAGATCACCGAACTGATGAAGGAACGACGTTCCATCTACAACCAGGTGACCGAATTGACCAGCCGCATCAAGCAGAACCACCGCTACAACAACAACTGATGGTTATTCCCGAACGAAAAATCGCGTTTCACACAGTGTGGATAACCTGTGCATAACTTGGGGAACTCGCCGGGAACGTCTGTTCATGAATTACAGACATCTGTGGAAACCGTCA
>Ga0247735_1000274_pt1 | contig 22028 bp, 15 predicted proteins | sample UWRJL178409R2_FD_180934 | JGI IMG/M metagenome (GOLD analysis project Ga0247735, IMG submission 180934) | Plant litter microbial communities from Arlington Agricultural Research Station in Wisconsin, United States - UWRJ-L178-409R-2 | ecosystem: Environmental > Terrestrial > Plant litter >... | reverse complement strand
GCGGATGACGAGATTCGAACTCGCGACCCTCACCTTGGCAAGGTGATGCGCTACCACTGCGCCACATCCGCATAGTTTGCATTTCTGCACCTTCTGCTTACCCGCATTGCTGCGTGCTAGAAGACTCTAACCCACGTCGCTCACCATCTCCAATTCGAGGGCCTAAAACGCACAACCCGGGCGTGTCTCCGTTCCCACTGCGGATGGAACGCTGTAACAAACCGGGCTCGAATCTGTGGCAAGATAAGGGAGTTAGGTCGATTGGCGCAGTTGGTAGCGCGCTTCGTTCACACCGAAGAGGTCATGGGTTCAAGTCCCGTATCGACCACCACAACACAAGCCCGGCCGGAATCCTCTGGCCGGGCTTTTTTACGCCCGCATGCTTCCGTGGGGTTCCCTTGCCGGGCACATCATTCGGTGTTAGGACTGTCGAATGGGCAGGATTACAGCTCGACGACGAGTTACCCGCATCACTGTGGGCCAGGAACCGAGACGCCGCGAAGATTTTTTGGCGGTGGAAGAACCGCTGGAAATCCGTGTGGGCGGTCATTCCCTCGCCATCACCATGCGGACGCCAGGGAACGATTTTGACCTCGCTGTGGGGTTCCTGGTGTCGGAGGGGATTATCACTTCCGGTGCCGATTTTGGGGCGGTGCGCTATTGCGCCGGCGCCACTGCGGAGGGGCTCAATACTTACAACGTTCTCGATGTGACTCTCTCCTCCGGCGTGCCGGCTCCCGACCCCAGCCTTGCGAGGGCGTTTTACACCACCAGTTCGTGTGGGCTGTGCGGCAAGGCGAGCATTGATGCGGTGCGCACCAGCTCGGCGTACACCCTCACCGGCGATGACCTCAGGCTGTCGCCTTCACTGTTGGTGCGGTTTCCCGAACTGCTCCGATCCCAGCAGGCCGTGTTCGATAAGACCGGAGGGCTCCACGCCGCCGGTCTCTTCGACGGCGCAACCGGCGAACTTCTCTGCCTACGCGAGGATGTCGGCCGCCACAACGCGGTCGACAAGGTTGTGGGGTGGGCAGTCAAGGAAAACCTGCTCCCCCTGCGCGGCACCGTTTTGATGGTGTCGGGGCGGGCCAGCTTCGAACTCACCCAAAAGGCGTCGATGGCAGGCATCCCGTTCCTTGCCGCCGTCTCCGCCCCGTCATCCCTGGCCGTCGAGCTCGCGACCGAACTCGGAATGACCCTTGTGGGGTTCCTGCGGGGCGATTCGATGGTTGTTTACGCTGGCGAGAACCGCCTCAGTGACGACCCCGAACCGCGTCTCTTACCCGGGGAATCCCCACTCACCACAACCCACCATGAGGAAGTCGGCGTCCTGTGACCACCGAATCGCCCACGGATCGTCTCGGCAGCGACGACCCTGCCGCGCACACCAGCACGGATGACGGAATTACCGTCGGGCCGCCGAAAAACTGGGCGGCCGGCATTCCGGGAGTAACACATTCGATGGAGCCCGCGATCGCACAGATGGGGGTTTCGCGGACACTCAAGCTGATGGCGTCGTTGAACCAGAAGGACGGCTTCGACTGCATGAGTTGCGCCTGGCCGGATCCCGACCATCGCAAACTGGCGGAATTCTGCGAGAACGGTGCGAAGGCGGTCACCTGGGAGGCCACACCCCTGACCATCCCGACCAGCTTCTGGGCGGAGCATCCCCTCTCCGATCTTCTAGACCGCGACGAGTATTGGCTGGGAATGCAGGGGCGCCTAGTGGAGCCGGTGTACAAAGCGGCACAAAGCGACACGTACGAGCCAATCACCTGGGATGCCGCGTTCGCATTGATCGCAAACAAACTCAATGGGCTTAGCACGCCGAACGAGGCAGCGTTTTATACCAGCGGTCGCGCATCCAACGAAGCGGCCTTCATCTACCAGCTGTTCGTGCGGGCGTTTGGCACCAACAACCTGCCGGACTGCAGCAACATGTGCCATGAATCCACGGGGCTGGCGATGGGCGAAACCCTCGGGGTGGGCAAGTCGACGATTGCCTACGACGACTTCGAGAAGGCCGACCTGATTATCATCATGGGTCAGAACCCCGGCACCAATCACCCACGGATGCTGACCGCCCTAGAGGATGCCAAGCGCAATGGCGCGAAGATCGTGGCGGTGAACCCTCTCCCTGAGGCTGGCCTAATGCGCTACAAAAATCCGCAGACGGTGCGCGGCATTGCCGGGCGCGGCACCCAGATCGCTGACCAGTTTCTCCAGATACGCCTCGGTGGCGACATGGCACTGCTCCAGGCGGTCTCCAAGCGGGTGCTCGACGCGGAGGCAGCCAATCCCGGCACGGTGCTCGACCAGGAATTCCTGGAAAAATGTGCCGTGGGCCTGCCGGAATTTGCCGCCCACCTCGCCGACCTCGACGAGGAGGCGGTGCTGGAGGCAACCGGTCTCAGCACCTCTGAGATCGATGAACTTGCAGATCGGTATCTGCATTCCGACCGTGTCATCATCACCTGGGCGATGGGACTCACCCAGCAGAAAAAAGCCGTGGCCACCATTCGTGAGGTGGTAAACCTTCTTCTGCTTCGTGGCAACATCGGCAAACCCGGCGCTGGAGCATCCCCGATTCGCGGTCACAGCAATGTGCAGGGCGACCGGACGATGGGCATCTGGGAACAGATGCCCGCCTCCTTCCTCGATGCCCTCGAAGCCGAGTTCGGCTTCTCTCCCCCACGCGAAGACGGCGTCGATGCGGTGCACGGCATCAGGGCGATGCAGCGCGGCGAGATCAAGGTCTGGTTCGCCCTTGGCGGTAACTTCGTCGGCGCGATTTCCGATACTGCCGCAGCCGAGGCGGCCATGCGCGGGACCGAAATGACCGTACAGGTTTCGACCAAACTCAACCGGTCGCATGTGGTGACGGGCACTGAGGCCCTGATTCTTCCCACCATGGGGCGTACGGAGATCGATCGCCAGGCCAGCGGGGAACAATTCGTCTCGGTCGAAGACACGGTGTGTGCCGTCCATGCCTCGCATGGGCGTGTGCAACCGGTGGCTCGCACGCTGCTATCCGAGGTGGCCATCGTCTCGCGGCTGGCGCGCGCCGTGCTCGGTGACACCCTGCCCATCGACTGGGCCGGTTTCGAGCGCGACTATGACACGATCCGCGACCACATCAGCCGGGTGGTCATCGGCTGCGGCAACTACAACGAACGGATCAGGCACAAGGGTGGTTTTGTGCTTCCGAACGGCCCCCGGGATTCTCGGACATTCAACACCTTGACGGGCCGGGCGATGATTACCGTCAACCACCTCGATCCGGTGTTGAGGCCTCCGGGACGGCTGCTGCTGCAGACACTGCGCTCCCACGACCAGTTCAACACTACGATCTACAGCCTGAACGATCGCTACCGCGGGATCCACAAGGGGCGCAACGTGATTTTCGTCAGCGCGGAGGACATCCTCGAACTCGGACTGCACGATGGACAGCGCGTCGACGTCTACAGCGAGTGGGAGGACCAGCCTGACCGGGTTCTTCGCGGCCTCCGGGTCGTTCCCTACCCGACGTCGAAGGGGTGCGCGGCCGCGTATTTCCCGGAAGCGAACGTGTTGGTGCCGCTGGACAGCGCCGCGGAGGGCAGCAACACGCCGGTATCAAAATCTATCGTTGTGAGGCTGGAACCGGCGGAGTAATAGCATCGGCGTGACCAGCTACCTGCCCGTGTGGGGAAATACCGCTGCAACGCCGTCAGGCCCCGTCTGCGCGCCGGATACGGGCACTGCCGTGCCACGGTGGCTGCCTCCGTCAAACGACGCGTACTGCACCACTGGAAAAGTGGGGCGGCAAGAACTTTCTCGCCGCCCCACTTCTCCCTCTACTGCGCCCCGACCACCACTCAGTCACCACACTCAGTTACCGGGGAGCAGGGCTTTGTTAGACCGTTGCAGAGTCCAGGTACCCGTTGGGGTTCAGGACGTACTTGGTCGCTGCGCCGGCGTCGAACTCGGCATATCCGCGCGGGGCGTCGTCCAGGGAGATCGCCTTCGCGTTGACGTTTTTGGCAATATGTACCCGATCGCTGAGGATCGCCATCATCAGGCTGCGGTTGTACTTCATCACCGGGCACTGGCCCGTGGTGAACGACAGCGACTTTGCCCAGCCTGTTCCGAGGCTCAGCGACAGCGAACCCTTCTTCGCCGCCTCGTCGATTCCGCCCGGGTCCCCGGTGACGTACAGTCCGGGGATGCCAAGCGCCCCACCGGCCGCGGTGAGGTCCATCAGCGAATTAAGCACCGTGGCGGGCGCTTCATGGTCCGAATCAGAGCCGTGACCCTTCGCCTCGAAACCTACTGCGTCGACCGCGCAATCGACTTCGCGGACACCAAGGATCTGCTCGATCTGGTCGATCGGGTCGCCCTTGGTAAGGTCCACGGTCTCGCAACCGAAGCTGCGGGCCTGGGCAAGCCGGTCAGTGTTCATATCGCCCACGATGACGGCCGCCGCGCCGAGCAACATGGCTCCCGTTGCCGCCGCGAGTCCAACCGGACCGGCACCGGCCACATACACGGTGGAGCCGACACCGACTCCGGCAGTGACTGCGCCGTGGAAACCAGTGGGGAAGATGTCGGAAAGCATCGCCAGGTCGAGGATCTTCTCCAGCGCCTGGTCGCGGTCCGGGAACTTCAAAAGGTTCCAGTCTGCGTAGGGAACAAGCACGTATTCGGCCTGTCCACCAACCCAGCCCCCCATGTCGACATAGCCATAGGCGCTGCCGGGACGGTCGGGATTCACGTTGAGGCAAATTCCTGTTTTACGTTCCTTGCAGTTGCGACAGCGACCGCACGAGATATTGAACGGGACCGAGACAAGGTCGCCAACTTTGATGAACTCAACGCCGGGGCCCACTTCGACAACTTCACCGGTGATCTCGTGACCGAGGACAAGATTGGTTGGTGCCGTGGTGCGGCCTCGCACCATGTGCTGGTCGGATCCGCAGATGTTGGTGGCGACGGTCTTCAGGATTGCGCCGTGTGGCACTTTGCGTCCGACGTTTGCCGGATTAACACCGGGTCCGTCCTTGAGTTCGAATGTGGGGTAGTCGATGTCGATTACTTCGACCTTGCCCGGCCCCTCGTAAGCTACTGCTCTGTTTCCTGCCATGATGATCCTCCTTGATCACATGGGCCTCGACGAAACTGAGGCCCTCTGTTCCAGTCTAGGAAGAGGAAAATCCAATGAAAGTGGTCGCGGGATCCGCCGATTCGTGACACTGTGAATGAGAAGGAGTGCCGTGATCCGCGGTCACTTGCCCGGTGCAAACCACGTTGTGACTCCCGGCGAATACAAAATTGAGTCCGGTTTGCGGGCCGCGAGGCCGGGGAACCCTGCCGCGATCAACAGGGTGTCGTCGAGGGCGATCAGTCTGGCCTCGAACAATGGCCACGGCTCGTGCGAGTTGCGCAGGTAGGTCGTGCGGCCGCGAACTGACGTGAAAAGCGCCCATCGTGCCGTGAGGAAGTCCGCGAGGGCGTCGCCCTCGATGGCACGATCGGAGTGCTCGGCGAGGATACTCGAACGCGTGTCTGCAGCAAAATGCCTGCGGGACCGGTAGTGGAGTTGGCGCCCGGTGCGTATCAACGATGTCGCGGACCATTGGTATGGCAGCGAGAACAGCGCCCGTGCAGCGAGAACCGCCGCGAGGCGAGAGGCCTCGAGAGATACGAATACAACCCCGCGCCGACCCTGCGCGTCAACGGCGTACAGCCGGACATTCACCTCTACAAAGGATCCGAAATACGGGATCGGCGGACTTCCGAGGACCGTCGCACGGTCGAGGACGAACGGGATGAGGCCCACCCAGCTGTCACCGTCAAATGTGTCGGGCCGTAGCCCCTCAGGAAGCAGGGGCGCAACTGCGCTGGGCAGGACCCGCCAATGCAGGAACATAAGCTCGGACCACCGCTGGCTCGCGACAGGCCGGCCGTTCAGCGCCGGCGAGTGGTGGGCTACCGCTTCCGGCTTATAGAGGGGTTCCATTCCCCGATTCTTCCGTGTCTGGGGGCCAGGGCAGTCACTCCCAGCCAACTGCCATCTGGTTTTTGTGCAGAAACGACGCAAGGGCGCCGTCCAAATGGACGACGCCCTTGCGGCCGAGCTGCTGTGTAATACGTTGTGAAGCTGTTGCGCCTAGCGGACGTCGGCGAGGACGTAGCCCTCTTCGCCGTGCACGGTGGTGTCGACTCCAGCCAGTTCGTCTTCGTTGTTGATCCGGAAGCCCATGGTCTTCTGGATGATGAAGGCGATGATGTAGGACAGGGTGAACGAGTAAGCGAGAACGATTACTGCGGACAGTGCCTGGACACCGAGCTGGCCGAATCCGTTGCCGAACAGGAGGCCAACGCCCTCACCCAGGAAGCCGATGTACAGCGTTCCGATGAGGCCACCAACGAGGTGGATACCCACAACATCGAGCGAGTCATCGAAGCCGAGGCGGAACTTCAGGTCAATGGCAAGCGCACACACCGCACCGGCGATGATGCCAAGCACGATCGCCCAGAACGGCGACAGGGCTGCACAGGCCGGAGTGATGGCAACAAGACCGGCAACCGCACCGGAGGCGGCACCAACCGAGGTCGGCTTGCCGTCCTTGATCTTTTCGACAACAAGCCAGCCGAGGATGGCTGCTGCGGGAGCCGCGATCGTGTTGAGGAATGCGATGGCGGCAACGCCGTCAGCGGCGAGTTCAGAGCCGGCGTTGAAACCGAACCAGCCGAACCAGAGGAGGCCTGCACCAAGGAGTACGAACGGCGGGTTGTGGGGAACGTAGGCACCCTTTGCGAAGCCAACGCGCTTACCGAGAACGAGCGCCAGTGCCAGTGCGGCTGCACCGGCGTTGATGTGAACCGCGGTTCCACCGGCGAAGTCGATAACACCGAGGTTGTAGGCGATGAAGCCACCGTCGATGACACCCTCTTCACCAACCGTGAAGTTGAAGACCCAGCTGGCAACCGGGAAGTAGACGATCGTGGCCCAGACACCGGCGAAGACCATCCAGGCGCCGAACTTGGCCCGGTCGGCGATTGCGCCGGAGATCAGTGCGACAGTGATGATGGCGAACGTGGCCTGGAACGCTGCGAACGCGATGAGCGGGAATGCGCCCTGCGGGTCGGAAGCTTCGGCGAAGACGCCATTGAGGCCGAGCTCGTTCAGGTCGATACCAACGAAGCCGTCGATTCCGACATAGTTTCCGACGCCCTCGTTCGCGAAAGTGATCGCGTAGCCGTACAGAACCCATAGGACACCGATGAGCCCCATCGCACCGAAGCTCATCATCATCATGCTAATGACGCTCTTGGCCTTAACGAGTCCTCCATAGAAGAACGCGAGACCGGGAGTCATAAGCAGGACGAGAGCCGCGCAGATGAGAAGGAAGGCGGTATTGCCTTGATCCATTGTTTTACCTCTCTTACGTTTGCAAAGGATGCACCGTTTGCACGCACTCATAAGACGCAGAGGTTGCTTGGGTACTGAGCCAGTTTGAAGCGTCCAAGTTACGTCGCGTGCGTTGCCGTGTTTCGAGAATGTTACGTAGGAGCGACTTATGTAAACATCATGTTTCGGGGGTCCCCCGGTTTACTGCCCGTGACCCGTGAAAGGGAGGTAATTTCGCTTTTTCCGACGAAGGAGCGTTACTTGTCCGACATAGAGGTGAGGGCGATCAGACGGGACACCGCTCGCAGGTATTTCTTCCGATAGCCGCCCCCGAGCATCTCATCCGGAAAGATGGCATCCAGTGAGGTTCCCGAAGCCAGGATGCGCACCTGAGCGTCATACAGGCGGTCTACAAACGCAACGAATCGCAGCGCGTCCGTCTGATGGGTGAATGGGTGCACATCGCGAAGTGCCACGGTGTCCAGGCCTTCAACGAGACGCACATAACGCGAAGGATGCACCTGGGCGAGGTGGGCGAGCAGTTCATCGAAGTCGTCCGACGTGGCGGTTCCCTGCGATGCAGTGAGCTCACCTTCCAGTACGTCCGGCGTGACCACACGGGCATGCCCTTCCAGATCCCTGCGTCGGTAATCGAGGCCGTCAATACGGATCGTGGTGAACCGGGCAGCGAGCGCGTCAATCTCCCGCAAAAAGTCCTGAGCGGCGAACCGTCCTTCGCCCAACGCATTCGGGGGCGTGTTCGACGTTGCAGAGATCCGGGTTCCCGAAGCCACGAGTTCCGACAACAGCCGTGACATCAGTCGGGTGTCGCCCGGGTCGTCCAGTTCAAACTCATCGATGCAGACGAGGGATGCCCCCTTCAATAACTGGACCGTCGGGGCGTATCCCAGAGCGCCAACCAGCGCCGTGTACTCGATGAACGTCCCGAAGTACTTCCGCCCCGGAGCGGCATGCCAGAGCGAGGCGAGAAGGTGGGTCTTGCCCACGCCGAAACCACCATCGAGGTAGATGCCGGGCAGCGTCGTTGGCGCCTTGCGGCGGGAGAACAATCCCGAGCGCGAGCTTGTCCAGGCCGCGACGAAGTTCCTGATCGCCGCGACGGCACCCCCCTGAGAGGGATAGTCACGATCGGGGCGGTAGGAGTCGAGCGTTGCCGTCTCAAACTGGCGCGGGGGCACAAGGTGGGCGACGATCTCTTCACCGGACAGTGTCGGATGGTGGTCGACGAGTGCGCCGATGGTGCGGGGCGATTCAAAGCTCATGCCAGACCTCGGATTGTGTCGAAGTCTTACGGCGATCCCCATCGGGTGGAACCGCTTACGTAGATTCGAAGAAACGGATGTGGCATAAAGCCTAGACCGAGACACTTGCCTCTGATGCCGATGCATTTTTCCGCTGACGCACCGAGCACCAAATACCGGAGGTACCCATGACCGTAGAGAACGATCCTTCCCCCCGCTTCGACGGATACGCCCATCCCGAGCGCCTCGTGTCGACAGAGTGGCTGCAGTCGCACCTCGGCGACGATGGGCTGGTTGTTGTCGAGTCCGACGAAGACGTGCTGCTGTACGAAACGGGCCACATCGTGGGAGCCGTGAAGATCGATTGGCACACCGACCTCAACGATCCGATTGAACGCGACTACATCGATGGTGCGGGTTTCGCCGCCCTTGTCGGCGCGAAGGGCATCACCCGTGACTCCACTGTGGTCATTTATGGTGACAAGAACAACTGGTGGGCGGCCTACGCGTTATGGGTCTTCACCCTGTTCGGCCACGAGGACGTGCGCCTCCTCGACGGCGGGCGTGCCAAGTGGGAAGCAGAGGGCCGTGAATACACAACCACGCGGGAGAGCGCCGAGGCCGTGGACTATCCGGTCGTCGAACGCAACGATGCGCCGATTCGCGCCTACCAGGCCGACGTCCTCACCCACTTCGGCAACCCCCTCATCGATGTCCGCTCCCCCGAGGAATACAGCGGCGCTCGGACAACCGCACCGGCGTACCCGGACGAGGGAGCGCTGCGCGCCGGCCACATCCCCAGCGCCCAAAATGTTCCGTGGGGTAGAGCCGCCGCCGAAGATGGCACGTTCAAGCCCCTCACCGAGCTCAACGAGATTTACCGAGACGGCGCGGGCCTGAAGGACGGTGATAGCGTGATTGCTTATTGCCGTATCGGCGAGCGTTCCAGTCACACATGGTTCGTCCTCACGCATCTGCTCGGCTTTGAAGGAGTACGCAACTATGACGGTTCTTGGACCGAATGGGGCAGCGCGGTTCGCGTCCCCATCGCGAAGGGTGCAGAGCCCGGACCGGTTCCCGTTCGCTAGCACCGCGACTGCCGGGGTAGCGGGAGCATCCGAATGACCAACCCGCTGCCGCCGGCACTCGAGCAGATCCAGGCCGACTTCCTCGACCTGGAACTGCGTGAGCGCCTCGAGCTGCTGCTCGAATTCTCGCTGGAGTTACCGGAGCTGCCCGAGCGATACCGCGATCATCCCGACCTGTTTGAGCGCGTGGAGGAATGCCAGTCTCCCGTCTACATTTTTGTCGAAATCGATGATGACCGAATTGTGCACTTGTATGTGACCGCGCCACGGGAAGCACCAACGACACGGGGTTTCGCGTCCATCCTCTCCCAGGGGCTCGCCGGCCTCACTGTGGAAGAAGTTCTCGCTGTGCCTGATGACTTCCCCCAGGACCTCGGGCTGACCGAAGCCGTCAGCCCGCTGAGGATCCGCGGGATGTCAGCACTGCTCGGGCGAACAAAACGACAGATTCGCGAGAAGATCGCGGCATAGCTTTTTCGGGGCTGTTCGCGACTTCCCACCTTCTCGAGCCTGATACCGCCTACAGCCCGCGCATCAACTTTGTGCGCCGGATGCTTCGGGTTACCGGCCCGATCCGGGTGCGGAGTTATCCTCGTTGGCACTCGGCGCCGACGCCGGATCCCTGCCGTCGACGGGGAGCAGGGTATGCAGCCATCCCGCGATGGCCCGGTTCCACCGCTCGGCGTCGTAGTTCCACAACCGGGTGTGGCCGGCGACGGTGAATTCGTTGTACGTCACGATATCTGGCCGCAGGCGAGCGAGTTCACGGGATGCCGTCGCGGGGACGTACACGTCGTCAGCACTGTGTAAGACCAGTATCGGCACCGACAGCTGGGCGGCGTGCCGGACAAAATCGAGGCGATCCAAGTTGATGGGATTCTGCTGTCCAGTGACAGCCCTGCCCCATGTGCTGCTCAGCACGGTGAGCACCCCCAGCCGGAACGGATTCACGAGACCGAGCTGTCTTCCCTGGTGTCGCAACGCGGTGATCCAGTCAACGACCGGGGACTCGAGCACGATCCCGCGCACAACGTCCGCGTGGCGCGACCGCGTCGCCGTCTGTAAGACGGTGGCGCCGCCCATCGACCAGCCCATCAGGACGATGTCTTTCGCGCCCCGCCCGAGGGCGAATGCGAGTGCCCCGTCCACGTCTTCCCACTCCGTGTCCCCGAGCGCATACAGCCCATCTTCGCTCGGAGGTGCCTCACCATCGTTGCGGTAGGACACCAGGAGTGAGTTGTATCCCGCCTCACGAAAAACCTGGAGCGAACGCAGCGCCTCGTTGCGACGTACACCGCGACCGTGCACGGCGATGACCCATCGCCCCGCGTCGGTGGCTGCCGGGACCAGCCAGGCCGGTGCGAGGCCGACAGGCGTGACGACCGCGACTTCCTCGAACTCGAGCCCGAGGCTCGCCGGGGTTCTGTAATACCAACTGCCGATGCGTGCCCGCGTCGCGCTGGAAAGCTCGCCCGAATCGATTCCCAACAACTCACGAGTCACCGTCGCCGGAGTTTGCGACACGATGGCACCGATCCGCGCGTGCCCCTTGTCGCGACCAAACCACAGGCTGTACCTGCCGGGGATCCGTGAATCCAGTGTGGAGGTGAGAGTGATTGTGTCGCTGCTGACGGCGACTATTCTCAAGTCCTCTACCCGTTTGTGGGGTGGGGTAATCACTTTTCGAGCGACCGTGACAATCAATGCGGTGTTCGCCAGGGAGCTGAAAGCCAGGAATGCACCAACACTGATGGCGACAACCGCGGTCACCCTGCCGGCGCTCATTCGAGCCGTATCGCGTTTTGCCATGAGTAAGTCCCCCGTTTTGGGCTCAAACGCAAACGGCGAGCCTCACCAGAACACGTTGCAAAAAAGCCTAACCTGCACTCGTGCCCGAGACACTCGAAGGACCCACGGAACCGCCCGCATTCGTTGCGGCGCGTGATGCGATCCGTGCTGCGGACCTGCGCCCGGAACTCACGATCGGAGAGATGCCGGCTCCCGGCCATCTGGCTCCCTACTCCATTGCCCTGGCGGCCGACGTCACACCGACCAGACACGCCACCGATTCCATCCTGGGAACAGGCCGCTTCGTCCTACTGCATGATCCCTCCGAGCCCGAAGCCTGGGGAGGGGCTTTTCGCATCGTCTGCTTCGCCCAGGCGCCGCTTGAGACGGACATTGGCATCGATCCATTCCTTGCCGATGTCGCATGGTCCTGGCTCGTAGACGCATTGGATGTGCGCGACGCGAGGTACACGGCAGCATCCGGTACCGCCACGAAGATTCTCTCCACCGGTTTTGGGGAACTTGCCGCCCAGGGTGATGGTGCCCAGATCGAATTAAGAGCCTCTTGGACCCCGCTCGGCGCAGAAGTGCGCTCGCATGTGGAAGGCTGGGGCGAACTGTTGTGCATGCTGGCCGGTCTTCCACCGGTCATCGAGGGAGTGAGTCTGTTGTCGTCGCACCGAGCTGGACGTGAGTAGTCCGGAAGTCATCCCCACAACCGAGGCCCAGCAGGCCCCGCACGTGCCGGTGACTGTAATCGATACCCGCGAGGAATACCTCGCCGCGGTCGAATCCATCGCGGCCGGAAACGGCCCGATCGCAATCGACGCCGAACGCGCCTCTGGATTTCGCTACTCCCAGCGTGCCTACCTGATCCAAATTTTCCGGCGTGGTGCGGGAACGTTCCTGTTCGACCCGCCAGCGATCGGATCTTTCACCGAACTGAATGACGTCATTCGCGACGAAGAATGGATCCTCCACGCCGCAAGCCAGGACCTCACCTGCCTTCGCGAGGTTGGCCTCGACCCGACTCGGCTGTTCGATACCGAACTCGGTGCGAGGCTGGCGGGACTGCCCCGTGTTGGTCTCGGCACCGTGGTCGAGGAACTGCTTGGCATCCACCTGGCCAAAGAGCACTCCGCGGCGGACTGGTCTACCCGGCCCCTGCCGCAGGCCTGGCTTGTGTATGCGGCACTGGATGTTGAACTCCTCGTCGATCTGCGAGAGATCATGGGCGAGATGCTCAACACCGCGGGAAAGACCGAGATCGTGGAGCAGGAGTTCGCAGCGGTATTGGCTCGTGACCTCAAGCCGGTTCGGGAACAGCCGTGGCGCCGCCTCAGCGGCCTGCACTCGATCCGCGGCATCCGCAACCTCGCTGTCGCCCGAGAGCTCTGGGAAGCCCGCGACGCCTACGCTCGCGAAATTGACACCGCTCCGGGCCGCCTGGTTCCTGACTCGGCGCTCGTGGCAGCAGCCCGCGTCCTTCCGGCGACCAAGCGCGATCTTGTCGGGTTGAAAGAATTCACCGGCCGCGCCAGCCGTTCCCAGATCGATCGCTGGTGGGATGCCATCCAGGCCGGCCTGATCACGGAAGACCTGCCCGTCGTCCGCACCCCCGGCGAGACCATTCCGCCGCCCCGGGTCTGGGCTGACAAGAACCCCGCAGCGGACAAGCGACTTAAAGCAGCCCGTATTCTCATCACAGAGGTGTCGACCGAGCTGAGCATTCCACTGGAGAACCTCTTGACGCCGGAACTCCTGCGCAGGTTGTCGTGGACTCCCCCGGGGGAGACCACCGTCGAAGCGATTGAAACCGGCCTGGCTGACCTCGGAGCACGCCCGTGGCAAATTGACGCAACTGCACAGTCAATTCACGATGCTTTTGTGGATGCTAGCCAAACCGTTGATCCTCCCGTCGAGTCTGCTTCGTAGGAAGAGTCAAAGGATTTAATCCTCATTTTCGACGCGCTTAGGATCAACACAACCAATGTGTTGGAGGCAGCGTGGCCGAGAAAGCAGAAGTCGTGTTCGTCGATGGGGTCCGTACCCCATTCGGACGGGCCGGCGAAAAAGGTATGTACTGGCAGACACGAGCAGACGACCTCGTGGTGAAGGCCATGATCGGGCTCCTCGAACGAAACCCTTCCCTTCCCGGGGACCGCATTGACGATGTGGCGATTGCGGCCACAACCCAACAGGGCGACCAGGGGCTTACCCTGGGTCGCACCGCTGCCCTCCTCGCGGGGCTTCCGAAGACTGTGCCGGGTTATGCCATCGACCGCATGTGTGCCGGGGCGATGACGTCGGTCACCTCGATCGCCGGGGCGATTGCGTTCGGCGCGTACGACATTGGAATCGCTGGCGGTGTCGAACACATGGGTCGACACCCGATGGGCTTCAACGTTGATCCCAATCCGCGATTCCTTTCGGAGAAGATCGTCAGCGCGGAAGCACTCAACATGGGCAATACCGCCGAGCGGATACACGATAGGTTTCCCGCCCTCACCAAGGAGCGCTCCGATCGCTTCGCCCTCGGCAGCCAACGCAAGCTCGCCGCAGCCTACGAGGCGGGGAAGATCCAGCCTGACCTAATCCCGGTGGCGACCCGTTCCGAGCAGGGCTGGGGCTTGGCAACCCGCGACGAAGCCATGCGGCCGGAGACGACCCTCGAAGGCCTGGCGGCCCTTAAGACGCCGTTCCGCGCCCACGGCCGCGTTACCGCCGGCAACTCGTCGGGACTGAACGACGGCGCGACAGCAAGCATCATTGCCAGCGAGAGCGCCGCGAAGGAGTTCGGCCTGCCGGTCAAAATGCGAATGGTCAGTTTTGCTTTTGCCGGAGTCGAACCGGAAATCATGGGAATCGGGCCCGTTCCGTCGACCGAGAAAGCTTTGCGCAAGGCCGGCCTCTCCATTGGCGACATCGGACTGTTCGAGCTCAACGAAGCATTTGCAGTGCAGGTTCTGTCGTTGCTTGACCACTTCGGCATCGACGATGAAGATCCTCGTGTCAATGTCTGGGGCGGCGCAATCGCAGTGGGTCACCCCCTTGCGTCCTCAGGCGTGCGCCTGATGATTCAGCTCGCCCGCCAATTCGAGGAACATCCGGAAGTGCGTTACGGACTGACGGCGATGTGCGTCGGTCTCGGACAGGGCGGCTCCGTCATTTGGGAAAACCCGAACTACAAGGGGAAGAAGCGTTGACCGCCCAGTTCCAGCAGCTTAAGGACCTCTCCGCCGGCGAGGTCGTGACCCACTCCTACGTGCGCGATATCGCTCTACGCAATAACACTGTCCTTGCCCTGATTACCCTGGACAACGGACGTGACCACACACGGCCCTCCACCCTGGGGCCTGCGACGATGTTCGAGCTCGACGCGGTGCTTGATGAACAGGCTGCTCGCGCGGGCCGTGGCGAGATTGCTGCCGTCGCTTTGACGGGAAAGCCGTTTATCCTCGCGGCGGGCGCCGACTTGTCCAAGGTGAGCGAAATCCCCAGCAGGGATGTTGCCAAGCAGATGGCGCAACTCGGACATGCAGTCCTCGGCAAACTCGACAACCTTGGCGTTCCAAGTTTCGTCTTCATTAATGGGCTCGCCCTGGGAGGCGGAGTGGAGATTGCTCTCAATGCGACGTACCGCACCATCGACAGCTCAATCGCCGCGCTGGCACTGCCCGAGGTGTTTTTGGGGATTATTCCGGGTTGGGGCGGTTCATGGCTGCTGCCCAATCTCATCGGAATTGAAAATGCCCTGAAGGTTGTGATCGAGAATCCTTTGAAAAACAACCGGACGCTGAAGGGGCAAGAAGCGTTCGACCTCGGGATCGCCGACGCGATTTTCCCGCCCGCGAAATTCCTTGAAGACTCCCTGCGCTGGGCGGAGGGTGTGCTCGATGGCACAACGGTGGTTTCGCGGCCGCACGCCCCGGGCCGAATTGAGCGAGCAGTGAAGTGGGATGTCGCCATCGGTATGGCGCGGAAGATGCTGGAAAGCAAAATCGGTACTGTGGCGAAATCGCCGTATGTCGCGCTCGACCTGCTGCGCGCGGCGAAAAACACCAACCGGACGACAGGTTTCGCCGCGGAAGATGACGCGTTGGCTGACTTGATCAGCGGCGACCAATTTAAAGCGAGCATCTATGCGTTCAATTTGGTACAAAAGCGGGCCAAACGTCCCGCCGGAGCACCGGAGAAGGAACTGGCCCGTAAGGTCACCAAGGTGGGCGTCATCGGAGCAGGCTTGATGGCACGCCAGTTTGCCTTGCTGTTTGTTCGTCGTCTTCGAGTCCCTGTTGTGATCACCGACCTCGACCAAACTCGAGTCGATGAGGGTGTGGCCAATATCCATGCGGAAATCGCCGCCTTACTGGGCAAGGGTCGGATTTCCGCTGACGAGGCCAACCGACTAACGGCGCTCGTGTCGGGAACTACCCGAAAAGAGGACTTCGCCGACTGTGACTGGGTGATTGAAGCGATCTTTGAGGACCTCGCGGCGAAGCAGGCGGTGTTTGCCGAGATCGAACAGTTCATCTCGCCGGAGGCAATACTCGCAACAAACACTTCTTCCCTCTCCGTCGAGAAAATTGGTGCGTCGCTCCGCTCGCCCGAGCGGCTGGTGGGTTTCCATTTCTTCAATCCCGTGGCCGTGATGCCGCTGATCGAAGTAGTAAAGACCCCACAAACGAACGACTCCACATTGTCAACGGCGATGGTGACGGCCGCAGCCATTTATAAAAATGCCGTCATCACCCGGGATACCCCAGGGTTCGTGGTGAACCGGATCCTCGCTAAATTGTTGGGCGAAGCGATGAACGCGGTCGATACCGGCACACCCTTCGCTGTGGTGGACTCCTCGATCGCGTCGTTCGGGCTTCCGATGAAACCGTTTGAACTGATGGAACTCGTTGGGCTGAAGGTCTGCGCCCATGTGCTGGACACCCATCATGCTGCCTTCCCCGATCGATTCTTTGAGAGCGCAAACCTGCATAAACTCGCACAGATTGGAAAGGTCTACGACCGAGATTCCAAGGGAAAGGTGAAGGGCTACTCCAAGGAAGCTCTCGCCGTGGTCAAGGGCGGGGCCGCCCCGATGAGCGCCGACGAACTCAAGGTCAGGATCGAAGATGGGCTGGCCGACGAGGTCCATCGCATGTTGGACGACCAAGTGGTCGAGGCGCCGGAGGATATTGACCTGTGCATGATTCTCGGTGCTGGCTGGCCGTTCCAGATGGGCGGGGTAACGCCGTATCTTGATCGCGTGGGCGCATCCCACCGCGCCTTCGGGGGTACGTTCCACACACCTGAGATTCGCGGAGTGGCGTAGGTACGGTTGGCTGCCGCGCCAATGGTGATTTTCCTCTCCCCATCGGCGCGGCAGCCGCAACCCCGCAGGGCGGTTCCGGTGATTCAGCCGCGGCGGGCCTGTTGCAGTGTGTAGTAGAACCACGGCAGGCAACACACCCCGATGATGAATCGGATTGTATCCAGCATCGGCGTCTGCGGCACCGCAACGGTACAGGCAGCAAATCCAATCGCCCCCGCCATCGCTGCAGTTAGCCTCCCCGAGGGCCCGCGCCACCGTGGTTCAGTGGGCAGGGACCTGGCTTGCAGCCCGGCAAGAAGAATGTACGCAAGCAGGGTGGATAGCGCGGAACCCGCGATCCCGAGCAGTGGCACCAAGAGCAGGTTCAATCCAAAGTTCACGGCTGCGGCGACAGCAGCGATAACCGCAATGGTCCTACCCCGGCGCAAGGTAATCAGCAGTCGGCTCGTCGCGCCACTTGCTGCGACGGGAAAGGCCGCCAACGCCACGAGGAAAACGACAATCAGCAGGGAATCCGTGCGGAAACTGGCCGGCGCCACAAGCCGCAACGCTACGGGGGCCGCGAGTGTTGCTCCGATGGTCACGGGGATCAGCAGTCGAAACAGTGAATCGCGCGAAGTCGCGCTCAGTGCCCAACGCTCCCCCGTGTCTTTGACCGCCGCGATGCGTGGGGTCCACGCGTTGCTGGTGAAAGTCAAGAGAAGGATCACCACTGAACCGATCACATAGGCGATCTGGTAGCGGCCGACTTCTGCGGCACCCAGGAGACTCTGGATAACTAACCGGTCGCCGGCGTTGAGCACCACATAGGCGAGTCCGCCAAGGGCCAGCGGGACTCCGAGTTTGACCGCTCGCCAGGTGACAGACCAGTTGATCAGACCTCGCAGCTGCGGACGAGTGAGTATGAGTGCGAGAATCATCGCGCCAAATTGGCTGAAGACACCTCCCCATGCATAGGTCGCCGCGTCACGATGCACAAAGAACAGCAAACCCAAACCCACGACTTGCCCGCCAACGGCCGACAGGGCGCTCACCGCCGAGAAGGCCCGCAGACGGTCCTGCGCGAGGAGAAGCGCAAGCATGATCTGAACCGCGGCCCCGGGGGCCGTCCACAGCACCACGGCTAATACCAGCGGCGAAAAATACCCGAATCCGAGCGCGTTGCTCCAGAGCGGTGCAGCAATACACACAGCGATGGTGACCACAGTGGATATGGCGATCCCGACGGCAACGAGTCCCCGGGAAGCTGAATCGTTTCCGTCCTCAGACCGCTGCAATACGACGGCCTGGTCGAGCCCCAGCAAGGCTAAGACGCTGAGGACTTGGTACAGCGCGATTGCGGCGGCGAGGCCGCCGAACTCCCCCGGTCCGAGGAGATGGGCGAGAATCGGTGAAACGACGGTTCCGGCGATGAGCTGCAATGACCACACGATGACGTACAGCAGACCGCGCCCGAAAAGTCCCGACCCCTCCGTCGCTGGCTTGCCATTCCTATCCGACTCCGACCCAGCTTCATCGGCCGGTGCAGCGGCAGTGTGAGCGCTCGGTGGAACGAGGGACGGAATCGACTCCGGTCCTGTGATGATGTGGCCGTCTCGGGACGGCCGTGCATCGTCCGGCGTCGCCGCCTTGAGCCCTTCATCAACAGGTGGTGGTTGGCGAAACGTGGTGTCAATAACGTCGAGCAGTTCCGTGCTGTATTCCGTCGAAAACTTCCGTGCGAACAACACCCCGATCTCGCTGTCGCTGGCGACGCGCCACTGCGCGAGCGTCTCAAGGTGCTGCATTCCCAGCCAGGGCGGACTCTTCTGGCCGTAGTCGTCCCACATGATCATCCACGGGGTGTAGCGCAGGTGTTCGTTTTTCCACCCGGGCACGAAGGCTGGGGTACTCAAGATGGATGGGACGAAGGTTTCATCCGGCACCCAGCTCCGTTTCCAGAATTTCACGAGTTCAGGATGGTTGTCTGCCGCGGAGACAACAGCTTGCGCATGCTCACGGGAGATGACCTTCATTTGAGAACCACCGGTCAGCGCCACACCTCGCGGGAGCCTCCGCGGTATAGGCAGTCGCAACATGTGTTTGCGAAATGCCCAGTGGCGGTAACGCAGCCGGCTAAGTCCCCCGCTGCGCCCCCACTCCGGGTAGGGCATATCGTTGAACATCGCCAAGGTCCGCCCCAGGTACTGCTGCAAAGTTGACGCGATCTCGACCGATGACGCTACGGGGTAGTCCGCTCCGCTGAGAAGCGCAAAATGGGTGGCGTCAGTTGTTTCCAGCGCAGCCCGATATCCCTCAAGTTCAGCGGAGACGTTCTCCCACCGGGCCCATCCCGTTCGAATTCGTGGGAGGACTACGCAACGTTCAGGCAAATCTGCCGTCATCTCGGAGAAGACCTCATCCGGTGTGCTGACGTCGCAGTGGAGGAAAACCGGAAAAGGATCTAACGCCGCGACGAGTCTCTGGACTTGAACACTGTCCGCATGCGCGAGAACTATCACCGCCAGCGCGGAAGCAATACGGGAACGGTCCACCTCGGCGGTGTCTACGGGCTGGTGGGTTGCCTCGGGTCCTGTCGACACCTTCGGTCCAGCATCGGTGTCGGGCGGAGCGGGAAGTTTCACGGACGTCTTCTCGCTTCTGTGATCAAGATCATCGTTCGGGTTCGGTGGTGAAGCGAACGTAGCGGCGAAACATCCATAAGGTCAACAAACAAACTGATTAGGGCTCGACATTGACATCCGACGCTTTTTTATGCAGTTGGTGCTTTTCGCCCACGCGACGGCTCAGAAGTTTCCCCGTCCTGGACCGGTAAAACTGATCAATCCTTATGCATCAATCCGCGCCAGATGCAACGTCTATGGGCGGGATGATCGCCCTGGATAGTGTTACCAGCGTCGAGAGGCTGCCTCCACAGGTTGCGAGGGTCAGCAGGGAAAGGGCTGGACCTGCATCGACGCGTAACGCGTCTCGCCCTCATCGATCGCCACACAACAGGAGAAAGCTGCAGAGCCGGATGGAAATACTCCCCCTCAAGCGTTCGGCCGTGGTTGCTTTGGTCCTCGGCACAACCGCGGTGGGACTTGGCGCACTTCTCGTAATGTCTGCTCGCTCTGGAGCTGCCCCCGCCGACGTTCCGCACTCGTTCGACAGCCCCGCCGGTTGGACTGCCCTGTACACCGAAGACTTTGACAGGGACGCAGAACTTGGCGATTTCGCGGCCGTCTATGGTGAGGCCTGGAACGGCTACACCGGCATCGCGGACACCTCGGGCGAAGGGATGTACACGCCCGACAAGGTTCTGTCCGTCCATGACTCGGCGCTGGACTTCTACCTACATACTGAGGACGGTGTCCACCTTGTCGCCGCGCCATTGCCTAACGGCTTTAACGGCACAGCATATGGACGATACTCGATCCGGCTCAAGACGGAGGTAATTACCGGCTACAAGATTGCCTTTCTTATGTGGCCGACGTCAGATCTGTGGAATGACGGTGAGATTGATTATCCGGAAGGAAATCTTGATGGCACACCGTTTTATGGGGCATCCGTTATCCCCGGCTCGCACGTTGATGGGGCGGTGTCTTGGGACCCGTCCAAACCGTACGCGCCAACCAATGCAGAAACCTGGCACACAGCGACCCTGGAATGGACCCCAGGACTACTCAGGTATTTCTGGGACGACGAGCTCATTGGCGAATCGGCTTTGCCCGGCAGCGTGCCGACCCTGCCGATGCGCTGGACACTGCAAGCGGAGACAAACCTGAGCGGTGAACCGGTCCCCAATGGATCTGCCGGCCATTTGATGGTCGACTGGGTGAAAGCCTGGACTTACACCCCGGGAACACCAGCGCAGTAACGGCGACTGCGCTGTCAGCTCTCATCTCTGCGGGCGGAGGCAGCGTCGGAATCCGTAGTGACGATGCGGGCAGCATCATTCTCGTTTGTGAGCGGCCGGGCCACGGGAATCTTGCTTCCCAACACCTGCGCAACCAGATCTCTGGCAATTTTCTGCGGTGTCAAACCAACACTCTCCAGAATTTCATCTCGAGAAGCATGGTCGAGGAATTCGTCAGGAACACCAAGCTCTGTCACTGCGGTGTCGACGCCTGCGTCGCGCAGGTCCTGCCGGATGCGGGTTCCAATCCCTCCCACACGAACGCCGTCTTCGATTGATACAACGATTCGGTGCTCGCGGGCGAAATCGACAACGCTGCCAGCGACCGGCACAACCCAGCGCGGATCGATGACTGTGGCACCGATGCCCTGATCGGCAAGGCGATCTGCGACCTGCAGTCCGAGGGTGGCCATAGGGCCGACGGTAATGATCAGGACGTCTTTATGAGAGTTTTCCCGCAGCACGTCGACTCCATCCGTAGTGCGCCGCACTGCCTGGATGTCGGTACCCACGTTGCCCTTCGAGAAACGCACAACGGTAGGACCGTCTTCTACGGCAACTGCCTCGCGCAAAACTTCGCGAAGGCGTGTCCCGTCCCGCGGTGCGGCAAGGCGAATGTGAGGAATGACCTGCAGGATGGCTAGGTCCCAGATCCCGTGATGGCTCGGCCCATCGGGTCCGGTAATGCCGGCGCGGTCCAGTACGAAGGTGACCCCCGCCTTGTGCAGCGCAACATCCATCAGGACCTGGTCGAACGCACGATTGATAAAGGTTGCGTACAGCGCGACGACCGGGTGGAGGCCACCAAACGCCAGGCCGGCCGCCGATGTCACAGCGTGCTGCTCAGCGATGCCGACGTCGAAAACCCGTGATGGATATTTGTCGGCGAAGCGGTGTAGTCCGGTGGGGCGAAGCATCGCCGCCGTTATTCCCACAACTCGGGGATCGGCGTCGGCGATATGGACAATCTCATCTGCGAAAACCGAGGTCCAGGAGGGTTTGCTTGACACTTCGACTGGTTCGCCAGTCTCGGGATCAATCTGGCCCACGGCATGGAACTGGTCGGCGATATCCAGTCGGGCGGGCTCGTAGCCGCGCCCTTTCTCGGTGATTGCATGCACGATGACGGGCATGCCGTAATTTTTCGCCTGTTCAAGCGCCTGCATCATGGCACCGAGATCGTGCCCATCGACCGGGCCAAGGTATTTGATATCGAGGTTCGAGTAGAGAGCCTCGTTGTTGGTGAAGCGCGCGAGGAAACCGTGCATCCCGC
>Ga0247735_1000273_pt1 | contig 22038 bp, 17 predicted proteins | sample UWRJL178409R2_FD_180934 | JGI IMG/M metagenome (GOLD analysis project Ga0247735, IMG submission 180934) | Plant litter microbial communities from Arlington Agricultural Research Station in Wisconsin, United States - UWRJ-L178-409R-2 | ecosystem: Environmental > Terrestrial > Plant litter >... | reverse complement strand
GCAAAGCATAGCGGACCCTTTACGGGTTGATCGTGGAAGGTCGGAGGGCGGAAAGGACTAGCGCCTCCAAGAGCGGGGAGAGGTTCCGCGGATAACCAAAGGGGACGTTTCGGCTGAAACCATGAGAATATTGGCTTGGCGATTTTCGAGCACCGAGAACTCGTCTGGACGGTTCTATCGCCAAGGACGTCTGCTGCGGTGGTCGGTGTCCGCCGGTGCCGGCGATGTATGCGCCTCTCTAATAAGGGCGCCACGCGCAATGGCGGCCATCACTCGAACCGCCAGACCGGAATGCCCATCTTGCGGGCCTTGTCGAACAGATTCTCCTGAATGCCGCCGCCGGGAAACAAGATGATCCCGACGGGGACAGTCGCGAGCGCGGCGTCGTTGCGTTTGAAGGGCGCCGATGATTTGCTGTGCTTTGCGAAATCCGGGGCGAACGGGATTTGCGGGACATTGCGCTGATCGGCCCAGAGCGATGCGATCTTTTCGGCACCCGTCTTCGATCCGCCGTGCATCAGAATCATTGTCGGGTGCTTGGCGAACACGCTGTCCAGCACTGACCAAATGGTGCGGTGATCGTTATAGCTGGCGCCTCCGGAGAGATAGACCCGTTCTCCTGGCGGGATCAGCACCTGGTTCTCGGCCCAGCGGCGAGCGTTGATGAAATCCCGGCTGTCGACAATGCTGGCGGTAAGCGCCTTGCGGTTCACCATCGACCCCGATCGCGGCATCCAGGCTTTGCGAAGATGGGTGCGGAACTGGTCGGCGAACGCTTCGCGGAAGGCTTCCATCGCGTCGCGACGCTCGATCATCGTGCGGCCTTCTGCGATTGCCGTTTCAAGCTCGACCGATCCGACCTCACTGCCATCCTGCTCGCGCTGGAGGCACTTCTGCGCCAGTTCGTTGCGATCGAGTTCGCGTTCGATCCGCTCGCTTGCTCGGTGGAACACATTGGTGAAGCCCCAGAGCAAATCTTCGAGATCGGGTTCGAGCCGTGTGTCAGCCAGACAGGCGGCCATCGCGTCGAAGGTGTCGGCAGCTGCGGCCTCGACCAGTCGGCCTTCGGGCAAGGGTCTCGGGTCGGCCTCGTCCTCGAAGGGTCTGCGCCCGTAGAGTTCAAGTTCCTGGAGGAGGTGGGAAAGCGAGGATTCCTCGTGCTCGGGTTCGTCGGGACGCTCGGGGTCGGTTGTCATGATGGTCGCCTCGTCGTTTCGACCGCGCCTCTCGCGGCCTTCGTGGCGACGACAGGACGGTGGGCGGACCGGGCGCGCACCCCAAGCGAAGCGATCGGGGCCGAAGCGAAGCGAAGGACGGCGAAGCGCGGCTATTTTGATTCGCGATGCAAAGCGCGGGCCCAAAGGGTTGGCGCGGCGGAAAATAGTCGCGGCGCAGCCGTTGCGCGGCAGGCCCGCCTGCCGTTCCAGTCGCCCTCTCAAGAAGGCCGATAGGTGCGGCTCTTCATCGACATGGGTCCGCATCTGACCACCCTGAGCGTCCCGATGACGCCGCTGCCGCCGCTAGCACTTGCCGGCCTCACCCGCTGGACAGCAGAAAGCGTGAACGATCTTCGGGGACGAACTGCCGGGCAAGATGTGCGCGAAGCCGGTCGAGCCCCATCTGGCGAAGGTCGGCATTGAAGTCGTCAAGTTGGGGCTCAAGCGCGATCATCGCGATGCCGGCCGCATGAGTGCGTTCCGTCAATGTCGCCACCGCATGGGCGCCGGCGGGATCGTCGTCGCGTGCGACGTAGAGGCGTTGCAACTCCGGCGGGAAGGCAGTCGCCGCGAGATGAGGGGCGGAAAGACCCGCAATCATCGCCAATGGAGGTACTGCCATGCGCAGCGACAGCATCGTCTCGATGCCTTCGCCGGCAACCATGACCGGTCCTGGTGTCCCGAACCTGACGCCATGTTGGAGCAGGTCGCCCATCGCCCGTCGAGGCGTTGCGACCGGTGCCTTGTCGTTGCCCTCGGCATTGAGCCAGGTGCGATGGACTCCGGTGATGGTGCCGTCGAGATCGGTCACCGCTGCAATCAGTGCCGGAAAGGCATTCGGAGTGTCCGGCGCGTCATCCTCGTTGGCGCGATACCAGCAGCGGGGATGGAATCGTATCCAGCGTTCCGATCGCATGCCGGCGATCGCGCGATGGCGAAGGAAGGTTTCGGCGAGGGTGTGGGCGACCGGTTTCGAGGCCGCAAACAATCGGCGTGCGGCCTTGCGCGATCCTGCTGGGGGTCGAGGTTCGTCCGGGTCGAAGTTCGGCAGCGCACGTGGCAAGGATAGGAAGGTGCGTGCTTCCTCGATGGTCTTGGCGAGCGCACGGTGCCCGCAATTGAGGGCGATCAGGTCGAGCAGATCGCCATGTTCACCCGTGGCGGCGTCGGTCCATTTCCCGGCGGCACCCTTGCCATGATCGTCGCCTTTAAGGCGGACATAGAGACTGCGCCCCGGCGACCCCAAGGCATCGCCAGCAATCCAGTATCGACCTTCGCGCCGGCCAGCGCCGAGATAATGGCGACATACGGCCTCGGCGTTGCGTGCCAGGGCACGCGACAGGTCTGATGCAGGACCGGCCATGAAATCCTCCGCAATAAAAAATGGGCCTGCCGCTGCGGACAGGCCCCGAAGGAACGGCGATTATTCGGCAGCGACCGCGAACGCCTCGTCGGCGTCCAGGCCATGCTGATCATCCTGCGCGTTGGCGTCGACAGCCTGTTCGCCGTCGTTTGCCGCCACCGGTTCGAGCGCCGGCGTGCGCAGCGGTTCGGCGAGCCAGCCGCTGCCGGCGAGCAGGCCTTCTGCGGCCTCCGCCATCTCGGGCTTCTTGAGACTGGCGAGACGCCCGGCTGCCTCGTTGCCCCTCGCTTCCTCGACCGCCGACAGGATGCGTGGCTTGGTCACCCGGCCGAGATAATTGCCGATGGTGGCGGTCCAACCGGCGGCGACCATGTCGAGGTTCGCCGCCCGCGCGAGAATGTGCGAATGCGCGATCCGGCCCGCGACCGCGCGCGCGGACACCCGGCCTTCATTGTAGCGATTGGCCGGTTCCCACACCGCGTTGATGCCGAAAGCAGCGCAGTGCGCGAACAGCGCCGCCTGTTCATCACCGTCGAAGGCGATCAACGTCTCCCACAGATCGGCGGGCGCGTCGGGCAGACGCTCCGACCAGTTCTCATGCCGCCGTTCGATCGCCTTCGCCGACATGCTGTCGTTGAGACCCGGCGCGTGAACGCCCAGCCCGGCACCGCGGACCGACACCTGCATGCAGCTGTTCTCCGCCGCATAGCTGTAGAAGGTGTCGAGGACGAGCGCGTGGAGCACCGCCGCGAACGCAATCTGCGGACTCGTCGCCACGGCATCGCGCAAGGCGAGCGTCCGGTGGGTGGTGAGCTCGGTCACCAGCCGGTCGGGAAGCGGGCGAAGCATGTCGTCCTGCTCCTCCTCATCCTCAGGCTCGGCTGCCCTGCCCGGCATGCCGCCGACACTGATGATCGGACCCGCACCAACATCACCGATGTCGGAACCGTCATCACCATCGGCGATGGGCCGGCCTTCGCCATCATCTTTCATTGGCTCTTCGACGGGCTCGTCCTCTGGCCGGACGAAGCCCCGCTCGATGTGGAGCGAGCCGTCGACGTCAATGCTGACGAACACCCCGGCACGTGCCATCTCCGCCGGGTGATAGACCAGCGGCCGTGAGACGATCGCACTGATCTCCTCGTCGATCGCCGTGACGCGGGCGTCGACCTCGTCCGGGACTTCGCCTGCGCCCGACCATTCTTCCTCGAGTGCCTCGGCTTCCTCGCGAAGCGACGCGAGCTTGGCGTCGTCCTCGTCGGTCATCTCGGGCTGGTCGCCGTCGATCACGCGCATGCCGTCATCATAGTCGTAGGCGAAATCGACCGCGATCGCGATCCACTTCCAGCCTTCCTCCCCGATCCGGGCGCCCTCGGCTTCGAGCTTTTCGTCGACCAGACGATCGAGCAAGGCGACGTCCTGCAGGAAACCGCCCTGGTCGTCCTCGAACAGATCGCGCAGCACATAGCCGCCGGCAGCGACATATGCGTCGAGCCCTACGAAGCGCACCCGCTTGTCCGTCGCGCGCACCGAATCCTCGGTGAGCTTGGCGCGGATCATGTAAGGCTGCTTGTTGTAGCTGGACTGGAGCAGATCCCAGACCTGCTCCTGGCGCTCATGGTCTTCGGAGACCGAAAAGGCCATCAGCTGTTCAAGGGTCATGCCATCGTCGGCATAGACCTCGTGCAGCTTGGGCGAGACGGAGGCGAGGCGCAGCCGCTGCTTCACGACGGCGGGGGTCGTCATGAAGGTGGCAGCGACAGTCTCGACGTCGGTGCCCTGGGTGACGAGCTGCTGCATTGCCCGGAACTGATCGAGCGGGTGCAGTGCCTCGCGGTGGACGTTCTCGGCGAGCGAGTCTTCCTCGGCCGAGATCTGCTCGTCCTCGCGGACGATGCAGGGCACGGGCTCGGTCTTGGCCATGCGGCGCTGTTTCACCAGCTGCTGCAAGGCGCGGAAGCGGCGGCCGCCGGCCGGGACTTCAAATAGGCCGGTGTCGTTGCCATCAGCGTCGCGCTGGACGCGGACAGTCAGGCTCTGCAACAGGCCGCGGCGGGCAATGTCGACGGCGAGCGCGTCGATCGAGACGCCAGCCTTCACCCGCCGGACGTTGGCCTGGCTCAGCACCAGCTGATTGAACGGGATGTCCCGCGAACCACTGAGGGCGATCTTCACATGCTTGGTCATGGGTCTTCTCCATGACGGGCGGCCGGGAGACTCTCTCTCGACCCTCAACCCGTCATGGAGCCGGCGCAGCCCTTTCCCTCTAAAGGGTGAGAGCCGCGCCAGCGGTGATCGATAGTGAGATCGGATCAGCTCGGGCCTGACTCCGGTCGATCCGTTCGGCCGAACAGGATTTCGGTCGCCAGGATCGACCCACAGCGTCGGGCGCAGGATGCCCAGACAGAAAGCGGCACGCCGGTGTCGAAGGCGATGTCGATCTCAATCCGGAGCCCGAACGGCAGTCGGACTTCCGATAGCTCGCGGAGGCTCCAGGGGCCGATCTCAGGACAACCAAAGCCCAAATCGGCAAGGCCATGAAGCACGTCACCATCCGCAGCGAGCTCGGAAGCCAACCAGACTTGCGGCCCGAGCGGGTTGAAGAACTTCACCACTCGGGCGGGATCCGGCTCGGGTTTGTCGAGCCGGACAGCGGCCCGTCGATTGATGTCATTCGCCCGCAATGCGTGGCGAATGACAGGAGGGAGGACGATCATCGGATCGCTCCTTTCGATATTAAGAGAGGAGCCCCGCGCATCAGGCGGCAGCTGCCAGGAGCTTGCTCGCCTTGCCTTCGAGCTCAAGGCGGGCGTCCTGATGGGACTTGTCCCGAGCGAGCGCGGTGATGCCCTGGACGAAATCGAAGATCGAGGCGGGCGGATGACCTTCCTCCTGAAGCACCGTCGCGATGATCTTCTCGGTTTCGCCGCGCGAGAAGCCGCGTTTCCGCAGAAAGGTCTCACGGTCCTCGTCCTTGCGCGCGACGATGCGTTCGCGCGCTGCCTTGATCCCCGCCATGAACGGAGCCGGCGACGACGATGCGAAATTCTCCAGCGCGGGCGCCGCCTCGTGCGCGAAGCGGTTGGCGGCGAACTTGCTGTGGCGAATGCTAATCTCCTCGAAGCCTTCCGCGCCCCAGATATTCCGGTTCATGCACACCGCCCGGAGATAGAAAGACGCCATGCCGAGCGTCTTCGAGCCGACCTCGCTGTTCCAGCAGTAGAAGCCGCGAAAGAAGAGATCGGGGTCGCCGTTTGGGAGGCGCCCGGCCTCGATCGGATGAAGATCGTCGACGAGGAACAGGAAGACGTCGCGATCGCTCGCGTAGAGCGTCGTGGTGTCCCTGGTGATGTCGACCAGCGGATTATAGGTCATGGTCGACCAGTCGAGCAGGCCCGGCACCTTCCAGCGCGTGTCGCCGGTGCCGTTGCCGGCGATCTTCATCACCGCGGCGACCAGTTCGTGATCCCAGATCCGGCCGTAGTCGGGGCCGGTGACGGCGCGCAGTTCAACCCGGCCATCCTCGGTTTCCAAGGTCTTCATCATTTCGGCGCGATGCTCGAGCAACCCATGCTGCAGGTTGATCCCGGCAAGTGGTGCCGGGAGTTGGCGGAGATAGCCGGCCGGCGCACCGACCAGGCTGGCAAGCTGGCCGAACGACCAGTGGGTCGGCGTGACGGGCTGATCGCGGCCGGGTACGATGAGCGCCAGTCGTTCGGCATTGTCCCGGCTGGCCTCGACCCGGACCTCGCGGGTTTCGACGGTCCGGGTAGTCGCGCGCTCTGCGCGGGCTTTTACCGCGGCATGAAGTTCGGTCAGCGAGAGGAACCGCTCGTCGTCGGGACGCGAGAACCATTCGGACGAGACGCGGCCAATGCGCTCGCCGCGGGAGATATCGACCTTGTAGCCGGCAGAGGCCGGACGTGACGCGGGGGTTGGGGATAGAAGAGTAGCCATGGATCATCTCCGCGACGGGCGCCGAGAGCCTCTCTCTCAGCCTCAACCCGTCACGGTTCTTCCGGCCTTCCTCTTCCTCTGGGTCGGTCGACGCCGCGCCCATTGGGCGCGAGTCGGCGGCCCCCTGAAAACAGGGTCGCGCCCTTGGCGAAGCCGGCCGGCGCGGCGGCGTGCGCGCGGGCCTGGGGGCCAGCCGCCGCCGTGCCCTCCGGCCCGAGCCAAGAGCGCATGCGCGGTCCGGACAGGAAGCGCGACCTCTGGCGGCGCCCGCCGCCGCCAGTGTGCGCACAACTGAAATCCGCGTGCAGTTGGGGGCGTTGCGGGGGCGGAGCCTCCCGCAGAAGGGGTCCGACGCGACCTTGGCGCGGCGGTAGGGGAAGGCTTTCCCATTTCAGGTTAGTCTATCACGGGTCGGTCCCATGACTGCACGCCTTTTGCTGGCATGCGCCATGCGCACCGTCTAACCTGCGAGGGAACGCGAGATTGCAAGCGGAACGGTGATTACTCGGTGATTACATTTGAGAAACTGGCGGTCGCCAACCGACGAATTGATTTAGCGTTTTCAATATGTTATGATGATCTATCAGCTGAGGTGTGGTACTTCATTTTTAGACGTACAGACGACAAGTCTGGCATATGATTGCCTCCCTATCGCCTTGGGCGCCTACCCCGCTTGCATGGAGGCTGTGCGCCTTTCAATCCTCATTGCTCAAGGGGTTGCGATGAAATCAGACCAGCGACTTTACTGCAAGCGAGCCTTTTCAACACAATCGCCCAATTGCAGCCATAGGTACGTAGCGTAGGCTAACTGCCGTCCAAGGCCTCGAGAATTGCGGCGCACGCGCGTTTCGTCGCCTGCCCGTCTAGCCGCCCGGTTTCTTCCGAAATGTCGATCTCGCCGGGTACCAGTATTCCCGCGTCCAGATATCCTTCCGCCGCCATGCGAAACGACTGCCCCGCGTCCGGCGCCGGCAGAGTGCCGGCGATCCAAGCCTGTTTTACCACCTCGCCGCGGTCAATGAAGCTCGACGTTGGAAGTGGCCAGCATAGCGCTGGTACCCGAAGCGCGACGCATTCGAGTAGGCCGATCGAGTAATGGCCGACCGCCACGTCACAGCTCAGAGCTGCCTGCGGAAATGATTCGCTGCCGTCATCGATAACGAACGGCAAATCTAGAGCTGCGGTGAACGCTGCGATGGTTGCGGCATCCGAGCGCGGATGCGAGCGGACGACCAGTTCGATGGGGCGCGACCGATGCAAAACGTTGAGCTCGCCCGCCAACGCGACCAGCCTCGCGATAGCGGGCGCGCGGTGGACCTTGCGCTGCGCGACGAAGGGCTGAAACACGTAGAGAAGACGCTGCGCGCCGTCGCGCTTTACCGCTCGGGCGGGGGGCAGCGCGTCGAAACGAGGGACGCCGACGACCCGAACCACGTCTGCGGAGGCACCCGAACGAACATAGCGATCGGCATAGTCCGCCGAGGCGGCCAGCACCAGGCGGTGACATTGGCGGATATACGACGGATCGACGCGCGTGACCGCGATGAATGGTCCCTCCTGCACAAGCACTGATGCGATGTTCAGCGAGGCCGCGCCGCGCAACATCGCTATAGATCCCGGCGTCGTGTCGTTGCAGGTGACGATCAGATCCACCTTCAGGTCGGCGAGAAGCTTGCGCGTGCTCGCCATCTGCCGCGCAGCGACCGGCCGCAACCGGTTCAGCCTGCGCGACAGCCGCAAGCCCCAGAGGCGCTCCCCGCCGATTTTGACCATTCCAATCTCGCGGGCGGAAACCCGGACGACCGTTCCCGTGCCGGGCCACCGCACCGGCGTGACCGCGATCAGATTGAGGTCGCTGCTATCAATAACCACAATATCCACGCCCGGCGTGGCGGCAAGCGCGCTCGCGATCGTAGCGAGCGTAGCGGTGGTTGAGCCGGAATGGGCCAGCAAGCAGATCCGCATCGGCTAGAGCGCGCCGCCCGCGGCAGTGCGCCACGCGTGCGTCATTCCCAGCACAAGGACGATGCACCCCATGCACACCAGCGTGGCAGCTAGCCGCATCAGCAGAGAAACCGGATCGAAGGCCGCGAAATGCAGCCCGGCGAAGATCAGCGCAAACAGAGTCACCGCAGCGCAGGCGGCGCTGAGCCGAACGAGATTATGACCGCTATTCTCGATCCGCCGCGTGACGATGATACTGCCGGCGAGGATGGAGATGCTCACGATCGTGCCGACGATCGTCGCGCCCATGGTGCCAAAGCGCGGAATCACGATGACGTTGGCGGCGACGCCGAGCAAGGACGGCACAATCGAGACCAGGCCAGCCAGTTCAGGGCGCTTCAGGAACATCAACTCTTTGGTGAACTGCAAGGTCATTCCGCCATAAAAAGCAATCAGCACGAAATAGGGCGCGAGTTGCATTGCCGGGGCGTAGCTTGGCGGGGCAAGGATGTGGATCAACTCTGGGAGCAGCGCAACCGTCGCAACCGAAATGCCGGCCAGCCCTGCGATGATCAGCATGTCGATCGCGACTAGCTTTGGTAAATGCCGCTCGCCGCGTTTCCGCTGCTCGTAATAATACGGCAGGTAGGTGGAATTGAAGCTGCCCATCAGGATCGTCAGGGGCGCCATACCGCTGGCAGCCAATTGGTAGATCGCGAGACCCGACATCGAGATCGACCGACCCACCATGATGCGGTCGGCCATCCGTCGCAGCCATGTCGAGGCGCTGGTGGGAAGGGTGCCGATGCCGTAGCGCAGCGACTCCCAGGTGATGCCCCAATGCAGGCCGGACAGCGTTCCGTGCCGCGAAACGAACCAGATACCCGCAACGATTGCCGTCAGGATCGCCCCCGCCAGATAACCCGCCAACGGACCCACGGCGCCCCAGCCAAACAGCACCAGCGCTGCACTCGCAACCGATTGCAGAATGGTCTCGCTGATCTGAATGATGCTGAAATGCCAGGGCTTATGCGAGGCACGCGCGACTTCGAGGTTGAACGCGACGATCGCTTGCGCGGCGGCACATGCGAGCAGCAGCGGCACGAACGGAACGACGGGGATGCCGCCCGAACTCAACCAGTCCCAACTCGCCATCAGCGGCCAAAACAAAGCGACTGACACGCAGGTTGCGACGCTGATCCGCGTCAAAAAGCAAACGGTGAGGAACGTGTTGATCTCCTCGCGCGCCGCATAATCCCAGTAGAGGCGCGTTGTTGCTCCACCAATGCCGAGATCGGCGATGACGAGTAGCGCGTTGAGCACTGTCATGCAGAATCCCCACGTGCCGAAATCGTGCGACGGCATGATCCGCGTGTAAAGCGGGGTCAGGAAAAATGGAAAAAGCCGGTTGACCAGCGTGCCGGCGAGATAGACCGAGCTGTTGGACAGCAGCCGGCTCGACCGCACCCGGCCGAGCAGTCGCGCCGTGACGGTCATGTGCGGCGCGACCGGCCGCCCGATCCGCGCGGTGGCATCCGTGGTCTGGCGGGCACGCGGCTATGCAATGTCTTTACGCAGCCTCTGATCACTCGGCACGCAGCACGGCGCGCAGGTACATGCCGTTCTGGCGGTGCGTGACGAGATCTGTCGAGCCGTCACGCACTGGCCGGCTACGCGCGCGCATCGCCTTAATCCAAGGAACCGCTAGCGCGATCCGTTTCACGATTTTGCGAGCTGTCGAGGTCTGGTGGCGCGATGGATTGGCAGGACCGGCGGTATAGAGGCTCGTGACGCGCAACCCGGCGGCGTCCGCGATGCTGCGCAGGGTCTTTCGCGTGTAGAACGTCAGATGTGGTTCGTCGGGGCCGGCGACGCGGGGATCGCCTTCCTCATTGGGCACCTCGATGATGATCTGCCCGCCTGGCGACAAGGCGCTCCTGATGGTTCGCAGCATGCTTAGCGGATCGACGAAATGCTCGAGCACATGTGAAAGGATGACAACGTTCCAACCGCCCTCGCCGATGTCCGCCCTGGCGATAAACGGTGGAAGCTCGACCGTCCCGTCGAGTTCGTCGGTGCAGGTAATCGCATTCGCGAACCGCGCCTTCACCGCAGCGAGATTGTAACCGTAGCCGCAGCCTATTTCAAAGACGCGATCCGGAATGGTGTCAATTAGATCCGCCAGTACCGTCCCCCGCGCTTTGAAAAAATCGGTGCTCGCGCGTGACTTGACTGAGGCGATCTCGGCCACGTCGCGATATTCGGACTGGTAATAGTTCCGTAGAAGCGCCTCGTCCACACAGCCAGTCGCAGCCTGTACGAGGCCACAGTGATCGCAGCGATACAGGCCGTCGTCGCGATATACTTTCGAGAACGCGTCGGACTTGAACTGATACGCGCGAAGACGCGTGAGCGGCTTTCCGTCCATCACGCACTGGAGAGTATTGGCTATCATGGTTTCCTTTGCCGCCGGGTGCGCCGACCTAGGCCGGACCGGCTGCGCTGGCCTTGTGATACGAAAGCGGCGTGGACGAGGGCAGACGATAGCCGCGGCGATAGATCATTGCGCTCGCGAACAGATAGATCACGATGACAGGCGGGTAGATGAATGCCGCATCGAAGAACGCGATCAGCAGATAGCCGCCACAGCCGATCGCCGCGGCCATTCGCAGTCGCGACAGACGCTGTCGATTGAGCGCCGCATAGACGACCGGGAACAGTAGAGCGACCATGACGACAAGGGAGCCGATGACGCCAAAACTCCGCAAGAGGCCAGCGTAAAGAATCTCGGCGACTCGAATGCTGCCTTGGCCAAGCGGCGAGATCTCGATGTCGCTCCATTGCTCGAAGCGACCGCCAAGGTTGGTGTCGAGCAGCTTCGAGCTATCCCAGCCCAATACCGCCATCATTACGACACCTGCGCCGGCCGCGCCGATCAGCGAAATCCAGAAATAGATACGCGAAAGCCGGATAAACCCTGTCGCGACCATCAAAAAGCCGATCGCAAGCAGGCCGAACCAGGCGGTACGGCTGAGGCTTAGAACGACTGCAATGAGTAAGGCGGTTATCCAGAACCTCGATTTTTCGAAGTAGATATACAATGGCGCCAGCATAATCATACTGGCACCAAACACATTGCCGTTATTGTACGTACTGATCAGCTTCATCAAAGAGCCGCGACGGTTGTTCTTATCGAACACGCTGGAAAGCTCGCCAGCGTTGACCGTTACGTACTTTATCTCGATGATATGTTTGAAAAGCGCGTATAACACAAAATTCATGATCCCCCAGACGATCACGAAACGCACGCACCATTTCAGAACCGTGCCGATGTCTTTCTCGCTCACATATTCCAAGTGGGAAGACATCGCGACCAATATGATCATCGGCAGAATAATGAAGATGGTCAGATAGGTGACCACCGACGTCCAGGCGCTGCTGAAGAAAACGGTGTCGTACAGCACGATCAGTCCCGCAAGCAGATAGCCCAGAAAGAAATTCGCCGCCGCAGCCGGCGACAGCGTTGGCCGGCGCACCAGCCCGATCAGGGCGACCGGTGCGAAAATCCCCAGCAGCATGTAGCCGAAGGTCAGCGGGATGCCGAAGAACAAGATGCCAGCCTTTGGCGAGGCGATGTTGAAAATCAGCAACAGGGCAAAGACCCAGTAGACCGACGATATCCTCCGGATAGGCTCCGCGACCGGCGCATGCCGGCTGCCAGGCAGCACTGCCCATGCGCCCGGAAGCGCGTGATTGGCGGCAGCCGACTGGATGGTCATCTGCTGGCCGGTTCGTTTATGCACATAGACGACAAATGTCCCGCGGCCGGGCAGCCCGTCAAGCCAAATTTCGGCATCGTTCAATAGTCGGTATTGAGCGAGTTCGGAACGGCCGCTTATCCTCACGAAAGCGGATGGCCTGCCCGTTGATCTTCCGGCTCGACGGACACGCTGAGTTATCCCGCATGCTTTGACCGCGACCACGCTTTCGAAACCGAAGGCGGCACGGGCATTGGCGCGCGCGAGGCGGAATCATATTGCGTGATCGCCTGGTTGTATCCGGTCGCAGAGCGCGACATTGGCGGTAGTGAGCCGATAGTCGCCAATTCGAGATCGATGTTTCGCAACACCGCCAGCACCGCTGCACCCTGCGGCGGCTGCGCGGGCGCTCGCCCCCTCCCAGCATCACGGCCAGCAAACCTGCAAAGACGGCGAGCTTCAAAAGGCGTTGCAGTGCGTGATGACTTTGAACGTCTGCAACACCACGAGTACGTCGCGCCATACCGTCCAGGATTCGGGATGGGCGAAGTCGGCCGGCAAGCGGCTGAGCAGGTCGCGCCGGCCGATGTTGCCGCGGAAGCCGCGTACCTGCGCCAGCCCGGTCAGGCCCTATTTGACCGCGTGATTTGACCGCGTGGCGGTTTCAGTAATGCGCCGACAACACCGCCGCCATAATCGCGACGACGTCGGTGGGTGAGCATATATCGAGGTCCAGTTCCAGATCCGGGGTGATACTGTACCCTTTTCTGGCGCCCCATCGATCGAAGGTCACCGTAACGATCCGGTAGCCGTCGTCGCTGCGGACCACGGCGAGGCCGCCCGCCGTCACGGAGCGATCGGGGTCCGCCACCACGACCGCACTGGCAGGCAGCCCCGGGCCGAGCGTGGCACGGCATACGCGCAGGGCGAACGCCTCGGGGCCGGCATCGCGCGGCGCCGCGACAACCGCGTCGGTGGGGGTAAAGGCGATCAAGCCGCCCGCCAGCGGCGCGCCGAACACGGCCAGCATGCGCGCAGGCTCGGGCGCGTTTGCGGCTGTCGCTACGGCCATCTTCGGACGCGCAGCGGCTTTGCGCCTCGCCGGCTTCGCTACGCTCGCGAGTTCAGCCGACAACGCCGCAGTGCGCTCCCGCGCGCGCCGCTCTCGGTCGGCCGGATCGACGATCCGCGCGATCGCGGCATCGAGGTCACCCCGGCGATACTGGTCCCCGACTTTGGCGCGCAACGCATCCTCGTCGGCGACGCCGAACACGCGGCACACCGCCGCCACCGTCGCGGCATTCCATCGATCAAACGTCTTGTGCGCGTTTTCGAGGCGCGACAGGATGACCGGCGGCAGCCCGAACTCCTTGTCCAGCGCGGCAATCGTCAGCGTCGCATCGGCGTTGCGCAGCGCTCGCAACGCGGCGGCGAACTGAATGGCGAAGCGCTCTTCCTCCGGCGAAATCGCGCTACCATCCTGAAACGGCAGCGCCCAGGCGGCGATGTCGAAAGCCGGGTCGGCCAGATCGATCAGCAAATCGGCCGGCGCCACATCCAGCGCGCGCGCGATCTGCCGCAGTTCATCCGCGCGCGCGACGACTTCGCCGCGCTCGATCTTGGACAGGCGGATATAGGGGATGTCGGGCAGGCGCTCGCCCAACGCCATGAGCTTCTGCAAGCCGTGGGCACGGCGCTGCTCGCGAACGCGATTGGGAAAGACAAAGGCACGATAGCGGTCGGGCACGATCGCAGCGGGATCTGCCGGGGCGGCACGCCGCCTCTTGGCGGCGGTGTCGCGCCGCTGGCCGGGTTCGACCGCCGATGGTGATGATCGAGTCCGCGCCATGCTATCCTTCACCATCGGGGCGGGGCGGCATCATCCGCCCCGCCCGATCGTTATGGGATAAGCCCGGGATGTTCAATCTTGCCGAACCGGCGATCTTGCGTCGGTGGCTCAGTGCCACACCCGGTTGGCGGGCACGCCGCTGTCGGTCCGGTTGGCGTCCGCGATCACGGCATCGGCGATCTCGTCCTGCGTTTCCTCGTCACGCCGCATCGACGCCATCGTGCCGTTGGCCGGCGCCGCGATCGCGACGAGCCGCGAGAGCACGTTATGCGGTTGGCCGAGCGGCGGCAGGATCTGCGTGGCGACGACCTGCGTCTTGGCATTGCGGCTCCGCGCATCGGGCGCTCTCGGCCGGCGATAATCCGCCATCATCGCGAAGCGTGGGTCCGCGCTGGCGAGTTCGGCAATGCTGCGCGCAGCGCGCTTGGTGATCTGCCGCACGCGCTCCTTGGTGACCCCGGTATCAGTACCCAACTCGTCGAGCGTCGTCACATCGAAGACACGGCGCTCGACGATCTCCTTGTCCCGCAAAAGCTTCTGTTCGAGCTTTTCGAGCTCGATCGGGCACAGGCCACGCGTGCGCGGACGCGGCACCTGCGCGGCAACGGCGGCGGAATCGATGGGTTCGGAGCGCAGCGCGCGCTTGGGCCGCGGGCGCTTGCGCAGTTGCGCGATGCCGGCGGCGCGTTGCTGGTCGATATAGGCCTCGATCAACGAGGCGGCCGCCGCCTCGGCGAGATAGTCGGACGCGCCCGCCTCGGTGCGCGCCAGCGCGCCACCATCTTCGAGCATCGCTTCCAGGCTCGCCTCGCCGCCGTCGTCACCGGTGGTGATGGCGTGCAGCGACACGGTCGTCGCATCCACCTTCTTGGCGGAAGGCCGCTGGTCGGTCATCACCCGGAAGCGCAGGCTCTGAAGCTCGCCGCGGATCTGCCAGTTGATGAAGGTCGTGAACTGCGCTTTTGTTGGATCATAATCACAGATGAACTCGATCAGATGGTGGTCGGCGAGCAGACGCGGATACGGCGCGAACAGCTTGCTCGATTTGGGATCGTCGAGGTGCGGCTCGATTCCGGTCGCGCCACCCTTTTTGAACGTGCTGAGCAGCCGGAACAGCAGCGTCAGCAGATCGCGAAAGTCGCTGTCCTTCCAGCGCGCGCCCTTGAACGAGCGAAGGATGCCCTTGCCCGCGTTCTTGACCGTGGCGAACGAATTGCCGACGACAAACGCGCCGATCGCGGCGCCGACGATCGCCAGCAACTCGTGCGGCAGCGCCTCGAAGATCACCGCCATCTTGCCGCCCGACATCAGGAAGCTGCCGAACACGCATCCGAGAATGAGGAGGAATCCGACACCGTTCAACATGACGCGCTTTGCTTCTCCGAGACGAGGATCATATTACTTTATAGGAGGAGCGCGGCGCGCGGCGTCACAACCCACACATTCTATTGGCGAAACGCACGATCCCGCGTTGCCTGGTCCTGCCATTCGATCACCTTCAGGTAATTGCGCAGGCGGTTGTGCTCGACCGCGGCAAGCAGCGCGTTGTCGTGAAACGGCGCCACGATCGCGGCGACATCGGCGCTCCACGGCGCATCGACGTCGAACAGCACGCCCAATCCGAACACCGCCGGGATATGCGCGAAGGCGAGCGTGCGCCCCGCGCTTCCCACACGCGCGATGAAATCCTCGACGGCGGTCAGCACGCCGTTGCGCGGCCCGCCCGACCGATTGGCCATCGCCCAGCATGAGTCGCCGCGAAAGCCCTGGCCGGGAACGAGGTCGATCCGATCGAGCATCGCGCCCGCGCCGAATTCATGGCGGTGGCGAAAGGCGGCGGGGATGCGTTCAGGCGCGTAATACATGTCGCGCCGCCCGGTCGGCCAGCTAACGTCGTGCAGGAAAGCGAGCAGCGGCTTGCTGTCGCGCGCGCAGGCCGCGTCGATCGCGAGAAGCTCGTGGAGGACCGTGTAGTAATTATGGTCGCCATCGATGACCCACGCGTCGACATCCCGCAGGTCGTCGATCACCTCGAGGCTCGGCGCGGCGATGTGTGTGACGACCGGCGTGGCGGCCGCCCAATCCACGAAAGCCTGCTGCGGCGCGGGGTCGATGCTGGTGAGATGCCCCTCCACCGCCCTCGCATAGTCGGCGAGCAGATGCGACATTCCACCATGTTCTGCGCCGATCTCGACGATATGGCGCGCGCCGGCGCGTTCGAGACTGGCAAAGATCAGGTCGGAGAATTCCGCCATCGAATGGATCAGCAAATCGGTCATCGCACCAACTCGATCGCCTGCGCAGGGCGCACCGGCGCGTGCGCGCGCGACGCGATCGGCCGAAACACGACCGCCAGCATCATCGCGCGCGCGTCGCGCCGGGGCGGCGGCGGTATCATCATGAAGGCGCCGGCGTCCTCGCAGCGATACAGATGCGCCGCGGTCTGCTCCATTCCCTCCAGCGTCGGCACCGCCGCGACCTCTTCGAGCCCGGCGCGTTGCTGGTCGCTGAGGAAACGGTCGACCGGCATGAACACCGAGCTTTCGACCTGAAGCCATTCATACAGCCGCCCGAATTGCAGCCCGATCGAGAACCGGCAATCGTCGATCGGAATCGGCGCGATGTAATAGCCGTCGTGCGTCGGCGTCGCGGTGATCGTCGCGGTTTCGACGGTGCGGCCATCGGCGATCAGCACGGGAAGCGTGATCGTGCGATCGATAAAATCGGCATATTTCAGCGCCAGTCCGAAGCGCTTGTGCGCGAGCAATGTCAGTTTGACCGCCAATCCTTCGCCATGCAGCTCGGCGGGCAGATACATCCGCTCCTCGCCGCGCATGTAGAACAGGCCGCGCTGGCGCAAACCACGCTGCGCCACCGTGGAATCGAACAACGGCACGGTATCGCCGACGCCGAGATTCACATCGTGCTGGAAATCTTCGAGCACGGCGAGTTCCTCGGGCATCGGCAGGAACATCAGCCGCGCCAGCACCGCCACCGCCGCGCTGCGGCGCGCGGCGAGATCGGCTGACGGCGCCGATCGGACGATCGCGCGATCGGCAACCCGCGCGAAATGGACCGCACCGCGCTGGACCGCGTCGCGCACCGCGCTCTGCCCGCCCTTGATCGCATTGACCGCGCGCACCGGCAGGCCATCGGCGGTATAATCCACGACCGAGCCTTGCGCCGCCGTACACACCTGTTCGAGCACCGCGACATTGCCGCACAGGGCATCGAGCGTATTCGCGTCATAGTTGTCGGCCCCGATGAAGCCGGCCTTGTCGAACCCCGAGATGTCCTGTTCGCGCAGCAACAGATACCGGCCCGCCACCGCGACTGACAGCGCGCGGCGCAGCAGCGGATCGATCTGGTTCTGCACCGATCCGTTATAGCCAAGATCGACCAGCATCAGCGTGTCGCCCGGCGCCGGCGCGACCGTGGTGCGCAGATAACCGATCAGGCGTTCGGCACAGGCGCGTGATCGCGCCAGCACCCGCGTCATACGTGGCGCGGCGCGGACCGTGCGGACGAGTGCGGCATGGCCGCCGCGCGCCGGCAACGCCCGCAGCATCACCGCGATCTCCTGCGGCTCGAACAGCAATTGCGTCAGGATCACCCGGGCGGGCGTGGTGGTCTCACTGTCGAGGTAACGCAGCACGTCCGCTTCGGTCGCGAACGACGCGGCGGTGGCGGTGAAACGGCTGATCTCGATCGCATGGGTCGTCGCGTGCGGCTCGATCGCGTCGAACACCAGGCGCGGAAGATAACCGTCGCGCATCAGGAACAGGATATGGACCTGGCCCGCGCTCGCCGTTCGCAACGCGTCCGCCTCGCGTGCGAGCCAGCGGGCGAAGCCATGCAGCACCGGGCCGATCGCGGTAAAACCGAGCCGCTCGGCCGCAGTGTCGATCCCCGGCTCGGCGATCGACACCGCAGCGCGATGCGGCTGGCTGTTACGGTTGCTTGCGGCACCGGCATGAATCATCGCGCTCGTTGCCGCCTCAAGCCGCAGCCGCTGCTCGGTGGTCGCGGTGAACTGCTTGAGATGCAGCGCGCGCACCCCAGCCGCCTGGCCAGCGACCAGATCGGCCGCGCGATTGTCGCCGATGTGCAGTACCGTATCGGCGCGAACGCCGAGCTCCTTGATGACCTGAGCGATCAGCCCCTCGCCTTTCGAAAGCCCGTATTCGGACGAACAGAAGATCCGGTCGATCAACGCGCGCACGTCCGCGCCAGCGCTGTCGGCGATCAGCGCGCCGAGCTGCGTCGCATCGAGATAGGTGTCGCTGATCACGATGATACCGAGCCCGCGTGCGCGCGCCGCGCGCATCAGTTCGACGGTCGGCAGGAACGCGAAGCAATGCGCCGCCTCGGCGGCAAGCTCGGCTGCGACCATCGCCGCACGATCGGCGGGCGTCGCGTTGGGCAGAAGCTGCGCGTAGATCTCGGCAATGCCGACCTCGTTTCGCCGCGCACGCACCGCGGCGGCGGTGCGCGCACGCTGCTCGGCCCAGATGCGCTGCTGGAGCACCGGGCTGCCAAGCGCGCGGAACACATCGCTCGGCGCATGGGTATCGCGCCACAACAACGTGTCGAAACAATCGAGCGACAGGATCGCGATGTCGGGCCGGCCGTCCAGCGCGGTCGGCAGCGCATCGGCCAGAATGGTGTCGTTCATGCGCGGTCGTCCCCAAATGCAGCGCCCGCAAGCGACGGGCCTTTCATTATAGGATGATGCGCGACGATCCGTTGCCGCCGCTCGCACGCGAAACCGTCTAAAATGGAAAATCAGCCAAAGGAAACCGTATGTCGCTCGCAGCCTATCAGCGCACCCGCAACATCATCGAAACGCCGCGCCAGACCGAACGGCGCCTGATGTGTGAAATCACCGGAGACATGATCCACGCCCGCGACGCCGGCCATGTCCGCGCCGCGCTGATGCCGGCGCTGCATCGCAACCGCGAGGTGTGGAACACCTTTTCGGCGGTCTGCGGCACCGCCGGCAACCAGCTCCCGGCGGACGCCCGCGCCGGCATCATCTCGCTCGCCTTGTGGGTCGATCAGTTTACCAGCGATGTCGTCGCCGGGCGGGAATCGATCGACGATCTCATCGCGGTCAACCGCGACATCATCGATGGTCTGTCGGGAACCGGCATCGTCGATTGACGCCTTCGCAACGCTCGCATGCACACCAAAAACGCCGCGACCCTTGCAAGGGCCGCGGCGTTTTTGGTGACTCAAGACGGGGCGCGGTGACGGGTATCAGCGTTTGCGCATACGCCCCGTTCCGCCCTTCATCTCACGCGCCGCGATCGTTTCGGGTGAGGGCCGGAAATGCACCGGCTCGACGCGCCCCCTGTCGACGCGGAACAGGCTTGCTTCGTCCGCCAGCGCGCCAACTTCGCTCATCAGGCTGCGTGCGGCGGCCGAGGTCTCCTCGCCCATCGCGGCATTCTGCTGCGTCGCCTGATCCATCGCGCCCAGCGCCACGCTGATCTCGCTGATCGCGAGCGACTGCACGGCATTATCGGCCGCCATACCTTCGAGCAGCGCGTGGACGCCGCCGACATGGCTAGAAATATCGCCGAAGGTGGCATCGACCTTGCGCACCGCCTCGACCGCGGTGGCGATCTCGACCTGAGTCACCGTCAACTGGCCGCGCGCACGCTTGGCTTCTTCTTCGGCGCGCATCGCCAATGCCGAGACGAGATCGGCAACCACGGCGAAGCCGCGCCCGGCATCGCCCGCGCGCCCTGCCTCGACCGCGGCATTCATCGCCAGTACGCGCGTTTGGAACGCGATCTTGTCGAGTCCTTCGATCACGCTGTCGATACCGCGCGCGCTATCGCTGACGCGGCCCATCGCCTGCACCGCGTCGTCCGCCGTCGTCCGGCCGCCCGCAACCGTCGCGATCGCCTGATCGGCACGCTTGACGGTGGTGGTGGCGGCGACGCTCGTCGTCTTGGTTCGCACATCAACTTGCGCCAGCGCGGCGGACGTCTGTTCGAGGCTGGCGGCGCTGCTCTCGGTACGGCGCGCCAGATCCTCCGCCGCACGCGCGATCTCGGTCGACGTGCTCCTTATGCCGGCGGCGCTGTCGCTGATCGAGCCGACCAGCCGGCGAAGCCCGCACAGAGCCTCGTTGAAATTGCTGCGCAGCATCGCGTAGTTTCCGGGATAGTCGATCTCGATGTCGCTGGTTAGGTCGCCTTCGGTGAGGGCGATCAAAGCCATGCCGAGCGAATCCGTCACCGTCGCGACGGCGGCGGCCTGCAGCGCACGCTCGGCGGTCAGCGCGGCCTCGGCGCGATGTTGCGCCTCGGCCTGCGTCGCAATTGCGGCGATCAACGTCACGATGCGTTCGGTCAGCCACATCAAGGTCGCCGCCTCGACGATCAGGATGACCGCGTGCAACGCGACGCGGCCGATCGACCCGCCGCCGGCGAAGACCCAGCCCGGCAGCAACAACCCGAAGCCGAGATGGTGGACCGCGATCACCGCCGCCGCCGCGCAGATCGCCTTCCAGTCGCACAACACCGAAACCACCGCGAGCAAGGCGAAGAAGATCATGTGGAGATCGACCTGCCACGCGCGACCTTCGGCGGCGAACAGCAACAACGCCGGCATCAGCACGGCAGTGACGCTTGCCAGCATGCGGGCTTGCCGATCGGTACGGCGCCGCACTGCCATCACGCACGGCAGAATCGCCAGCGCCACCGCGAAGCCTGCGGCGGGCAGCTTGCCCGGCACGGCCGGATAAAGCGCCGCGATCACGACGAGCATCGCCAGCGCGGCGGTCAGCGCCGCGATCAGCCGTATTCCCACCAGGCGAAGTTGGGAGAGATCAATCGTCTGCATTGGCGTTCCTTATGACGATTTCGACCCGCAACCGTTCGGCCGCGCGGCAAGCAAAAGAGCACCGTGCGAAACCGCCGGCAGCAGGAGAGCGGCGAGGGAGCCGCGCACCACGATCGACCCGGCATACGGCCCGGACGCGATCGGCAAGGCGCCGGCGGCAAAAGCCCAGCGGAACGTCGTTGCCGTGTCGCCCGGCACCGCCGGCAGGATGGCGATGGTGCCCTCGACCGGTGGCGCCAGCATCACGCCGGTAGCAAATGCCATCAGCGTGAGCTGGACGGCCCATCCGAGTCTTGCCGCTCGACGTGATGGGCCTGGCCGCGTCAGAACGCGTTCCAGTCGTCATGACCGCCGCCACCACCGGCCATCGCCGGCAACGCCTTGACCGGCGGCTGATGCGCGGCGGGGGCCGTCTTCCTCACCTTCGGCGCAGCGCTGCGCGGCGGCGAGACCCGCTCGACCGTCGGCGTTGCAACACTCTCTCCGGTGTTGAACAACGCGGCCTGTTCGGCAAGCGAACCCACTTCGGCCGTAAGGTTGCGCGCCGCCGCAGACGTCTCTTCGACCATCGCGGCATTCTGCTGGGTCGACTGATCCATCGCGCCGATCGCCGCGCTGATTTGCGTGATCGCCGAGGATTGCGCGGTGGCGTCGTCAGCCATCGTACCGAGCAAGGTATGAACCTCGCCGACGTCGCTCGAAATATTGACGAGCGCGCTGTCGACCCGTTGCACCGCCTGCACAGCGGTAACGATGTCGGTCTGCGTCAGCGTCAACTGGTCACGCGCGCGCTTGGCTTCTTCCTCGGCGCGCATCGCCAGTGCCGAGACGAGATCGGCAACCACCGCGAAGCCGCGCCCGGCATCACCGGCACGGCCCGCTTCGACTGCGGCGTTCATCGCCAGCACGCGCGTCTGGAAGGCGATCTTGTCCAGCCCGGCGATCACGCTGTCGATGCCCTTCGCACTGTCGGACACCCGGCCCATCGCCGCGACCGCTTCCTCGGCGGTGGCGCGACCGCCGCTGACCGTGGTGATCGCCTGATCGGCGCGCACCACCGTCCGGCCGGAAGACAAAGCCGTCGCCTTCAGCCGC
>Ga0247735_1000269_pt1 | contig 22080 bp, 19 predicted proteins | sample UWRJL178409R2_FD_180934 | JGI IMG/M metagenome (GOLD analysis project Ga0247735, IMG submission 180934) | Plant litter microbial communities from Arlington Agricultural Research Station in Wisconsin, United States - UWRJ-L178-409R-2 | ecosystem: Environmental > Terrestrial > Plant litter >... | reverse complement strand
GGTGTGGTGCCTTCACTCGGGGTGTCGTCGAAGTTCCAGAAGTCGAACGGACTGGTCGAGTCGGGGTTCGGGGCGGTCTCTTCGCCGCTGTTCTCCTCGGGCGCTGCGGAGGATGCCACGGTGATGCTGCGGTTGAGCGCGCTGACGATGCCGTTGGTCACGGTACCGGCAAGTCCGAGCGGTGCGCCGATGGCGATCGCGGTGTCACCCACGTTGAGCTTGGAGGAGTCTGCAAACTCGGCCGGAATCATGTCGGTGACGTTGTCAATTTTGATCACGGCGAGGTCGTCGACGGGGTCGGTGCCGATGAGGGTCGCGGTCAGCAGACGGCCGTCGTTGGTCTCCACGTTGATTGCGGCGCTAGAGGTCTCGCCGTCCAGTGTCACCACGTGGGTGTTGGTCAGGACGTAGCCGTCTTCACTCAGCACAACCCCAGAACCGGTTCCCGCGGAATCGGTGCCGGTGACGCTGATTGTTACCACCGACGGCGAGGCCTTGGCGGCGACAGCGGTAATTGTGGTCGCATCTTCGCTGTCGTTGACCGTGATGCTCGTCGGCGACGCATTCGATCCCGACACCGCCGAGGAGTTGGAGTTAACCGCCCACATGCTTACGCCGGCACCGGACACTCCTCCGACCAGCGCGGCAACCGCGATGGCAGCGATCATGCCAACACTGGCTGAACGCTTGGGCGATTCGGGCTTCGGCGGGGTCGGCGCCGCTTGGGGGTAGGGCTCCGCGCTGACCGGTGGCGGGGGTGTAGCCGAGGTGTAGTAGGAGGGGTTGGGTGTGGGCTCTTGAGGCGCATCGGTCATGGGGTGGAGCTCCTTTCAGCGGTGCCAGCATCCACCGCTTACCTGAGCATATTATTTGACTGCGCTGAGAGGCTGCTGTCTCTCTTATTTGGGCCACATTTTTGTCACCAACGACGCGGGGCGTCACTCCGGCGGGCCCCCGGGATGAAACCGGTAAATTGGAGCCATGACTGTTACCGGTTCCTGGGAACGCGCGGCGCGCGGCGCGATGCTGCTCGGAGCAGACGACACATTGAAAACCACGATTTTCGCCGAGATGTCGGCGCTGGCCACCAGCACCGGCGCAATCAACCTCGGTCAGGGATTTCCCGACGAAGACGGGCCAGAAGAAGTCCTCGAGGCCGCCCGGCAGGCCATCACCGACGGATTCAACCAATATCCGCCTGGTCGCGGGATGCCCGTGCTGCTCAACGCCATCGCAGAACACCAGAAGCGTTTCTACGGCATCGACGTCGATCCCGGGTCGGAGGTGCTGGTTACTGCCGGCGCGACCGAGGCGATTGCCGCCACGATTCTTGCGCTCACGGACGAAGACGACGAGGTGGTCACACTCGAGCCGTTCTACGACGCCTACGCGGCCATGATCGGGCTGTCCCGCGCACGACACGTCACCGTGGGACTGACGGCACCGGATTTTCAACCGAACCCGGATGATCTGCGCCGCGCTATCACTGACCGCACCCGTCTGATCCTGATTAACAATCCCCATAACCCCACGGGAGTGGTGCTGTCGCGCGAGACCCTGACGCTCTTGGTCGAGCTCGCGCACCAACACAACGCAATCATCGTGTCGGACGAGGTGTACGAACACCTGACGTTCGACGCGCCCCACATTCCCATCGCCTCGCTGCCCGGGGCGCGTGAGCGCAGCATCACCATTTCCAGCGGCGGCAAAACGTTCAACACCACCGGGTGGAAGGTTGGCTGGCTTATCGCGCCGCGCGACATCGTCGCCGCGATCACCGCGGTGAAGCAGTACCTCACGTTTGTCAACGCCGCCCCCTTCCAGCCCGCCATCGCCGTCGGCCTGGGCCTGAGCGACGCACACTTCGAAGAGATCGCCGCCTCATTGCGCGCCAAGCGTGACATTCTCTCCACCGGCCTGCAGTCGGCGGGGTTCACCGTCTATCAGCCCCAGGGCGGCTATTTTGTGGTCGCCGACGCGGCACCCTTAGGGATCTCGGATGCCGCGGACTTCTGCCGTCGGCTGCCCGACCTCGTCGGGGTTGTGGGTATCCCTCTGACCGCGTTTGTGCGCGAGGAACGGCACGCTGAGTACGCGTCGTTGGTGCGGTTCGCATACTGCAAAAAGATCGACATTCTCAGCCGCGCCTCGGCGCAGCTCTCGCGCCTCTCGGCGCGCTGAACGGCAGAGGGCCGATCTCACAGCTGAGAAGCACTGAGCTGCTCCCCGCTGACCAGCGGTCGACTGCTAACGACCGACTGAGGCCGGCGTCAACGCGAGTTTGACGCTGAAGCAGGTACCAACGCCCTCTTCGCTCTCGACGTCCAGCTCACCACGGTGTGCCGTAACGATGGCCTTGGTGATGGTGAGGCCAAGCCCAACGCCGGGAACGGCGTTGCGTGTGGCCGTCGAAGCGCGGAAGAACCGCGAATACAGCTTGTCGAGCTCCGACTCGGCGATTCCCATCCCCGTGTCCCGCACTTCGATTTGCGCATACGCACCATCGACGCGCAGGCTCACCGTGACGGTTCCCCCGCGCGGCGTGAACTTGATCGCGTTCGAGATGAGGTTGTCGCACGCCTGTCCAAGGCGGATGGCATCGCCGTGGACGATCGGGGGAACGTCCGGCACCTCCTCCACCAGGGTGATGCCCGCGGCATCCGCAATGGGGCGGGCCGATTCAACCGCACCCCGCACGATGCGGTCCAGCTCAACATCGTGGGAGTCGAGCGGGAACTTACCGGATTCGACTTGGGCGGTGAAGAGAAGGTCGCCAACCAGTCGAAGAAGGCGGTGGGCGTTGCGTTCCGCCACGCCGAGGTACCGTGTCTGTTCTTCGGACAGGGGGTTGTCTTCGTCGTCGCGCAGCAATTCGAGGTATCCCAGAATCGAGCTGAGCGGCGTGCGAAGTTCGTGGGAGATAAGGCCCACAAATTCGTCCTTGAGACGCGCTACCTCGCGGGACTGCGTGACGTCGGTGGCCACAAACAGGTAGCCGGAGGTCTCCCCCGCGTCGTTGACGCGTTTGGTGACCGACAGCAGCACCGGAACCTGGGTTCCGTCGTCCCGCACGTAGGTCCATTCGCGGCTTTCGGCGCGGCCGAGTCGTGCGGACTCCACGAGCGCGGAGAATCCGGGGTTCAGAACGGTCTCACCGGGCGGGTAGTTCAGCTCGCGCGAGAGCTCGTTGAGCTCCTCGGCGACGTGGAATTCGAAGACATAGCGAACACCCTCGGCTTGATCCCCCTCGAGCCCGAAGAGTTTGACCGCACCCGGGTTCCACGCATCGACTAGACCTGTGACGTCGGTGCCAATGACGGACTGCTCGGTGACGGCAGCCCAGACGTTGCGGAACAGTCGATCGCCGGCGCGGATCTGCGCTTCGCTCTCCTGCAGCTGATTGGCGAATTCCACTGTGCGCTGGAGGATGATTTCTTTGTCGTCAGCAAGGCGACGAATCGATTCGAGTTGGGCGCGGCTTTGGCGCGACAGTTCGTTGATGATCGCGGCGGCGATGGCGAAAATAAAGGGCGAATAGATACCGCGGAACGCTTCGCTGATGTCGCGCGATGGAGTCTGCCCTAGGAAGAAGGGCATAAACAACGCGACCGATGTCGCGAGGCCGGCAATAACAATGTGACGACGGCCGCGTTCTGCCGCTATCCACACCACCGGGAGTACGAGCAGCGACGAGAAGAGTGACGTCGCGCCGCCGGTTCCGGCCCGAAACGCTCCGATAGCGAGAAAGTCGATGAGCGGGATGACAATCGCCCACTGCTCGAAGTGCGGGATACGGGTGAAGACGGCGGCGAGCATCGTCGCGATGACCATCAATGCGATTCCCGACGCGGCAAGACCCTCGTTCGTGACTTCGATGCCGGGAACTGTGAGGATCAGTACGATCCCGATGGCAAACGCCACAGCCGTCGGAAGCTGCTTCAGTGCGGGTGACGGGTGATCTACCGACAGGTAGCCCATCACGTTCGACCAGAGTTTATTCACCCCGCGCCCATTCGGTTGTCAGCCATGCCACCAAAGCACGGGGGCTGAAGGGCTTGGCGAGATAGTCCCGAGCGCCAGCTTCATCGCCGGCCTCGCGGGACGCCTCATCGACTGCGGCAGAGAGCAACAGAACGGGTAGGTCGGTCAAGGCGGGGTCGGCGCGGACGAGCCGGCACACCTCGAGCCCGGTCATCCCCGGCATGGCCACATCGAGAATCGCGAGGTCTGGGGTGAATTCCTGGATCGCGGCCCATGCCTTTTCACCATCCTCCACGGAGGCGACAACGTCGAGCCCAGCCTTACGCGCGGAGATGGCGACGAGGGCGCGGATGTCGGGATCGTCGTCGGCGACTACAACGCGGCGGGGTGCGGAATTCATTCGGGGACACAATCTTTCAGTACCTGCAGGATCTGGGCGCGGGTGAAGGGTTTCGGGAGGAATGCTTCTGCAGTCGGGTAATCGGCAATGTCGAGAACAGAGCTCACCACAATGGCGCACTCCGGGCGGTCTTGGCGTAGTTTGCGCACCAATTCCCACCCGTTGATGCCCGGCAGAAGGAGGTCGATGATGGCGACGTGGGGAGTTTCGAGGAGATACGAGGCAATCGCATCCTCGGCGTTGGGGACGGCAACCACCGTGCACCCCGCCTTCTCCAGATAGGTGCGGAGGAGATTGCGCTGGTCTTCGCTGTCTTCGACGACCAGTACACGACGGGAGGTCGCGAGTTGTGGCTCTGTGGCCATTCGCTCCATCACCCCATTCACCGTGCAAGTCCAGTCCGGCGAGTGCCTCTGATGATCAAAAATGTGTCGCTATTGACAGGCTGACCGCCTGGAATTCCAATCATGACAGTGCCCCCCGCCCCCCATTATCTACCCTGGGTGGTGGATTGTGGCCCAGCGCGCCTCGACACGGTTGCGCTGGGGCCGTTAGACGATTAAACCGGTGTGACGGTGAAGCGGCGAAGGGACAGCGCGGGGTTCGTGGTGCGCACCGACGACACCCGATCCGACGTGATCGTCGCGACCGCGACATCTGTGATCTCGCCGATCGTCGCGATTTCCACACCCATCGGATCCACGATCATGCTGTTGCCCACACCCACGGGAGGTGCATGGTCCGCCGCCGCGACATAGATGGTGTTTTCGAGCGCTCGTGCGGTCACCAGGGTGCGCCAGTGATGTTCTTTGAGTGGTCCCCTCACCCATTCCGAAGGCACCAGCACCAGGGTTGCCCCTGCATCAACCAGACGACGAGTGACTTCGGGGAAGCGAAGGTCGTAACAGGTCTGCATCCCCACGGTGAACTCGCCGACAGCGAACGTCTCAACCGACACGATGTCGCCCGGCTGCACCCAGGCGGACTCGGATGCACCAAACGCGTCGTAGAGATGCAGTTTTCGATATGTGGCGACGACGGAACCGGCTGGATCGAGAGCGACCAAGGTGTTGGAGAAGCGGGACCCGTCCGTCGTTTTCTCCACGAGACCCGCGACGAGGTGCACCCCAAATTCGCGGGCGAGGGCAGAGAGGCCCGTCACAAAAGGACCGTCGATGGGCTCTGCGGCATCCACAAAGCGCTGCCCGAGTTCGGACTCGAAGAACGACGCATACTCGGGAAAAACAACAAGAGCAGCACCCCTCGCCACCGCGGTCGCCGTGAGGTCACGGATCGACGCGAGATTTGCGACCGCGTCGTCCACCGGGGCGAACTGCGCGACCGCAACGGCGGTCTCTGGGGTACTGCTCGTGCGTTGATTCATGGGGCCAGCCTAGGTGAATGCTGGCCCCGAGGATCAGGACTTGTTGGCGCGAACGATCTCGACAACAGCCGCGTACAGCGGGTGATCGACGTCCAGGCCGGTCACCTGCTGCGTGAAATCTTCCGCTGTTGCGGACGCGAGGAGCGCCTTGAGTTCCACACTCTGCGGGTCGTCGGCGACGTCAAATCGCAGTGCCGCTCCCATGGTGCGCACCAACGCAACGGGAGTGATTCCCCGTTCTGCGAGCTGCGCGGCGGGACCAACAAAGCGTTCGTTGCGGCTGAGCTTGCGCAGCGGCTGGCGGCCAACGCGCTCCACGGTGTCGCTCAGTTTCGGGTTCGCGAAACGCACCATGTTTTTGTCGATGTAGGCCTGCTGCACCTCGGGGTCGAAGTCATGCTTTGCCACGAGGAGCTGCTTGGTCTCGTCAAGGGCCGCACGCACTTCGGCGATCACGGCGGGGAGCGCGAACGCCTCCGACATGGTCTCTACACCGGCGAGGAAGCCGTGGTAGGCCGCGGCGGCGTGACCCGTGTTGACGGTGAACAGCTTGCGTTCGATGTAGGGCGCAAGGTCCTCCACAAAGTGGGCTTCCTTGATGTCGGGAACAGCGTCCCCGAACGGAGTGCTCTCGATGGCCCACTCGAAGAAGGACTCGACGGTGACGTTGAGGCCTGCGTCGGGGTCCTGTCCGGGAACAATGCGGTCCACAGCGGTGTTGGCGAAAATCGCGGTGTCAGCAAGCGCCGCGTCGGGCAGTGCCTTGAGCACCTCGACCTTGAGCAGGTCGGTCGCGTTGATTGCGTTCTCGCAGGCCATCACGGCGAGCGGAGGCAGGTCGCTGGATCGCTGGGCGATAGCCGCGGCGATCAGCGGAGCGACAAAACGGAGGATGTTCGGCCCAACGGCCGTCGTCACGACGTCCGCGGTGGCGATCTCCGCGATGACATCGGCTTCGTGAGTGGCGCTGTTGAGGGCACGGTAGTTATCGACCGTCCACTCGGTGGCGCCGTCTCCGACCTCGGTGACAAGGTAGCTGTCACTCGCGGCGAGCGCATCGATGATTTCGCCGTTGACGTCGGCGAAGACGACCTCGTAGCCGGCGTTGTGCAGCAAGAGGCCAACAAAACCGCGTCCGATGTTGCCCGCACCGAAGTGCACGGCTTTCAGGTCAGTGCTCATTCGTTGACATCGCCCAGCAGTTCAAGAACGGCTTCCGGTGTATCCGCCTTGAGGAGTGCTGCCACGTCGTCGTCTTCGCTGAACACGATCGCGATCTTGGAGAGGACCTCCATGTGGCCACCGTCCTTGCCTGCAATGCCCACAACAAAGCGAACCTCGTTGCCGTTCCAGTCAATGGGCTGGTCGTATCGCACGAACGAGAGCGCGGAGGCGAGAATCGTCTCTTTGCCCTCGTTCGTGCCATGCGGGATCGCCAGGAAGTTGCCCATGTAGGTCGAAACCGTGGCTTCGCGGTCGTGCATAAATGCGACGTACTCGGGGGTCACCGCTCCCGACGCAACGAGGAGGCGTCCTGCCTCATCGATGGCTTCGGCGGGGGTGGTTGCCGATCCGTGTAGGTCGATCTGTGCGAGCTCAAGTACATTGCTCATGCGATTCCTCAATTCTTCCTGGCTATTTCTTTGATGGTGCGGTGCCGGCGTGAGCCGGACGTTGGTGTTACTTGGAGTGCTGCTCCGTCAGGAGCGCCACGACCTCGTCGTACTTCGGGCTGTTCATGAAGTTGTCGACGGAGACGTGGGTCGAGTTCGGCGACTTCTGGCGAGCACGCTCGGTCAGCTCGGACTGGGTGATCACGAGGTCAGCGTTTCCGCTGAGGTTCGCGATTGCCTCGTTCACAACGGTGACGTCGGTGATTCCGGCCTTCTTGATCTTGTTCCGCATAACCGTGGCACCCATGGCGCTGGAACCCATTCCGGCGTCGCACGCGAACACGATGGAACGAACAGGCGTCTCGGTGAGGGTGGCGCCGGCTTCGTTGGCGGATGCTTCCGTGGTCGCAGCGGTGGCGGTGGTGCCCTGGCCGATAAGCGAGCCCACGTTGGAATCCTTGCCCTTGTTGGCGGCGTTACGAGCGACAGCAGCGCTGAGGTCTCCGTCGCCCTGCTTTCCGGTGCGGAGGATGATCGATGCGACAACGAAGGTCACTGCAGCAGAGATGATGACCGAGAGGATCACGCCGAGGAAGCTTCCGGGAGGCGTCTGCGCGATGACCGCGATGATGCTACCGGGAGAGGCGGGGGCACGGAGGCCGGACTGGAAGATCACGTTGGTGAGGATTCCGCTGGCGCCACCGAGGATCATGGCGACGAGCAGCAGCGGGCGGCTGAGCACGTACGGGAAGTAGATCTCGTGGATTCCACCGAAGAACTGGATGAGGATCGCGCCGGGAGCGGTGCTCTTCGAGACGCCAACACCGAAGATGGCGAAGGCGAGGAGCACACCAAGGCCGGGGCCGGGGTTCGCCTCAAGCAGGAAGAGGATCGACTTGCCGGACTCGATGGCCTGGTCGGCGCCGAGCGGGGTCAGCACACCATGGTTGATGGCGTTGTTGAGGAACAGGACCTTTGCGGGCTCGATCAGGATGCTCGTCAGCGGCAGCAGGCCGTTGTCGATGAGGAACCCAACACCCTGGCCGAGAACCCAGGTGATGCCCTTGATGACCGGGGTCAGCCAGTAGAAGGCAGCGATGGCGAAGAGCAGACCGAAGATACCGGCCGAGTAGTTGTTGACCAGCATCTCGAAGCCGGCACGAATCTTGCCGTCCCAGAGTCGCTCGATCTGCTTGAACAGGTAGGCCGCGAGCGGACCGGTGATCATGGCGCCGAGGAACATCGGGCTGGAAACACCCGCCTCGCCCATCAGGGGGGTGCCGATGGTGCCCATGATGACACCCATGGTCGCGATGCTTCCGACGACTCCACCGCGGACGTCGTAGATCATCCGTCCACCGGTGTTGGCGATCAGGAGAGGAAGCAGGAAGTAGAGGATCGGACCGACCATGCCGGCCAGATCCGCGTTCGGGAAGAACCCGTCCGGGATGAACAATGCGGTCAGAAGGCCCCACGCGATGAATGCCGCGATGTTGGGCATAATCATCCCGCTCAGGAAGGTGCCAAAGCGCTGCACGCCGACCCTAAGGCCTCCGCGCTTCTCTGTTGACGTCGTCGTCATGGTATTACTCCGATTCGATGGGTGTGGTGATTGTGGTGAGGGACGTTGCCGCGGCGGACACCGCAATGCGGGCCTCCACAGCGCTATTAGCCGAAAGGGCGATTTCGGCGAATTCTTTGGCCTGGTCCAGCGTGAAGCGGGCCAGTTCGGCTCGCACATCGGCGAGGGCGGCGGGAGACATCGAGAGCGTAGTCGCTCCGAGGCCAACCAAAACAACAGCAAGCGACGGGTCGGCCGCAGCTTCGCCACAGATCCCCACCGGTTTGCCAAGCGCGGCACCTGCGCGGCCAACTTCACCGACGAGGCGCAGAACGGCGGGGTGCCAGGGGTCCTGGAAGGATGCCACGGAGCCCAACAACCTGTCGGCGGCAAGTGTGTACTGCGTCAGGTCGTTGGTGCCGATGCTGGCGAAGTCGGCGTCAGCGAGGATCCGGTCCGCGAGGAGCGCGGCGGCGGGAACTTCCACCATCACACCAGCGGTTTTCAGGCCGAGCTCGTGCGCGAGCGTGGTGAAGTAGCGGGTTTCCTCCACGGTGGAGACCATCGGAGCCATCACCCAGAGGTCGGCGTCCGTCGCAGCGTCCGCGTTCGCGAGTGCGGTGAGCTGGTCGCGGAGGATGGGCTCATTGGCGCGAAGCGCACGCAGACCGCGCAATCCCAGCGCCGGATTCTCTTCGGGCTCGTCGTTGAGGAAGCTCAGAGGTTTGTCAGCGCCGGCATCCAAGGCACGCACCACAACCTTTTTCCCAGCGAAGGACGCCAGCAATTGTGTGTACTTTTCCTGCTGCTCGGCGACCGTAGGTGCGCGGTCGGAGTCGAGGAACATAAATTCGGTGCGGAACAGCCCAACGCCCTCAGCTCCCTTGTCGAGTGCGCCGTCGGCGCCATCCACGGATCCGAGGTTCGCCAGCAGCGGCACCTTGGTGCCATCGGCGAGCGCGCCGGGTCCAACAGGAACAACAGCGGCCGCGGCGCGAGCGGCCATGGTGGCCTCCGCTTCAGCGATTTGTTCGGGGGAAGGCGACACGGTGACCAAGCCGGTCGTGGCGTCGACGACAACAGTGTCGCCATCGGTGAGTTTCAGGGCGTCGGTAGCGCCAACCACGGCGACGATCGCTTTTTCGCGAGCGAGGATCGCTGTGTGTGACGTCGGTCCACCATCGCTGGTGACGAGGGCGAGCACCTTGTCGAGATCGAGGAGTGCGGTATCGGCTGGAGCGAGGTCACGGGCGATCAAAACGAAGGGGTAGTCCGGCGTCGGTACACCGGGAGCGGCAACCCCCTGAAGGTGAGCGACAACCCGCTGCGAAACATCGTTGAGGTCGGTGGCCCGCTCCCCCATGTACCCACCCATGCTGGTGAGAAGGTCGCGGAACGCGGCGAAGGCTTCGAACACGGCACGTTCGGCCGTTTTTCCCTGGGTGATCCGGGAGTCGACGTCGTCACGGAGGGTGGGGTCTTCTGCCATAAACGCCTGAGCTTCCAGAACGTCTTTGGCTGCGCCGCCAGCGCGGTCGCCGCGCAGGCGGATGTCAGCGGCGGTTGCCGCGAGGGCACCGGCGACGCGCACTTTTTCAGCGTCACCCGTGCTCTCGCTCGCAACATCCGCGGGCTCAGGCAGAGGATCGGGCATACGGAGGACGGGGCCGATGGCCAGTCCCCGCCCGATACCAACACCTTGCAAATTCATGATTTCTCCCGGAGGCCTAGGCGTCGTGGTCGGTGGTCAGGAAGGTGGCGAGCTCGTCGAGCACGGAATCGGCGTTGTCGCCGTCGGCGCGCAGGGTGACCTCGTCGCCGTGCTCGATACCGAGGGAGATGACGCCGAGGATGCTGGCGGCGTTGAGGGTCTTGTCACCCTTGGTGAGTTCGACGGCAAGACCAGACGCAGTGACGGCCTGAACAAACATCGATGCCGGGCGGGCGTGCAATCCGTGTGCGGATGCGACGGTAACGGTGCGTTCAGCCATGGGGGTGTCCTTCAGGTTGGGGTTGGGTAGTGGGCCACCCGGAGTGGATGAGCCCGGAAGCAAGATCAAAGGCGGTCTCGGCACCGGTGGGCCCGAATACGGTCGGCTCCAGCAGGGCGGCCGGAACGTGGGCGACCGCGGCGGAGGCGACAAGTGAATCGAAGACGGGAGCCAGGTGCGGTCCGACGAGAAGAGCGGAGGCGCTGGGCAGGCGGCTATCGAGGTCGTACTGGCTGACTGCCTCGACCGTGATCGGGAGGCTGCGGGATGCCGCGATGGCACGCATTCGGCTGGCGAGGAACGTCGAGGACGCGCCCGCACCGCAAACAATCAGAATTATGTCCATGGGTCGCCTCCTTGCGTTCCCTGCGGTACAGCGAATCGGTTGTGCTTTAGTCCCATTTTTGCCCCCGAAGGGGTTTAGTGCCACCAGTTCTGTTTCCGCTAGTGCGGAAAGTAAGGTGAGGAGTCTCCGACTTGCAGCCGAACATGGTTAAGTTGCATAGAGATGAGCGATAAGTATGAGCGCCTGCTGGACTACCTGTCGCAGACCGACGGTCGAGTCACGGCGTCCCAGCTCGCGGAACACCTGGGGGTAACGACCCGCAGCGTGCGCAGTTACGTTACTGCCGCGAAGGCTGCAGCGCATCCGCTTCCTATCATTTCGTCGTCGACAACCGGCTACCGGCTCAACCGCGAAGCGTATGCCGCGTTCTCCTCGGGCGGCCGTGGCCGCGCCACCGACCATGACACTCCCCAAGACCGGGTGCACCACCTCGTGCGTCGCCTGACCGAAGCGCCCGAGGGTCTCGACATCCATTCACTCGCAGACAGCCTCTATGTCAGCGAGTCGACAATCGAATCTGACCTGCGCAAAGTGAAAGCGCTCGGCGACGAGTCCTCGCTCACACTCACGCGACGCGGAAGTGTGGTGACACTCGCCGGCACGGAGGCCAATCACCGCCGGCTGCTCAGCAAGCTGTTCCGCAGTGAGAACTCGCAGGGTTTCCTCGAACTGGAGAACGTGCAGAAGGAGTTCGACTCCGCCAACCTCGGCGCCTTCAAAACCGACCTCATCGCCATGCTCGATTCGCAGGGGTACTTCGTTAATGAATATGGCGTGAGCAGTGTGTTGCTCCATGTCGCCATTGCGGTTGATCGAGTCAGTCGCAATCAGAATTTGGAGGCACGGGTGGATGCTCCGGACGCCGCCCACATCGCGGTGCTGTCCCATACTCCCGTTGCCGCTGCCCTCTCCACGCTGATCCGCACACACTTCGACGTGAGCCTCGGCGAAGTCGACATCGAGTACCTGTCAAAACTGATGACCACCCGGGTGATTACCCCCGGACAGAACCAGCCCGTGCAAGACGTCGTCGACAACTACGTCGGCGCCGACGACCTCGAGGTGGTGCGCGGGATTGTGGCGCAGGTGCGCGAGGAATACCTGGTTGACCTCAACGACGAAGCCTTTATGGTGCGGCTCGCCCTCCATGTGGGCAACCTGGTCGCGCGCGCCCAGCAGAACTCGTACTCCCGTAACCCACTCGTGCGGTCCATCAAAACGTCCTACCCCATGGTCTACGACGTCGCGGTGTTTATCGCGAGCCAGATCCAGCGGGTGAAGTCCATCTCGATCAACGACGACGAGATCTCCTACATCGCCCTGCACCTGGGATCCCACCTCGAGCGGCAGTCGCGCCGCGAGGAGCGCATCACCGTGGCGATCGTCTGCCCGAACTACTACGACATGCACGTTATTTTGCGCGAACGCATCGAGCGTCTGCTCGGCGACGAGCTTTCGGTAGAGATTGTGGTGACCCGCACCGATGTCGACTGGAGCGAATTCTCCACCGACCTTGTACTCACAACCATTGCGGCGAAGAGTGCCGGCGAGAACGTGGTGACGATCCAGCCGTTCCTCACGGAGAACGATGTAGAGACCATCCGTCGGGCGATCTCGCGACTGCGTCGTCATCGTCGCCGCCTGCGGATCAAGGACGACCTGCTGCTCTACCTCGACGAAGACCTCTTCCTGCGCAATGTCAGCGTGGACACCGAAGAGAAGATGATCCAAACCCTCGGCACCCTGATGGTCGACAAGGGCATCATCACTGACACCTACGTCACTGGGGCAATCGAGCGGGAACGGATGTCGTCGACGGCGTTCACCGACACCATCGCTGTGCCTCACGCCATGGTGATGAGCGCCACCCGAACCTCGATCGCCATTGCGGTGAATGAAACCCCGATGGTGTGGGGCGAAAACCGCGTCAATGTCATCGCGCTCATCGCGTTTAGCGCGAGCGGACGCCAGGCGTTCCAGAACGTGTTCGACCAGTTCGTCGAAGTTTTCGCAGACCGAGCCGAAGTCGCCGAGTTGATCAAACGCTCCGTGGACTTCTCCGCGTTTATCGAAGAGCTCGTTCACCTCATCGACAAGTAGGGCGCCCGGGAGAGTCGCGCCACCGGGCATCCATTCGGCGCACATCACACACCGTCCTGATGCGCCCGGACAGCGCGATGGCCCGCCCGCTGTCGTTGGGGCGGGCCATCGCGGTGGTGCGAGGCGCCGTGGTGTTAGGAGACGGGAGCCAGGGACTTCGCGATGTGGGTGTGGAACGCGGCGAGCCAGGAGCCGAGGAACTCCGCGGTGCCCTCGTTGGTGATCTCGCCGTCGTCGGTGATCAGGCCATCTGTCGTCTGGAGGTAGGCCTCCGGCTGCGCCATCTCGGGCGAGGCAAGGAACGACAGGATGCTGCGCAGGTGCTGCTGTGCGACGGCGGTGCCGATTGCACCAATGGATGTACCGATTACCGCGCTGGGCTTTCCGGCGAAGGAGTTCTCACCCCAGGGTCGGCTGGCGATGTCCAGCGCGTTTTTGAGTACACCGGGAACGGAACGGTTGTATTCGGGGGTTACCAGCAGCACAGCGTCGACGGCCTCGATGGCCGTCTTGAAATCGCGTGCTTCGGCCGGGTAGTTGGCGTCGAAGTCAGCGCTGTAGAACGGCAGCGGGGCGATCGGGATTTCGACGAGTTCGAGGTTGTGGCTCGCAGCGAGGCGCTTCAGCGCCGTCGCGAGGCGGCGGTTGATCGACGTGGACGAGAGGCTGCCAACGAGGTAACCGACGGAGTATGTGGTGGTCATTTTTGCTTCCAAACCGCACGGCATTTCCATGCGTATGCATACAGTACACCTCGTTTGTTCCGAAACGTCGGGAATGACAACGACCCACAATCACCAAGGTCGATTGCGCCAAGCATCCCGATTGCTACCGCATTTTCAACCGCGTGGCGGGAATGAATCTCTTGCTCACCGAGTCCGATTAGATACATACGCATGCATTGCGAATGGGAATCCACACTGATTTGAAAGACAAGAAGGCAAGAACATGGCCAGGTTCGACAACAAGGTAGCGATCGTCACCGGCGGCGGAAGCGGTATCGGCGCAGAGATCTCCCGGGAGCTCGCAGAAGAAGGCGCCTCGGTCGTCGTCACCGACATCAACATCGATGCCGCACAGGCAATCGCCGACGAAATCATCGCCGCAGGCGGCAAAGCTGCCGCATTCGCACAGAACACCGCGAAGTGGGAAGACTCCGAAGCTGCCGTAAAGTTCGCGCAGGACACCTTCGGTGCCCTTCACCTCGCCGTCAACAACGCCGGTATCGGCGCAGCCCCCATGATGATCGGTGACTACGACATCGCCGCCTGGGACCGCGTCCGCGCCGTCGACCTCGACGGTGTTTTCTACGGCCTCAAGTTCCAGCTTCCCGCCATGGTTGCCGCCGGCGGCGGAGCCGTTGTCAACATGGCCTCGGTACTCGGCTCCGTCGGCATCGCCCAGAACGCCGCCTACGTCACCAGCAAGCACGCCCTGATTGGCCTCACCAAGGTCGCCGCCCTCGAGTACACCTCGCTCGGCGTGCGCACCAACGCCGTTGGCCCCGGCTTCATCGACACCCCGCTCGTGCGCTCCAGCCTCTCCCCCGAGGCCCTCGCCGAACTCGAAGGCCAGCACGCCTCCCGCCGACTCGGCACCGACAAGGAGGTCGCCGCCCTGACACTGTTCCTGCTCAGCGACGCCGCGTCCTTCGTCTCCGGCAGCTACCACCTCGTTGACGGCGGCTACTCCGCCCACTAGTCAAACCAGGCACACCACCGCTGCCCGCTCGACGTGAGTTCACGCCGGGCGGGCAGCGGTGTTTGTATTCGTTGTACTGCGTGTACGCGGTGCACTGCGCTCGGAGAACTGCGGCTCGGTGCACTGCGCTCGGAGAGCTGGCCTAGGGACGCCTCGGTGCGGGCCCCGACGACTGCCGCACCACCAGCACGGGTGGCGCCACAATTGTGGGGCGGGCTTCCGTGTTTTCGATCAGTGCAAGAAGGTGGCGCACTGCCGCTCGACCCTGGCCATCAAAGTCGTTGCGAACGGTCGTCAGCGGCGGGTCGAAGTACGCGGCCTCGGGGATGTCGTCGATACCCACAACGCTCACATCCTGGGGGACGCGGAGGCCGGCCTCCTTCAGGGCGAGCATGGCACCCAGCGCCATCTGGTCATTGGCGGCGACAAAGGCGGTGGCATCAGGGATCTCGTCGAGAGTGGCAAGAGCCTGGTATCCGGAGCGCGCGGACCAGTCGCCGTTGAGGATGGTCACGGACTCCACTTCCAGGGCGTCGATGGCATCCTCGTAGGCCCGAACGCGGTTGCGTGACGCCGACCATTCCAGGGGTCCCGCGAGATGCACAAAGCGGCGGTGGCCCAAGTCGGCGAGATGGCGGATGAGCGCGGGAACGCCGATCCGAGACAGCGCGGCGCGAGGATCGTCGGTGAGGCCGTCGGATTCCGTCGCGACATACGCCGGCACACGGAAGGCAGTTGCCTCGAATTCCCGCGTCATCTCATCCGTCACACCGAGAGCGAGAACTCCGGCCAGATTGTGTTGGGTGATAAGCGCGAGCGACTCTTCGATCGCGTGTGGATTCCGGGTGTCGAGGGAGACGATGTCCAGCACGTATCCGGCTTCCCGCGCGGCGGCACTTGCGCCCTCCACAATACGAGCAGGGCCCACGTTGGAGATCTCATGCGTGAGGGCACCGATGCGGTGCGATTCTCCCGACTTGAGACTGCGCGCAGTGAGGTTCGGGCGGTAACCGAGCTCTCCAAGAGCCTGTTCGACACGCTCCCGGGTGTGTGGCCGGATGCCCTCGTAGCCTCGGAGATACCTGCTCACGGTCTGGTGCGACACTCCGGCGACTCGCGCAACGTCGTAGATTGTGGCGGCGCGAGGCGGGTTCAGAGCGCGCGCGGAGTCAAGAGACTCGGCACCGGTCGTTGTGCTCATGATGATCTTCTCCAGTCCGACGCGAGTGCCCCGGCTCGGGGACCCGGATGCAGACAACCCGCGTTCAAGAAACTGCTTGACAAGACGATGTTTTCGACAACATTATGGCTTCCAACGAATGTTGTCGACAACATTCGCAAATTGATACACCCCCCTGACGCCCTACAACGGAGTACGCATCAGATGTATTTTCGCTGCCATTTGACACCGCGCCCGGCTCAACGCCGTGTGCGCCGTCGTGCGCGCAGCACTCCGAACGGGCGCGGACCCTTGCGAGCAGCACGATCGAAATCGATCCTGCATCCGCTCGTGAGGACCACGGGATTCTGCAATCCTTCACGCTCACAGGAAGAGTCACAATGAACACCAAGACACGGAGATCAGCACTGGCGCTGTTTGGCGGCGCCGCGTCGATCGCATTAATCCTGACCGGCTGCTCACCGAGCACTGGGGGCGGTGGCTCCCAGGAGGCCGTCACTCAGGACGACGTCGACGCCGCGATGACTACCCCGACCGAACTAACGTTCTGGACGTGGGTTCCGGACATCGAAAACGAAGTCGCTCTTTTCGAAGACAAATATCCGGCCATCGATGTCACCGTCGAGAACGTGGGCCAGGGGCTGCCGCACTATCAAAAACTGCGGAGTGCGATCGAAGCGGGCGAGGGTGCCCCCGACGTCGCGCAACTCGAATACCAGTACATCCCGTCGTTTGTGCTCAATGAGTCGCTTCTTGACCTCACCGCGCACGGCGCTGATGACCTGGCGGACGACTATGTGGGCTGGGCATGGGACCAGGTCTCCCCCGGTGACGAGGTGTGGGGCATCCCCCAGGACGTCGGCCCGATGGGAAATCTCTATCGCGAGGACTTGCTGACCCAGGCCGGGATCACCGAACCTCCCGCGACGTGGGAAGAATACGCAACCGCCGCGCAGACCGTCAAAGATTCGACGGGCTCCTACATCTCGAACCTGGGTGCGACGCAGGCGGGACAGATGATCGGCTTCTTCTGGCAGGCTGGCGCAAAACCGTTCGGATACGACGGGAAAGAGACGGTCACCATCGACGTGAACAGCGATGAGGCGAAAGAGGTCGCCACCTACTGGACCGACCTCATCCAGAAGGACCTCGTCTCCACCGACGTGGACTTCCAGGACCAGTGGTACCAAGGACTCGCAAGTGGAAAATATGCCGGCTGGCTCACCGCGGCGTGGGGCCCGGTGTTTCTTCAGGGCACCGCGGAGTCCACGTCCGGCCTCTGGCGCGCGGCGCCGTTGCCGCAGTGGGAAGCCGGTGACAACATCTCAGGCAACTGGGGCGGATCGTCTGACGCCGTACTCGCCTCCAGCGAGAACCCCATCGCTGCCTACGAGCTCGCGAAGTTCATCAACCACGACGAGGAATCGGCAATGAGACTCGCGACGGAGCAGTTCCTCTTTCCTCCGCAGGTCTCCGTGCTCGAAGACCCGGCCTTCGCCGACCAGGAGTCGGAGTTCTACGGTGGCCAAAAAGTGAACCAGTTGTTCGCCGAGATCTCCGACACGGTCGACACTGACTTCCAGTGGCTGCCCTTTATGGACTACGTGTACTCCACCTACGAAGAGACCATGGGAACGGTGATCGCCGACAAGGGTGACCTCGCTGCGGCACTCGACGACTGGCAAGACCAGCTCGTGACCTACGCCGAAGCTCAGGGATTCACCGTCGAGTAAGGCCCACTGGGCGCCCGTCGCGAAGCGGCGGGCGCCCAGCCCTCGGGTCGGCCGACCGTGCCGGGCCGCCATCGAACTGGAAGGAGTTGCAATGACGCACTCTCCGGCGCTCAGCGATGAGCGCGCGCCACAACCCTCGGGCGAGCGACACGTCAATTCGGCGATCCGTAAGCAGCGTCTCGCCGCCTACTTGTTTCTTTTACCGTTCTTCGTCGTTTTTGTCGCGATGCTTGTGGTGCCCCTCGCCTATGCGGGATACCTCAGTTTGTTTGAGAGCAAACTCATCGGCGGTGAGGTATTTGCCGGTTTTGCCAACTACGGGCGGGCGCTCACCGACCCGGCCTTTTTGGGCGGTCTCGGTCGAGTTGCTCTCTTCTTTATTGTGCAAGTGCCGATCATGCTCGGCCTCGCCCTCTTTTTCGCGCTCGCCCTCGACACCGCACGCGCACACGGATCAAAAGCCATCCGAATGCTTATCTACATGCCCTACGCCGTTCCCGCAGTGGTCGCCACCCTGATGTGGGGGTACCTCTACGGCCCCGACTTTGGCCCCATCGCACAGATCGCCCGCGCCGTCGGATTCGGAACTCCTGACTTTTTGTCGCCGGGGAGCATTCTCGGGTCGATGATGAACATCGTCACCTGGGAGTTCGTCGGCTACAACATGATCATCATGTACGCCGCGCTGAGGTCGATACCCGCCGAGATGTACGAAGCGGCCGAGATCGACGGTGCTGGCCAGTTCCGGCTGGCCTGGAGCGTTAAGATCCCCGCCATCCGCCCGGCGATTCTGCTGACCGTGATCTTTTCGATCATCGGTTCGTTCCAGTTGTTCGCGGAGCCCAGCCTGCTCAACACCATCGCCCCGGACGCTATTTCGAACTCGTTCACTCCGAACTACTACGCGTACAACCTGGCGTTTATCAACCAGGAGCTCAACTACGCGGCGGCCATCGCGTTCCTCCTCGGAATCGTCATTGCCGTCGTTTCGTACGTTGTGCAACTCGGCGAGGAACGTCGGGAGCGACGCGAGATGAGGATGTCATGACTGCCCTCGACACCGCGTCGACGACCAGCGACGTCACAACGGAAGCGCCTCGCCGACGCCGGAGTTTTTCGCGGGAACGACAGCGCAGCATCCCGCTCACCATCCTGCTCTGGATCTGTGTGCTGTATTTTGTGTTGCCGATCTGGTGGCTGTTCGTCTCGTCAACGAAGGACAACTCGTCGCTGTTCGCCACGTTCGGCCTGTGGTTTGGCGGTGGCTTCTCACTGTGGGACAACCTAGAGACACTCTTTACGGTGCGTGACGGTATTTTCTTGCGCTGGATGGTGAACACCCTGGTGTATTCCGTCTCCGCCGCGGTGGGCGCCACACTCCTCGCAACAATGGCGGGATACGCGTTCGCCAAGTACAACTTCCCGGGCAAAAAGCTCCTGTTCAGTGCGACGCTGGGTGCGGTCATGATTCCGCTAACAGCGCTGGCCCTGCCGACGTATCTGATCTTCTCGCAGGCGGGCCTGACCGATACCCCGTGGGCCGTGATCATCCCCTCGCTGGTCAGCCCGTTCGGCGTCTATCTCATGCGGGTATATGCGGCGGATGCCATTGACGACAGTCTCGTCGAGGCTGCGCGAGTCGACGGCGCGGGAGAGTTCCGTATCTTCGCCCAGGTCGGTTTGCGGCTCCTCGGGCCGGGGCTGGTCACGGTGTTTTTGTTTTCCCTCGTGGCCACCTGGAACAACTACTTCCTGCCGCTCATCATGCTCAACAGTTCGGACCTTTATCCCATCACCGTGGGTCTTGCTCAGCTGCAATCCGCGGCGAGCGCCGGTGGAGGATCACAGGCGCTGTTCTCCACGGTGATCACCGGATCGTTTGTCTCGATCCTGCCGCTGGTGGTGGCGTTTTTGTTCCTGCAGAGGTATTGGCAGTCCGGTCTCGCAAGCGGAGGAGTAAAAGGCTGATGACGATTTGGTATGGCGGGGACTACAACCCGGAACAGTGGCCGGAGGAGATCTGGGACGAGGACGTACGCCTGATGAATCGGGCCGGTGTCTCACTGGCGACGGTCGGCGTATTTTCGTGGGCGCGACTGGAACCACGGCCCGGCGAGTATGACTTCGACTGGTTGGACACGGTGCTCGACCTGTTGCATGCGGGCGGGGTGCGTGTGGATCTTGCGACGGCTACTGCCTCCCCTCCGCCGTGGCTGGCGGTGAAGCATCCCGACACCCTCCCGGTCACCGAAGACGGCATTCGGTTGTCATTCGGCAGTCGGCAGCAGTATTGCCCGAGTTCGCCCATCTACCGTGAGAAGTCGCAGGAGCTGGTGCGGCGTATCGTCGAGCGCTACGCGGACCATCCGGCGCTCGAACTCTGGCATGTCAACAACGAATATGGCTGCCATGTGAGCCATTGCTACTGCGACGTCTCGGCCGAAGCATTCCGCCGTTGGCTGCGGGCGCGGTACGGCACCGTGGACGAACTCAATCGTGTCTGGGGCACGGCGTTCTGGTCCCAGAGGTACGACTCGTTCGATGAGGTGATGCCTCCGCGGGCAGCTCCCACGTTCCGCAACCCGACCCAGCTGCTCGACTTCGACCGATTCTCCAGCGACGAACTTCTCGAGTGTTACCGGGGTGAACTCCGCATCATCCGCGAGCGCTCCGCTGTGCCCGTGACCACCAACTTCATGGGGTTTTTCAAACCGGTGGATTACTGGAAGTGGGCGGCCGAAGTCGACATCGTCAGCGATGACACCTACCCGGACCCCGCAGACCCCAACTCCCCCGCGTATGCCGCGATGGTGCGCGACCTGATGCGGTCACTCGGCGGAGGTGCGCCGTGGATTTTGATGGAGCAGTCGCCGAGCGCGGTGAACTGGCGGCGACAGAACGCGGCAAAGGCCCCCGGTCAGATGCGTGCGTGGTCGTATCAGGCGGTGGCGCGCGGCGCCGACGGAGTGCTGTTTTTTCAGTGGCGGCAGTCCGCGGCGGGATCGGAGAAGTTCCACTCCGGCCTCGTCCCGCACGCCGGTACCGATACCCGCGTATGGAGAGAAGTCGAGCAATTGGGCACGGAGCTCGCCGCCCTCTCCCTCGGCACGGGTAGTGAGGCCATCGCGGGTAGCCGGGTGCCTGCCGACATCGCCATCACTCTCGACTGGGACAGCTGGTGGGCACTCGAACAACCCGCGTCACCGACGGATGTCTCGTACCTCCAGACACTGTTCGCCTGGCACCGCGCGATCACCTCGCTCGGGCTCACCGTCGACTTTGTGCGATCAGACGATGACCTCTCGGCCTACCGCGTTGTTGTCGCTCCGGCCCATTTCGCCGCCTCCGACGCTCAGGTGGAGAATTTGGCGTCGTTCGCCCAGACCGGCAGCCTCGTTGTGGGCTTCGGTACCGCAATCACCGACGAAAATCTGCACGTGCGGCTGGGCGGCTACCTCGGTGAGCCGCTGCGCCGTGCGCTGGGCGTCTGGATCGAAGAGTTTGCTCCCCCGGCGGCACCCGACCTGACAGCGCAGGGGGTTCGGGATGCTCCGCCGATCCGTCTCCTCGGCGAGATACTCGGCGACGACCCCCTCGGCGGGATCTGGAGCGAGTACGTGCGAGTCACCGATGCGGAGACCGTTGCGACCTTCGCGGACGGCCCCCTGAGTGGCTGGCCGGCGGTGACCCGTCGAGCCTGCGACGGTGGCTCTGGCTCTGGCTGGTACATCGCCACACTGCTCGACCCCTCCAGCCTGCGAAGCCTCGTCGAGCGGATCGTCGCTGACGCCGGCATCGACGTTCCTACACCTGTCGCAACGGGAACGCAGGTCGAGATTGTGCGCCGGGGCAGTGTGGTGTTTGTTATCAACCACGGCGCAGACGACGCGGAGGTGGTGATTGACGGCACCGACGTGCTGACCGGTGCGAACGCGATGGGCCTGCGGTTGTCGTCGCAGGGCGTCGCTATTATCGCCCAACAACCGTGACCCCAAGCATCCATTCAGATCACACGATATTCGCACCCGCACGCCGGGTGAGTGAGGACACTATGCACCACCTCAACGACCGCATTCTTTTTGGCGCGGCC
>Ga0247735_1000267_pt1 | contig 22195 bp, 22 predicted proteins | sample UWRJL178409R2_FD_180934 | JGI IMG/M metagenome (GOLD analysis project Ga0247735, IMG submission 180934) | Plant litter microbial communities from Arlington Agricultural Research Station in Wisconsin, United States - UWRJ-L178-409R-2 | ecosystem: Environmental > Terrestrial > Plant litter >... | reverse complement strand
GCCGAGGCCGGACTCCTCGTCGACGCGAACCATTCCGCCGTCGTCCGGGAAGCTCAGCGCGGTGTTGCCCATCACGTAGGTGTCGTACTGGTTGGTGATCCAGCTCTTGTCGCTGAGGTTCGCGCTACCGAGAAGAGTCAACGCCTGCTCGCGCAGCTTGTCGCCGTCTTCCTCGCGCACAAACTTCGACGCGGAATCGGCCTGCAGGGCGTCAATCCAGGTCGGGTAGGAGACGGGGCGGTCGTAGACCGGGCCGTCGACCGCGACGGTGCGCGGAAGCACGTTGACGATTTCTTCGCCGTGCCAGTGGATAACGAGGCGGCCGGTGTCCGTCACCTCGCCGAGCACACTGGTCTCGACCTCCCACTTGTCGACCACGGCGAGGAAGCCTTCGAGCTTCTCCGGCGTGACGATCGCCATCATGCGCTCCTGGCTCTCCGACATCAGGATTTCCTCGGCGGTGAGCGAGGGATCGCGCAGCAGTACCTTCTCCAGCTCGATGAACATTCCACCGTCGCCATTCGAGGCAAGCTCGCTCGTTGCACAGCTGATGCCGGCGGCACCGAGGTCCTGGATGCCCTCAACCAGTTCGTTCGCGAACAGCTCGAGGCAGCACTCGATCAGTACCTTCTCGGCGAACGGGTCGCCGACCTGTACGGCGGGACGCTTGGTCGGGCCGCCCTCGGAGAACGAGTCAGAGGCGAGGATGCTTGCGCCGCCGATGCCGTCTCCACCGGTGCGGGCACCGAACAGCACAACCTTGTTGCCCACACCGCGGGCGTTGGCCAGGTGCAGGTCTTCGTGGCGAAGGACGCCGACCGCGAGGGCGTTTACCAGCGGGTTCGCCTGGTAGACGGAGTCGAAGTAGGTCTCGCCGCCGATGTTCGGCAGGCCGAGGCAGTTGGCGTAGAAGCTGATACCGCTGGTGACACCGTGCACAACACGGGCGGTATCTGGGTGATCGATGTCACCGAAACGAAGAGCATCCATCACAGCGACGGGACGGGCACCCATCGAGATGATGTCGCGCACGATGCCGCCGACGCCGGTCGCGGCGCCCTGGTACGGCTCGATGTAAGAGGGGTGGTTGTGGCTCTCGATCTTGAAGGTGACCGCCCAGCCCTCGCCGACGTCGACGACGCCCGCGTTCTCCCCCATACCGACCATGAGGTTTTTGCGCATCTTCTCGGTCGTCTTCGACCCGAACTGGCGCAGGTAGTTTTTGCTCGACTTGTAGGAGCAGTGCTCGCTCCACATAACCGAGTACATGGCGAGTTCGCCACTGGTGGGGCGCCGGCCGAGGATTTCGCGAATGCTCGCGTACTCGTCGCTCTTCAACCCGAGGGCGCCGTATGGCTGCTCCTTGTCGGGTGTCGCGATGGCGTTGTCGACGGTGTCAGCGACACCGCGGGGAACAGAGGTGGACGTAGCGGTCACGAGTGACTTTCTCCCAGCGGATTACGGATGCTTTGACGGCGCCAAGTCTACCCGGCGGAGCGCACGGGCATGTTGATAGGGGTCAGTAGCTCCCGCCGCCGCCGCCATCGCTGCCTCCGCCGCTGTCCCCGCCGCCCCAACCGTCGTTGTTGTGGCCGTGGTGGCCGGTGCTTCCGCTGTCGCTGTCCCTGCTGTCGTTGAGGGAGTTATGGCTGCGGTGCGACCCGGAATCGGAACCGGAGTACGCCGCGCTGCTGCTGCCGCTGCTGTCGGAACGGCGACGCTTTTTTGGGGCGGTTGTGCCGTTGATTGTGTGGCGCAGCTGCGCCGACCTGCGCACGATATAGATCACAAAAAAGATGACGAATACCCCGAGGACGAGTACTGCGATGTTCACGTCCATGGTGCCTGCCTTCTGGTCCGGGCCGCCACACCGGTGCCCCTGAGTGCTGCAGGGGCGAGTGACGTGTGGTGGGGGTGATGATCCCCAGCCTATTCAGTGGATGCCCGGAATTGATGCGAGGAAAAATTCACGACGGATGCATTAGGCGTCTTTCAATTCGGTTGTCACACTTAACTACATGGCGATTCATAAAGCTCCTGCTCCACATTCCATCGAACCGCCAACGGGCGCCGTGCACGGCTGGGTCTTCTGGCCCGCAGCCGGCATTGTGCTTGTGTTTGTCGCCTTCGCACTGATCGCACCGAGTTCGGCGGAGGCACTCTTCGCCAACCTGCAGTCCGCGATCGTGTTGAACTTCAGCTGGTATTACGTTCTTATCGCCGCGCTCTTTGTCGCCTTCGCCATCTGGATTGGTTTCAGCCGCTTCGGCGACATCAAACTCGGCAAAGACGATGACGAACCCGAATTCTCAATGCTGTCCTGGTTCTCCCTGCTGTTCGCAGCAGGCATGGGAATCGGACTCGTCTTCTACGGAGCATCCGAACCCCTCACCCACTTCGCTTCCCCGCGCCCCGGCGTCAGCGGCACCGAAGCGCAGCTCGCCCAGCAGGCCATGTCGCAGACCTTCCTGCACTGGGGTTTCCACGCCTGGGCCATCTACGTTGTTGTTGGCCTCGCGCTGGCCTACGCCATCCACCGCCGCGGCCGGCCCGTCTCGATCCGTTGGGCGCTCGAGCCCCTGCTCGGCAACCGTGTGCGTGGCGGCTGGGGCAACCTGATCGACATCATCGCGCTGGTCGGTACCCTGTTCGGCGTCGCGACGTCGCTCGGCCTCGGTGTGCTCCAGATCGGTGCCGGTATGGAAAGCGCCGGCATCGCCGAGAGCACCCTCACCCTGCAGATCATCATCGTGGTGATCGTCACCGGGCTCGCGATCGTCTCGCTTGTCACCGGTGTGGGCAAGGGCATGAAGATCCTGTCGAACTTCAACCTGATCCTCGCCGCCCTGCTTCTCATCTTTGTGCTTGTTGTTGGGCCGACCCAGTTCCTGCTGCGCGACTTCGTGCAGTCCATCGGCCAGTACCTGCAGAACTTCCTCGGGCTGTCCTTCAACGTCAGCGCCCAGAGCGGCGTCGCCGGTGAGGAATGGCAGGCGGCCTGGACCACGTTCTACTGGGGCTGGTGGATGTCCTGGGCCCCATTCGTCGGAATCTTCATCGCCCGCATCTCCCGCGGGCGCACCGTTCGGCAGTTTGTGGCCGGCGTGCTGCTGGTGCCGACGGCGCTGACCTTCCTCTGGTTCACCGTTCTCGGCGGAACCGCGATCTACCAGGAGACCTCCGGCAAGGGCGGGCTGATTGCTGCTGACGGATCGGTCGACCTCGAGGGCACCCTGTTCTCCCTGCTCGGTGGACTGCCTGCCGGGTCGGTCCTGGTGATCGGCGCCATCATCCTGATCGGCGTGTTTTTCGTGACCTCCGCCGACTCCGGTGCGCTCGTTATGGCCATGATCTCCACCGGCGGCCAGATCGAGCCGAAGAACTGGATCCGCATCTTCTTCGCCCTCGTCACCTCGCTGGTGGGTGTCGCCCTGCTGGTCTCCGGCGGCCTCAATGCGCTGAAGGCGGCCGCGATCACCACCGCGCTGCCGTTCAGCATCGTGATGATTTTGATGTGTTGGTCGACCGTGATCGCCTTCAGCCGCGAGAAGCGGGCTTACGAAAAGGCTGAGCGGGCGGTGCTGTTCGAGCGCATCGGCGACTACTACGGCCTCGAAGTCGACGGGCCGCTCGAACGTGCCCCGAAGACCGGGCCGCTCGCACGGCTTCGCCGACGGCTGGGATCCCCGATCGCGGCTCCTTCCGATGCCGTCGTGCCGCCCTCGCCGATTCCGTCTGTCGCCGATCCCGAGGTCGTTCCCTCTGGCACGGAGTCAGAGCAGGAAGAACCGCGAAGCTAATGCCCGACCGTGCGCGGCGGCGGCATCCAGCCATGGGACCGCAGCGCACGGTCAACTCGGGCCACGGTGCCCGCGCCGTCCACAAAGAGACCGCGTTTACGAATGCGCACAACGGCCCATCCTGATCGTTCGAAATCCTCGATCCGAGTGATGTCTTTGTCGTACTGGTAGGAGTTAGTGCGGTGTTGGTCGCCGTCATACTCGACGACGACCTTCCACTGTGGGAAAAGCATGTCAACCCGCCCCAACCACTTGCCCGCGCTGTCACTCACCGTGGCGTTGAGCAGTGGGGCGGGGAACCCTGCCCGCGCGAGCAACAGTCGAAGTAGTGTTTCCGGGCGCGATTCCGCCCCGTGCTGGATGTGACGAAGAGCCTCCCTCGCATTTTTCGAGCCGCGGCCCGATGTGCGCTCGATGGCTTCGGCAAGCTTCGGGATGGTTGTGAACGGCCGAAGATCCGATCGTCGGGGAATCGCCGGGATCAGGATGAGGGAGTCGCCCACCGCGACAAGGTCGTCCATGGAGATCAGCGGGGCGAGCGACGCCCAGGTGTCAGCGGGATTGCTGACGGGGAGCCCATACCGTGCGCCGGTCCGCCGCTGTCCCAGGTTGGCGGAATGGCCAACGATCCCGACCATTCGCGGGCCACTCTTCGGGGCTCTCGCGGTCACGTGGAGGGGTTCGGTGTCGCTCGACGGCTGCGGTAACGGCGCGTGCCACAGCCGGGCGGCGGTTAGGTGGCTGAAGTACTGGCCGGGCCGCAACAGGGGCTGGTAGGCGTGAACGCGACGAAGTGTCGCCGCAATGCTGGTAGTGGACTCATCCGGCATAAACGGCGACGGCGATTGGACCGGTACGCGGACGCCGCGGAATGGCCGCATCAGGTCCGGCCGGTTCAGACGTCGCTCGCCCAGGCCCGCTTCAAGCGCCTCCATCACGGTGAACGGGCGGCCGCTGAGGTCTTCCGGAAGTTTTTCTGACCGTGTCATCGCCCCAGAGTGCAGGGTGTGCCTTCCCCAACGATGCCGGCGCGCTCCGACCCCCAAAACCTCCCGGGCCCGGTGTGCCGGGGGAGGAGCAGTGCATCTGGGGATGCGCGGCGCGAGATGGCACAAACCCACAGGCGTCCGGAGAGGTCAATAGGTTTCTGCAGTCTCGGCGACTCCGCAGCGGCAAACCAAGGCGCACCGCCACGGCACATGGCACATGGCCCGCGGCACACGCCCACGGTACACGGCACGGGGCGCGGGGGCCCGCGGGCACGGGGCGCGGGGTTAAACCGGCGGGCCGCCGATGAGCAGCACGGTGAAGACCCCCACGAGCACTACAGCGGCCCCGATGGCCAGCAGCACCGGGTGGCGCAGCATCCAGCGCAGCAGGCGCGCGTACCAGGTGTGGTCGCGGCGGTCGGCGGTGGCGACTCGCTGCCACGGGCCGTTCAGCCTGCCGGTCTTGTCGGTCCAGACGTCGAACACAACGGCGGCGTAGGGAATCACGGCGGAGGCGACGCCAACCGCGAGCAGGCCGATGTTCCAGCGCTGGTTGACTCCGACAAGCAGCACAGTCATACCGAAGGCGAGGAAAACGAAACCGTGCACCCCGCCGGCAATACTGACGGCGTGCTGGCCGAAGTCCGCCTTGACCACGTACTTGAGCAGCATCGCTGAGATGAGCCCTGTCCACGTGATGGCTTCGGCGATGGCGACGGAACGGAACAGGATGCGCGGTGACACAGGTAGAACTCCCGGGGTTTGTGGGCCGTGCCGGTTCCGCCCCTGGTGAGGGAGCGGTGGCGGTTTCGCGGCGGACGGCCCGATCCTACCGAGCGCCTCGCGAAGTTTTATGGGAAAGAACGTCCCGCAAAAAGGGCACTAGCGCTTTAGGTCACTCTGACTCTAAGATGTAACACCACTTCAAGTCAGACTGACCTTTAGTGGATGCTGCGGACGGCGACCGTCTGGCAGGCAGAGGAAAGGCGAGAACAATGGTGGCAAAGCTGGCCGTCTCCACGGTGATCTTCGCGCTGCGTCACGCCGAACCGAGCGACCTCGCGACCGTCTGGCTGCCGCTGGTGCGCCGGATCCGCGAACCCTTCCAGGGCCGGTGGGCGCTCCCCGGCGGCCCGCTACTCGACGACGATGATGACCTCGCCGCTGCGGCCGCCCGCAACCTCGGCGAGACGACCGGGCTCGAGCCGCGTTACCTCGAACAGCTCTACGCGTTCGGTAGCCGCGACCGGTCGCCCGGCGACGGCGGCGACCGGGTCATCTCGGTGGTCTACTGGGCGCTGGTGCGCTCGGAGGAAGCCGCCAAAGCCACCGAGGGTGAGAACGTGCAGTGGTTCGCCGCGGACTCGCTGCCCCCGCTGGCGTTCGACCACAATCTCATCGTTGACTATGCGCTCTGGCGGCTGCGCACAAAAATGGAGTACAGCCGCATCGCCCACGCCTTCCTCGGCGAGACTTTCACACTGGCCCAGCTGCGCGAGGTGCACGAGGCAGTGCTTGGCAAAGCCCTCGACCCGGCAAACTTCCGCCGCATGATCGAGTCCTCCGAGGCGGTCGTCGCCACCGAGGAACGCCTCGCCGGCACCAAGTACCGGCCGCCGCGCCTCTACCGCTACAACGCCGCGATCGACCTCGCCGACCAGGGCCCGCTCGGCCCGGCGCTGCCCACGAAGCAGCCCGGCCTTCACACCTCCCGCACCACCGGAACTTCCGACCGCCGAAACACCTGACCACCGCTCCAGCAAACCCGAAGATAGAGACAGAAAGCCGCCCACCATGACCACCACAATCGCCTCAGTCGACGTCACCATCGACTTGATCTCGCAGGGCAAAGCCGCCGGCGAGATTTGCACAACCGACCTCGTCGAGGCCCCTTGGACGTTCGACCTCGCGATGCCGAGCTATGGGCCGGGCGCATCGATGGCGGACACGATTCCCGCGGATTCCCCCACCCAGGGCGAGTTGCCGGAGCAATACCGCACCGCGAGCAAAGACGAGCTTGCCCGCCGCATCCACGCAGCCAAGCAGACGCTGGGAAGCCGCGCCGTTGTGCTCGGCCACTTCTACCAGCGCGACGAGGTGGTGCAGTACGCCGACTTTGTAGGTGACTCGTTCCAGCTCGCCAACGAGGCGAAAGCGAAGCCGGACGCCGAGGCCATCATCTTCTGCGGGGTGCACTTTATGGCCGAGACCGCCGACCTGCTCTCGCGTCCGGACCAGGCAGTGATCCTGCCCAACCTTGCTGCCGGATGCTCGATGGCCGATATGGCCGACATCGACTCGGTCAGCGAGTGCTGGGAACAGCTCGAGGAGCTTTACGGCACCGAGCCGGACGCCGACGGCCGGGTGCCCGTTATCCCCGTCACCTACATGAACTCGTCGGCGGCGCTCAAGGCGTTCTGCGGCGAGCACGGCGGCATCGTCTGCACGTCCTCGAACGCGGCGACCGTGCTCGACTGGGCTTTCAAGCGCGGCCAGCGCGTGCTGTTTTTCCCCGACCAGCACCTCGGCCGCAACACCGCGAAGGCGATGGGGGTGCCGCTCGAGCAGATGCCGCTCTGGAAGGGCTCGAAGGCGTGGGGCGGAAACGACCCGCAAACCCTGACTGACGCCAAGGTCATCCTGTGGAACGGGTTCTGCTCGGTGCACAAGCGTTTCACCGTCGCCCAGATCGACAAGGCCCGCGCCGAGTTCCCTGGTGTGCGCGTGATTGTGCATCCCGAAAGCCCCATGGCGACGGTGGATGCTGCGGACGAATCAGGCTCGACCGACTACATCCAGAAGGCCATCGCCGCGGCCCCCGCCGGCTCGACCTTCGCCATCGGTACCGAGATCAACATGGTGCAGCGCCTCGCCGCGCAGTACCCGGAGCACACCATCTTCTGCCTCGACCCGGTGGTCTGCCCCTGCTCCACCATGTACCGCATCCACCCCGGCTACCTCGCCTGGGTACTCGAGGAGCTCGTGGCCGGCAGGATCGTCAATCGCGTCACGGTGCCGGATTCCATTGCTGTGCCCGCCCGTATTGCCCTGGAGCGGATGCTCGTCGCCAAGCCCGGCACCACCATGGCGGCGTGACATGGCCGCCGTCATTGTTGTTGGAAGCGGCATCGGCGGACTGATCGCCGCGCTCGCCGCGAGCGCCAGCCACACCGTGACGCTCATCACGAAGTCGCGCCTGGACGAAAGCAACACCCTCTACGCCCAGGGCGGTATCGCCGCGGCGGTCTTCGCTGACGACACCGTCGAATCGCACGTTACGGACACCCTGAACGCGGGCGCCGGGCTGAACGTGCTCGCCGCGGTCGAGGCGCTCTGCGCCGAGGGTCCAGACCGGATCGCGGACCTCATCCGGTTCGGTGTCGAGTTCGACCGTGCCACCGGTGGCAGCGGCAGTGGTCCCGACGCGGGGGCCGAGGGAACCCAAGGGCTCGCCCGGGGGCTCGAAGCCGCCCATTCGGTGGCCAGGGTGCTGCACTCCGGGGGAGACGCCACGGGGGCCGCCATCGAGCGCGCGCTCGTCAGCACCGTGCGCGACTCCGCCGTCACCATCCTTGAGCACACCTTCCTCGCCGACCTTGTTGTCACCGATGGCCGGATCAGCGGGGTCGAGGTGGTCGGCCCCAGCTCGCCCGAGATTCAGCGCCTTGACGCCGACGCCGTTATCCTCGCATCCGGTGGTGCCGGGCAGCTCTTCGCCCACACTACGAACCCCGCCATCGCGACCGGTGACGGTGCCGCGGCAGCGTGGCGGGCCGGGGCACTGCTCGCCGACGTCGAGTTCTACCAGTTCCATCCCACCGCGATGGCAACACCGGGTAACTTCCTTGTCTCCGAAGCTGTTCGGGGTGAGGGCGCGGTGTTGCGGGCCAGCGACGGAACCCCGTTTATGGCGAGCATCCACCCCGACGGCGACCTCGCCGCCCGGGACATCGTGGCGCGCGGCATCGCGAACCAGATGGCAGCGCAGGACAGCGAACCGGTGCTGTTGGATGCCACCGCCCTCGGAGCTGACTTCCTGCGCCGCCGTTTCCCGACCATTGACGCCGCGTGCGCCCGCGCCGGTATCGACTGGGCCACCCGGCCTGTGCCGGTGACCCCCGCCGCGCACTACTGGATGGGCGGCGTCGCCAGCGACACCCACGGCCGCACCTCGATCCCCGGGCTCTATGCGGTCGGCGAGGTCGCCTGCACCGGCGCCCACGGCGCCAACCGCCTCGCCTCCAACTCGTTGCTCGAATCGGCCGTGATGGCTCACCGCGCGGCGACCGTTGTTGGCGAAACTGACTGGCCGCAGGCATCCCCCTGGACCGCCCGAACCGGTGGCGCCCCCGCGGCAATCGCGTCGCCCGATGCGACTGATAACACCGTGGTGGATGCTGCGCTTGCGCCGGCCTTCAGCCGCGCAGCGCTGCAAAACCTGCTCTGGGACGCCGCCGGGGTGCACCGCACCCGCGATGGCCTCAGTGCGGCAGCCGCAACCCTGGGCGGCTGGGAAGCCCCAACCGGAACCCCAAGTGTCACCGACCGCGAGGACGCCAACCTGCTCGACCTCGCCCGCCTGCTTGTTGGGGCGGCGCTGGCCAGGCAGGAATCCCGCGGCGCCCACTACCGTTCTGACTTTCCCACCGATTCACCCGAATTCGCCCACCACATCGTGTGGGCTCGAGAGGTTTACGCACTGTGCTAACCAACCAGATCATCAACAGCGTTGTCCGCGCGGCGCTCACCGAAGACGCCCCGTGGGGCGACCTGACCTCCGAGCTTCTTATCCCCGCGGAGGCGACCGCGACCGCCAACCTGGTCGCCCGCGAGGCCGGCGTCTTCAGCGGAGGTGCCGTGTTCCGCGCCGCGATGCTCACCGACTCCACTCTCGAGGTCATCCTCCATGTCGCCGACGGCGACACCTTCGCTCCCGGGGCGGTCCTCGCGACGGTGACCGGCTCCGCCCGCAGTGTGCTCACCGCCGAGCGGGTCGCGCTGAACCTCGTACAGCGGATGAGCGGCATCGCGACCCTCACCGCCCAATACGTCGCGCTCGCAGCCGGTACCGGCGCCCGCATCGTCGACACCCGCAAAACCACGCCGGGCCTGCGCGCCCTCGAACGCCACGCGGTGCGCAGCGGCGGCGGCCACAACCACCGCTTCTCGCTGTCCGATGCGGTGATGGCCAAGGACAACCACCTTGCGGTGCTGATGGCGCACGGCGGACTCACCGTCACCGAGGCGCTGCGGACGGTGCGCGCCCAGCTGTCCCACACCACCCATTTCGAGGTCGAGGTCGACCGGCTCGACCAAATTGAAGCCGTACTCGACGCCGGCGTGGACACCATCATGCTCGACAATTTCAGCCTCGACGACCTGCGCACCGGCGTCGCCCAGGTGGCCGGCCGTGCCCTCGTCGAGGCCAGCGGCAACGTCAATCCCGGCACCGTCGCCGCCATCGCCGCGACCGGCGTCGACGTCATCTCGGTCGGTGCGCTCACCCACAGCGTCCGCGCGCTCGACCTTGGCCTCGACGTGGTGGTCGACCTCGCGACGGCGCCAGCCACCCCGCTTCTGCCAACCGCACCATGATCTACCTCGACGCGGCGGCCACCACCCCGGTGCGCCGTGAAGTCCTCGAAGCGATGTGGCCGTACCTCACCGGCAACTTCGGTAACCCGTCGAGCCACCACAGCGTCGGCGAGACCGCGGCGCGGGCCCTCACCGACGCCCGTGCCACCCTCGCCGCGTGGTGGGGATGCCGCCCCGGCGACGTCGTTTTCACCTCGGGGGGAACCGAAGCCAACAACCTCGCGATCAAGGGCCTCGCACTGGGCAACCCGCGCGGTCGCCACCTCATCACCTCCGCAATCGAGCATGAGGCCGTGCTCGAGTCGGTCGATTACCTGCGGCGCCTGCACGGCTTCGAGGTGACAATCCTTGAGGTTGATAACACCGGGCTGGTGGATGCTGCGCAATTTGCGGCGGCCCTCCGCGAGGACACCACGCTGGCCAGCGTGATGCTCGCCAACAATGAGATCGGCACGGTGCAGCCGATCGCAGAACACGCCGCGCTCGCGCGCCGGAAAGGTGTGCCGTTCCACACCGATGCGGTGCAGGCCGCCGGCTGGCTCGACCTCGATGTCAGTGCCCTCGGCGTCGACGCCCTCACCATCTCCGGGCACAAGCTGGGTGCGCCCAAGGGTGTCGGCGCGCTCTACGTGCGGGGGCGGCTGCCGCTCGAACCCCTCGTGCACGGCGGCGGCCAGGAACGCGGGCGCCGCTCCGGAACGGAGAACGTCGCCGGCGCGGTCGCCCTGGCTACCGCGGTCACGCTCGCCGAGCAGGGCCGCGAGCAACGAGCGCACCAGGCGGCTGGGGCGCGCGATGTTTTTATCGCCGAGGTACTCCGCACGGTACCCGGCGCGCAGCTCACCGGGCATCCGACCCGGCGCCTCCCGGCAGCAGCATCCTTCGTTTTCCCCGGCACCAGCGGCGAATCCGTGCTGCTCGAACTCGAGCGCCGCGGAGTCGTCAGCTCCAGCGGGTCAGCCTGCGCCGCCGGAAGCGACGAAGCATCCCACGTCCTGCTCGCCCTTGGCCTCGACCCCGAGGTCGCCCAGACCGCGGTGCGTTTCACCTGGTCGGCAGACGTGCTCTCCGACCACCTGCGGCAGGCCGCCGTGGCACTGCGCGAGGCCGTCGCCGAGGTCACCTCACTCGGCAGCGCCACATCCTGACCGGCCGACCCGGCAACCGGCGTCAGTCCGTTTTCGGTTGGGGCGCGACCAGCCTCAGCTGGTAGCCGCGCCCGAACAGGTTGGCGGCAAGCCCAACAATTGCGCCGAGCGAAATTGCGCCGGCCGAGACAACCACAATAAACGCATCCGGATGCTGCGCCCAGCCGGCAACCGTGCTGTATCCGGCCCACACGATGCCGAGCCCCAGCAGGGGTGCGGACCAGGTGGTCGCCCGCGTGAAGTTCAGGACGATCGACACGAGGACCAGCAGGGCAGGCCACCATCCCGCGGCGGCGATGACCCATGCCCGATCGGGGCGCCAGGACAGCGGTGCGCCGTCCATCGTAGCCACCAGCGCGGTGATGCCGGCAAACGCAACCACGACTGTCGCTGCGACAGCCGTTACGTCACGCCGTGCGACCCGGCCGAGGGACGCGAGGACGGCAAGCACCATGAGAAAGGCCAGGGCGGTCGCCGGTGGACGGTTCCACAGCACCGGCACAAGGTCCACCAGCAGGATTGCCACCACCGAGATTGGCACCGTCAGCAGCAGGGCAACCCGCGCCAGCCATCGCCGACCCGAGATTGCGAACATCAAGCCGGCGAACCACAGCACATTCACCAGCACCGTCGCGCTGGCGAACGGCCCAACCTGCTCCGCCGGGGTGTACAGCTCTTCCGGGTACCACGGGATCCACTCGGTGCCGAAGAACATCACGAGGGCGAGGGCGAAGCCGGCCCCGAAGGCGAGTGAGGCAAGCCGGTCCCGCGTTCCGGCGAACCTGTAGCCGAACGCCCCGACGCTGGCCGACACCCCGTGGGCTGCGAGACTTGCCACTTCGGTGAACCTCGGGCGCATTCGACCGGTGTCCTCCGCTTCGTCGAGCAGGGTTCCGATCACCACGTCCTCGTTGGCTGCGCGCCACTCGGCAGGGTAGAACCGCACAGCTCGGCGATACGTCGCCTCCAGCGGGCTCATGCGAGCGACTCCTGTCCACCGATGGCGAGTCTCGTTTTGAGACGGGCGCGGGCCTGCCGCGCATTGGACTCCAGCCGCGCCGCCTCCCGCTCCAAGACGACCGCGCCGTCGGAGGTCAGCTCGAAGTAGCGACGGTGTCGACCGCTGACCACCTCGTCACCGGCGGAACGAACGGAGCCGGCCTGCGTTAGCCGGTCAAGGGCGGCGTAGAGCGTCCCGACCTTCAGCTGCACACGCTGTTCGGACATCTCCGCGGCTTCCTTGATCAAGGCATAACCGTGCTTTTTGCCATCCGCCAGCGCGGCGAGGATCAAAAACGTGGGCTCACGTACTTCGTCGTTCGTCATAACCGAGACCATACTACGAACAACGATATATAGCGAACAGTTGGATGCTTCAGCCTGGCCACTTCGCACATCATCAATCCCCGCCCCAATAATTCTTTTGTCTACGTTCGTTAAGTCGCGGGCACTGCCGGACATGTATAAGTAAGAAGGCCATCCACTATCGATCGGCGGCGACGATGAACGACCCACTGGGCGATGCGCTGCGACGTGCTGGCGCACCGCGGCCCTCGGATGATCCCGACGTTCTCGACGCGGCCCAACAGCTGGCGCGCTCCGTTTCCCGCTCGGTGGCGCAGCCACGGATTCAGCCACGCACGCTCCGGCATACACGGCCCGTGATTCGCTTAGGGTTTGTTGTCGCCACGGTTGCCGTGGTTATTGCGGTGGGGGCCGCAGTGAATGGCCCGGCAGGCAGGTCCGCGCCGGCCGCACCGACTGCCGAGATGGGCAGCTGTGTACTTGAGACCTATGTCGCCCCGTCGGGAGGCACCGCCGTGGCGGGTTTTGAGACGGCGCGAGCTGCCGCGGAAGAGTTTATTGTCGCCTCAGGCCGACAGGGCCTTGCTTTGGAAACGGCCAACGGGCACCTGGCCGGCGGCACTGAGGCGAGGGATTCTTTGTCAGGCCTGCTTGGTGAGGAAGCGCAGGTGAAATCGGAGGAGGTCACCGAGGCCGTTGCGGCCGCGGGATACCTGCCGTCGACGATCGCGCTGGACTTCGCCGTGCGCTGCAGTGAGGACCCTTCGCAGTGACAGACGCGGCTAAGGAGCGTGCTTCACTGCTGGAGCGGCTTCACCAGGACACGGCGGGTGGGTTGCTGGACTATTTTTCCCGGCGGGTGGACTCCCGCGACGATGCGGCCGACCTGCTCTCGGAAACCTTCCTGGTCGCGTGGCGACAGAGCGCGAAGGTCCCCTCGACCGAGGACGAGGCGCGGATGTGGATGTATGGGGTCGCGCGCAAAGTCCTGGCGAACTGGAGCAGGGGAAGGCGGCGCCGCACCGCCCTGGCCGACAGCCTCAAGGCGCATCTCGCCCATTCCCGGCCAGCCGCGGAGGCTCCTGGCCCCGAGGCCGTCGACATCCGGCGGGCGGTGCGTGCACTGCCGTCCAACCAGCGGGAACTCGTCATGCTCGTCTACTGGGACGGCTTCAGCATTGTCGAAGCCGGAACCATCCTCGGCCTGAGCGAATCCACCGTCCGCGGTCGGCACCAGCGTGCCCGCGCCCGACTCTCGGAAGCGCTCGGCCCATCAACACGCCTCACGTCGGTGGTCGCCATCACTGCGAAAGGCACAACATGAAAGCGCCCGAGACGTCCTCCCGCCAACAACGGGACGCCCACCGGAAGCGATCGGGCGGTGTGCTCCTCGCCCTCGTCCTTGCCTCGGTGACACTGGTCGGTTGCGCCAACTCCGACCGTGCACCGAGCATCGTTCCTGCAGCGGCCGAGGTGACAACGCCCGCACCGACTCCGTCACCGACGAAGCCGGAAGTCTCCGAAGAACCCCTCGAAGAACCCCTCGAAGAACCCCTCGAAGAAACCCCCGAAGGTGCAACGGACAGCGGTATTTCCGTTGAAGTGTGGGATGCAGTCAATAAGTTCAATAACCCTGGAGCTCTCCCGTTCGTCGACAACTACGGCGGGGTAACGTTCGGATTCGACAACGTGGACTCCCTTGTTGTTTTCCTCACGGAACGCACCGATTCGCTCGAAACCGAAGTGAGAAATTTTCTCGCACTGCCGGAAGAGAAAGTCTCGTTTCGGGACGCAGACATTTCTTGGGATGCACTCAACGAGCTCAACCTTCGTGTGCAGGCCGACATGCAGGAACTGTATGACCGTCTGCTCATTGTTGGCGTCGGAATTGGCCCGGACATGAAGGTAGTGATTTCGAGCCTGTGCTCCCTCACAGAGGAGGAGATGGCTGGATTGCGTCATACCTACGGCGAACAAATCTCCTTCGAAGTGCGTGAAGGAATGGGGATGGCCGCGGGAACCCGCGACTCAGGGGATCTTCCGGTGATGCCCGATTGCGGTGACTGATATGGGTCGTATCGGCCCCGCGCTCGACGTCCCAAACAGGTTCCGAAACGAGAGCAGGGCAATGCGTCTCATCCGGATGCTGGGGATGCTGGTGCTGCCGGTCATCGCCCTGGCGGGTTGTGCCGGCGACACCGGTGCGAGCAGCTTCATTCCAACGGCAACGGCAACGGCAACAGCCGAACCGCAGATGCCCGATGGCACGGTGCGGAACGCGGACGGCACCGTTGACAGCGGCATCTCCGCCGAAGTGTGGGCCGCGCTCAATGTTCTCGAAGACTATCCGTCACTTCCGTTTGCGGATCTCTACGGCGGAAAGGAATTGGGCTCCGCGGATCTCAACACCATCGTGATCTTCCTCACCGAGCGCAGCGAGCCCGTCGAAGCGGAGGTGGCTGCATACCTCTCGCTGCCGCGTGGACGAATCGAGTTTCGGGATTCCGCTCACAGCTGGGCAGAGCTGACCAAGGTCAGCGAGCGCGTGATGGCGGACCTCGACGTGTTGGCACTGCAATACCCCAACATCAGAGGGTTCGGGATAAGCCGGGACCTGGAAGTTGTCCTTGGTACATCGACCGCGCTGGAGGAGGTCGAGATGGCTGAAATGCGCTCTGTCTACGGGGACCTGCTCCGCTTCGAGATCGATACCTCACTCGAATTCCAGACTGCTGACGGGCGCAAACCCCGTGATTGACCGAGGTAACGCAGGCGGCAAAAATTCGGCCCATCGGTTTGGGGAATCAGTGCAGGTGTTGAGCAAAATTTGGGAGCAAAAAGTGGTGGAACGCGGATGCGCAGTCGATCAGCGACCTGCTGGGATCGGAGCTCGTTGGGGGTACACAACGATCCTCTCGGTGGCCCTACTTTCCATATTCCTGCTGGCCGGCTGCACCAGCGGCGTCCCGGTCGGAGCCAGCCTCGTCGCTGCACCAACAACACTGCCGAGCGCAGGGCCTGTCGCGTCCGAACCCCCTGGGGACATCAGGGACGATCGTGTCTACAGCGACGTGGAGGCCAGGATCTGGGACGCTGTGCAGCTCCTAAATGATCCGGATGCTTCGCCGTTTGCGGAAATATTTGGCGGAACCGTGATGACACACAACCCCAGCCGGCTCGTGGTTCTCCTGACCGGGCGGAGCGACGAAATAGAGGGCGAGATCACCAAATATCTCGAGCTATCTGGCGAAGAAATTACCTTCCGGGACACACCAACAACGTGGAGCCAGGTGCTCGCGACAAACGCCCAGATCCAAGCTGACCTTCCAGCTCTTATGCAACGGTTTCCGATAAATGGGGTAGGCATTCAGGGAGATGTGCAGGTCGTGATCCACGCTTTCCGCGAGCTCGATGAGGCCGAGCGGGCAGAACTATTTGTCCTGTATGGGGACGCAATCGGGTTCGAGATCGGGGCAGACGAATTTATCGTCGCGCAGACCGAGCCGTTTTGGCCAAACAAATGACCGGACCATATCCGCGACCGATGCTGGCTGGACGTACCTGAGATGATTGCGTCGCGGTGGGGAACATATTGCCCGTGGGGTGGCTTCGGCCGACCACACGCGGTCGCCTAAGCTTCGACCATGGACCCTCGTTTTCTTCGCTCGCGGGAAGCGCTGCGAAAAACGATCTACGAGATGGCTTCCCGTCGGTCGATCACCGAGATCTCCGTCGCCGAACTGTGCCGGGCGGCCGGAGTCACCCGGGACACCTTTTATCGGCATGCATCCTCCCCAACGAACCTGCTGTCTGACCTGCTCGTCGAAGATATCGAGACGGTTACCAACGACTTCCGCCTGCGGGAAGACGACGACCTGCCCATCCGCGGGTTTGCGGCTGCGGAGCGCGCGCTCCTCGGCCACGTTGCCACCCACGCCGCCGTCTATCGCACGGCGATGCAGCCCCACCTGATCGCGCCGCTGCGCGACAACCTTGAACGAATCATCCGGATGGTGCTCGAAGAACACCTGCTGGAACATCCGGAAGTGCGGCCGAAGGGTGTTGACGCGAACGACGCGGCGGCCAGCCGTCTGCTTGCGTCCTACGCCTCGTCGGGAACCGTGGGCGCTATCGAATCGTGGCTCAGGGAGAGCGAACTCGACATTGACAGGGGAGTGCGGCTGATCCTCGCGGCATCCCCCCAGTTCTGGTTCGAGTCTCCTGGCAGTTCCTCCTGATCTATCTGACTGCTGTCAGACAGTAGTAGGCTCGAAGGGAACGAGCAGACCACGTTGCGTGGTGTGCGCGGCGCCCAGTGCTGACCCAGCCGGCCCGCGTCATGTCGCTTGTCGAATCTGCCGACCTCGATGAAGAGAAGGATGGAAGGAACACTATGACTACCCATGAGGGACGATTCAGCGGAAAAGTAGCTGTGGTTACCGGTGGAGTTTCCGGGATCGGCGCGGCCGTGACCAACAAGCTCATCGCCGAAGGCGCGACCGTTGTCGCCGTCGACGTGGCCGAGGCGACCATCGCGTCGTTCAGCGCGGACCACCCGGCGGCCGGCACCGCCCTCGACACCCGGGTGCTCGACGTCACTGACGCCGCCGCGGTCGACGCCGTTATCGCGGCCGTTGTCGAGAAGTACGGTCGTCTCGACGTGCTCGTCGCGAACGCGGGCATCGGTGCGGGCGGCGCCGTGGCCGACGTCACGGACAAGAGCTGGCGCATGGTGCTGGCCGTCGACCTCGACGGTGTGTTCCACGTCGCACGCGCGGCCCTGCCGCACCTCATTAAGAGCGGCGGCTCGATCGTGAATACGGCCTCGATCTCCGGCCTCGGCGGCGACACCGGTATGGCCGCGTACAACGCCGCCAAGGGCGCAGTGGTAAACCTCACGCGGTCCATGGCCGTCGACTACGGCCACGACGGCGTGCGCGTCAACGCCGTTGCACCCGGCCCCGTTGCGACCCCCCTGCTCATCCCGATCCTCGAGTCGAGCGAGCGTGTACGCAACACCTATGCCGAGCGGATCCCGCTCGGACGGGTCGCCCAGCCCGAGGAAATCGCGGACGCAATTGTGTACCTCGCCTCGCCGGAAGCATCCTTTATCACCGGCGTTATCCTGCCCGTCGATGGCGGATTGACCGCCTGGACCGCGCAGCCCAACCTCGCCGGGTAAGCAGCCCGGATGACGGGGTCGGCGTGGAAAAAGAATCACTTCGGTGATCACTGTTCGCGTCGTCCCCGAAACAACACGGTGCCCACTAGTGTGTGGATGTGACCGCCCCTCGCCCGATGACACCCGCCGCACGCCGGTTGTTGTCCCGGGCCCAGACGCTGTCGGACCGCGTCCCCACCAAGTGGCTGTTCAGCGGCATCGCCGGGGTGGCGCTGGCGGCATCGGCGGCTTTCGGCGGGCTCGAAGAAGCCGCCAAGGAACCGCTGCCGGCGCTCGAGGCTGGCGAGGCCTTCACCGGGGCCCAACTGGCCATCGCCATCGACAGGGTGGTGCTGATCGATGCGTTCCCCGAGCAGTACATTGTGCCCGAGGAGGGCAATCGGCTCCTGGTAATCGTCGCCACCGTTGAGAACGTCTGGGACCGCCCGGTCACCACGTATCACGACATCGGTGCTGCCGACAATATCCGCCTCCACAACGTCGCGGGACTCGAGGCGGACACCCCGCCGAGCCGGGTCGACGTGCTCAGCGACTCGACCCATTTTTCGACCCTGCAGAGTGGTGTGCCTGTTGAGCTCGCGTACATGTGGGAGGTGCCGGAGGAAACTCTCCTCGGTGTCGACGAACTGCAGGTCGATGTCTACGACAAGGTGTATGCCCCCGGCGGTTTTGTGACCTACGGGGAGAGATTCGACGATCCCTTCCTCTCTGCGACGGCCACGCTGCCCATCGAAGACGTCGGTGCCGGTGCCGGAACCGATTCAGGCTCCGATTCCGATTCCGGAGCGGACGCAGACTCGGGCGAGGCGAGCGAATGAGTCCTGTTCAACCCGTCGTCACCTCGCCGATTACCAGCTCCCCGCCCGCCCCGCGCAAATCCTTTTGGCAGTACCTGCTCAGCGGAATGCTGCTTGCAGTGATCCTCGGTGTCACCTGGGTGGTCTCGCACACATCGCCCACCGAGGAACAATGGCAGGCCGCCATGCCCGTCACCGGCGAGCTCGGCGAAGTTCTGACCGGACGCAACATCGAAGCAACCGTGCACGGGGTGCAGGTTGCGGAGGAGGTTGTGGCCTACACCGGCTGGGCCGGTCCGACCAACGGGGTGTGGGTTGTGGTCGACGTCAGCGCTGCAGCGGTGGTCGACGATAACGGTGCCGCTCTCCGTGCCGCCGAACTGCAGGTTGGCGACGTCATCTACACGGCCTCCGATCGACCCGACTTCGGCTCGATCCTGCCGCACGGCCTGTCCACGGGCATCCACCTGCGCGGTCCGCTGATGTTCGAAGTCCCCCGTGAGCTGATCGATTCGGATGCCGCAGCGTCGGCGACGGTGCGCCTGGGGCTCGACTCCGACACGCGGCTCGACTCGGTCATCGAGGTGCCGGTCGACCTGGCAGGGATTGAGGTCGCCGCCTCGATCGAGACCGACGAACCGGTCTGGGGAAACGAATGAGCCTGTGGTGGAGACGCAACGGCATCCCCGTCGCCGCGATCGCGATCCTGCTTCCCGCGACGATTTTTATCACCTTCTCCAACGAGATCGGCGCCTACAACAAGGCGTTCGCGACCGAACCCGTCCTTGTCGAGACCGGCGACACCGTGGACTATGGCGGGGCGGACTGGTTGGTCATCAATACCGAACGTATTCTCGCCGGCAGCCCGGAAGCCATCGAATCTGAACTACCCGCCGGCGCCGACCTCATTGTTGTCACCACGCTGGTCACGCCGGGGGAGGTGGATTCCGACGGCCAGTCACCGTCGTGTGCTGTCCACCTCGATGAGCTCGACGGAGACACGGTGCTGCGCACTTTCTCCGATTCGCAGCTCGACGGTATCGAGCACGACCGGCCTCCCACCGCTTTGGGCTCCTGCACAAAGGAGGAGCTCGACCCCTACCGGCTTGAGTCGATCTTTGTGGTGCCAGCCGACGCGAATGATACCCTCGCGCTCAGGCTCGAGGTTTATAACGAACTGCCGCGCTTCCTGCAGATCAGACTGTAACGGGCGTCGGCACAGCGGGGTCGGATGCTGCGCTGTGGCGTCCCCCTCCCGCGGGCGGGGTGCCCTCCGCGGACGTCGTCATTCCGGCATCCTCCTGGCGTTCCTCGAGTTTGCGCAGGCAGAAGTCGTAGGCTGCCGCGACGAGGCAGAGACGCAGCGGCTCGATCAGGACAGCGACCGCGAAGCCGAGCATCCCGTCGAAGTTCAGCCACCACATGTAGAAATCATGGGGTCCAATGAAGCGCACCGCGGCCAGATCGAGCCAGACGATGCCGGCTTCGAGCACCGCGTAGGCCAGCACAAAGAGCCCAACGGGTACCACCCCGGCTCGCCAGATGAGGAGCAGCGCGTTTGTCACCGGGGCGAAACGGGAGAAGAAGTCGACGCCGACATCCTTGATCCGGCGGAAAAGGCCCTTCGGCAGGGCGGTGACACGGGCGCGTACCCCGGTGTAGTAGCGGCTTTGGGGCCGGAAGGTGATGGTGGGTTTAGCCAACGCGCGGCCGTAGATGACGCCGGCGAGGGTGAGCCAGGCCAGGGGAAGGAGGGCAAGGGCGCCAACTTCGCCGATGACCCACTGGATACCGGACCAGACCACAGCCAGCGGGGTGAGGAAGTCGCCAACCGAGGCCCAGAAGTCTTCGTACCAGCGCACGGCGGCGCGGCTGTCGACCCAAGCCCAGACATCTTCGAGGTAAAAGGAGATGAGGAAGATCGTGAGGTAGACCCACAGCGACTCGAGGTAGACGGCGATGAGGTTGGTCCAGCGGGGCAGCCTGGCGCTGAACTTTTTGATCGTGAACCGGGCGGCGAAGGCCACAACAACCACCGAGATCGTGGCAGCGTCGAGCTGCAGGTTGAGTACGGTGCCGACCTTGAGGTCTTCGAAGAAGTTGATCTTGGTCAACGCCGACTTGGCGTAGGCGATGGTGTCAGCCTCGAACAGTTTCCAGCCGGCGTAGAAGGTGAAGAACGGGACGATGCTGGTCAAAAAGATCTGGGTGAGTTTGCCGGTTTTGACGCTGGAAGCCACGGTTTTGGTACGGTCGATCCCGTCCTCACCACGGTCGCTGAGGCTCGAGAACGACGGCATCGCGCTGCGCAGCACCAGGAACATCGCGAGGAAGCTGCCGAGACGCGCGAGAATAGCCAAGGGCATCAGCATCAGGCCGAGCAGTGCGCTGTTGGCCCCGACCGTCGCGGCGAGTTCGATCAACAGGTAGCGCGCCAGCCAACCGGCGAGGTACCAAGCCAGGAGCGCAGGCCAGCGCGCTGCGGCGAGGCGCAAAGCCTGAGTGATGATCGAGAACACAGGGTCAGGCTACACGCGACTTAGTCTGGACAATGGCATCACCAGTCGACATTTGAAACAACTTGAGGAGACTGCATGTTGGAGTGGCAATCCTGGGTCGGACTTCCGATCGCCGTCCTCATCGCCCTGATCGGTGCGATCATCCTCCTGGCGATCGTCTCCCTGGTGATGACGGCCGTGTCGAAGAAGCGGGAATGGCCAAAAGTGCTGGCCAGCGGCGCCCGTCATCCGTTCCGTGTACTGGTCGGCCTCCTGGCCGTCTGGATCGCCGTCACCCTCACCCTGCCGGAGCCGGACTGGCGTGACGGCGTCAACCACGCATTCCGCATCGCCACCATTGGTGTCACCGCCTGGTTCGTCGGCGGGCTTGTCACCTTCCTGGTGAAACTCGGCGTCGCCAAGTACCGCGTGGACATCCCGGACAACAAGGTTGCCCGCCGGATGCAGACCCAGCTCGCGATCGTGCGGCGCCTCGCGCTGGCCATCATCACGATCCTCGCGATCGCCGCGATCCTGCTCACCTTCCCCGGGGTGCAGGCCATCGGCGCGAGCCTGCTCGCCTCGGCCGGCCTGCTCAGTATTGTGGCGGGCCTCGCCGCGCAGTCGACGCTGGCGAACGTGTTCGCCGGGGTGCAGCTCGCCTTCAGCGATGCGATCCGCGTCGATGACGTGGTGATCGCCGAAAAAGAGTGGGGCCGCATCGAGGAGATCACTCTCACCTATGTGGTTGTCCACATCTGGGACGACCGTCGAATGGTTCTGCCCTCCACCTACTTCACCACGACCCCGTTCGAGAACTGGACGCGCAACAGCAGTGAGCTGCTCGGCTCCATCGAGCTCGACCTCGACTGGAAGGTGAG
>Ga0247735_1000266_pt1 | contig 22203 bp, 17 predicted proteins | sample UWRJL178409R2_FD_180934 | JGI IMG/M metagenome (GOLD analysis project Ga0247735, IMG submission 180934) | Plant litter microbial communities from Arlington Agricultural Research Station in Wisconsin, United States - UWRJ-L178-409R-2 | ecosystem: Environmental > Terrestrial > Plant litter >... | reverse complement strand
TTGAAATAAAGTGAAATAAAGTTTCCTACTCCAATAATAGGATACCCTTTGATGCCGCATGGAATGAAACAGTGGAAAGCGCAGAAGACTCGGAAGGAATCACGAAGTTGAAGCTTTAAAGCTTTAAGTACGGTGCTAATGTGCTCATCACGTGATTAAAATTTAAACACGCACGACGCGTCGGCGAACGGCTCAGGCTTCAATATAGACGAAGGGCTCTATTTTTTATTATTAATATATATATATAATTAGGTATATTGCCCAACAACGTACTTTATACTACCAAAACGACTTTCGCCATCGACAGAAAAGCACTATATGAGTTGCTCAGCAGAAATATTCAGCCTTTCACCTTGTAGAGTTAGGTGATCGCCGAATAAATGACGCTATCTCCATCTCCATAAAATATATATATATACACCTCGCTTCCGCCGCTCTATGTACTAGTCTAGATCCTTTTTGTATTGCTTCACCAGGAACTCTGATTCGGGAGTGGGGGTTGGATCAGGGATAGTGAAGGTCGTTGTATAATATAGGTTGAGTGTCGTCTTGGATGTTGTGAGTGTGGTAGTCGCGGCAGTGGAGGCTGGTTTCAGCGGCCTCAAAGTGGTTGTTTGGATACCTGCTTTTCCTCCACCAGTTCTCGACGGCGATAGAGGTTTATCCGATAGGGTAGATGCGGAACAGGTCTGTTTTAAGCGAGAGACGAGTATGTTGTTTCGCAGCACGTAAATCTTCCCTAGACTAATTTTACGTTCGAATGAGTAATGAAGAAGCAAAGGAGTCTGATGTGACTTACTCCTTTGTTCGCACCTTGCGCATCCCAAATCTTCTCAGAATTCGTGGAAGATTAGCTTGATCCTAAAGTATAATGCTTAAATTTAAGGATGACCCGCGTCGATAGCGTAGATATTCACCCAAACCACAAGGATCGCCTTGTCACTCTCGGAAGAGAAGCAGGAAATCATGTCTTGTACGCAGTCGTCCGATGCGTCCGCCCCACTGTTAGAAGGTGCAATCGAAAGTCAAGCGACAAAATCTGCACAAGTAAATGCAACTCACCATGTTGTGTCCACCTCAGCATTCAATGACGAGGCAAGTGGTTTGATAGCATCCAAAGTCGCCTCGCATGCAGTTGACGTCGACGAATCGGTGCAAGATATAATCAGGCCAATATCAGTGTTAGAGCTGTTTCCAAAAACCTAGTTATTATATTAGAGTCCGACTTGATCGCCTTATCTGAGAAGAAACGCACATTCTGAAGACAGTCTGAGGACGAATTCGAAGCTGCTCCTGCGGTCGATAATTGCAACTCAGAGTATCCAACGATGTAGACGGTATTCTGTGTGAGTTGGGACAGCACGGTACCCGCAAGCAGAAGGGGAACTAGGATGCTTTTCAGGCACTCTTGCATATCCGAAGCCTTGAGTTGTTCGAAAAGAGTGACAGTAGTTGGGCAAAAAGAATTTGGGGAGCTGGGTTCCTTTTGAGGTTCTGTTCCTCCATCCTATATACCTTCGGAGATCAAGAAGTAAGAACACAGCTAAGCCCTGCAAATCCATGGGTGTTATACGCGAGCCACCGTTGAATCGCATCGGATACAAGTGGATGTCCCAAGCTAAAGTGAGGTATAAACCTTGCATCGCAGAGTGGCTCTTTCCGTTTCCGCGGCGAGCCAGCACCTAGCGAGGGATCTATCCATGGACAGATACTGAACGAGTGCGCTTCCGAGAGAATATTGACACCAAGAACTCGGGCTAGGCCCACGGGTGGATCTGTAGGCGAGTTGTAACCTGTTGTAACCCCGGGTCGACAAGCGTTTGCAGGGTTTCCGTTAGATCAAAATCTTATCTTATCTTGCCCTTGGCCACACAACAAGCGTATGCAAAGCTCCACAACTTTGCTTCAACTATAACTCGCCAACCTTGAAACTCCTTCAATAACCATGATGAACATTTCTGGAACTATACCAGCGAATCAAACAGCAGCCTATCTTCGTACACTGCCCGCCATTCGCGAACGATGCGGACGCGTTTATGACCTTGCAAATGATGGAAAGCTGAATTACTTTGATTATCACCCCGAGAGGGAGATTGATGTTGCAAATTTCTGCATAGGCATTATGAAGGTGAGAAATCGTGTGTTACCTACTATAAGCTGTTGAATCAGCATGTTGCTAGCGGGACTTTGGTGAAAAGTTCGACAGTGTATGTGATAATACACGTCGACCATGACTTGCGCCTCTCATATAAGAAGTAGATCAACCCTCATGGACGCTGGAGGCACCTGGATGCAGGCCTCGAACGTGTTCAGCCGATGATCGCCAAGTGGTCTTTACAGCCGAACCCCCCGGACCTCAAAGAGCAGGCACGCAGAACCATCGATCTCTTCGTGGTGTCTGTTCTCCTCGATGCTGGAGCGGGAAACGCATGGAAATACGTCGAATCGACATCTGGTTTGACTTTTAGCCGATCAGAAGGTCTCGGCGTTGCCAGCGTACACATGTTTGAGTCTGGTCTCTTTTCAAGTGATCCTGGCCAACCATATCAAGTTGACGGTACGTTTCTCGTATCTTGCAACGAGATCAACTCTCACCCTTTTACATAGCCGCTGGACTCGAAACCATAACACCAGAAAAGACTGCAAAGGCAATGCAGGTTGATGAATCAAACCCTATGGTTGGAATTGACGGCCGTTCCTCTCTGCTGTTCAATCTCAGCAAGGCTCTCAAAGCAAGTCCAGAGTTCTTCGGAGCCAACGCTCGCCCGGGAAACGTCATCGGTATGGTTTTGTTTCTCGAATCTGTATATGACTGTAAACGAATGATCTAGATTTCCTCGAATCTGAATCACAGCTCGAAGGCGACATCAGGGTGATTCCCATCGCAGCGTTATGGACAGCTCTCATCGATGGCTTAAATCCCATCTGGCCATCTCGCCTGTCTCTCGGAGGAGTCTCTCTCGGAGATGTCTGGCCATGTCCGTCATTGAAGACTTCAGTCTCGAATCCCGCAGAAGGCAATGATCTCGTTCCGTTTCACAAACTCACTATGTGGTTAACGTACAGTCTTGTGGAAGTGCTCGAGAAGAACCTGAAATGGCGTATTTACGGTCTTGAGGATATGACAGGGCTTCCTGAATACAGAAACGGTATGTTTTCCCTTGTTCCATGGAGTACCTCTACTGTATTATATCTGATCACTATAATTATCTCTCTGCAGGTGGCCTCCTTGTAGATCTCGGAGTACTAACACTGAAATCTGACGCTCTTCCTGTTGACCCCAAGTCCGGTCTCCCGCACGCGGTGCCTTCTCACCCTGCAATCGTAGAATGGCGCGCCATGACCGTAATTGAATTGTGAGTACCTTCCTCACGGCAACTCACTGTCCAGCGGTGCCGTCAGTCAATAAATGGATGTGCCTCGAGAAGCTTTTGTGGATAGGGTGCTCACGAGTCTTACAGGGATCGAATTGCCAACCTGATTCGTTCGCAGCTTGGATTGGAGGCATCACAACTCACTCTCGCTCAGGTTCTGGAGAGCGCGACATGGAAGGGTGGTCGCGAGATTGCTAAAATCAAGCGTCCAGAAACTGGCGGTCCGCCAATCGAAATCGAGAGCGACGGAACCGTCTTTTAGGCCAGCGAGAAGATATGATACGACTGGCTCGTCTACATTGTATCTTTCGTTATATTTTCAACCATATCACAAGTTAACGGTTTAAATTTGAGTCCTCAGCCAACGCACTCGGTCAAACCAGAGACCGTATTAGTTTACAACTTGAATAATTTTGTCTTCTATCGCACCAAGGATTCCAAGAGATGACGCCGCGGAAAAATTTCTAGGTTTTGGGAAGTATGCTATGAACTTATAATAGTCCGAGCCGCCTTCTTCACCTCAGCGCAGGATACCAAGAACGGATTAACCCAATCAACCTTCAAAAAACAGTATTGTATAAATCACAAGATCTTCAGCGTGGCGGCTGCAGTTCTAGCTTGCGCTGGACGGATGTTTCATTTTCTTGGACCCAAGACTAGACAAGGTGGAGGCTGTCAATGGACAGGCCCTCTGACCATGGTCATGATATTGCCGAGTGGGAGCGGGAGAATCGCGCTCAGTCCACGTCCAGAAGGAGTGTAGCTATGAGCCTGATTATAAGTCCCGGATCGAAGGCATTGAACCAGACATTATTTCACCGGATCGGCGTGCGGCCAGGGATTTTGTAGGGCATCGAAAATGAGAAAGATTGACATAAATTGACATACCTCTGACATGACCTGACCATGGAGAGTTACAGGATCCTGAATCATGAATGAAGACGGAAAAATCCTAAGGGACACCTACTTATTGCTTCACTCATCACGACACCCTGGGATGAATCACAGGTGGGTTGCCAATACATGGAATATATCTTGGAGATGTATGTGTGGAAGGAAGAACCCCGGGGTGGGGCATGAACTTCTATGAATTCAATGAACTGGATCTGATGATCGTGTTCATCAAGTCTTCTGCAGCAGGAAGTCCTAGCGGAGAAACGCAATATCGATTGTAGCGTTGAATCGAGTAGCGCTCTGCGACGTAGTGTGGCCTTAGATACCCAATCTGACGGTTCTCGATCATCCTTCAGCGGGTCATTCGAGTAGTTGTAATCTCGGGATAGAAAGGGGAAACGGAGGAAGATTTTGAAGACTCGTGGGAGAGTTTCCCCGCATCCCCACATGCCGGCAGCTGTGTCGAGATTGAATCTCAGCGAGCCACGTCTTCTCTTCCAGCACGACCACGGCACGTTTTGGGACTCCCGCCCCCGACGAATAGCTTCTTGCGAACATTGTAGTGCATCATTCAAGACCTGGGGCTTGGAGGGTTTTATGGAATCGCCTATGTGGTTGGCTGCCAGCTCGTACGCCGCTTAGTTGTGGACGACTGGTTTCATCGACAATTCATCGACCATTCAATACCCAATACTAGCTATGTCTCGTTGGTCCCACCTCAACTGAAGAAACAATTCACTCTTTACTTGAAAGATCTCTTGGTGTTCGTCGTCAGCTGGAGAGAGCCTTATGGCCAAGTGCGCTTTCAATTCTAGCGCCGAGAACACAAGAACGTACTGGTGTACTGGGCACTCTGCCCTTACCCTACCTGGCAAATTTGTATAATCTCAAGAAATCTTGATGCTCCAGTTCGTCAATCTTGAGGGCGACTCATGCTTTATTATCGGACAATATCTTCTCGATAAAATAGTATAAAAACGAGGATATCGTCTTCAGCTTGTTCACAGCTCAACTATTGGCGTCTATCTGTTGATCAATCTCCATGTTCCCGAAACTTGCTCTTCTCTCCCTCATACTCGGCGCCCTCGTCAAAGGCCAGCTCGTTGGCAAGTACGAAACTGAAACTCACCCCAAACTCCCCTGGCAACGCTGCACCAAAAACGGTGGCTGCCAGACCGTTTCCGCAGGCAGCATCACACTTGACGCGAATTGGCGCTGGGTGCACAGCAAAGACGACTACAAGAACTGCTATACCGGTAATGCATGGGACACCACTCTCTGCTCGGACAACAAGCGCTGCGCGACGAACTGTGCGTTGGAAGGTGCCAACTACCAATCAACGTACGGGATCACTACCAGTGGGAACGCGCTCACCCTCAAGTTCATCCAGAAGAACAATAATGGGAAGAACGTAGGATCAAGGGTGTACTTGATGGCGAGCGACACCAAGTATGAGATGTTCAAGTTGCTGAACAAGGAGTTCACGTTCGATGTGGATGTTTCGAAGCTTCCTTGTGGTCTTAATGGTGCACTGTATTTTTCGTCGATGGACGAGGATGGTGGGATGGCGCGGTTCTCCGCCAATAAAGCTGGAGCGAAGTATGGGACTGGGTATTGCGACTCTCAATGTGCGAGAGATATCAAGTTCATCAACGGGGAGGTACGTTTGTTGCATTCATCTAGGTTTCCTGTTCTAATCAACGACTAGGGCAACGCTGAAGGCTGGACTGCCTCAGAGACTGATCCTAACGCTGGTGTCGGCAACCATGGCGCTTGCTGCCACGAAATGGACATTTGGGAGGCCAACTCCATCTCCACCGCGTATACTCCCCATCCCTGCGACTCCCACCAGGCATTCCGTTGCAGTGGCTCCGAATGTGGCGGCAAAGACAACCGTTACGGTAGTGGCTGTGACCCCGACGGATGCGACTTCAACTCGTTCCGTCTGGGCGACCAGTCGTTCTATGGCCCCGGCATGAAGGTGGACACCAAATCCAAATTCACTATCGTCACTCAATTCCTTACCGATACCGGCACCGACTCTGGTGTGCTCAAGGAAATCCGCCGTCTTTACGTGCAGAATGGGAGGGTTATCCAGAACTCAAAGGTCAACGTCCCTGGGATGTCCCCCAGCTACGACTCGATCACCGAACAGTTCTGCGATGACACCAAGATTGTGTTCGGAGATCGCGATAGCCACTCGGACCATGGCGGTCTTGCAAGCATTTCGCAGGGTATGAAGACAGGGATGGTGTTGGTGCTTAGTATTTGGGACGATCATACGGCCAACATGTTGTGGCTCGACTCAAACTACCCGACGGATGCGGACCCCAACAAGCCGGGTATCGCACGCGGCACATGCCCGACTAGTTCTGGCGTTCCGTCTGAAGTCGAGTCGTCTGCAGCGGACGCGCAGGTCATCTATTCCAATATCAAGTTCGGGGATATCGGGTCTACCTATTCTGGCTAGGAGCGGGCGGGATTCTTCATATGTACTTATTGGAATATGTGCGCGTGTTAGCTACAGGATCTTGTTTTATTTGAACTTGAATATCAAAATCGTTGATCCGTATGCACCAAAGAACCTCGTCTTTTGGGCTGGCCATGGTCACGGAGAAGTTTAGCCTTCGGGGGGAACAACTCGGTCTTTTAAGAAGACGCATATATTAGGGCTCGTATTCAGCAATTGTGCATATGACTGAATAGTATTCAAGAACCACATTAGGTTGGTGACGGACTTTGTGCGTCGCTTGATTGGATGGACATGCAATGTGACATTTGCGTTGGAGAAGCTAGGGTACTGAATTGTACGAAGACTGCCGTTTGGGTGCGGATAATTGGATCCCCTGGTGCGCACGGTAAAGCAGGCAAAACAGAACTACAATTCCGTGAACGATGCGTTCTACCGTAATAATTTAGCCCTGATTTTAGCGAGGTGAACACAGGGAGGTTGTAGCAGCCCTCGTGAGTTGGGAGAAGTTGGCGACGGGCGACTGGTAATTCAAACGCCCGAAGAAACGCTGTAACTTCGCGGATATCTTCTCTGAAGCTCAGGCTGGAATAGAACCTCTTTTATTTCTGAACATGATGATCTAGAGGCTTGGCGGATACCTGGACGAGCTGGCTCGGTAGGGATACGTTGCTGTCCTGAAGCATTAAATTCTCCAATCTGGACGCAGCATAAAAGAAAAAAACAACCTAAAAGACCTAGGGTTTTCGGAGGACATTTAAAGGGTTCCAGAGACCAAAAAGGTATTGTATTTGTTCCAACGAAGATTATACAGCGAAAACCGTAGATGGGTTAGTAGATCGTGCAGTGCCGATTTGGTCTATTTTTGGACCCAACTCATTCCTCGATCGATTGATAAAATTTCATGGGACTGCCAAAATTGTCATCTCACATACTATTTTTGTGCAGACGTGCAGATCGTCGCTCACTCTCCCCTCAGAAACTTGATAATCCTAGACCGCATTGGATCACAACGCGAATGTCGGTATTGAGACCCCTCAGAGGGGTGTCGAGCCAAGCATAACGAAGGGCATTTGCTTGGAAGCAAGATTTCGTAGCCAAGAATGATGGACTCCATCCGGGTCCTTGGTCCTTGATGCCGCCGAAAACAGCCCAGCGCTCCTGCTACTACCTCCAGAGTCGCTGTTGCACAATGTTCCAAAGGGTCGAGCATCGAATAATTTCTCCGGACTAGCTGTGTAGTATAAAATCGATGGGTTTTTCAAGAAAAATGCCCAGCGTCCAAAAATCCTTGGAAGATGTTCCCCAAACTCGCTCTCATCACTCTCGCTCTCTCTGCTGCTTCGTCCGTATTTGGACAGCAGGTCGGCTCTTACCAAACGGAAACGCACCCCAAGCTCACCTGGCAAAAATGTACGAAGAGTGGATGCACCAACGTCGCTGGCAGCATCGTGCTCGACTCTAACTGGCGCTGGATCCACAAAACGAGCGATTACAAGAACTGCTACACCGGCAACGCCTGGGATTCCACACTCTGCGCTGACAACAAGAAGTGCGCATCGGGCTGTGCAGTGGAGGGTGCGGATTATTCGGCGACATACGGTATCACAACGAGCGGGAATGCATTGACGCTCAAGTTCATCCAGAACAACAATAATGGCAAGAACATTGGCTCCCGCGTCTATCTCCTCGCCAGCGACAGCAAATACCAGATGTTCAAGCTGCTCAATCAGGAGTTTACGTTTGATGTGGATGTGAGCAAGTTGCCGTGTGGGTTGAATGGGGCGGTGTACTTTTCGGCGATGGATGAAGATGGTGGAATGAGCAAGTTTTCGACGAACAAAGCGGGCGCCAAGTATGGAACTGGGTATTGCGATTCTCAGTGCCCAAGAGATATCAAGTTCATCAACGGAGAGGTGAGTCTATCTTGTATTTTATGTAATTTTGGCTGACACTTGTTTACTAGGCCAACGCAGAGGGTTGGAATCCTGCCTCAAACGACCAGAACGCTGGACTCGGCAAATACGGTGCCTGCTGTAACGAAATGGATATCTGGGAGGCCAACAAGATTTCAACTGCTTACACTCCCCATCCTTGCGACGGCACCGCTCTTTCTAAATGCACCGAATCCGCATGTGGTGGATCCGATAACCGCTATGGCACCATATGCGACCCCGATGGCTGCGACTTCAACTCGTATCGCATGGGCGACAAATCATTCTACGGCCCAGGCATGACCGTCGACACCAACTCCAAGTTCACAATTGTCACCCAGTTCATCACCACCACTGGGACCGCCTCTGGTACCCTCAAGGAGATCCGTCGTCTTTACGTTCAGAACGGCAAGGTCATCCAGAACTCGGTTGTCAACGTTCCTGGGATGGACGCCCTCGACTCCATCACGGAAGAGTTCTGCAGCAGCGCAAAGACGGCGTTTGAAGATCGGGATTCGTTTGGTGCACATGGAGGATTAGCGGGGATCGGAAAATCGATGAATGTGGGCATGGTACTCGTGCTTTCGGTCTGGGACGACCACACTGCCAATATGCTTTGGCTGGACTCGACCTACCCTACCGACGCAGATCCCGAAAAGCCTGGTATCGCTCGTGGCACCTGCTCCACCGACTCCGGAAAACCTGAGGATGTCGAGTCATCGGCGGCTGACTCTGTTGTTACCTACTCGAACATCAAGATTGGAGACATTGGATCAACCTATAAGGCTTAGATATCGAAAAATATGTATTATGATTTGACAATTTGATTTATTTTTGAATTTCTTATCCCCTAGGAAAATATTAAACCTTGGCATAAATTGCCAATGCTTGGCGGTGAGTAGACGCTGGTGAGCGGTGCCTATACGCACAGCAACGCCTATTTTGAATCTTGGCGTATTCTTGCCCCATTGACCATCTACTTCACTCTCTGCACTGGCACTTATTTTGATTTTTATGAGGCTCTATGCCGTATCAGCTTGCAGGTCACAACAGCGCAGGTCCGTACGACCAGCTAGAATTGAGTTTTATGCGAACGTGAGGTTTATTTTTAGCGCATCTGGTTTTGCATCTAGTTGTAGGGCCATGTGAACGGCTCGAATAGGAAATGCCCGCTGTGTTATACAAATCGGTAACACCCTGATCTAGATATGCGTGGGCTTATCTGTGTGGATCTCCGTGTCCTATGTCACATATTTTCCGTGTTTCTCTTCTCTCAGTGCTATTCTAACGGCATGGCTCAGCAGTGAAAATATGCATTAACGTCGGACAATTCTGCAATGCGAATCGTATAAAGGTAACCTCAATTCAACAGATGGGAATCAGGCCTCCTCGTCGTCGCACCAAAACATGTTCCCAAAGCTTGCCCTGCTTTCGCTCGCTCTCACCGCCCTGTCCGTTGCTGGACAGCAGGTTGGTTCATACCAGACCGAAACCCACCCCAAGCTTAGCTGGCAGAAGTGCACCAAGGGAGGCAGCTGTACCACCGTCTCTGGAAGCATCGTCCTCGACTCCAACTGGCGATGGGTGCACAAGACAGGCGACTACAAGAATTGCTACACTGGCAACACTTGGGATACCACCCTCTGCGCAGACAACAAGAAGTGTGCATCGGGTTGCGCCCTCGAGGGTGCCGACTACTCCGCCACATACGGTATTACCACCAGCGGCAATGGGCTTACCATGAAGTTCATCCAGAGCAATAACAACGGCAAGAATATCGGTTCCCGTGTCTACCTGCTGGCCAGCGACACCAAGTACCAGATGTTCAAGCTTCTCAATCAGGAGTTCACCTTCGACGTCGACGTCTCCAAATTACCCTGCGGTCTCAACGGTGCCGTCTACTTCTCCGCCATGGACGAGGATGGTGGTATGGCCCGCTTCTCTACCAACAAGGCTGGTGCCAAATATGGTACTGGTTACTGCGACTCCCAGTGCCCTCGCGATATCAAGTTCATCAACGGAGAGGTGAGCTAACTGTTCTTGCTATTGGGAATTCCGCCAACGTATACCCCATAGGCCAACGCAGAGGGGTGGACGCCCGCCGACAACGACCAGAATGCTGGTCAGGGTAACTATGGTACCTGCTGTAACGAGATGGATATATGGGAAGCCAATAAGATCTCCACCGCCTACACTCCCCACCCCTGCGACGGCACTCAAGCCTCCCGTTGCTCGGGATCCGCCTGTGGTGGCCAAAGTAACCGCTATGGCTCCATCTGCGACCCCGATGGCTGCGACTTCAACTCCTTCCGCATGGGTGACCAATCCTACTACGGCCCAGGCCTAACAGTCGACAGCAACTCTAAATTCACCATCGTCACCCAGTTCATCACCGACACCGGCACCGCTTCTGGCACTCTCAAGGAGATTCGCAGACTGTATGTCCAGAACGGCAAAGTCATTCAAAATTCCAAAGTCAACGTACCCGGGATGGACCCTGTGGACTCGATCACGTCAGATTACTGCAGCCAGGCGAAGGTGGCGTTTGGGGATACGGATTCGTTTGGTCAGCACGGTGGGTTGGCGGGCATTGGCAAGTCGATGAATGCGGGCATGGTGCTCGTCCTTTCGATTTGGGATGATCATACCGCTAATATGCTCTGGCTCGACTCCAACTACCCCACTGACAAGGACCCATCGACGCCAGGTGTGGCTCGTGGTACTTGCAGCACCGACTCTGGAAAGCCCGACGATGTCGAGTCATCCGCAGCCAGTGCAACGGTCACTTACTCGAACATCAAGTTTGGAGACATTGGGTCGACCTACAAAGCCTCTTAGGACACGGATACTAGGCGTTGGTAGTATGGATGTATGTTGCAATGCGAATGGGATTTATCTGTCCAAAGCCAAACAACGGATCACTAACATAAACATTGCTTGCGCCGGTACGCCCATGTTGTTGCGGGTCGATCTCTCAGGCCGTTCATCACGCACCGCACTGTCTATCATTACACGGATGTCTTATGGCCGAACGTACCTTGATTGTCTATGTCGATGCCCAAAGTCCAGGGTTCGTGTTCATTCATTGCGCAACTGTCCTCGCTCCAACCTGGTTCACTCTGCGAACCGTTCTCCTGCCCGACTTGGATCGCTCTTTTTGGGTTTGTTGTCGGCGGGATATGTGTGTAGCTGATCTCGATTTCCGAAGCAAGTGAATTGCGCCTGGAAAGAAGCACTGGCGGCGGAAAAATCTCTCGGCTGATCGCATGTGAGCTCTGTTTTAGGGCGTTACTTCCGTTTTTGAATTCATATCTATATTTAGGTCGGGGACATCGTGCAAGGACTTGCAACATACAGTGTGGACCCTGCGGGTTAGTTAGCTGACTACAGTGTAGGGAATAGCCGCTGAACGTGTGTAGTTCCCTATGGCTGAACTTGGCGTCGTCATCTTATATGCTACTTTACAGTTCAAGGCACAAGTAAATATCTTCCTCTGGGGTTGTTATACGGTTGAGCGTGTCGAGCACCACCGAAGCCGCCCTTTCGTCGGTGTCTCCTGCGAGAGAAGCATGTTCATGTTCGCAATCATCACCAGATTCGAATCTCTGTAGTAAGTCTGCAAGGTCGCCTTCTTTCCTGCACTGACCGAATCTGATATTTTGGCGATCTAGAATCACCTGAGCTGTCCTGGACAGCCAAGAAAAAGCGACGCTTGGATCCCCGTCCTTGTTTCCAATCCGAAATGCTTCCATAGGTAGAGCCGGGTGTGGGGATCGAGCTACGTCCAATTGCACAAAATAATATCGGGCTATTTCTCCGCTCTGGAGGTATAAAGTGAAGTACAGGACCGAGTAATTCATCGCTAGCTTGTTCTAACCATCTCAACCAATTTCCTCCACAATGTTCAACAAGCTTGCACTCCTCTCGCTCGCTCTCTCCGCTCTCTCCGTCCATGGACAAGCGGTCGGATCCTACCAAACCGAAACTCACCCCAAAATGAGCTGGCAGAAGTGCACCAAGGGAGGCAGCTGCACCACCGTCTCTGGAAGCATCGTCATCGACTCCAACTGGCGATGGGTGCACAAGACAGGCGACTACAAGAACTGCTACACCGGCAATACTTGGGATACAACCCTCTGCGCCGACAACAAGAAGTGTGCATCGGGTTGCGCCCTCGAGGGTGCCGACTACTCCGCTACATACGGTATTACGACCAGCGGTAACGCCCTCACCCTCAAGTTCGTCCAGACCAACAACAACGGCAAGAACATTGGTTCCCGTGTCTACCTGATGGCCAGCGACACCAAGTACCAGATGTTCAAACTCCTCAACCAGGAGTTTACGTTCGACGTCGACGTTTCGAAGCTTCCGTGCGGTCTCAATGGTGCCCTCTACTTCTCGGCCATGGACGAGGACGGCGGCATGTCAAAGTACTCGACCAACAAGGCTGGTGCCAAGTATGGTACCGGTTACTGCGATTCTCAATGCCCCAGAGACATCAAGTTCATCAACGGCGAGGTGAGTTATGCTTACAACGTGATCGAATTTATCAATTATTGATATGTCGCTCCCATAGGCGAATGCTGAAGGATGGACACCCGCCGACAACGACGCAAACGCCGGACTTGGCAAGTACGGCGCATGCTGTAACGAGATGGATATCTGGGAAGCCAACTCGATCTCCACCGCCTACACACCCCATCCTTGCGACGGAACCGCTCTAGCCCGATGCACTGATTCCTCCTGCGGTGGCAAAGATAACCGTTATGGCTCCATCTGCGACCCCGATGGCTGCGATTTCAACTCGTACCGCATGGGGGATAGGTCGTTCTACGGGCCAGGCATGACCGTCAACACCGATACCAAGTTCACCGTCGTCACCCAATTCATCACCGACACTGGTACCGCCTCCGGTACCCTCAAGGAGATCCGCCGGCTATACGTCCAAGGCGGCAAGGTCATCCAGAACTCCAAGGTCAACGTTCCCGGAATGGATTCCCAGGACTCTATCGATTCCAATTTCTGCAGCAGCGCTAAGGTAGCGTTCGGCGACAAGGACTCATTTGGTGACCATGGAGGATTGGCGGGTATTGGCAAGTCGATGGCCGTCGGCATGGTGCTCGTGCTGTCGGTCTGGGACGACCACACCGCGAACATGCTCTGGCTCGATTCCAGCTACCCCACCGACGCGGATCCCGAGAAACCAGGTATCGCCCGTGGTACCTGCAGTACCGACTCCGGTGTTCCCTCCGATGTCGAGGAATCAGCCGCCAATTCCCAGGTCATCTACTCGAACATCAAGTTCGGCGACATTGGATCCACGTACAAGGCTTAAAACTGAGGTTCGCTAGCGGTAGAATGGTCTCCCTACTTCACGACTCATTTACGCATGGAAAGACTGTTCTCGTATCTTACAACATCCTGTATGACCGCTGCGAAATTAAGACACTCACAATCATAAGCATGCTAACTAGATGAGTCTGGCTTGGACTCTGGATGCAGTGAACGTGACAAAGCCTCAGTAACATTCATGTTCTTTGTATTTATAATAATACATCGTGAAGTACATAAACCTGGCAAACTGGGCTCGAATGTCACACTAAGCCTTCGTATAAAACTTTCTCCAAGTCCACGCTAAGCTTCATAACGTCGCGATCAAGTGCAGGTATACACTGAGTGCCTAAAATGGCCGCAATGCCAGTTGTTGGGTCTATGAAATGGAAGGTACCCGCCCATCCTGACCCTTGAAGCAAGGCAGGCAAATCAGAAGAGATGGTAGTAGGTGGAGAGAGAGAAACGTACAGAAACCTGACCCTTGCTTTCGACCAGTCGGCCAATCCTTTGTATTTATGCCTTGAGCGGTGGACCACTGATAACCGCCGGTAGGGTGCGAAGGGAAGAAAGAAATCAACAACTCCATTGACGTCTGAGCTTGTCCTTCGAGTGCTGGTTCGAAAAGGCCGAACACTGTCTCCTGCTTCAAGATGGGGTGTGAAGCTGTGCCCGCTGTTGAGAGGATGGTACGATTTTAATAAACGAAGTAGGGGACGAAGTATTATACCCACCGTGTATCTGTAAGAGATGACGAAGGAGTTTCAGGTAGTCCCTCTGTGATGAGTACAAACCGACACCACCGAAATGTCGTTTGACTGAGCAACAATGTCAAGCTTGCAGAACGAGTGAACTATGACAAAGGTTCCCCACCTTTCGTTGGGTCGTGCTCGAAGAGTCTAAACCTATTAGCCCAGAGCTCCAATTTGTCGTCCTGGCGGTAGGTGAGGTGGACAAGTTTTTCCTGCAATTCAGGTGTCAGGTAGAAGGAGGTCTTCATTCCCAAAGGTCCGAATATATTGGCCTTTCTGCTTATGGTATTGATTATCTCGTTCTCGATGGGAAGGTTGGATTCCCTTACAGATATTCCTCCAAAGGCAGACCGGTTGCCTTTTCGACAACGAAACCTAGCACGTCAGAGCTCCATCCGTACACCCCTGTTTCGTGAAAATAGTAAGGTCACTATCTTCGTGAGCAGAAACTACTTGCAATCTGTGCCTGGCTCGAATTGAAGAGGGATGCCCGGTAGGTCACCCTGCAGGATTGTGAGGTGACAGTTATGTTGAACCGACCAAAAAGGTTACCTTTATCAAAGAGAAGAACTCTCTGATAGGATCGTTCTTATCGTGGGGTGCGCTGTACGCAATCAACTGCCTGTCCATTGGCACATTCTTCGTGTAGAATAGCCCGCTGGTGAAGTTAAGAAGGTGTTTGACGCGAACGGTTTGAGTCGCAGGCTTGAAAGTTGAGTTTGCAGAGAAAGGATCGTCCAAGATGATACAGTTTTCGAACTCTTGGAGGTAGCGTGAGACCGGCGTCTCGAGCTCCAGTTTGCCGCGTTCAATGAGTTGCAGTGCCGCGATCTGCAGGATCGTTGAGTGGATCGTTATTACAAGAACAATAGTTCGTCGAGCTCACATGTGTGATCAACTTTGACTCGCTGCATATCCAGAAAGTGCTGTCTTCATCGACCTCCCCGCTAGAAGGGTCGTTCAGAATGTTATATCCACCACCTTTGGAATAGATATCCTTTTCGGCAGTTGTCGCCCCAAAGAGGAAACTGGGTATCTTGGGATCGTTCGCAGCCTTGGACTAGAACGGCATGAATCGTTTCTATAAGCTGTGCGTATTCATGGCAATATGAGGACAGACTCACTGCGAAGGCATCGAGAGCTTGTTTTCCAGAATCGGAGAGAGCCACCATGTTGATTCGCAAGAGATGGGGGATAGCTACTTGATTTGTCGGGCTCTTTATAAGATTTCCGACTTGCGATCGGACTGTGGGATTGAATATGACAAACGTTTTGAATACGACTGTACACGTGTACATATCTACAGTAATCAGTAAAGAACGTGTAAGGCGGGACAAGACAGGGATGACGACTACACCAGATCAACCTATGGGGAATCAAGACTGATGGTACTCTCAGCTTCTCTCCACAACCTCTCCCTTATCAGAGAATCAGGCGTCGCGTCGTCGCTTCCAGAGCTCGGAAACTCCATAATTGTATCCACGTAAGCTAGCGCCCATGCGCCGTTTCCCACTTTGGTGCCTCCTACTATGCGAGGCTTGGGGGATGACTCTGGCACGACCTCCCATCGACTTGTGGTTGGTTGCGTATCGGCTCGATCTGAAAAGAAAAAGTGGACAGAGTCAACAAAAAAAGAGAAAAAAGTTGAATGCAAAGCAGCTCACAGCATATCGTGTTCGTGTGAGGTTCGTAGATACCAACAGCCGGCGTGCCGTCCGCGAACCCCACCTTGCGTTTCTTTGACTGCGCAGCACTTTCTTGCCCAGCAGGGTTCCAAGCCTTACTCCTTTGGCTCGGTGGTAAGATGGCCCCTCCCATGGCCAACCCGTCAACTCCCTCGATTAATTTTAGGGCCTCCTTTCTCTGCTTTGCCCACACCTCCGACGCTTCGTTGACACGATTCGCCATCATCCATATCCAGTTCTCTTCAGCTACCCCGTCACGAGAGAGAAGACTCTTCCGTACGGCATTCAATGGACCATCGCTGAAAGGACCCCATCCGCTGCCGCCAAATATTGTGGTTGGTCCTCCTGCGCGGTAGATTCCACCGCCTCCACCTCGATCGGGTTTACTGCCTCCAGCTGCGGCCGCGTTCAGGGCTGTAAGGTCGTTGTTCTGATTGTTGGCATTAGGGTCTGGGAGTTCTCCGACGAGATCTCCAGCTTTCAGACCGCGGGCTGTGATCTCTTCTAGAGACTTGTCTTCGTAGTAGTCATCTGTAACCCATCTACCGTCTAAAGTTCATGGTGTTAGTTCTGTCGACAAAGAGATGGGACTTGGCATACCTATCAACATTTTGCTGCCATGCAACTTGAATGCGCTACGGGCAGTCACCAGTGTCACACTGCGAGTGCGAAGATGAGACCCCAGTTTCCCTTCAGCGATGAGATAGTCCTTCTCAGTCTGAGTTGCATTGAGTTTGAACGCAAGCAGGTTTCTGCGGAAGTAGTAGAGAGAATCACGGAATCCAGATGTGCGAGCAGCGTCGATTGCCAGCATATATTTACGCTCAGGATGTCGGTTTGGGAGCACAAATGTGGAAGACTTGAAACGACGGTCTGCCAAGAGGCAACTTCAGTATGACCATAGCGAAAACGCATCGACTAACTCACCTCCTAGTAGATTCCCAAACTTGTCGATCTTCTCGTCTCCTTTGGGATCATCGTCGGTCACGAATGCGTCCCCCTCGATGATATAAACTTTGCCCTGGATTGTCCGGAAGGGTTTTCCTCCCCCAATGGGTACTGTCTTTGCACCATCCAAGTCGCCGTCTATTGGTGTGCCTTCCAAAACTTCGCCATCCAGGTCGCCATACACTTCGCCGTCCTCGCCATCCGCGTCGCTGTCGTCGTCATTCTTTTTAGGAAGTTTTATCAGCAAAGAACCTCCTCCTCGACCTCGACCTCGACCTCGGCCTCTTCCTCGGCCCCTACCACGAGCGCGAGGTGTGCCCGTACCGCTTGTACTCGCACCTCGGCCACTTCCACGCGGTCTTCCTCGCGGACGACGCGTAATAGTCTCGACTGCATCGACTGGTGCCTCGTCCTCTTCATCTGCAGCCTGTGCGTCTTCCTCACTTGCTGCAGGGCTACCTTGGTCGACGTCCATCGCTTGGTCATCTTCGTTCTCTGCTTCAGGCCCGCCTGTCATCTGGTCCTCGTCTGGAAGGAGCACGGCGTCTGAGGTAGGTGTCTCTGTGGCATTTGATGTGGTCGCCGGACCTCTTGGCTTGATCAGAATTTTGGGCATCCTATGAGTTGGCAAGTGCGCCGATTATCAATGAGTTAGGTCTATGAATGATTGGACAACATGGATGTGTTGTTCGAAGAATAGGCACACAAGCGCAATCATTCGGGCCGCCAGGTCTCAGCAACAGGGGAGGTTTTCTATTGCCCCGGTTCTGACTATCTCGGCTAATGCATCGCCAATCCAATCTTCTCCTTCGCGCCATACACTGTCTACACCCCATGACCGAACAAGATGTACTGCATCGGAAATCCTTCGTTCCACTTGCCATTTTTCCCACTCGCCGTCGTCATCAACATCAATATAGCCGTTTTCCATTTTCAACAGGTGATATCCAATAAGTTCGGAGAGGTCTGATTGCAGCTCGTACATTGTACCATTGAATCGAGTATATCGAAGCATCATCCTAATGAGAGATGCATAAACGGCGGGTGGAGTGGGCGCAAGTATCGCCGAACAGCGGGGGGAGGTTATGTGGTTTGGCGTTACCTCTTCCAACTCGGACTCGTAGAGAGTCGAAAATGATTGAGGGTATATCACGATGTTTTGCATAAGAGCGCTTGACATGTCGCGAGTTAACCGATGATGGCGACCTTGAGTATCGAATTCTCCGTGTATATTTGTCTTGGATCTTGGAGTTGCGTGCGGCAGCCCGAGGTCTATCAAGGCGTCCGAAACTTGCGCTAAAGTCTCATCTGGTACCAAATAGCAGTAATCCTGGGTACAGATGCAGAGATCAGGTAAAATGATGGTCGACGAGAACATACCTGGACAACAACGGGGACGCTCATCCTCTTGTAGAGCAATGCCCGCCACTCAGTCAACCTGACACCAAGGTCTTGGAGGCGACGGACGGCGAGATCCACGACTTCTGCCGGCTTGTGGTCCAAGATGTCCTGCCTGTTGGGCAGCGAGGACGATGTCATGGTGGGCGGCAATCAAGATGATTTGGCGCCAGAAACGTCTAGCCCCTATTTTTGCACCTCCTGCTCAAATGTCCATCTCAATAACCACCTCACGCGATGACCAGCTCAAGGCTGCAGTCCTCCTCTCAGAATCACTTGAAATGCTGGGATCTCCACATGCCTTCATAGGTGGATTCGCATGGGCAGTATTGGGGAGCAGCCGGTTGACTGAGATGAGTGTCTAATCTTTTTTTTTGAATCGAGTCTTTCTTATATCTTTCGTCAAATTCCACGATATAGATGTGCTTATAGAGCACGAGGCTTTGGAAACAAGACAAAAATTATCACAACTCAACGCACAGTTTGCGGCAGTGGATTTTAAATTCTACTATGTCAAGGTATCCAACACTTTCTATATCGTCCAACACGAATCTCAGCCAACGAACTTGCAGGAACTTCGTGGAGACATGACCGGAAGAGACCTCGTCTATGCAAGCAAGGACAGTGTATCGATCGAAACATTGCGAGCTGGTACTTTAGGTTTGCCTAGCGTCGCGGGACCTGTCTATGAATATAGGCATGAGTCGGGATTCGGTGCGCTTACTACTGTTATCTATCCCGTGTTGAAAAACTATTCACCCAACATTATAGATGTTCGCTTGCTGCACCCAGGTGTCCTTATTTTGACAAAGATGAAACGCTGGTTAACCACCTGCGAGTCCACGCGACCAAAGACGCTTGCTAAAAATCGATCTGATGCTCGAGACCTCCGATGGCTCGTGGACTGGCTGGCTGGAAACGAAATGACCATCGATTTCGATAACTATGAAGGCAAATCGAAAGGGGAGCTAATGGGATACGTTCGCATATACCGCGAGAAATTTAGAGAGGATGAGGACTTGATGCTGCTGCTGAAGGCGGCTATCAAGCCAGAGGACTGGAATCTGTTGTAACCCACTCCGATCGAATCACACCTGTACTTGGAGACAATGTTGTTTTCATTTTTAAATTGATTTCAAGAAGATTATCGACCCGATGACAGCCCTACCAAATTTGACCAGATGGCTAGAGCTGCGTGTACCTCTGAGACTGGAAGGTACACGATGTATGTACGCGGTACGACAATCTCTGAAAACGTCGAGGAGGATTACTGCGTCGTTCCTTCTTGCGTGACGTATTCAAATCATGCATTGCGCGTCTACACTCCGCGAGACGATTACTCTGTAAATGAAAGATCAAGATCGAGCAACGCATATGAAAGTAGCGTGTGCTTACTGGAACGGGCCCTCATCTTTCTGCGTTTGCGACGGAGCCTACGGGATCTCTTTTTCTTCCACTTCTCTCTCATTTTCTAGATATTGAAAAGTAAGCAATCTATAGGACAATACGAAATAGATACGGACTTGTTATGATGGTGGAGGAGCTTGGGTTAGAATGCGGGGTTGTGGGGAGTGTTGGACAGAGGAACTATACAGTTATTACGTCAGCTTTCGCACGAGCGGCTCCTGCCGGAATGCGCGCTTAGCGCTTGCTTCGTTATTCGACTCTGCCAACAACCTGTCACTATGTCCAAACGCAGAGTGCCCGCTGCTTTGCATGAGGAGCTGACCGAATATGCAGCTCTCATGCGAGCCCTCCGGACGCAGGATATCATGGACCTCACGAAACATATCACGAAAGATTCCCCATTCACTCTGGGGGACAAGGATGTAGATATGGATAGTGGGTCAGACTCATCTAGGATAACAGGAGTTGGTTCCAGCAGGTCATCAAAGTCAAAGGGGAAGCAAAAGGCTACTAATTCTTCTGGTCAAAAGACTCAACTCAGACGTGATCATTGGACGCGTTGGCCACTACTTCTGGATGATGTTCCGAAACCTGAATGGACTCTTGAGGACGAGGTGGCCGTCATTGCTAATATGGCCATGAAGTTGAATAGCACCGCCCATCATCCACTGGTGGCTAATTCTCCTGAGCCCGAGGACTATGAAGACGAGGACGAGCTTGTTGATGTGGATATTGCAGTTGAAGAAGACGATCCAGATCATGCGTTCTACGTCCCAGACCTGGCGGCTATCGTTGCGGGTTACCTGTCTACTCTCCTGGCGGATCTTGCCTCTTATACTGCTCCGCGTCCAGCGAGTATGCAAAACCGAATAGAGCCTCTTGGTTGGCGGACGGTGATTGATGCTGTCGTTACTTGCGGTAATCCTGAACTTGCGAACCCAACGTATGTCGAAACGTTTCTTTTTGTTGCTGATATGGGTTGTCATCTACAAATTTGTAGGGTAGTCAACAATGTCATTCGGAGAATGAAAGCGTTGTATGGAACCTCGATCTCTTCATTTGAGGATAGCGACGCTACTACCGATCGGCGTAAGTCACTTTTGATACAGTTTGACTGTACAGCTGACCTTCAGATTTAGTTGTGAAAAGAATCCGAGCGCAGAATGCAGCGAAGCAAAAGTTGAATGAGCGCTTTGCGAAAGCAGAGGCATCTCTATTTACTCAGTCCTCGCCCTCTCTTTACAAGGAGCCTTCGCCTCTTCCACCCACTTTGACCAAACAAAAACGCAGCAAGCTGTCCCGTAAAGAAGGTCTGTTCTTCCTCGTTGTACATATTCGTTTTCTTGAACCTTCTACGCTCAGAGAAAAGCTATGTCCCAAGGGTCAAAAGAACTTCGAAGGCAAGGGCGTCGCCACCGCCTGCAACAGAGGTCAGCGAGGAGACTGTTGAAGAGCAAGCCCAAGTTTTGTCTCAAGAGGCACCGAGGCGGACTGGCAGAGCGAAACCCAAGGTCAATTACCGTGACCTGGCGCCTGATGACCCCTCTATGGAAGGGTGATGGTCTAGATCGCCCTTCGGAATGTTGTCGATACCTTTTCCTAATCCCTTAGCGTTTGGACTCGAAATCTGTCACTTGTTCCTATGTTTTATCCATCATCCTTACGAAGAAAAAATATAGAACGATTGATTTTCAGTCATATTTTGTAAGTCATATGCAAAACGGGGGGTTCGAATTCCAGTATCTTCCAAATGACTACACTATTTCTAGCATGGGAAGGGGGGGGAATGATAGCAGCCGAAAAAGAGACTGGTGAATGGACCATGAAAGACGAGATAGCTAATTGAGTAAGAATTCAAGTCGACGAATTCGCAGCGACTTGGGGAAGTTGAGCTGACACCTTTTCAGGACTCGCCACACTCGATCCATCACCGCCTCCGCTACCTGTACTGGGTCGACCACCCTAGGGGCCGGCATAACTCCAGCCGCCACCACCCCCTCCCCCAACCCC
>Ga0247735_1000265_pt1 | contig 22265 bp, 33 predicted proteins | sample UWRJL178409R2_FD_180934 | JGI IMG/M metagenome (GOLD analysis project Ga0247735, IMG submission 180934) | Plant litter microbial communities from Arlington Agricultural Research Station in Wisconsin, United States - UWRJ-L178-409R-2 | ecosystem: Environmental > Terrestrial > Plant litter >... | reverse complement strand
TTGAGCTCAATTGGACGCAGTTTGGTGAATATATTTGAATTGGTCGAAAGGTGGGTCGTGGTCGATGTGTGGGTCAGGGATAGTATCCATTCCATAGCATCTAGTGGAAGTCTAGCATACACTTTTCAAGGTATGTTGCACATAAAGCCTAAAAATCGCTGAAAGCCGAACGAGCATATGACTCCAAGGTACAGGTGTAGCACTGGCAGTCACCAACAGCGTCACCAATATTGCAGGCGTCATCGATCCCACATTCAAATGCTTTGTGGACGAGAGTCCCATTGCTGGCGCGCCATACTCTTCCGATGTTGCCAATCGGCGGATAGTTTGTTCTGCCCAAAATCTCGTCGACGGCCAGCACACTTTCAAAGTCGATACAAGTACAACTGAGCAACCGTTCTTTTTTGATTATCTGGCATATCGTCCTTCAACTGGCGCTTCTTTGGATAATGAGGCGGTCGTCTTCGACTCAACAGATCCGACATTCAACTTCACCCCTGCAACGGCTTGGAAACCCTCTAACTACTTCAACGCGACGACCACAAATGGTTCCATAGTATCTCTCGAATTTAATGGTACGTGCATCGTTCTGCTAGCGCCATTTGGTCTGATTCTGGTGTTGTTTATGCAAGCTGCGATGCTATACTGGTATGGGACGATTCCTGGTGGGGGCGACACACCTGATGGCTCCAGTAATTGCGCATACACAATAGACGGTGGAAAATCCACACCGTTTATTTTGACTGCCCAGCGACCTGGAACTCTGCGATCCTCAGCGCAACTACTCTTTCAAACTCCCAAACTCGATCCCAAGCATCATACTATATCAGTGACATACCTTGGAGGGCCGAATACTGTCCCTCTTAGCGTTGAATACATCATCGTCTCAAACTCATCATCTACGTCATTTTTAACTCCATCGTCCACCATTTCGTCGACTGCCAGTGTGACTCCCAGCTCCGTCCCGAAGCCATCTCTCAATATCGGTGCAGTCATAGGCGGTGTCCTAGGTGGTCTTGCGCTGCTCACCCTCATACTGTCTACGCTATTGTTATTTCGCTACCGAGCAAGAAAACGAGCGGTGGCAGTGGATCGGGTTGCACCTACTCCTTTCAACCAGAGAGAGATGGTCGAATCGCCCGAGCCTCATGTTCCCTTTGACAATGTCATTCCCCGACATGTTTCTCCGAAGGGATCAACACCAATGCAAGCGATTTCGCAGATCGGTGGGCGTTCCCAAGCTTCTACGTCTGGAGTTGACCCTTCATCGCAGGTTGGTTCAAGTAGTTCAAACTGGAGAGCAGTGCGCCACGAGGATAGCGGCGTCAGGTTTTTTTCGTCTCCCAACAGTGTAATAGATTTACCACCGAGTTACACATCAGTAGCTGGAGGGTTCACAGCCTTTTGAATTTGATTCTGCCTTGGGATCACTCGCGAATATCATATATCTTCGTTGATGAAAAAATGAGCGACAGGACTCGGAGTAAAACCTACAACTACATAACGTCTACCTTCCGCGATGTTAAGTTGTGGGTGGACACACAACACCGAGAAAGCTAGAAAAAGAAGCTTAGGCGCGAAACAAATCCTGGCTGAAACGGTCCCGGGGATCACTACTACATTAATTCAGAGCTATTGAGCCACTAGTAGCTTACGTGGAGATTATCTAGAGAACCGCAGCGGGTCAGCATCCGGGTCAGATAGGTCTAACCATAAGAATCGCCACTGTGGTCTGGGGATACCCTTTCATTTTCTCGTTTTTGTGGAGTTTCTGAATGCACGAGGCGCTCAATTGAATTCGGAGCAAAGTACCTCGAGCACTGCCACCGGAGCACCCAAATTACCGGTCGGCGATACGGATCCCCCCGAGCGTTTATGGGCGCCAAGAACGTCAAACACGGTCAGCGCTATCTTGGCTCCTTGGCGCCTAACACCACTGTGCAAGCACATTCCCAGCTTGGACTTGTTCTGGGCGCCTATCTAAATTCTTAAGCGCTGGAACAATTCAATTGATCAACCAGTCCTGCCTACCTAGATAGTAAGTCTTACTGCAACGCTCTAGCATCGGACATAATCTCAGCTCCTGTGGGTCCTGTCAGTAGACTCATGCCAAGGACTATTCCCGCCGTCAACCATCGCTTTTAGCAGCTGACCCTGCAATAATGTTGCCTGAATTCCTGTTTGATTTGAAGCCAAGAAAATGCAAATCCAGGCACGCTCAAAAGTCGAGCCTAAGAGCCGCCTTCTTTCACAGCCCTCTCGAAGGGCTAAAAGGACTCGACGACAGTTCCTCGCAAGCTCTTGCTTCATCCTTGAGGTCCTCCCCGTCCCCCTAGACTCTCCTATTAGCCTCTTTGACAATCCTCTGCTCAGTCTTATTACGGTTTGATTCGGACGTTCTGTCGATATGGCTACAGTCTGCACACCCATCGCCACGGCCACTCGGACCACCACCATCCCAACCAGCACTGAGATTGTCACCTTTACCACTACTGTGACTACCCTCCCAGGGGATGTGATAACGTCCACGTTCACCACCTGCGTCAGTCAGACCGGGCTGTCGACTTGTGTGCCGCAGACAGTGACAAATTTTATCACTCAAGACGGTAATACGCCCCCTCTCCATTCATTGCATTAAATTCACCCCCCTTTCAGGAGCGGTCGTGACTACCCAAATACCAATCACCCTCTTCTCAGACGGTGTTGCGACTCAGACAACGACATTATTTGGGTCGACTTGCTCAACCCTTCCACCTGGCGTTCCTCCACCCAGTCCCATTCCGAACCCAAATCCCAATCCGAACCCGAACCCTGGCAGCATCATCACCCCAGGACCTTCGTCGAGGACAAGTTCTTTCCCGACTTCAAGCTCTACTGGTACTGGTCTTCCTTCAGTATCTGATGGCACATCGGAAAAGAAGTTTCCTATTGGGCCAGTCGTCGGTGGCGTCGTCGGTGGACTTGCGTTATTCGCAGGCGCAGCGTTTATGCTGTACAAGTATTTGTGAGTTCTTTTTCTCAGTAACAAAACAGGTAACCCATTGCTAAGCATGTTTTCTGTTCTGATAGCAAAGCGAACAAATTCAAGGGTAAATTCGATGGCGGTGACTCATTGTACGGAAAGGAAGAGTTCGCGGCGAAACCTACTCTTCCAACGTTGGCTGCGAACGCACCACCTCAAGCTGCTGGAGGTGCTGCTGCCCCTTCAGCGGCTGCCTTCCATGCAGGTGTGAACGTTGCTCAGGCTCACTTCGCCCAAGGGGGTCAAGGAGGCGGGCAAAGTGGCCAGGGCGGTCAAGGAGTCGAGAGTTGTGAACCCCAACAGTATCCCGGTCAACATCCCTCTCCAGGCCAAACTGGAGCGGAGCAGTACGGCGCGACACAGACAGGTGCCGAGCAACAGCAGGGATATCAATGGGACGGACCTGATAAGCTGCCTCAGAAGCTGCAGAATAAGCTCGCGGAGAAGATCGATGGATATATGGCCCGCCCTCCGTCCGGCTCGTTCCCTGCCCCTGGGGTCAGTGGTATGGCGACTATGGGTGCCGCTGGGTATGCTCAACAACAACACCAGCAACCACAGTACCAACAGCAGCCCGGATTCGGATATTCGCCATCGTCAAGCCCACCACCTAGTTCACCTCCGATGAACAACGCCGGTTTTGGTGCGGGTCCAAACTACAACTCTGGTATGAGCGTTACGCCCTCGCCTCCGCCGATGCAGTATGGCCAACAGACGACAAATGTTGCGGTTCCCGGGCAGTCATCCGTTCCCGCCCAGACGGCATACCAAACCCAGTTGGCTTCCCAGTATAAAGGTTACGCAGAGCCAAGTCGTGGCCTTCCGAATCAATGACGAGCTTTAGAATCTCATCTTTACCTGGGCTATGCTTCGTCATTGAAGATTTATTCTTACATTTTTTTTGTATTCTGGGGTAGTTTATACACGTTATTTCATCATGATAATGACTTCAAATGCTCCATCGCTTGGCAATTTTAGTCAACTAAAGGTTCCAGATTGAAAGCATGCTTAAAACTATTCACAATTGATGCGTTCCAAAGTCACACGCATCGAATGGAATTGTATACATCTCGCGACAGTCCAGACGTTGGTTTAGGACCCACTCTCCACTATTCAATACGTTTGAAGTTCTTCTGAGAGAGTTGTCGATGTTTGGACACAGGTGACCCTCTTTCGGATCAGCAATGTTGTTCTTTTATCTAATCTTAGGATAGATCGGCCGAGGGCTGCCTAGATCGGGAATACTTCGGCCGGTCTGGGGTCGAGTCAACTCCAGCGTCCAATAAAGTTTTCGTCTGCAACCACCATCTCCTACTGGTCCCCGTCCGTCTCTCTTTTATTCCCAAAAGCCATGGCTCTGCCAGCATCCAGATCGTTCACCACAAAAGGTGCACCAAAAGCGGCGACAAGCATTATACGATGCAAGTCTTCTGTCGCTGCACAGGGAAACCTCTCCATGCTCGACGCGAAGTCGAGGGTGAGGGAGCATGCTCGCAACATTAGCCGGACCACTGTAGCGAAAGCTACACCGGCACCAGCATCGTATGTCGAGCGAAAGGGTCTAAACTTGTTTTGATACTAAAAATACGAGCAGACGACCTACCCCAGCACCGGGATTCCAGCAGGTGCCGACGCCGAGCAATACAAGACTGCCTGCATCTCGCATCGACGGTCCAGGACTGGCACCGAATGCACCTCTGGACTACTCATTCGTCGGTCTATCTGGTGGGCAGATCTTCCATGAAATGATGCTGCGCCATGGCGTTAAGCACATCTTCGGCTACCCCGGCGGCGCTATCCTGCCCGTGTTCGACGCCATCTACCAATCTCCCCACTTTGACTTCGTGCTGCCACGCCACGAACAAGGTGCCGGTCATATGGCAGAGGGATATGCTCGTGTGTCCGGTCTGCCTGGTGTTGTCCTCGTCACATCAGGTCCAGGAGCGACAAACGTCATCACACCAATGCAGGATGCCATGTCCGATGGTGTACCCCTCGTCGTCTTCTCGGGACAGGTAGCCACATCCGCTATTGGTTCAGACGCATTCCAAGAAGCCGATATTGTTGGGATCTCACGTAGTTGCACCAAGTGGAATGTCATGGTCAAGTCCATTGAGGAACTACCAAGACGGATTAACGAGGCTTTCAAGATCGCCACCTCCGGCAGACCAGGACCTGTCCTCGTCGACCTACCCAAGGACATTACTGCCGGTATCCTGCGCACAGGTCTGCCATTCAAGGCCACCACCCCGGGCATTCACCTTGGTTTACCCATGAACCCTCTGCAGATGGAGGAATTCGCCTCTGATCCCGAGCTCATCAAGGCGGCTGCTCGTATGATCAACCAGGCCCAGCGACCTATCGTCTACGCCGGCAACGGTGTCCTATCTAGCCCTATGGGTCCCAAGCTCCTAGCCGAGCTGGCAGAGAAGGGTAATATTCCTGTCTGCACAACGCTGCAAGGACTCGGTGCATTCGACGAGATGAACGAGAAGAGTCTGCACATGCTAGGCATGCACGGGTCCGCGTACGCCAACATCGCGATGCAGCAGGCCGACGTGATTATCGCCCTTGGCGCGCGGTTCGACGATCGTGTGACTGGCAAGGTGGATACGTTCGCCCCAGCAGCCAAGGTTGCCGCTGCTCAAGGCCGTGGTGGAATTATTCACTTTGAGATCCTACCCAAGAACGTGAACAAGGTCGTCGAGGCGCAGATCCCTATCGTTGGTGACGTCGTTGCAAACCTTGCTTCTCTCGTACCTCAGATTGAGGGTCAGAAGAGAGAAGCATGGTTCTCGGATATCAAGTCGTGGAAAGAGGCCTATCCTTTCACGTTCGAGAAATCGGCGAGTGGCGAGAAGATGAAGCCACAAGAGCTTATTGAGGAACTTGATCTCCAGACACGGCATAGGAAAGATGAAGTGATCATTTCAACTGGTGTCGGTCAGCACCAGATGTGGGCTGCTCAGCACTTTAGGTGGAGACAGCCACGGTCAATGGTCACCTCGGGTGGACTGGGGGTAAACATTTTCCTTATGGTCCCTATAACACGTTTCTTACTATTGAAAATTTTCAGACCATGGGCTTCGGTCTTCCAGCTGCCATCGGTGCCAAAGTAGCCGCACCTACCAAAACTGTCATCGACATCGACGGTGACGCCTCCTTCAGCATGACTGCCATGGAGCTCGCCACCGCTTCACAATTCAACATCGGTGTCAAAGTTCTCATCCTCAACAACGAGTTCCAAGGAATGGTGCAGCAGTGGCAAGACCTATTTTACGACAACCGGTACTCGCATACACGCATGACGAACCCTGACTTCGTACTCCTGGCCAGGTCGATGGGTGTCCACGCTATCCGGTGCCATACGGCTGAGGAGCTGCCAGCGAAGATGAAGGAGTTCTTGGAGTATGATGGAACTCGACCTGTATTGATGGAATGCTTGGTCGACAACAATGAGCATGTCTTCCCTATGGCAAGTTCAATCCTTTGATACACTAGCGCCGTAATGCTAATATGCTACCTCCCTTAGGTGCCCGCTGGCAAAGCGCTGCACGAGCAGATGCTACACCCTTCTCTAGCCGACGCCGTGAAGAGGATGAAAGCAAAGAAAGCATGAATCTAATAAAGGAAACAATTCAGGAATTTCACTCTGCGGACTCCCTCCAATGTTTGCGTATTCTTTTTCTTCTATATCATATCTCATCGGTATCATCGGCTGCATTATTGCACACTCAGCATTGGTTTCTCGCATCGTGCTCTTCCTTCCTGTCGCTTGTACAACAACCCTCATCATCCTCAATCTCACATATGTTCTGTCATCGGCATTTCCTTACCTTTCTCACTCGACAGCAGCATATTCTTTGCTCATCTGATGTCGCGGGGTGCAGTAACAATTACTCCCACCCTAACCTAAAAATTCAAAGCCTGATTCGTTCAGGTTGCTCGCTTGCTCGGTGTATTTTATATCCAGTTGCTCTGCTTTTCTCCATTTATCACCTTACGCAGAATACATATGTTGTGCCTACTCATATTACGAGAATGCATTCATTCAGTTACGACTCCACAGGGACGTATCGACACGATCAACTCAAACGACCAGCCGGTCGCGAGGTCTGGCCCTTATGCTCTGTGACTGTAGCCTCAGGAACTGGAACTTTGGATGCTGATCTTTGAAACCTGGATTATCATTCTAACGAATTCGTGGATTCACGTTCGTGCACCCACAACGCTAATTCGTACCGGATTTTCCGATCGCTACGTCGTCTTCCCCATTACTTCAAATGATCGAGCCAAGCCGGTAACACCGGTCAAGACGTTCAGACATGCATAGGGTTTCAACTTTCAGTGTACGATGCATCCTCAGATGACGCCGGTCAAAGGGTCCAGCGCTTATCTATCTGAAGGCAAGATCTAGAGCGCTTGTTCGGAGATAATTTTATTTCCTCAAACAAAACGCGTTTAAAGGTCAAAATATCGACCATTCCCATTCTATAAACTATAATGGATCAAATTGAGAAATAATAATAAGTACGATACCCGGAGCGTTCAAAAGTGTTGTGTGATAAATTATAATACAGGGATGATAAGTAGGTAATCGTTGGCGAGTGCGAATGCGAATGCGCTGCTCACGAGAAGAAAAGGATAGTTTATCACAAGTTCTTAATCTGTTCAGCAGACTTCCCCGCCTACCTCAGGCGAAGAAGCCTACTGCTAGTGCGAAGGCTCTCATGGCTTCGGACTGAGCCTGAAATTGTAAGCTCCTTGCGAAAAGGAAGTTCATCGAGATCCTACAAAATGTTGAATGAGGTTTCAAACTCCAAGAAATTTAAAGGTACTATAACACATACCGTCGTCGGATCCAGTGGTAATAAATCTAGTGATTTTCGTCGTTCATGACGGGTGGGTGGTCTGATAAATTGTAGTGGCATGAGGTTTTTCTCCAATAGATAATCTATCTCATTGATATGTAATGAACTTCCGACATGGCTGCATAGCGGGGAACCCACCAATTGGACGATAGTTGAATATAAATGAATATAGAGGCTTTTCATCGAGAATTTCACCCTTGGCGCCTGTAAGCTGCTTAGGGGCATGCTGGTATTCTGAGCCGAACCTAAATTTGAACGATGAATTGAGGGGTGCATTCTGGGAGGTATTTCAGCTCACATCGCATGGTGAGGGATATCTTCAGAAGAGTAACCCGCAACGATCGTGTCGTCTAGTATTCGACCAGTGTATGTAACATCTTCCATGGGCACCGTACCCTTCAATGAGACACGTCGGACTTCTAGCTTGATCGTGCCAATTTCCGCTGGCATGGTTTTGTCCTCTATCTTCCTCATTACTGCGGTTCAAATCATCAAAACTGGATTGTTACGGAGAAATAAAGCGCCCTTACCGTCATTCTGCACCTCTGAGAAACGGAAATTCCTCCGTGTACTCCCAGAGACTTGCGCCCAGCCCAGATTAACAGTAGCCCAGTAGGGTTCGGGTCGAAGCTCCGCATCAGGTAGAAGATGGGTGTCACAAAGAACACCATCGATGTGGAGCCTGCCCTCCAGGGATTGCATTCGATGGCTGTTGTGCCAGTGGATGCTGAACTCCTACATGAGGTCATCATGATGGCTAAATTGGTAAAACCATGTCAGGAGGACATGCCTCGCCAGCTTTGGATTCAATCCAACAACTGAAGACGTTGTGTTCCGGGGAGCGTTCAGGGGAACCGACAATCTTTGGTCTCCCATCTGCCTGGACCCAACAGATGAGGTTCTCAACTCGGAGAGACTGGTGACCTGGAATCAAGTAATGGGGATTGAACGTATCACACATGTCGCGTTATCGGGGTGGTGTTTGGTTCGACAGGACAAGGTAGCGAGGACTTTATATAGGCCAGCAATATTCTCCTCTGGAAACATTACTTCATCGCCATCCACGATCGAGATCCAGCGTCTTGTGTATTGGACTACAGTGCTTCGGGTCCGGGTAATACAGGTCTGGCAGTGTGACGTATCTCAAGCGGTCCATGACTAGCATACTGGCAATGAGGAAGTGGTTGACCGCGTAGCGTCCCAATTGAGCACCCCGGGGTTCGAATCAGAAGCCAGTAATTGAGTTGCAGCAGAAACTACAGGGCTGGAACCCATTGATCAATCCGTGTTGACATCGAGACAGGTGCCCACAAACCTCCCAGTCAACGCCCACAAGGCGTTACGAGTGTCATGAGTTTGTGGGCACCGCTGTGCATGCCATATGAGCCTTCATATTTTATGATCTCCGGGTAGGTTAAATTCGTTTGACTGCCGAAGCTACCTGGCCATAGTCTGAGTTGCAATGCAACGTATTTGAAGGCCAGCGACCTTAGCCCGGGTAAGATGGTCATGAACCTGCCCATTGGCCTTGAGGTTGAAGTTTTCTCGAAGGTGATAACACATGCATGCAAGGTAACTCACGTTATGAATTCATTAGCATGATCTCAAGGCTTCTGGAAGGCCTAAAGCCAGAGTAATCGAAGTGTTTGCAGTGTGTATTAGTTCATGCTTTGACGTTAAGATTGCGAGGCTCCCATTTTTGAATTTGAGATGATCGTCAAAAGGTCATAATTGAGGGTCTTTAGCATTCGTCAGGATCGTCACTGCCAAAAGCTAAGACTTAGACAAAGAGTCAGAGGAGGAGTGTCACGTGAGACTATTTAGGGCTGGCATTATCGCATCTCATTCTTGGGTGCGTAGTTGGGCAAGCGTTTCAAAGTTGACACTCACCATGAATTCACCTCCAGACCCCGGTTCTCCATCTCCATCGACCCCATCATCGGGCTCTCCACCACCGGAAGAGGCCAACTTCCAGCCGCAATCCAATGCAGGATATCTGTCAAACCTAACCAGCCATATCAGCGCGACTTTTGGCGGCTCTGGTGCATCTAAGCGTCGATTGCCTGCTGGAGCTAGCTTTGGTGCCGCTTCGTCTACTCGTGACGCGAAGACACGAAAACGAACCACTGAGAACAGAAGCAATTCTCAATACGATGGGCCTAGAGATCCGGCGATGAAGAAAGAAAAGGACGAGTTAATTGATAACAGTACTGTTGAGTGGCTCAGAAAAGGTATGGCTCTGACATCGTGGAGGAAGTATGTTCTCACCTATTGATTTCTTTCTAGAAATTGGAGATCCATTTCAAGAGCCCGGTGTCAAAGGATGAGATGGGATCCTGCCGTTTGCCAGTGGTATGTATACTTTCGCCTATCGACCATTGGGGTTTCATCTGATTCTTCTGTCGCAGCCAGTCCTTATTTTCCTTTCATTCGTGTACACTATAACTCCAATAACAAATTCATACAAGTCACAATTCGGTCCGTTTACAAGTAAAAGAGTGTATATCGTGAGGGTAGGATCGCTTTAATGAGAGGATATTGTAGGTTAGTCATGATTGAATTTTCTGCTTCTCCTTGAGGCAAAATTGTGTTGCAGAATGAATCGCGGAGTTCCTCTGATCTGGGCTGTCCAGCGCAAGTTCGGAGTGCAATTGGAGCAATATTGTGGGTCCTACGATCACGAACCTGATCTCCAATAGGCATCCTCTGCTCCCGGGATGCAAGGAGTTTCCTTACAGGCCTATGAAAATAGCAAGGATGTCATGGGCGTACAGGGAAGTGTTTGGAGCCACCAAATCAATCGCAAAGGTCCCATGGGCGAATTTCACATGTGTAGATTGCAAGGAGTGTGGTTGACGAAATTACAGCGATCTATGGCTACAGTAAATAATACAGAACGAAATACATACGGCGCGGACTATAAAAATCCTCATTCTGGTTCGATGGCTTGTGGGGCGGGTTTTCTCCTGGAGAAAGCTCGTGGTAGAGACAGCACGCCGTGAATGACGTCCTTTCCTTTGCGAGACCCTGACGGCCGCGTGAGGCTCTGCTTGCTCATGCGGCGCTCAGAGAGATTGGTCTGAACCCTCCGCATCGCTACTCCGTCTTCTTCAGTAGCGAAGTCGAAGCCACGATCTGTCGACGTTATACCAGTGGCCATGTCATTTCTGCTTGCTGTCCGCAGGTCCACAGAAGGCCGGCCAAAGCGCTGATCCAGTGTGGCAATGCTATCGGCGACAGAGTTCCGGCGTGAAGAGATCGATGCTCTTCGCCGCTCTGCCATGCCCAGCGCTGGCGCTTGTTGGTTTGGTCGGGAGAATGAAGAGAGATCCCGGCCTGGGAAGTTTTTCTGGAGCAGCTGGAAGGTTTCTATGTCTCCTGGGTTAAATCCAAATGACCAGGCATTCGCAATGTAGCGAGGAGCGAGCGAGGTGAGCACCGTGATAGGCAGGCACAGCCAGAAGTAAGCCGAGTGGAAGAGGAAGTAGTTGTTTCCGTATAGGTGGGTTACGGCGTAACCGGGTGAAATTAGCGAATAAATAACCTTTAAGATATGTGGTTAGACTTAGGATGGGTGTGATTCATGGAAAACATACTGTGAAAACCCATTGAACGATAATTCCAATCACAACAAAAAAGAATAGCCATGCAGTCCAGACAGTGGCGCTAAAGCCTGTGAACAAATCCGCTACAAGAACAGCAGATAGAGCCATAGTCTGTAGGGAATTAGCAAGGAAAGAGGCTGTGGTTAAATGCAACCTACAGTAGAAAATTCATAGAGAGACACTAGGTATCCATCCTTTCGAGCTGAGGTCGAGGTATAGGTGTAGAGAATAATAAAGTAGATCAGAACAGACTTCCAGAACCCGTTAGTATCTGTTGGATATATAAAAGTCGATGGCACTCACTTGGAAGATCCCATGGGTCATATAGATAAAGAAGGACTTCATGCCAAACCAACGTCCCTCACGACCGTAGCGATACAGCTCTGGGACTTGCATGAGGACATGTGAGTCTAGGACGAATCAGTAAGAGAGGTGTCGGTTGACTAATGTTGAGTTACCTAGGAATCGATCGAATAGGCCAATCCCAACAACAGGGGCAACAGTCCAGAGGGAGTTCCAGAATAGAATGTAAGTGTAGTCGAAGACGCTGGGGAATACATTCACCAAATGTGAGTAGACGACCATAGAGTTACTTACTAGTCACCACTCCAGCCATTGTAGATCTGGAACCACCAGAGTACGCCCGTTGGGACAATGTTCTTGTAGAAGAAGTTCAGGATCCTAGAGGTTATTCATGACTTGAGTATGGTTTAGTGAAAACAATGTCAACGACGCACATTACACCGTTCCGAGCATAGGACCAATGTCCGTGCACAAGCAAAAGTTTCTTTAAGAATCGGAACTGTGGAGGTATTAGCACTAACGATTTCCTCGAGGAAGATAATATGTACCTGTGCAATAGCATAGTCCGAAGAATTAACAGCCTGAAGCCCTTCCTCGCCTGATATTCCGACCCCGACGTCTGCCGCTTGAATCATACTGACATCGTTCGCCCCATCTCCGATGGCAAGCGTCATGGCTCCGAGACCATTCTTCACCAAATTCACGACAAGTGCTTTTTGGAGCGGAGATACCCTGCAACAGATTACACCGTCGCACAGGGTAGCGAGACGAAGCAAAATGGCTTTGTTCTCCTCATCAGCAAAAGCCTGCCAGTTGAGGTGTTAGATTGAGTTGGGAAAGTAAAGTAAAGGACTGACCTCGAGGAGGGCAGCGCCGTCGGCAACGAGAATGAATCCTCCTGGTCGATCGCCGTTCTCGGCTCCAACGATAGATGAAACGCCAGTGGTTATTCTACGAAGAGGAATAGGCTCTTCCTCTATTTCCGGTTTGGGGTCCTCCATAGATACGTTTTGCTCCGGGAAGAATTGTTCGAAAGCATTGCACATCTGGGCGTGGACCGGACGGCGTGACCCTCCTCGAATAATTACGATATTGGAGTCCGAAGAGATGAGGTTTGTGCTTCGGCCAATGGCTAATCAATCGATCGATTCAGTATATTCATATGGAGAAAAGCTTAAGATGCCTCACCAATTGCTGTCTCCAGTTTATCTCCTGTGGCTACCCAGATTTTTATCCCGGCTTTCTTCAAATCCGCGATAGTTTCGGGGACGCCGTCTTGCAGGCGATCCTCGATGGCTGTTGCCCCCAGTAACTGTAGGTCATGCTCCAGTTCATTCGAGATGGCCTCCACCTGTTGTTCACGACCTTCAAGTGCTACTGTGGCTTGATGATATCGTTTACTCCAAGATTCGTACTCATGAGCTGATAATAAGTGAGTTTAGGTAAGAAAGTACACCCCAAAAAAACTCACCAGGGATCGTTCGGAAAGCCAAGGTTAGTGTTCTCAGCCCACTATTGGCGAATTCACTGAGATGGCTCTCGGTATCAGCTTTGAGATCTTCCTCGCCTGATCGTAAACGTTCAAAGATGACATTGTCCGCCCCCTTTGTCAACATTAGGAGATCATCGTTACCAGCATCCACTTTGCGCAGAACGACGCTCATCCGTTTACGCGCGCTCGTGAACTCCAGGATATCCAGCAGTTCATATTTCTCGGCGCTTGTAGAATGAGGTGTGCTGAGCGACAGAATCTCCTTGTCCTTGCCTAGGAAAACGTATCCAACATCTGCTGCTGCCTGAACGAGCGCGGCTTCGTCAGGTGATTGAGCTTTGTATTCGATATTACCGGTCTCGTTGTTCGTTGCAGCCAACACAGTGTGGCATAGTGAAAGTACAGTGAAGAAACCATTCATAGTAGTCGCGTGCTCGGATTGGCTATTTGATGCGTCTTCAATATCGCTGATGAGCCTAGAGTCCTTGAAATGCTCGGATTCTCCTCCCAGAGACATCTTTCGCCTTGTCTGCGCATCAACTTGGGTGCGGGAGCTGCTAGAACGAGCCCGACTGTTGCTCTCCACCTCAATGTCGTCGACTTGAATTGACGAAGACTTCTTGTACCGTTTCTCGTCCTCGAATGCATCACGGTCTCCGCGATAAGCTTTCCCGCCAATTGAACACATTCTAAAGACCATTAAATTCTGAAAACAAGACTAGTCAGCACGCTGTACGCGTCTAGATCGATTTCAGCTCACCTGAGTCAGAGTACCGGTCTTGTCGGAGAAGATGTATTCGATCTGGCCCAAGTCATCGGCTAGATTCCAGGAGCGGGGTTGAGTGGCTTGTTTTGTCTTTTCATAATAGATATCGCCGTCGAAGTAGATGAAGGCAGCTTGAACTGTACGGACAACCTCAATCGAGATATAGAGGGAGATCGGTACGATATCCTGGAACCTGTGGACAAATCAGAAACGCACTCAGACTCGCATAGAATAGACATACGTCAGCAGTGCATAAGCCCAAGTAACCAAACCGTTAATCCTAGGGTTATCGTCACTTTGGTCATCGCCGTACAACCAGGGTGCACCCATTGGGTAGTATCGCGTTTCCAAAATAGAGTCGGCGATGGCACAGACTACCGCCATTGCAAAAAGAATGACAAGGTTGATGAAGCTGCGTGAAATTTAGCATTGCAGCTTTCATGAAGAGAGTTACGACTGACACCTGAGGATTCATCTGCCTCTCCACCTTGCTGCGTTTACTTGGCGTTCCACCAGAGTTCATGACAATTTTTGTGTCTAGACCCGTGAACAGAACGACGCCGATTACCCACCCAGTGTTCCGCAACACAGTTCCGCGGAGTAGAGTTGTTGACAAGTCAACGCTGGACGTTGAGCCTTGGACGATTACGTTGGCGTTCAGCCTGTACATGTCCGTGTCCGGGCGCTCGCACTGAATGCGGAATGCGTACTGTGAGTCTGCACATTGTTTCGCGTTTCGCAGTTCAGTGAGCGCGCTGACTGCACGTCTAGATTTGAGGTTCGTTTCGCCATCCAAATTCTTCGTCTCGACAAATGCGACGTTCTCCTCTTCCGAGGTGGAGCAGATCAGAATATCTGCAGGAATCGGCTCGTTGTCCATAATTTTGACAAAGTCGCCGACTCGCAAGTCCTCCCAGGAAACTTGTTTCCAATGCGGTCCTTTATTACCCTGCTCCCCGTTATAGTCATACTCCAGTGCAGATGGAGGGGAAGAATTAGCCGTTGGCTCTTTTCTACTTCCAGGTAGCACGGATGTTGGAATAATTGACCGGAAAAAAGACCGACTTTTGGCGGAAGTCACATTGGGATTAGACCAGCCATCTCCAGAAAGTACGCGCAATTTAGAATTGTTGACTTGGCTATCGGATTGGTGCCGCTTGAAGTCTTCGTATCCATCTTTCACTGCACTGACCGTCAAAACGACGATAAGCGGTAATATAGCAGCACCGGGGGAGATCGTAGAGAACTTTGGAAAGAACTGCAAAATAGCTATACCCAAGAAGAATCTATGGGCTAATGAGATATTGAACTGCGGAGGAGAGATCACCGATACTCACATGTTTGCAATACGCCTGAACTGTTCCAATAGATTTCGAGGAAGGAATGTGATCACGTTGTATTTGGAGGTGATGACTTGGTTGGAGGCGTGGACATAATCTCTCACTACTCGCCCCTTCCCATCGAAGCAGTCTGGAGGAAGAGGTTCATTTACGAACACTACCCGTGGAGGCGGAGGCGGTCTCTTCCGTGAGAAGAGATCCTCGACGTTGAAGGCCGCGAGCCGAGAATACCAGTTGGCAAGACCGGACTTGGGGCCACTGGATCGAGCCATCGAAGGAGAGGCGCTCGCTAGAAGCGATGTGGGGGTTGGTCGGAAAGAGCACTCGGAGTTGACATGAGAGCTGCAGTGTACTTAGGTCCTAGTAAGCCTGAGCTCGGCACTGTATTTGGAATACGAAATTCCGATGAATCAGCATGCTGACGATTGTTTCTCTCAGGAATGACAGGAACATGCAAGGAACGAAGCTGGTCTGGCTCGCTTAAAGAAGTGAATAAAGTGTGTCACGGTGAGGTTGCACTTCATGCCTAGGCCCAACGAAGCCATGAAAAGTGTGTATACTGGCCTAAACACACTCGATTTTCAGCCGTTGAGTCGGAATTCATGACATGAGAGAAAGCTTACCGTGGCCGTGCATGCCGATCCTTCTTTCTATCACCGGCCTCCTGCTCGTCCGAATCTTATCACACGAGTCCGTCATCAACTGCTTCCGTTCTGTTTCGAGGTCACGACGCCAACGCGACGCGTCTGTATACTACACGTTAACTTCCTGTGAAGATGACGAGAGTAGAATACTTGGTCGAATGTCAGTTACAGCACGATCCGTGTTTGAAATTTCGCCTGTGCTAAAAGGTGGATGACGCTATAATTCAGAGAAGAGCCATACCCGGGGATATTGCGAGCGCTTCAGTTAAGGTCCTTTACGGCGCTGTGCGTTTTAACTGTAAAGGTGATATTGGTGAGAGGGTTGAAACATGCTTATGTGCGTAAGTGTTCACTCCAGCATCCACTTGCCTCAGTGGAAGGTGACCGGTGCACTGGTGAGGGCCGGTGAGGTGTTACAGGTAAGGATCATGGCAACACCAGGGTCCGGGCGCCGCGGACCTGCGGTCGGGTCTTTGACCTGGGCTAGTCATCAACTCTTTCGACGAGCTATCCATGTTCCCGTACGTCTATCTGGGAGCCAACCACCAGTATAATGCGCCTGTAGTACTTCATCAGTTTTATGGCTACACAGGAATATTAATTACACGTGGTAACAGTACATTCGCTTGAAATTTGGTTAGATAGTGGAAGGTATTAGTACATGTTACATTGTCAACGCAAATCCGTAGATACAGAACCCATATAATAAAAATAATGATAGATGATAGATGCCTGTGAGTTATGACGCTTGATAAATAATGTTCGTCAAGCTCAACAGTTAGCGCGTCACTCATGGTAGCTCCTCTGGGCCAGAGATTCGGCGCCGCTTGGGCGACGGAAGGTTTGACACTCCAGCAGTGTCCGCCGTCTCAGATTCTTCTGCGTCCCGATCCAGTTGATCATAATCCTCCTCCTCAGATTCGATATCCTCCCGTCCACCACTCTTTCGTCGCGCAGAGCCAGGAGTTTGCGCTTTACGTTTCCTTGTGCTAGCTTCCGTGTCGGTGATGTCGATAACTTTGCAGATCTCGACATCTGCTTCGGCTCGCAGAAGCGAGTCGAACCAAAGCTTCTGGTTCTCTTGAGGAGTATCTCCAGGACCTTTGACCTCAACGAACTTGCACTTCCGTTTCTCGGCATTCCAGACAAACAGATCAGGTCCCCCGCTGCTTCTTCCGCCATAATCTTCGCAGAACAGGCGACATATAACGGACAACGAACTGCCGCCAAGACACTGAGAGCCGGAAGTCAGTGAGCAAACAGCGGGAGAGGAATGGGCTCACGTACATCAAGGATGTTGACCAAGTCTTCCTTGGGGCAAAGATCCCAACTCACGCAAGCACAAACGACTTTCTTTTCTCGATAGTTGTCATCGTGCCTCGAAAGGATCTCGCCTGCCTGTCCATCCTCGATCTCCTTTAGTCGCTTGTCGATGAGGGGCTTCCGAGCACGGTAAAAGGAGTCGTGGAATAAATCCAGGGGAGCATATTGATAAGGTGTATCGAAAGCTCCAGGCACATCAGCGAATATGATGTCCCAGAAAAGCAAGCCAAAGATAGTCGTCAGGATGCGTGTCTCCGAATGGAAGCTAAGAGGGCAGGTAAGGGTAAGAAATAGGATATGAAACATATTATAACGCACCCTCTATAGCCCTCTTCCTCGTAGTAATAGAGAGCACGGGTCTCCACGTTCACTACCTCATTTTCATCTCTACCCTCCCAGTTAGATTTACCGGTCCTCTTCTTGGCGGGTGCAGGCTGCGAAACAGACAATGTGAGGAACGCGGCAGATAAAAGTGAGATTCGGAAAAATACCTCTTCAGGCGATTTGCCCTCCTTCTCGGTAATGGTCACATATCGGTGGATCTCCGGTGTGTTTTCCTTGCCAATTGGACGGCCAAGAGCGTCCAACTTTAGACCGTGTACTCTGACAGCCCGGAGCTCAACAACTGGAGCCTGGCGCAGCTCGCCTGAACATGATGATCGTTCCTTCACAGGGACCTTTAGCTTCTTCTCAAGAGCGAGAAGACGCCTCACAAGGCTGGGACGCCAGACTTAAATTAAATTAAATATATTAGTCTGGTGGATCGGTCATAATGTTGAGAAATGGCTCTCACCAATGTTGGTATCTTCATCTAATAGAGCGTCTTTGACACCTTCCAACGTCAGCCGACACAACTCTTCTTTCTCTTCCTCAGTGTCAGCAACACGCGTAAGATGTCCTAGAACAACTGCCCTCCGATTGTACCACTTTGCACGTTTACCCCGACACCAGAACCGTTGAGACAGTAAAGCGTCCAGGACCTTCAATTCCAGATCATACTCTTTCATAGGTCCGAGGACACTCGTGGCCTTGTGCACCATCCTCGTGTATACATGTCCTACAGGTCACGTTAGATCGCTCACGACGCAAAATGCAAGGACATATTTTACCGGCATCAAATCGCTCAAAACCAGGAGGTCGTACTCGGACGCCTCGGGCATCCTCAACTGCAACATATTCCAGCCACTTAGGGAAAAGCCACTCTTCTAGATGCTTCTTGATTTTATCCCCCTTCTTGATTTCCAGCACTGGCTCTACATCACCGGTTGTTGTCATATCGTCCCCCCAATCAGCAATGGGGGTTTCGCATTTGACATTGGCGACACTGCCGGGTGTTCTCAAAGGAGTCGTCTGGTTTCTAGTCGGACCTGGTGTGACGTATTTTCCGGGAGTCTTGGTTGTACGTTGCGCTACAACCTCCGTTTTTTCTTCCAGGATCTCATCGAGGAGCTTATCTATGCCCAGGGCTTGTTCATACTCAAGAAGTTCGTCTCTTGACTCCCAAATGAGCGCGCGAGTATGTTCGTAAGGAGTGTAGTTTCGCTTCTTGAAGATAGATAGTAGCGCTGCTTGCATGACCGTAGTAGAATGTTCGGTTTCGCGGAAACAGATGACGTGAAGCCTCCAGACTAGTCTATGGAAATCGGCATTGACGCGGACGCATTTGCCTGTTTCCGTTTCAGTAAAACTTTAAGGTCGGTGCAAGCGAACTCACCTAGAATCTTCATAGCCATGTCCCTCAGTCTGCGCTCACCAGGGGGGCTGGGTTCAGTCTTGCGTAACGGTTTGAAATCGGGTTTACTCTGGCCCTGCTGACGACCCTTTCCTTTCCCCAATTTACTCGGAGGTGTCTTGAAACTCAGTGTCGGTTGGGCTGCGACTTGCTTCAGAAGGGCTTCGATAATCTCATCTTTCTAAGAGAAGATAAATTGATAATGAATAGTGTGGATTCCTTTCAACATACCTTCAAGTTGGGTTTGAGCTTACAGAAATTCTTCGCAAGATTTAGCAGCTTCTCCTTGACGAGCCTTCCGAGGATTTCTCTTGTCGTCATGGTCGACTCGTCCTGACAAAAAAAGTCAAGCTCCATGATTGATGTATCTGAATGGAGAAGGGCTTGGATGGGATCCTGAACGGGCACTGAGGAAGGACCAGCTTTATTCGACCAGTAATTCTCGAAAATCTCCCATTTGAGCGGAGTTACAACAATATTTGGCTTCACATCCTCATCGTCTGAATCCATTGTGAGGTCGATGATGTCGGGTCCCTCAGGCTCCTCCTGTTTGATGGATATGTCGAGTTCTTCAGCCTTGATCAGCATGCTTTCCTTCAACAGTGCATTTATCGGTAAACACAGATCTAAAATCGCGTTCTCAAGTCCTTCTGCGGTGACTTCTTTCTTGTATGATTCCAGTGATGATACAGGATGCCATTGGTTAGCTTTTCGAAGAGCAAGTCGCGTCAGACAATAGCGCGCGTTATCTTGAAGCTGTTCAGATGTTGATCGCGTTAAATAAATAAAATATCTCACAGCAAAGCTTGCTGAAATGTTCTAGTGCATTGACCTCCTGCTCCGACAGGAGGTCACTTTCTTGCTCGAGAACTGTCCTAACCATTGCTAATGACGTTGAGATCCATGTCCTGTCCAATGCACATTATGCAGGTGAGACGCACTTTCAAACACTTCAACATAAGCAGAAGGTTTCCTCAGGCCTGTAGTGTCGCGCTTGTCGTCGAGTTTGTCGAGGTCTTCTTCAATGGCTTCAGGGCTTTCCAAGCTGCCACCAAAGATGGTCTGCTGTTTTAGTTTCTTGGGGGTTGACATTTCGTCAGCTGAGCCAAGCGCACGAGAGCTGTAAACAGTAGATAGGGAGTGTATCGCAAAAGAGTCGACGCGTGGATTCAGTTACTCGACAGTTGCACTGGCAGTGAGCTGGGCAAGTCGCAGGAGTCAACGTTACAAGTGACATCTCTGTGCACGTGCTGTAAATCACACGCGTTTTCCGTCACGATACACAATGATACAAAGTTCAATTGGCTGCATGACTATCAAAAGCTTGTAGAACTCTGTGGATGGAGATGGCGATTATGTATTGTATGAATCTCAAACGCTAGTAGCTATGTAACATAAGTATATCGTAAGTACAAATAATCCGGGTCGGTATGCTTTCCTTCCAACTATCTTCAAACCGCGCGACCAGATGCTGAGATTGCATCCAGATAAATTTGATTAAGTGACTTGTTTCCTAGATATACATGATGGTAGTTACCAGACGTGCTCGCAATGAGCTTGTTCTTTTTGTCCCAAAACCTGGCGGTGATGTGGACTTGTGGGTCATTGGACCCAGTTGCATGAGCCAAAAATCTTGAGGTTGCGAGACGAGGTCAGTTTGAGAGCTTTCATCAAAATCAGTGGATTATGCGTACTGGATCTCAGCTTTATAAGCGCTAATTTTCTCCATGTGTGCCTGCACGATATCACGATGCTTCCGTTTGACACGTTCCCGATCTTTTCCATGCAGGTCTAGGTCATCCAGACGCCTCTTGGCTGGCTCTGAAAATATGACTTTAGAAATATTTTGGCCACATTGGGGGTGTAAAGCCTTTGGCATTGAGACAGCCAACCAGAACGACGGTCGCCTGGATGAATGAGCAATATTTGAGCATAGTACCGCATCATCCTGATTAAAAAGCGCACATCACTATCTTAAATCTTCACCTCGATATGCTTGGCTTGAATGTGGGCAAATTGCCAGTTGACTGACGTTGAGTATTCCAGCTGAGTGACGCATGTCCTGTATCCTCCCCGCTTTATATACCAGTCAAGAAGAGCCAAACGCAAGGATACGCTAGACCTTTTTTGGTGAAGTACACGATTCCAGACAATTCTATGGAGAAGATCACCTAGATCAAGTATTTAGTCGTGTCATATGATGCAAGCAAATTAGCGCCCAAGGTGGGGATCGCCGGAAAATATGGAGAACGTGTGTGTTGGTCTCATTCTCCCCATCCAGTGTGTATTTGATACCGTTAATTGTGCGATGGCAAGTAATCGAGGAATTCATCCAATAGAACGCATTTGGGCGAGGTATATTCGAAATATTGGTTTTAACCACCAAATTAGCAATATTACAACGCGACGCTCCTTATTCATTCTTGTTCAGTTATTATACAATCTCACGTAACTTGATAAAATGCAAGTAATTTTCGTTTCCCTCTTGGTAAATATGATGCCAATGTTAACGTCACTACTAGTACCCTATGCCGTGCAGTAATTCTTCTGTCATATTTGCAGGGCCAAGCGGTGAGAGTTGCACCTACGTTTACCTCAGTGGACGTCATTCCTTGAAAGCCCCAAGGTGCTCGAGCTACAACTGACCCACGCATGATTCGTCTCTGCCCTCTACATCGAAACCTTCTCAAGAATCAAAATTGCTCTAAGTGATCGCACTAGCATTGTCGGCTTAGGCCTGCTTACCGAAAGCAGGCAAAAGGGGATACACATGTGGACGCGGGCGCGTCACCACTCCAAACTTACCTTAAATACCACAATCCACTGTAAAAACCACTGAAGAACTCCACCATGCCAGTCACCGAATTTGTGACCTTCAAACTGAAGGAACCCTACACTATTGAAAATCAGGAGCTACGACAGCGTTTACTCATCCTCTCCGACCGGCAATCGAACTGGTCGCTTTACCCACTCATGTTCTATGTCGACATCGAAGATCAAGCAGTGATCTACCTCATTTCGAGCTGGGAAAGTGTCGCCGTGCACACGAAATGGATTGAAAGCGAACAGAATCAAGATCTCTTGAAGATGTTCGAAACCATATTATCGATAACTAATTTCACTCACATCGATTTCGACTCCACGGAAATCGACCCAGATGTATTGGC
>Ga0247735_1000264_pt1 | contig 22381 bp, 24 predicted proteins | sample UWRJL178409R2_FD_180934 | JGI IMG/M metagenome (GOLD analysis project Ga0247735, IMG submission 180934) | Plant litter microbial communities from Arlington Agricultural Research Station in Wisconsin, United States - UWRJ-L178-409R-2 | ecosystem: Environmental > Terrestrial > Plant litter >... | reverse complement strand
ACCTGGCCCAGGGCCTCGCGGTCATCCTCGCGTTCATCGGTGTGAAGCTTGTGCTGCACGCCCTCCACGTCAACGAACTGCCGTTTATCAACGGTGGCGAGAACGTGCTCTGGGCTCCCGAGATCCCGATCTGGTTCTCACTGGTCTTTATCGGCGCGACGATTGCCGTCGCGACCATCCTGAGCCTCCGCAAGACCCGCGGCGATGCCCTGAAGCTCGAAGACAACAAAGAGAGCACACCCGTTCACTAACCGGATGCTCGCGTAGCGGGATGCTCCGACGGCGGGCGACAGGTGCTAAGGCACTTGTCGCCCGCCGTTTTTTCGGCGTACGTTGGCAGTCACACGACGCCGAGGAGACACCATGGACATCATTCGGTTGCAGCCGGACGGGCTGGTCGCCAGCCCCGCATTCAGCCACGTTGCCATCGTTCCGCCCGGCGCGACCACCATTTACATCGGCGGCCAGAACGGTGTCGATGCGAGTGGGGCGGTCGTCTCCGACGACGTTGCCGAGCAGTCGAAGCGGGCCATCAACAACGCTGCTCTCGCGCTCGAGGCGGCGGGGGCGGCGCTGGCCGACGTGGTGCAGTGGACGGTCCTCATCCACGTGGACGCCGATCTCGGTGCGGCGTACGGGGCGATCGCACCGCGGCTCGCCGGAGCCGGAGCGCCACCGCTGGTGACGGCTGCGCGGGTTGCCGGGCTTGGGGTGCATGGTGCGCTGATCGAGGTCAGCGCGATCGCCGCGGTGCTGCGCGACTGACCCAGGCTCCACGCCGCCCGGCGACGTTAGGTGAACGGTTCCGGGAAACCGGCGGGAATGGACTCCCCCCGACGTGGGAGAAAACAGAAGCGCAGTTTTCACGCCCTCGGTTCACGCCAGCGAGGCCGGATGTTTCCCGGCGATCCGCTGCCCGCCGGGAGGCCCATCGCGTCGGCGCCTACGTGATGAAGTGGGCGCGGAGCGCCCGTCGCGCGGAGATCACCATGTAGATCCCATAGGAGCTGGTCACAAGCGTACCGCCGATGCCGGTGACGCCCCAGGTGATCGGCCAGTCCACCGTGGCCCGGCTGGCCAGGTGCAGCCCGAGGACCGCGACGAGCAGCATCCCGCCTCCGAGGTAGTAGTCGATCGTGCGGCCGAAGAGCGCGGGCATCGGGAAAAAGTGCAGGGCGACGATGAGGGCGACGGTCGGCAGGATCCAGGTCCAGAGGCCGAGGAGCGCGAGGGCAATCGTGGAGACGAGGATCAATACACCCTGGATGCTGCTGATGACACCGATCCATTTAGTCAAGCGCCGGTCGAAGGCGTCTGGCTCGAACGGCATCGTGCGGCTGAGCGCCATCAGGGACCGCGCACGCACAACGAGGAAAACCGACCAGGCGAGTGCGCTGGCGAAAAAGACGCCGCCCGCGAGTGGCCAGGCGAAGAACGGCCAGATTGCATAGACCGGCGTGAAGAGAGCCATCGCGGTGAGGCCGGAACCGATGCCCTGCACAACCGCTCCGGTACGGGTGTTGACATCAGTCATGCGGGCTCCCCAAAGGTGGGCTGGTCCACCGCTCTCAATATAGTGAGAAATGCGCAGTAATTTTGTGTGATCGTTCAATCGATTGACAATCGATCGATTTGCATTGATACTCAATCTATGAGTCGACTAGCGGTACTGGCACTTCGGGTGCTCCTCGTCATGATTTTTCTAGGTACCATCGCTGTCCAGGCCTGGTTCATCCCCCAATTCGCCGGTACCGCCGGGCGGGTTTTCCCCGAGGTGTCCTTTCTGGCGGTGCCGTATTCGGTGTTGTCGATCTCGGCGGTAGTGTGTGTGCAGATCGGGCTGGTCTCCCTCTGGGTGCTGCTGTCGATGGTTCGCCGCGGGGCCATCTTCAGCGGACGGGCCTTCCGCTGGGTCGACGCCATCATCGTCGCGGCCGTTGTGGCGACCGCGGTCATCTTCTTCATCGAGGTCCACTTGCTCGGGGTTGTCGATGTCGGCTCTCCGCCGCTCGGGATGTTGCTGACGGCGGTAGTTGTCGCCGGTGCCGCCTTTGTCCTGGTGATGATTGTGATGCGCGGCCTGCTTCGATCGGCGACCGCATTGCAGGACGAACTCGCCGAGGTCGTCTAGTGGCGATCATCGTCGACATCGACGTGGAGCTTGCCAAACGAAAAATGTCCGTTGGCGAGTTCGCCGAGGCGGTGGGTATCACCGTTGCCAACATCGCGGTCCTGAAAAATGGACGGGCGAAAGCGGTCCGGTTCACCACCCTTGACGCGATCTGCCGGGTGCTTCAATGCCAGCCGGGTGACGTCCTGCGCTGGGTACCCAACGAGCCTGCGCGTTAGGGCTGAAGACCTGGCCAGCGGGGTCTATTTTCGGCAGGGCGCAGCCAGCCCAGCTGCCGCTCGGTAGCGGGCGCACAAATGCCCGGCCGGTCAGGGGACCGGCCGGGCATTTGGGTGCGAGAAATTTACTGCGGTATTGAGGCTTAACGCAGGCTCGCGGCGTCGATGACGAAGCGGTAGCGCACGTCCGAGGTGAGCACGCGCTCGTAGGCATCGTTGATGCCGTCGGCGTTGATGAGCTCGATCTCCGGCGCGATGCCATGCTCTGCGCAGAAGTCCAGCATTTCCTGCGTTTCCTGGATGCTGCCGATCGACGAACCCGAGAACGATCGGCGGTTGTTGAACAGCGTGAAGACGGCGACCGGAAGCGGCTCACCGGGGGCGCCGACACTGACGAGGTGACCGTCGAGGGACAGCAGGCGCAGGTAGGAGTTGATGTCGATCGCAGCGCTCACGGTGTTGATGATGAGGTCGAAGCTGTTCGCGAGGTTCTCGAAGGTCCTCTCGTCGCTCGTGGCGTAGTAGTTGTCGGCGCCGAAACGCAGGCCGTCCTCCTGCTTGCTGAGGGTCTGAGACAGCACGGTGACCTCGGCGCCCATGGCGTGGGCGATCTTGACGGCCATGTGCCCGAGCCCGCCCATTCCGACGACGGCAACCTTCTTGCCGGGGCCGGCGTTCCAGTGGGCGAGGGGGGAGTAGGTGGTGATGCCGGCGCAGAGCAGCGGTGCGGCCGCCTCATAGGAGATGCTCTCGGGGACGCTCAAAACGAAGTCCTCAACAACCACGATGTGGGTCGAGTAGCCGCCCTGGGTGACAGTGCCGTCGCGGTCGACCGCTCCGTAGGTTCCGGTGTTGCCCTTAAGGCAGTAGTTTTCCATCCCGGCGAGGCAGTTCGCACATTCGCGGCACGAGTTGACCATGCAGCCGACTCCCACGCGGTCACCGAGCTTGTGCAGGCTGACCTCGGAGCCGACCTCGGTGACGACGCCCACGATTTCGTGGCCAACGGTCAGCGGGTAGTTGATGGGGCCCCAGTCGCCGCGCACGGTGTGGATGTCGGAGTGGCAAATGCCGGCGTAGGCGATCTCGATGAGAACATCCTTCGCACCGACGTCGCGGCGCTGGATGGTGGTTTTGACCAGGGGGTCGGTGGCTGATGGGGCAGCGTAGGCGTTCACGGTCTGCATGGGGGTCCTCCAAATGGTGCGGTTGGTCGTTCGCGGAAAACGGGATATCAACGCGAACAACAACGACGCGGGTCCGGCGTGGGATTTTTGCCGACGATGCTGTCGTTGTTACCAGTTAAGCGCCTGGATGCTGTGGCAGGAAGTCTCTGCTGGTACAGGTACTGGCAGACCACCCCTTAACGGCGACGAGCATCCCTCATGCAGGTAGCCCTCGGTAAAGTGCACCCATGGACACAAAAAACGAGATCCAGGAGTTCCTGACCTCGCGTCGGGCCCGGATTTCCCCGGAGTCGGCGGGGCTACGCCGCAACGGGCACCGTCGTGTTCCCGGGCTGCGCCGGGAAGAGGTCGCGATGCTCGCCGGGGTGTCCGTCGACTATTACAACAAGCTTGAGCGCGGCAACCTCAGCGGTGTCTCCGAACCGGTACTGGTTGGCATCGTCGCAGCGCTGCGCCTGACGGATGTGGAAGAGCGTCACCTGCGTGACCTGATGCGCAGCGCAGAGACCACGGTGCGGCCGCAGCGCCGGCGGGTTGAGAAGCCGACCGTGCGGGTGACCGTGCAGCGCGTCCTCGATTCCATGACTGACATTCCTGCGATCGTCAAAAACGGCCGCCTCGACATGGTGGCGACGAACCCACTCGGCCGGGCGCTGTTCTCCCGCGTCTTCGAGGGTGTCGCCGCGGGCAACTACGCGAAATTCATCTTCCTCGACCCGGCCTCGCGCGAGTTTTTGATCGACTGGGAGGGTGGCGCCAATGACACCGTCGCGGTGCTCCGGGCCGCGGCCGGCCGTGATCCGCTCGACCGCAGCCTGTCCGACCTCGTCGGCGAGCTGTCCACCCGCAGCGACGATTTCCGGGTTCGCTGGGCGGCGCACAACGTGCACCAGCACTCGCACGGCAACAAACAATTGATGCACACCATCGTGGGTGTGATGAGCTTCGACTACGAGTCGCTTCCCCTTCCCGCCGACGAAGGTTTCACCCTGGTGGTTTACAGCGTCGAGCCACGCTCGGCGTCGGCGGATGCCCTGCAGCTGCTCGGCTCCTGGATGCAGACGCAGGATGCTGCGAGCCGGGCGAATCCGCTGACCACCGAAGCCTGATCCGCAGCCGTCACACCCGCCCGTTGCGGGACCGGGGAGGAGAATTCCGGTCCACCGCAACGGCTGTTTGTCGCGCGCGAATGAGTTCACAATGAAGCAAGGCATGCCGGATCCGCGGATGCCGACGTCCTGACATCCCCGCTGCGGTTTTCCCGCAGCGGCCCAGCACAATGCGTCGATGATGATGCAGGCAGTGCCTGTCCTCCGACGCGGAGAACAACGAGGGCTGATGAGCGGCATACCGGCTGGTTCCCCCGGCCCTTCTTACGTGCACCGCCACGGCGAAATCCCCGGACCGTCCAGAGCCCTCTCGGCCGGCACCTCGGTCGGCACCGCACCGGGCGCACCACGCCCATGAACCTTGCGAAAACCAAAGGAGTTTTTCCATGAAGAAACACATTCCCGCCATCTTCGCCGCCGCCGCGGCCATTGCCCTCGCGATCACCGGCTGTTCGTCCCAGGGAGGCGCCCGAAATGAAGCGTCGGCAGCCCCGGAGTTGGACCTCACCATCGCGCTGGTGACCCACGGCGCTCCCGGCGACACCTTCTGGGACATTGTGCGGAAGGGGGCGGAGGATGCCGCCGCGAAAAACGGCATCACCCTGCTCTACGCAAGCGACCCGGACGGCTCAAAGCAGGCCCAGCTCGTCCAGCAGTACACCGACCAGGACGTCAACGGGATCGCCGTCTCCCTCGCGAAACCTGACGCGCTGGCCAGCTCGGTGGAAGCCGCCGTCGCCGCGGGCATCCCCGTCGTGTCACTGAACGCGGGCAGCACGGCCTGGAAGGACCTCGGCATCCTCACCCACTTCGGCCAGGACGAAGATGTTGCCGGGGCCGCCGTCGGCGAGGAACTCAAGGCGGCCGGTTTCAGCCATCCGATCTGTGTCATCCACGAACAGGGCAACGTCTCCCTCGAGGCCCGGTGCGCCGGCGTCAAAAACGCGCTGCCCGACAGCGAGATCGTCTACGTGAACGGGCAGGACAACAGCGCAATCGAATCGACCGTCACGGCGAAGCTGCAGAGCACCCCGGATGCCGACTCGCTCATCGGGCTCGGCGCCCCGGTGACCGTCACCCTGCTGGGCGCCGTCGCCGCGGCGAACAGCACCGTCGCGGTCGCCTCGTTCGACCTCAATGCCGAACTCGCCCAGGACATCAAGGACGGCTCGATCCTCTTCACCGTCGACCAGCAGCCCTACCTGCAGGGGTACGAGGCGATCGACTCCCTGGTGCTTTACAACACCGGCGGATTTGTGATCGGTGGCGGCCAGGCGACGCTGACCGGCCCGGCGATCGTTGACGCCGACAACGTCGACGCGATCGTCGAATACAGCGAGGCCGGCATCCGCTGAGCTCCCGGGCCCCGCCGATGCCCGGCGGGGCCCCGCACCTTTTCTGTCGGGTCAACCTAGATCGGAAACAGCAATGACCACCACAACAGCCAACGCTGCACAGCTCGATGAGCGTGTTGCCCGGCAGGGCCGTGTCCGCAGGCTTTTTGGCCGCCCGGAACTGGGCGCCATCGTCGGCGCCGTCGTCATCTTCGTATTTTTCTCCGTGATCGCGCCCGTGTTTTTGCAGCCGACGTCGATCGTCACCGTGCTCTACGGGTCGTCAACGATCGGCATCATGGCCGTCGGCGTCTCACTGCTGATGATCGGCGGCGAGTTCGACCTCTCGGCCGGGGTCGGCGTGATCTCGTCGTCACTCACCGCCGCCCTCTTCACCTGGTACTTCTCCACCAATGTGTGGGTCGGAATCTTCCTCGCCCTCGTCTTCTCGCTGGGGGTCGGCGCACTGAACGGCTGGATCCTGGTCAAAACGAAACTGCCGAGCTTCATCGTGACGCTGGCCACCTTCCTGATGCTCGCGGGCCTCAACCTCGCCATCACCCGGCTCGTGTCCGGCGCGGTTTCCTCGCCGTCCATCGCCGACATCGACGGCTACGCCGTGGCCGCGGCAATCTTTGCCGCCGACGTGCCGCTGTTCGGTATCCAGGTGAAAATCACCGTGTTCATCTGGATCGCGCTTGTGCTGGTCGCGACCTACATCCTGATGCGCACCAGGGTGGGCAACTGGATCTTCGCCGTTGGCGGTGATGAGAATGCCGCACGTGCGGTCGGCGTGCCCGTCACCAAAACCAAGATCGGCCTTTTTATGGGCGTCGGCTTTTGCGCCTGGATCGCCGGAATGCACAACCTGTTCGCCTTCAACGTGGTGCAGTCGGGCGAGGGTGTCGGAAACGAGTTCCTGTTTATCATCGCGGCCGTCATTGGTGGATGCCTCCTCACCGGTGGCTATGGATCCGCCGTCGGCGGCGCGATCGGCGCCCTGATCTTCGGGATGGCCAACAAGGGCATCGTCTACGCCCAGTGGAACCCGGACTGGTTCAAGTTTTTCCTCGGCCTGATGCTCCTGCTGGCCACCATCATCAACCTCCTCGTCAAGCGCAGAGCGGAGCAGAAATAATGTCCCACGCCACTCCCGCCGGAACCCCAGATGCCGGAACCCCCGACACCGAGTCCCTCACCGACGGACCCCACCTGATCTCCCTGCGGGAGGTGGGCAAGCACTACGGCAACGTCATCGCGTTGTCCGACGTGACGATGGATGTCGACGCGGGCCGGGTCACCTGTGTGCTCGGCGACAACGGTGCCGGAAAATCCACGCTGATCAAGATCATCGCCGGGCTGCACAAACACGATGCGGGGGAGTTCACCGTGCGCGGCGAATCGCTGCACCTCTCTTCCCCGCGGCAGGCCCTCAACCTCGGTATCGCCGCGGTGTACCAGGACCTCGCGGTCGTGGGGTTGATGCCGATCTGGCGCAACTTCTTCCTCGGCTCCGAGCTGAAGGGTGGCCCCCTCGGGTCGCTCGACATCACGGCGATGAAGCAGATCACCCGCGACCAGCTGCTGGCCATGGGCATCGACCTTCGCGACGTCGACCAGCCGATCGGAACCCTGTCCGGCGGTGAGCGGCAGTGTGTCGCCATCGCCAGGGCGGTGTATTTCGGGGCGAAGGCGCTGATCCTCGACGAGCCGACGGCGGCACTCGGGGTGAAGCAGTCCGGGGTGGTGCTTAAGTACATCCTCCGGGCGCGCGACCGCGGGCTCGGCGTGATTTTTATCACCCACAACCCGCACCACGCCTACCCGGTCGGCGACCGCTTCCTGTTGCTGAAGCGCGGCAAAAGCATCGGCTACTTCGAGAAGGGCGAGGTCACCCTCGGCGAGTTGACCGGGATGATGGCGGGAGGCGCGGAACTTGAGGAACTCGCCCACGAGCTCGAGCAGATCTCCGGCCAGGCCGAAGTGCTCCAATCGATCCGCGAGGCGGAGGCGGAAATCGCGAAATAAACCTGGCTGCCAGCCTCACCGGTCGCGACGGTCCAGATGTGGATGCTCTGGCAATGACTGCCAACGGGAATTCGAGCCGCAGTGATGCGGTTCGACCCAGGGATGACTTCCCCGCAGAACACCGAATCACCCGTCACTTCCCCCGCAGACGGCACCCGCACCGCACTGGTTGTCGGCGCCACCGGCATCGGCGGCTCCGCCATTGTCGACCAACTGGTGGATGCGGGCTGGCCGGTACTCGCCCTGTCCCGGCGCCCCGGGCAGCAGCGCGCGGGAGTGCGCTGGATCTCCGCTGACCTCCGCTCGGCGACCGCCCTGCAGGAGGCCCTCGCGCCGGAGCATCCCACCCACGTCTTTTTCACCGCCTGGGCCAGGCAGGAAACCGAACAGGAGAACATCGACGTCAACAGCGCGATGGTGCGCGACCTGCTCGACGCCGTGGCGCACGCCCCGATCGAACACGTGGCACTGGTGACCGGCCTCAAGCATTACCTCGGCCCGTTCGAGGCCTACGGGCAGGGCGACATGCCCGACACCCCGTTCCACGAGGACGAGCCGCGGCTGGACTCCCCGAACTTCTACTACGCGCAGGAAGACGAGCTCTTCGTCGCCTCCGCCGTGCAGGGTTTCAGCTGGTCGGTGCACCGTTCGCACACGGTCATCGGGCACGCCGTCGGCAACCTGATGAACATGGGATTGACCCTCGCCGTCTACGCGTCGATCTGCCGCGCTCGCGGCCTGCCCTTTGTGTTCCCGGGCAGTGAGACCCAGTGGAACGGCCTGACCGATATGACGGATGCCACGATCCTCGCCGACCAGATGATCTGGGCCGCGACGAACGAGCAGGGCCGGAACGAGGCGTTCAACGTGGTCAACGGGGACATTTTCCGCTGGCGCTGGATGTGGCCGCAGCTCGCCGCCCGCTTCGGTGTCGAGCCGGTCGGCCCGGGCAGCGAACTGCAGCCGCTCGAGGTCCAGATGGCGGGAATGGAACAGGCCTGGGCGGAGATCGCCGACGAGCACGGGCTCGTCGAAAAGGACCTGTCCCGCCTGGCGTCCTGGTGGCGCACCGACGCCGACCTCGGCCGCCAGATCGAAGTGGTCACCGATATCAGCAAGAGCAGGCTGGCCGGATTCACCAGCCATCACCGCACCGTGGACTCGTTCGCCGCGCTGTTCGAGCGTTATCGCGAGGAGCGCCTGGTCCCGCCGCTGGCGGGGTGAGGTTCCCCGCCGGGTAGAGGGCACCCTAACCTGAGGCGCTAGAGTGAAAGCCGCCACCCGGAGGACCCGCACTTATGAGCTCAGTGAATGAACGCCTGCTGGAATTGTGGCGCTCGGCGGCCGAAGCGGGAAAGCCGCTCCCCTCCGAAGCCCTGCTGGCGACAGCGCTCGGCGTCAGCCGGCCTAAGGTGCGCGAAGAACTCATCCGCCTCGAATCCGATGGCCTGGTCACCCGGGTGCCGAACAGCGGGACCTTCCCCAACCGGGCAGCGCTGGACATCGGCCTCCGACTCGACCAGAGTTATGAATTCTCCCGGATGCTGGAGGCGGCGGGTTTCGACTCCACCGTCGAGGTGATCGATTCCGGGTGGTGCGAGATCGATGTCGAGCGATCCATCAAACTCAATGTTCGTGCGGGATCCAGCGCCTTCCAGACCACAAAACGGTGGCTCGCCAACGGTGAACCGATCATGATCGCCACCGACATCATCCCCGCCAGCCGCCGCGACCACGGCGATCCTGACCCGACCCGCACCGTGTTCGAGCTCGTTGAGCAGCTGCGTGGATCGTCCGTGGAGTGGGAGAACACCTGGGTCGAGGCTAAGCTCGCGGATGCCCGTGCGGCGGAACTGCTGACGCTGTCGCCGCACGAGAGTGTGCTCGAACTGACCACGCTCGGCATCTCCGTTCTCGGTACCCAGCTCTACCTCGCCGAGGAGACCCACCGCCAGGGCGTTGTCCCCTACGGCATGATCCGGTCCATCCCCGGACGCCGGGCGTCGAACTAAACTCCCGAACCCCGCTTGGTTCCTTCCGTCGCGCCCGGAATATTTCGCGCGTGTAACAAGCCCGTGACGTTCCCGTAAAACGGCCAAAACGCGCTTTCCTGCTCACGTAGTGTGACTGTCTGACAACCGGTCAGACCAATTTTGGTTTCTCCGGTTGTCCTTCCTTCGACACTTCGGAACCAGGCAGGCCATGCAGACACACCCCCACGGACAGGCTCCCCAGCTCACGGGTGACCTCGCGCCGTCGGCCCTGCTCGACGCATTCTGGGACTACGACCGCGCACTGCTCGCGAACGACGTCGCGGCCCTCGATGAGTCCTTTCTCCCCGGCGAGCACACCGTTCGCGGCGATGGAACCACGCTGGTGCTCGGGCACACCGCCATCTCCGACTTCCGCGCCTCGCGCACCCTGGTGCCGACCCGGCGGGTCTGCAGCGTGCACGTGCAGCTCGTCGGGGACCACTCCGCACTGCTCATCGCCGAGGTCGTCTCGGCCACGGGAACCACGGGGATGCAGACCCAGCTGTGGCGCCGGATTGAGCAGGGCTGGAAAGTCAGCGCCGCCCACGTCACCGCCCCGGCGGCCGCGCTGGACCGGTCGGTCTGGCGCGTAGTCGGCGCACCGCTCGTTCCCGGCACCGGATCCGGTGTACTCGCCGCCGACACCATCGCGGTCAAGGATCTTTTCGCGGTCGCCGGCCAGGTCATCGGCGCCGGGGTGCCCCAATTCGCCGCGGAGGCGACTCCGGAGACAACCACGGCCCCCGTCGTGGCAGCACTGCTCGCCGCCGGCGCCTCGATCACCGGGCTGGCCCAGACCGACCAGTTCGCCTACGGCATCGCCGGGACCAACCCGCTGTACGGGACCCCGCTGAATCCTGCCGCCCCGACCCGGATCCCCGGCGGCTCCAGCAGCGGCTCTGCCTCCGCCGTTGCCCGCGGCTGGAGCTCGATCGGCCTCGGCACCGATACCGCCGGCTCCATCCGGATCCCGGCCGCGAGCCAGGGACTCTGGGGAATCCGTACCTCGCACGGCCTCCTGCCGGTCGAGGGGGTCCTCGCCCTCGCGCCGAGCTTCGACGCCGTCGGCTGGGTCACCCGCGACGCCGAAACCCTCGCCCGCGTTGCCGGTGTCCTGGTCGGGGAGACCGGGACGGCCACCGCGGACGACGGGTTCGTCACCATCGCCGGGCTCACCGGGCTGGCATCCGCCGCCCTCGGTGCGGCCGTCGAATCCGCCGCGGCTCGCCTCGGGGCAGCATCCCTCACCCTCCCCGCCGAGTTCGAGGAATGGTTCACCGCGTTCCGCACCGTCCAGGCGTTCGAAGCCTGGCAGTGCCACGGCAACTGGATCACTGGCCACCCGAACGCGCTCGGCGCTGATGTCGCCGGCCGGTTCCGGGACGCCTCCGCCATCACCGGCCCCGAGGCACGCGCTGCACGCGCCGTTGTCGACAGCGCCCGCCGGAGCATCCGTGAGCTGCTCGCCGGACGAACCCTTCTCCTTCCCACCATGGCAACGCTGCCGACCCCACTGCGCGCCACCGCAGGCACGATCGCCGCCGATCGTGCCAGCACCCTGCGCCTCACCAGTCTTGCCTCGATCGCCGGCCTTCCCGCCGTGTCCGCACCCCTGCTCGCCGTCGACGGACTGCCTGCGGGACTGTGCTTCGTGGGGCAAGACAGAACCGACCTGCACCTCATTGCCACAGCCCGGCGCTCCGCCGAACAACTCACCGGCTGAAAAGCCACCCACCCCCTCCCGGAGGAATTGATGGACCGCACCACATCGAAGACCCGTCGCGCCCGCTTCATCAGCGCGACCGCCCTCGCCCTGACGGCCGCCGCCGCGCTCAGCGCCTGCAGCGCAGGAGCCGCCGAGACCAGCGCGGACGGCAGCACCGAAATGAAGGTTGTGCTCGGCTGGTACGCCAACCCCGAGAGCGGCGGATTCTTCGCCGCCCAGGACCAGGGACTGTACGAGGACGAGAACCTCGACGTCAGCATCCAGCAGGGTGGACCCACCGTGTCCGGCACCACCATCGTCGCCTCCGGCAAGGCGGACATCGGTATCGCCGACGCCGCGAGCATCGCGCTCGCCCGCGAGGAGGGCATCCCGATCGTCGCCATCGCCGCCATGTACCAGACCAACCCGGTCGGTGTGCTTGTGCACGCGGACAGCGGCATCGAGTCCTTCGACGACATGAACAACCGCACCTGGGTTGTGCAGACCGGAAACACCAACGCCGAGTACATGCAGAAGGAGAAGGGACTGACCTTCACCACGCAGGCCTACCAGGGCTCGATCGCGAACTTCATCGCCGACAAGGAAATCGTGCAGCAGGGCTGGCCGACCAACGAGGCCTACCAGGCCGAGCAGGCCGGGGTGGAGACGAAGTTCTTCAGCTACGCCTCCGCCGGGTTCAACCCGTACAACGACGTGGTCTTCACCTCCGAGAAGTTCCTTGAGGAGAACCCGGAGCAGGTCGAGGCCTTCCTCGCGGCATCGATCGAGGGTTGGGCCGGATACATCGGTGACATCGACATCGCCACCGCCGCCAACGAGGCCCTGCTCGAAGCCAACTCCGAGCAGTCCACCGACTCGCTCTGGTACGCGTGGGACAAGCAGCGCCAGTTCATCATCGACGGTGACGGTGCCACCCAGCTCGGCGCCATGACACTCGATCGCTGGACCACCCTCGTCGACCAGTTGACCGACCTGGACGTGCTGACCGACGAGCTCGCTCCCGAGGACATCTTCGACACCTCCTACCTGCCCGAGGTTCCCGCCCCGAGCACCCTGCCCGAGGCACCGGAAGGCGCCTACTAAGCAGCATCAGGGCGCCGGGTGCGGGCGAGACCCGCACCCGGCGCTGACCGGCGGCCCTGGCCGCCAGCCCACACCACCGCCAACCCGCGTTGGACGACCCCACAGCATTGGACACCCGATGACCGACACCCTCGCTCCCACGGAGGCCCCCATGGCAGCACGGCACTCGCCGACCGGCGCCGCACCCCTGATCGAATTCCGTCAGGTCGAGAAGACCTACAGCAACGGGTTCCAGGCCGTGGAACCGTTCGACCTCACGGTTGGCCGCGGCGAGATCGTCTCGCTCGTCGGCCCCTCCGGCTGCGGCAAAACGACGGTCATCCGGATGGCCGCCGGCCTCAGCACGGTCACCGGTGGTGACCTCATCCGCCGCACCGAACAGCTGGCCTACGTATTCCAGGACCCCACCCTGCTGGCCTGGCGCAACGTGCGCAGCAACGTCGAACTCGTCGCAAAGCTCAAAGGCATCGACAAGGCCACCCGCGCCGCCGCGGCCAGCGCGGCGATCAGCACCGTCGGCCTCGACGCCTTCCAGAAGTCGCTGCCGCGCCAGCTCTCCGGCGGGATGAAGATGCGCGTCTCCCTCGCCCGCGCCATCACCAGCGCGCCGGAGCTGATGATGATGGACGAGCCGTTCGCCGCGCTCGACGAATTCACCCGCGAGAACATGCAGAAAGAGCTGCTGCGCCTGTGGCGGCTCAACGACTTCGGCGCGATGTTTATCACCCACTCCATCAGCGAAGCCGTCACCCTCGGCCACCGCATCGTGGTGATGGCGGCGAAACCGGGCCGGATCACCACGATCATCGACTCGCCGAGCCCGCCAACCAAGGACGACGCGCCCCGCGACCTCGACGCGCTCGCCGCCACCGCCCGGACCATTTCCAAACTGCTTGCGGGAGAAGAATCATGACCACCCTCACCCCGACACCGACCTCGACAACGGGTCGTTCCACGGCACCGGAAGCTCCCAAAACGGTGGCGGTGCGCCCGCGCAACCGGGCGGTCTTTGTGCGCCGCTTTGTGCTGCCTCCCGTGGTCGCGGCCGTCATCGGCCTCGCGCTGTGGCAGCTCGTCATCGTGGTCTTTGCCCTACCGCCCTACCTGCTTCCCGGGCCGATCGATGTCTGGGAGGCCTTCCTCGACCGGGCGGTCTCGATGCTGCCCGCCGCCTGGGTCACCATGCAGGAGGCCATCTTCGGATTTTTGCTCGCCCTCGGCAGCGGATTCCTCGCCGCACTGATCATGGCCCGCTGGGCCATCGCCGAGCGCGGGCTCTACCCGTACCTCGTGCTGCTGCAGACCATCCCGATCGTCGCCGTCGCACCACTGTTTGTGGTCTGGTTCGGCGCCGGAATGACCACCAACGTGCTGGTCGCGGCGATGATCGCCGTGTTCCCCGTCGCGGCGAACACCCTGCAGGGCCTCAAGTCGACCGACCGCAACCTCGTGCAGCTGTACCGGATGGCGGGCGCCCCTCCGCGGGTGCAGCTGTTCTCCCTGCGAGTGCCCGCCGCGCTGCCGAGCATCCTCACCGGCCTGCGGATCGCCAGCGGCTCCAGCGTCATCGGGGCCATCGTGGGCGAATTCGTCGCCGGTATCGGCGGGGGAGAGGGTGGCCTCGGTTACGTCATCACCCTGAACGCAACCCAGCTGCGCACCCCGGACCTGTTTGTCGCCGTGCTGCTGGCGAGCGCGGTGTCCCTGGTGCTGTTCGGAATCGTCGCCACGATCGAGAGCCAGCTGCTGAAGCGCTGGCACGAATCCGCCCTGCCCGCCGAAGAGTAACCGGCTTTTTCCCACCCGCCTGCACGACCCACGAAAGTTCTTATGACCCACCTCCTCGCCCACCTGTCCACCGCCGTCGTTGACGAAATCGACCGGTCCAACGCGGTCATCGTGCAGCCCATCGGCGCCATCGAGCAGCATGGCGCGCACCTTCCGCTGATCACCGACGCGCTGACCGCTGAGCGCATCAGCGACCTCGCGATCCGCTCCCTCCCGGCGGGAAGCAACGTCTGGCAACTGCCGACCATGCACTACGGAAAGTCGACCGAGCACCTCGGGCGTGCGGGAACGATCGCCATGTCGGCGACGACCCTGATGGCCGAATGTATGGACCTGGGGCGCTCACTGGCAGCATCCGGATTCCGCAAACTCGTGTTTGTGAACGGCCACGGCGGACAGCCCAGCCTGCTCGACGTCGTCGCGCGCGACATCCGGGTCGAGACCGGCCTCGAGGTGTTCCCGATGATGCCCGGCCGGTTCGGACTGCCCGAGGGCATTGTGCAGGTCGACGAGCACTACGGCATCCACGGCGGCCAGATCGAGACCTCCATCGTCTGGGCGCTCGCCCCGGAGCTCGTCGACATGAGCAAGGCCATCAACGACGGCCACATCGTGGGCGACCTGTACGCGGCGAGCACCCACCTGAGCCTCGAGGGCACCGTGCCCACCGCGTGGATCACCGACGACCTGTCGATCAGCGGGGTGCTCGGCAACGCGACAGCGGCGAACCTCGAGGACGGCAAACGGATCGTGGCGCACCAGACCAAGTGCCTCGCCGAGGCGCTCATCGAGATCCGCGAATTCGCTTTCCCCGCACTGCAGGCGCCGCGCCGATGACCTCGCCGGCACTGCGGCAATGGGGCCTCTCGCCCAGCCGGGTCGACCTGCGCGGCGCCGCCGGGGCCACCCGCGACAGCGCACCGGTCGAACTGGCGGCTTCGCCGCAGAACCTGGCCGCCGACCTCGCCCGCACCGCGATCATCGTGATCGACATGCAGAACGACTTCTGCACCCCGGGCGGCTGGCTCGACTCGATCGGTGTCGACGTCTCGGCGGCGACCGCGGCCGTCGCGCCGATCAACACCCTGCTGCCCGCCCTGCGCGCGGCGGGGGTGCCGGTGATCTGGCTCAACTGGGGCAATCGACCCGACCAGGCCAACCTGCCCCCGGGGATCAGGCACGTGTACGACGCCGACGGCTCCGGCGGCGGCATCGGCGACACGGTCGCCCGCAGTGAGGCTGTACTGCAGGAGGGCAGCTGGGGTGCCGCGATCGTGGATGAACTCGACGTCGCCGCCGGTGACATCCACGTCGCCAAGTACCGGATGAGCGGATTTTTCGACACCCCGCTGGACAGCATCCTGCGCCAGTTGCGGGTCGACACGATCCTGTTCGCCGGGGTGAACGCCGACCAGTGCGTGCTTGCCACCCTGACGGATGCTGCCTGCCTCGGCTACGACGTGGTTCTGGTCGAGCAGGCCAGCGCCACCACCTCCCCCGCCTTCTGCCTGGACGCCACCGTCTACAACGTGCGCCAGTGCTTCGGCTTCACCACCACCCCGACCGACCTGCTCGCAGCCCTCGCGGCCTGAGCCCCGACCCAACGAATCCCAAGGAGAACACCCATGACTGCTGCACCGATCCTCAAAAACATCAATGACCTCACCACCCACCGCATCGCCCCGGGCGACACCGTGAAGCTCACCCACGTCACCGGTCCCTCCGAGGGCTCGCCCACCAGCGTCTTTTTCGAGACCTGGGACCCGCAGGGTGTCCAGCCGGACAACACCCACCCCGACTCGGTCGAGATCTTCATCTTCCTCAGCGGCGCAGGCCAGGCGGTCAGCGACGAGCACACCGTCGACGTCAAGGCCGGCGACGTGCTTGTGCTGCCGAGCGGATCCGTGCACCACATCCAGAACACCTCCGAGACCGAGCGCCTCTACGCCGTGACGATCATGGCGAACGACCTCGGCTCGATGGAGAAGGGTTTCGAGGACCTCGTTATCACCGGCGAAGCCGACACCCTCGACGCCGGGGACAAGGCCGCGATCTTCACCGGTCTCGCCGCCCTCGCCGCGAGCAAGTAACCCCGCCGGCACCATCCCCGCGTCTCTTGCCACACAACCCGCTTCGATCGATCCCGGTCGAGGCGGGTTGTGTGTGGAGGCCGGGCTATGGTGCCCCTGGAGGTCAGCCCCGGCGGGTGCGCCGTCGCTGCGGTGAAGTAAGCAGCACAGAGATGACAAGGCAGGCGCCCCAGGCGGCGAACAACGGGTCCCAGAGAAATGTGTGCCCGATCATTGCGTCGCGATCGTACCCACCGGGGGACACGATCCAGCCAGCGAGGACCGCCCCGCTCGCCACGATGTTCACGCCGCCGTAAAGCACAAGGCCCACCCCGCCTGCCAAACTGACCAGGCGCCAGGAACGGCGGCCGGGAATCCAGCCGTATTCCGCCCCGATCGGCACAAGGGCGGCGAGCAGCTTGACCAGGGTCACCGCCCCCAGCGCGATCCCGGTGCGCACCGGGTCGGCTGCGGCGCTGTCCACCGCCCAGGACCCCACAGTTGACAGCAGCCAGCGACCGCCGACTGCCCAGTAGAGGCTGAAGCCGGCATGCAAAATACCGAGTGCCGCGGCGGACCACACCAGCATTCTTCCGGTCCGCGAAGATGTCATCCCCCCAGTGTGTGGGTGGCGGATGGCGAACGGGTGAACCGAACCGAGAATCTACCCACCACAATGGTCCTGATGACGAGATACCGTGCGGCCGCGATCCTGATGCTCATCCATGGCGCCCTGATGGAGGTGGGAACCGCCATCGCGGTCATCCCGCTGGTGCTGTTGCGGGTGGATGCTGCCACGGTGGGGGAACACTTCTCGTTCATCGTGCCGTACCTGCAGGAGAACCTGTACCTGATGATGGTGATGAGCGGCGTCTTCGGGGTGACCCGCATCATCGGCGCCGTCGGGCTGCTCAAGAATCGGCTGTGGGGCCTCGCGCTGTCCGTGATCAACTGCGTGGTCACGATGGCCCTGATGATTTTTATGCTGCCGGCCGGACTCGTCGACGGGGTGCTGGCCTGCGGCGCCCTGGTGCTGATGCTGACGGCATACTTCGGGAAACGGCAGATCCCGGCCGCAGCCACCGACTGATATCGGCGACCGCGACCGGGATTACCGGCACGGTTACTCGTACCGCAGCGACTCGATCGGGTCCTGGCGGGCGGCGCGCAGCGCGGGGATGGTGCCGGCGAGGAAGGCGATGCCCATGATGGCGAGCACAATAACGCCCACCGAGACCGGGTCGAAGGCCACGAGGGTCAGGCCGGGAAGGGCGGCGAGCAGCCCGTTCGCGAGGACCGTGTTGATGGTCCCGCCGGCGAGCATCCCCAGCAGCACACCGATCCCGCTGCCGAGGAATCCGATAAAAACGGCCTCGAGGCTGAACAGCCCGAAGACCTTGCCTCCCGACATCCCCATCGCCTTCATCAGGCCGATCTCGCGGGTGCGTTCCTGCACACTCATCAGCAGCGTGTTGACGATGCCGAAGCCCGCGGCGACCAGGGCGATGATCGCGAATCCGTTCAGCACAAGCACGATCGCATCGATGATTGTTTTGAACGCGCCGATCTGGTCGTCGACCGTGATGCCGTCGAAGCCGAGGTCAGCGAGGTCGGCCTTCAGGGCGGCGACCTGCTCGTCGCTGCTCGCCTCGTCGAAGCGCACCACGGCACTGGCGTAGCTGTCCTTCGCGGTGTCGGCGAGGCCAACACTCTGCACGGCGTAGAGCTCGTCGGTCAGGGCGGTGTTGGGGATGATGCTGGTGCTCGAGACCAGGCCCTCGGCGGTGACGCCGACCACGGTCGCCTCGACGACGGATGCTGCGCCGGTGGCATCGGTCACCCCGAGGAAGACGGTGGAGCCGACCGCGTCCGCATCGCTGGAGAATCCCAGCGGTTCGACGTAGGAGGTCGGCAGCGCAACCTCGTAGTCGCCGCTGGCGGAATCCGGCTCGGCGCCGGTGGCCAGGTCGAGGCTCATCCCGGGGATGAAACTGCCCACGGTCGCCTGGAATTGGGTGCCGCCGTTGTACTCGACGTAGTCGGCGCGCACGGCGAGGGATGCTTCGACACTGAGGACGCCGGAGACCCCCTCGATCTCGGTGATGTCTGCGGGGGTGATGGCCTCGACCGTGTTGTTCTGGCCGGGAGGGCCGTTCACCGCGAGGGCGGTGGAATCCGGGTTGTACTCGGTGGGGCCGCTGGTGGTTTCCTCGGCGGTGGTGGTGACCGTCATCACACCGCTGGCGCCGATGGAGGCGACGGTGGTGTCGATGTAGGCGTTGATGCCGGTGCCGACGCCGCTGGTCAGGGTGAGGGTGAAGGCGCCGATCACGATGGCGATAACGGTGAGGGCGGTGCGGGTTTTGCTCCGCAGGCTGTTGCTGACCGCCGAGCGGACCAGGTCGACGCCGTTCATGCGTGTGCTCCCGACGTGATGGATGCTGCGGGGCCGGCCGTGGCCGGGGTGCCGAGGTGGTCAACGATAAGGCCGTCGCGGATGTACACCCGGCGGTCGCAGCGGGCGGCGAGGTCTTCGTCGTGGGTCACGATGATGAGGGTGATGCCGCGGCTGCGGTTGAGGTCGAACAGGATGTCCTCCACCACCGCACCGGTGGCGGAGTCGAGGTTTCCCGTCGGTTCGTCGGCGAAGATCACACTCGGGTCGTTGACGAGGGCGCGGGCGATCACCACCCGCTGTTTCTGGCCACCGCTCAAATCGGTTGCCTTGTTTTTCGCCTTGTCGGCGAGCTCGAGCTGCTCGAGGGCGGCCATGCCGCGGCGTTTGCGTTCGGCGCCGCGGATGCCGGCGATGCGCAGCGGAAGGGTCACATTGTCGAGCACGCTGGCACCCGGGGTGAGGAAGAACTGCTGGAAGACAAAGCCGAACGTAGAGTTGCGGGTGGTGTTCAGCAGGCTGCCGCTGAGGCTCGCAGCATCCCGCCCGCTCAGTTCGACCGAACCGACACTCGGTTTGTCGAGCAGGGCGAGCAGGTGCATCAGGGTGGATTTACCCGACCCACTTTTGCCCACGATGGCGATCGATTCACCCTGCACGATATCGAGGGAGACACCCCGCAGGGCGTCAAAACGGGTGGCGCCGCGACCGTACGACTTGGAGATGTCGCGGGCGGCAAGGATGGGGACCGGCATGGGCCTCCCTTTCGGCTGGGTCAGGAGAAAGACCGGGCGAAAAATGCCCGTACACCCATGGTTCGCGAAATCATCCCGGTGCGCGTCAACCCGACGCGGTAACCCTGCCCTACCGCGAAGGCGCGCCCGCGCAGGTTCCCGTGGTGCCGGTGTACCGCGGCGGTGGTACCCGGTGCGGCGGCCCCTTCCCGGTTAGCGCGCGGCGCCGGCGAGGGTGCCGGTCACCTGGCTCAGGTCGGCGGCGTAGATGGTGCAGAGGATCTCCCGGTCGCCGTCGGCCCAGCTGGCCTCGGTGGGGAAGATGTAGCCGAAGTCGAGGACGGATTCGGCGTAGCCGAAGCCGACAAACGGCTCGAATGCGGTCAAGCATCCCTCATCGGCGGACGCCAGGATCGAGTCGTCGCCGGGGAAGTCGCCGTCGGCGATATCGAAGGAGAAGTACGCCTCGTTGTCGTGCGGCTCCGAGCAGGGAACGGCGGGCACGCTGGAGATCTCCTCGTCGGAGCTTCCCTCGTCGTTGTAGCAGTCGCCGACGCGAAGCGAGAAGACGTCGGCGGTGCCGGCTTCGCTGACTTCCTGGGTCTCGGGATCCCGTTCCGGGTCGCTGGCGATGATCGAATCGAGGGCGCTGCAGCCGCTGAGCAGCACGGTGGCGGCCAGGATGGTGCCGACGGTCACGGCCGTGCGTAGGCGTGCTGCGAATGTGCTGGTCGTCATGGTGATATCCCCCCAGAGAAATGCCGCACAAAGGTGAGGCGAAACCACTTTACTGACAAGGTGACCGTCAGCGGAAGTGGCAGGCGGCTCCGGTCGAACCGGGAACCGTGCGTGGGGGATCAGGATGCCCGCGGGTTCCGCGGGCCGGGCGCGATTGTTAGAAGAAGTCGGGCGAAGGGGTGGTGGCCTGGCGGATCGACACGTCGGCGTGACGGTCGAAGCGGTAGCCGACACCGCGCACGGTGCGGACGATGTCCTCGAACGAACCGAGCTTGGCGCGCAGGCGGCGAACGTGCACGTCGATGGTGCGCTCGTTGGGGATCTCGTCCTCGTCGGCGGCCCAGAGGGAGGAGATCAGTTCGGAGCGGTCGATCGTGCGGCCCTCGCGCAGGACGAGGTACTGCAGCAGCTCGAACTCCTTGTAGGTCAGGGCGGCCGGTTCGCCGTCGAGCACAACACGCTTGCGGGAGATGTCGATAACAACTCCGCCGCGCGGCTGCTCGGTGGTCTCCTCGACGTGGCGGTGCTTGGCGAGGGCGGCAGGGTCCTGCAGTGCGAGGCGCACCACGTCGACGTCGCGTCCACCGGCACCGCGGGGGGCGAGGGCGACGGCGGCGTAGGTCTCGGCGGTGGGAACGAGGGTGGCGGCGAGCTTCTTGAGCTGCTCGACGATTGCGCCGAGGTCGGTGCCGGCGTTGGCTGCCTTCAGCTCGTCGATACCGACGTAGAGCACAAAGCCGCGGGCCTCGGTGCCGGCGGGCACGGCGCGAAGGCGGGGTGCCGCTGATTCGGCGGCCTCGGGGGCGGCGGGAGTGGCGCGGACGGCGGAGATCGACGCGACTTCCGCGGCCGGGCGGCTGGGGTAGGCGCGGGCGGATGCTGCGGCGGCGGCGCGGGTGGTGGCGGCGGGACGTTCCAGGGTGGCGATCGACATGAGCTGAATCCTTTGGGCAGTCGGAGGACCTCGCGAGCGAGGGATGAATCCATCCGAGGCGGGTGGTGCGTTGTGGTGGGGAAGTCACCCGCGGCGGCGGGGGCTTCGGGATCCGGTGACCCAGAGGCTTCTCTCCGAATTCGCTCGGGGGAGGCGGTCTGGATCGGGTGGTCTCGACCCTGTGAGAGGAGTCTCAGTCGGGGAGGGGCCGGATCCGGCGGTGCCTGGTTACTAGTCAGGCAGATGGCTAGTTAGGCACACATTCGGCAACACATGACCGTACGCGTCGGCATCATCATGCCGGCAGTCCCAGGGGCCTCGAGGGAGGTCAGGGCGTGCGCGTGGTTGGTCATAGGTCAACTATCGGGCAGAGGCAGATGACGTGTCAAGTCAAAAGGGGACATAATTCAAAAAAACTTATGACGTAGTGCTAGTTCTCTTATGGCCCCCGTGAAAAACCGCTAATTCACTACGATCGCGCCGAGCGATTCGGCGATCTGGATCGCCAATTGGCCGTCAATTTTGGCTTTTCGCCAGTTGAGGCCACCCAATTGCACCCCGGACAGGTCGGCGCCAACAAAGTTGGTGCCCTCGATGGAGGCCCCGCGCAGGGTGGCCGAGACCAGCGAAGCATCCACAAAAGAGGCCTTGTCAAGCTTGGCCTCACCAAAATCGGTCTCTTCTAGGTTGAGGCCGTCGAAAATGACGCCGCGCAGGTCTGCACCGAACAGGTTGACCCACGACCAGACGCCGCCGTCGATGGTGAGTGGGCGCATCGCGGTGTTGCGGAACTGCGAGCCGGTCAGTTTGCAATTGCGCAGCGTGGCGCCGAAGAGTGAACTGTCGCGGAAGATGCAGTTGTCGAACCGGGTGG